>OIYT01000161.1_pt1 | contig 87137 bp, 63 predicted proteins | sample 1588201 | NCBI WGS metagenome assembly OIYT01 (sample SAMN03283260) | human gut metagenome | biome: human-associated habitat; material: feces | host: Homo sapiens | place: USA | collected 2013
TGCGGTAGCCATCTACAACATGCAAGGCGCCGAGGTGGCTACGGGCATGACCAATGCTCCTATTACGGTAAATGGCAGAGGCGTGTTCGTCGTTAAGGTAAACCATAAAGCGGTGAAGATCGTGAAGTAATAAAAATAGTTTCTTTTGATTAACATTAGATTAGTTTAGATTGTGCGTTCCGGTCGTTTGTGAAAATAGCCGGGACGTTTTTTCTCTCTATTCCGATTAAAATCGAAGAGACCGGTTGAACGTAATTAATAAACTTTATAGATATGAGAAATACTTTATTAAAGCCTATTCTTAGCTTGTCTGTACTGATGGGTGCAGGTGGATGTTTCACGCAAGGGCATGCGGAGGATATTGTGATTGTGGACGGTTTGTGGAAAATATCCTATATCGAAAACGACCAGGCTTTCCGGGTGAATGTTTTAAACGAGGACGGTTCGGCCCGTAAATGTCTTTTCACACGTTCCGCTTCAGAGGCGGTCTACGACAATGTGGCGGGGGAGTCGCGCACCGTGACGCCTGCATCTTTTGCCGACATAAGGCAGACCGAGGAGCAAGTGAATGACGAGTTCGGGGCAGGGACCAGTTATACATTTACTTTTACCCGTCCGGAGAACGGGGACGACGTGCAGATGGTGCAGCGGTTTTGTGTATATGAAGGAAACGACTTTTTGATTACAGACTTGTCCATAGAGGGGGACGAGTCCATACGTTCCAATTACTTGGCTCCGGTGTCGGTCAGCCAGATGTATGTGCTCTTCCCCGAGAGTGAGGACAACCGCATGCTTAAAGTACCCTTCGACAATGACGGGTGGACACGTTATAATAAGTATAAGATGAACACTTCGATGACTTCCTACGAAGTGGCGGCTTGGTTCAATGGAGAAACCAAGGAAGGGATGGTAATCGGTGCGGTAGACCATGACCATTGGAAGAATGCCATATCGGTGGAAGCTTCGGACAATGGGCGGGTCAATGTCCTGAAGGTCTATTCCGGTGCCTCTACGTCGGAGACGCGCGATGTCTTGCCTCATGGGAAGCTGAAAGGACCTAAAATATCATCGGCCCGTATGTTTGTCGGCTTTGCAGATGATTGGCGGACGGGCATGGAGACTTTTGCCCGTGCCAATACGATGGTCCAGCCGATGCGTGATACGTGGGACAAGGGCACGCCTTTCGGTTGGCAAAGTTGGGGCGTACTGGAAAAAAAGAATTCTTTCGACGCGGATGTGGAGATAGCGGATTATTATCATGAGATCTTGAAGCCTAATGGTTTCGTGAACAGCCAAGGCATGCAGATAATCGGTATAGACTCTTGGGACAATTTGTCGACCGATGAGAGGATAAAGTTGTGCAAGGAAGGTGGAGAAAACGGCCAGACGGTAGGGTTGTATTTCACCCCGTTCTCCTGGTGGTGGGGATGGGGCGACAAGATGGGAAGCACCCAGTACACGGCAGAGGACTGTTTCCTGAAAGTGAACGGTGAGCCTTATAGTTTGGGAGGAGCCATGTGCCTGGATCCGACCCATCCAGGTACGAAAGCATGGATTTCTACCCGTCTTCAGGAAATGAAGAAACAAGGATTCCGGTTCCTGAAACTGGATTTCACCAGTCATGGCATGGTGCAGGCCGATTCTTATTATGCCAAAGGCGTGACGACGGCTATGGAAGCCTATAATAACGGGTTGAGCTACCTGACGAAAGTAGTCGACGAGGGAGACGAGCCGATGTTCCTTTCTTTCTCCATTTCTCCCCTTTTCCCTTATCATTATGGAAATTCCCGTCGCGTGGGGTGTGACACATGGGCTGATATCGGCCAAACGGAATATTGCATGAATGCCATTTCCGGCGGTTGGTGGACCGACTTGCTTTATCAGTATAATGACCCGGATCACTTGGTCATGGTCGGCAGTGGGGGCTGGGGAAGTCCTAAAAACTGCACGTTGGGAGAGAACCGCGCCCGTTTCACGAGCGGGGCGGTAACCGGAATGATGATGGTGGCCGACAATTTCGCCTTGAACGATGATTCGGGAAATGGGGATGCGCCTTTGTCGCGTGCCCGTGCGCAAGAAATCATGATGAACAAGGACGTTAATGAGATGGCCGATTTAGGACGCTCGTTCATGCCTGTGTATGGCCATAAAGAGCATAACGGGAATGCTGATGCGGCAGAAACCTGCTTTATGCATCATACGGAGGAATACCTGTATGTGGCGGTCTTTAATTACACCGACAAGGAGTCTGCCGGTAGCATCCCGTTGTCCGACCTCGAAATCGCCGGGGGCGATTTTGATGCGGTGAAGGAACTGTGGAGCGGAGAAACGGTGCTTGTGGACGGTGAGGAACTTTCTTACAAGGTGCCGGCAAAAGATGTGAAAGTGTTCCGTTTCCATAAGAAGCCCGGTTCAGGGATTGCGGATGCCACGTCGGAGGAAGGTAAAGATGTCCGGTTGGACGTGCACGTCCTTTCCGGGAGCAACGGTGGACTGGAAGTGAATATAGATGCTTCGGCTCCGTTGAGGAAAATAGATGTTTTCGACCTTCAGGGGCGGTTGCTGAAATCCCAGAATGTACGGGGGGTGTATAATGCTTGCGTGGCATTATCTCCGGTGAAAGGCCTGCTGCTGTTGCGTGCCTGCCTTCAAGAAGGGCAGGTGTTGTTAGCAAAAGCTATGGTTCATTGAGGGATGAGAGGGGATTGATTTAGGTTTTAAATACATCAGCTAAATGTTTAATTTACATCATCTTATGCTAAAATGCGTATTTTTTCTATTTTTTGCATCATTTTTTCTATGTAATCTCCTAAATCTTTCCTTTCTTTGCAGTGCAGTTAGTTAATATTGAGATTAGGTTAATGATTGGTTTAATAGGTATTTGGTTTAAGGAGAAGATTGTTTTCAGGATTTTATAAACAATGTTTTCGTAAAAACTCTATTGGACAACATTGAAAGGATTAAAAAAAGGAGATGTAGCGCGATGTTACATCTCCTTTGATTTTCTTATGGACAGGATGCTTTATCCTACAAGGTATTTTCCGAAAGGAAGCTTGGACAGCAGCCATGTAATGAGGTTGCTCAGCGTGAAGGTGCAGATGGTAAGCGTCAGGATGAAGACCGGGGTGCTTAGTTCCCATCCCTTGAGCAGGTCGAAGAAGACGGAGTAGAGTACGATGATGTGCAGCAGGTAAACGCCGTAGCTTAGGCGCGACAAACGGTTGACGAAGCCGTAGTACGGGGCTTTCTGCTGGGGGATGGCTTTGCACATCATAAAAACACCGAAAGTCATCAGGATGACGTTGGGAGTACAATACAGCCAAGTCAGTTCCACTTCCCGTACCATTTCATGGGTGAACGAGCGGTAGTAGAACGGAATGGCAGTGACGGCATAACCCACAAGGAAACAAATCAGGCCGGCGCTGAGGCTTCGCGAGGCATTCCAGTGCAGGTGGTGGCGGATGTAATGTGCCAAGACCAGATAGCCGATGAAACCGGAAAAATACCAGAAACTGTGGAACTCGTTCCAATAGCATTCACCGAACAAGTCACCTGCCCCGATTTCTTTTAAATAAGGAAAGAGAGACGATACGAACCATACGGTGAGGAAAGCCAATTCTGCTTTTTGGCTAGTTTGTTTGAGCCAAGGAGAGAGGACGGGCATGAACAGGTACAGGCCGATGAGCATGTAAATGTACCACAGGTGTCCGCTGTCGCCGTTGAAGTTCCAGATGGGATGGAGCAGGCGCATGGGAAGTTCCGACGCGGCCATCTGTCCCATCAGGACAGGCCAGAAGGCGTAGATGCACGACCATACGGCAAAGGGGACGAACACCCTGACGAAACGCCGTTTGAAGAAAGTCGTGTTGTCATCCTTCAGGGGGAGCAGCAGGTAGGATGAAGTCATGATGAACAACGGCACGGCCCCTCTCATGGCACTGTCGATGAGGCTGACCCATATACGGTCGTTTTCCGAAGCGCATTGCCAGATGCCGTCTGCTCCGATGTAGAACGGTTCGCAACTGTGCGTGGCGATGACCATCAGGCAGGCCAGGACACGCAGGTAATCGAGGAATACGATGCGGGTGGTTCCCGCTCTTGTAGCATTGTGGTCCATAATGTTTGTTTCTTAGAATAAGACTTTTTCTTTGTACGTCCCTGCCGAAACCAGAAAAGTGCCGTGTGCCGGAAGAACTATTGTCTCGTTTGTGGTTCCGTGCGCGACGAGGCATCCGTCCGTGCCGTAGATTTTCACTTGTTCGTGTAACGGGCTTTTCACTTCTATGTTGTGTCCGTTCTTGATAATTTTGAACTGCCCGGAAAGGGATGCGGACGCTATCCCGGTGCTGACTTCCAAGGTGCATGTCCGGAAAGTGCTTCCGGCATACGACTGGTCCAGGGTCTGTACGCCTACGGTATATTTCCCGTCTCCGAACGGTTTGATGCGGTAGGTTTTGACCCGGGAGGACAGTGAGGTTTGCAAGTCCGTGCCTGTTTTGAGCTTTCCGGTTTTCCGGTTTGCGGGGATGAGGCAGTACGTTTCTCCGGTCGTTTCGTTCCGGACGAACAAGTTATAACGCAAGGCCGAGGCAGGCGATTCGTTGTCCGAACCGTCTTCCCAACGGATGACCAGTTCGGCACCTTGCATTTCTGCCGATACGTTGCCCGGGGCATCCGGGAAAGTGTTGCCTTTCAACCCGTTCTTTTCCGGTTTGTTCTCGTAGACGCGCAACGGAGAGGAGTAGCAGGTCGGTGCGTCGGCGTCGCGTGTCCCGATGTAGCCGCCCACGATGATGTCCATGTTGCCGTCCCCGTTCCAGTCCCCCATGTTGATGCCTCCGTCCTGGTTCACGGGAACGATGGGATAGGAGGTGTCCATGGTGAACTTTCCTTTCTCGTTCTGGTAATAAATCCGGTTACGGAATCCGCTGCCGTCGCTCGGTTCACCATTGATAATCATGTCCATCCGTCCGTCTGCATTGAAATCCGCCACGAGAGGATTGGCACGGCTTACGCCGAGAATGCCGCTTTCCGTTTCCGGGACGTGGCGGAAAGACAGATGTCCGGAACCGTCTGTCGTATTATAATAGATAGGAGCCAGACAGACCCAGTTGTCGCCGTTTCCGGTGCTGATGATGTCCAATGTCCCGTCTCCGTTGATGTCTGCCAAGGTGGATTGTCCTTGGAATGCTCCGGTGAGGTTGTCGGGCGTGAGGTCGGCAAAGCTTCCGTTTTGTTGGTTGATGTAGGTTTTCAAGGCCGTGGAAGTCTTGTCACTGTAGCCGGAGTACTCGATATCCAGCCAGCCGTCGTTGTTCAAGTCTCCGAACATGACCGAACCGTTGGTGGCGGCTTCAAAGTCGATTTCCTGACGGATGAAGCGTCCCGTGCCCTTGTCGTTGAGGTACAAATCGATGTGCCGTCCGTTTTGGTAGCTCATGATGACGACATCTGTGTAGCCGTCATGGTTGAAATCCCCCGTGGAAACCGGATTGTAGAAACCTTCGTCGCGGCGTTGCAGGAAACCGGCATCCGGTACGCGTTCAAAACGGAAGTCTTCATCGGCACCCAAGTTGCGGTAGAGCGTGACGAACTTGGTGTCTCCGCTGATGTTCCAGTCTCCTCCCTGTCCCATGATGAGCAAGTCGAGGTTCTCGTCATTGTCGAAATCGAGAAACACGGCATTCGTGTAAGTGGTGGGTTGCAGGAAGCTGTATTTTTCCAACGTGAATGTGCCTTTGTCGTTAGGGCGTGCCAGGATGGCCAGTTCATCCCATACGTGCGCTGTGGCGGGCATCCAAGCCAATAAGGCCAGGATGCCGGTAAATAGTTTCTTTTGCATGTCTTTTTATTTTGAAGTGTGGGACGCAAGCCCGCCGGGACCGTCGAACAAATAGGTGAATTCGTCGAAATAAGCTGTGCCGGAGGTCTCCTGCGTGTTGTAGCTGTACAGGCCGATGCGGCTGCCTTTCCAGTCGCCGGAACCGGATTCGAACGTGTCGCCGAATTCAATGAAGGTTTCGTTGTCCACGCTGTAATAGAATTTATGCTTGTTGTTCACTGCGTCGATTTCCAACCGGATATAGATGCCTTTGTCCATGACCGAAGATATGTTGAAGGAGGTCGTTTGGGCCGTCCCGTCCTTTTCCATGTAAAGCCGGGGAGTGGCTGTTCCGTCCTTGTCTTCCATGATGACACCGCCGCCCACGAATTTGTTGCCGATACATTCTATACCGGCCCGTCCGCCGGGTGTCAGTTGCGCGAAGTCTATTTTTACGGTGACCACGCCTTTGTATCCCATGGTCTTTTGCGTAAACTGGTTGAAGGCCGTGCGCAGCTTCTCCGCCTTTTGCGATTTGATGGCCAGCCAGCCCGGTTTTTCCGTCAGCGACCAGTATCCGTCGTGCGGGTTATGGTTGAACTGCCATTGCAACCCCAACTCCGTAGCTTCGAAGTCGTCGCTGGATTGTGGGGCATAGGCTTTTGTTTCCACGCCGGTGGAGGGCTTGCGGCAGATTTTCATGGGTTCGCCGATGCCGTTCTTGTCGTAGTCCGTACCCATTTCAGGGAATCCGTCCTTCCAGACGACGGGTTGGAGGTGTACCACGCGTCCCTGCGGCTCGGTGGACTGGAAGTGGTAGAACCACCATTCCCCCTCGGGCGTGTCGACCAAGGCACCCTGATGCGGGCCGTTCACTTTGGTCGAACCCATTTCCAGTACGCGCTTCTGTTCGTAAGGGCCGTAGATGTTTTTGGAGCGCATCACGGTCTGCCATCCTGTGCTGACACCGCCTTCCGGGATGCTGATATAGTAATATCCGTCTTTTTTGAACAGTTTCGTGCCTTCTGCCACAGGACCCTCGTACACTTTCCGTCCCTCATCGAGCAATGTCTTGCCGTCTGCGCTCATCTTATGGATGATGATGGGGCCTCCGCCCAACTGGCTCCGTCCGATGTAGGCTTGCCCGTCCTCGTCCCACAACGGGCACGGGTCTTCCCATCCTGACACTTTCTTCACTTGGTAGAGCGGAGTCCATGGCCCTGCCGGATTGGTGGCCGTGCTCATGAACAGTCCTTCGTTCGGCGTGCATACGTACATCCAGAATTTGCCGTCGTGGTAGCGCAAGGCCGGTGCCCAACTGCCATTGCCGTATTTGTCCATGCCCGAGTAGCCGTCCAAATCCATCCAGTCGTAGATGCGGCCTATGATTTTCCAGTTTACCATGTCGTCGGACTCCAATATGTTCATGCCCATGAAGTGGAACTCCGAGCACGTCATGTAGTATTTGTGTCCCACGCGGATGACATCAGGGTCTGAGTAGTCACCGTTCAATACGGGATTGGCAAACGTCCCGTCTCCCAAGTCGCCCCAACGTGTGTCCGTGTACCATCCCGAGGAGCCGCCCAAATCCTGCCCTCCTGAGAACAGTCCCATGCGTTCGCTGTCCGTGTAAGCTCCCATGACAGGGCGAGCCCGGTGTTCTCCCGGGAAAAACTCCTGTACGGATTCTTCCCCTTGTCCTACTTTCTCAAACGCTGTCATTTGCTGTGCTGTGAGCGGCATGAAAGCCAAGTTGCAGCACAATAAAGAAAATGCGATTGTATTTTTCATGCGTTGATGATAATTTATGAATGAATGCACAAAAATACAATCAAGAGCCGGGGCGTACTATTACAAATACGTCATAAAATGTAAGGTTGGCATCTATCCTTATCTTTTCAGGGCGGCCCGGATAACGAACCAACCGTGTTGGATGAGGGTAGTCGTCCAACCGAAGTGTGAGGCCATGATGCGGAAACGTTCCCGCAGTGATTCCTGATGGTGCTGTGTGGTCAGTCCTTCACTCAGGTAATCGGTAAGGATAAGCCTTGTGTTATATATCGGTTGTTTGAGACGTTCCGCCCGTTTCAACAAACGTATGCACCAGTCGTAGTCGGCAGAAAAGCGAAAGTTCAGGTCGTAAAGTTCCTGTCGGGCCAAATCCGTTCGTACATAAAACGATTGGTGGCAAACCAACATGCCGTGTCGGAACTTTTTCCAGGTCAGTTGTTTCGGTGCTTGCAGGCGGCGGTGGCGGATGAAGCGTCCTTGCCCGTCTACCCAATCCGTTTCGCCGTAGAGGATGGCGGGGCGGGAAGCGTTCATGTCTATATGGCCGAAAACCTGTTGTAAGGTGTCGGGGGCGTGCAGCCGGTCACCGGCGTTCAGGAAGACGATATAGTCGCCGGTGGCATGTTCCAGGGCCTTGTTCATCGCGTCGTAAAGTCCCTTGTCCGGTTCGCGGATCACCCGGATGTCATGCGGGCACGTCTTACCCGTATTGGCATCCACGTATCGGTGGATCAGTGCCATGGTCTGGTCTTTGGAACATCCGTCGATAATCAGATGCTCGATGTGGGGGTAAGTCTGGGCGGCCACGCTTTCCAAGGTGCATGGCAGCGTCTTTTCCGCATTATAGGTGACAGTGGCAATGGTTACGGTGGGGAAAGGGGTTTTGTTCATGTTTTTTTGTGTGGGGTGGGTTTTATCTTTTCTCGGATGCGCGTTTGTAAACGGCTATATATTTGGAAGCCACGTTGGTTTCGCCGTAGTGGGCCAAGGCCGAGTGTACGGCGTGGGCGGACAGTTCCTCCCACGGGGCGGTTTCCAGTGTGAAATGTATGCCTTCGGCCAGGTCTTCGGCGTTCCGTGCTTCGGCCAGGTAACCGTTTCTACGGTGGTCTATCATTTCCGGTATGCCTCCGACGTTGAATCCTACGCAAGGTATCCCGCAGGACAGGGCCTCCACGATGGTATTGGGCAGGTTGTCTTCCAACGAAGGCGTGACGTATGCGTCCACTGCATTATACAGGCGTGCCATTTGTTTTTCGTCGCTTACGTAGTCGATGGCATAGACCGGGAACGGGAAGAGCGCACGGATTTGGTCGGCACGGTTGCCGACCACCACGATGCCGACGCGTGCGGCCAATTCGGGATGCTTTTCTTTCAATATGCGGCAGGCTTCCATCAGGTAATCTATGCCCTTGCGCGGGTCGGTGGCCTTGAGCGAACCGAAAAGCAGCAGCTTCTTGTCGATGGGCAGGTTGCATTGCAGGCGCACCTTGACCTGTTCCATCGGATGGAAGATGTTGGCATTGATGGTATTGGGGATGGAGGCGACCTCTTGCCCGACCAGGAGTGCGCTTTGGCGTGCCAGTCCTTCCAACCACCGGCTGCAAGCCACGAAAATGATATGTGCCCCGCGCAGCATCTGTCGCTTCCGCCGGAACACCTTGGCCGAGAGGTCGTGCGTGCCGCCCCCGTGCAGGAGCAGGGGACAGTGGTGGCATTCGGTCTGGTATTTCGTGCACTCCCCGCTGTAATGGCAGATGCCGGTAAACGGCCATTGGTCGTGCATCGTCCACACGATGGGTTTGCCGCTGTCTATGATGCGGCGTATGTCTTTCAGGGAAAGGAAGCCTTGGTTGATCCAATGCAGGTGGATGACATCGGCTTCCTTGAATTCCGGCAATGCGGTGATGTCCGTACCGGTGTTGGCCAAGTCCACTTGGAACAGGTTGTGCTTCTTGAACCGGTTGGCTTTCCAGATGCAGACGCGTTCCCATACGAATTTGGCTTTCAGCAGGGGGGACTGGGGCAGGCTGGCCACCGTAATCTGGTCCGTCCGTTTGTCGCGCACCAGCATTTTGGCTTTTACCCCGTTGTTTTTCAGGGCTTCCATGAGGCGGTTGGCTGCGATGGCCGCCCCTCCTATGTTTTCGGATGTGTTGATAATGAGTACTCTCATACGCTTTTCATTCGTTTCTTCTGGAGGCATGGCCTTATGCGCCGAAATCCCCCTTTAATGTCCGTTTGATCCGTCTTATGGCTTTGGCCGTAAATGAATTGGTCTTGGCATAATAACGCGAGTAGGCTTTCCTTGCCTCGGCGCATTCCTCTATCGGTTCTATCTTTACCACCGGCAATGGCTCCATGTAAAGTCCGGACTGGTATAGGTTTCCGCCACCGCAATTCGTCCCGCTACCGTCGAACCCGGTGTTTTGTACAAGTGATTTTCCCACATTGAGCGACAGGATGCCATTGAGGAATAAAGAGGCATTCCATCTGATGGCCCAAGAGTTATTCTTTCCTTCGGTTTGTCGGCGGAGCATGCGGGTGTATCCGTATTTCCCGTCAAAGTCGAATGTGTAGGTCAGTTTCTTCCGTTCGAGTTCTTCCAATAAGGCTTTCCCGTCGGGATTAAAGAACTGCCAGGCGCGTTTCCAAGTGGCCCACCCCCAACTTCCGGTCCATTTGATAAGGAACGTGTCAGGCAAACTCGGGTCATTGGTAAAGTCGCAGGCCTGGATGTGTCCTACTTGGGGGACATCGGCGTAAACGTCCAGTGCGTTGTTCATGAATTGGAGGAAATGCGGAGCCACGACCAAGTCATCTTCCAATACGATGACCCGCCCGTACCGGTTGACCATTGTGGTGACACCGTCTATGATGTTCCTTGCCAGCCCCCAGTTCTGTTCCCGTTCCGTGACGTGTACTTGCCGGAAGCCTTTGGCTTCCCTTACGATGCGCCTCACTTCTTCCACGGCTGCGCGGTCGGCCTCCGAACGTGCGGCATCGGAGTAGATGAACAGGTCGCTGTCCGCAGACAGCGTGTTGCGCGACAATGCCTCTAAGGCTTGCCGGGTGTGTGCGGGGCGGTTGTAGACGAATAATAATATCGGTGCTGTGTCCATGTCTTATTGGATTTGCTGCGTTTCGATAGCCCAGTCGCCCAATGTCTTCCGTTCGAGGTCGAAGTTGATGCCGACCTTGACCACGGGCAGCCCGCATAAGGCGAAGCGTTCGGGATAGTTTTTGAGGTTGATTTGCTGCATGGCTGCTTTTGCCGTCCGGTTGAGTTTGGCCTCGATGAGGTAGAGCGTGGTTGGGGTGCGCAACACGACATCCACCCTGCCTTTGGGAGTGCGCACTTCCACATCCGCATAGTAACCGAGGAGGCTGAAGATGATGTAGAGCACTTGTTGGTAATGCCCCTCGGTGTCAGTCCGTTCGCAGTAGGGTATGGTGGAGAGGAACGTTTGGAGGAGTTGCAGCATGCCGTCCATGTCGTCGCGCGCCATTGTCCTAGCCATGCGAATCACCATGGAATTGGTGGACAGGCTGTCGGGGGTGATGTAATAAGGGATGAGGCTTCTCATCAGTCCGATCCGGACTTCCTTATTGGGAATGTCGAGGGTGTAAGCGTCGAAGTTTGTGTCATAGTCTTTGATGGTGATGTATCCGCTTTGGTAAAGGAGCGGGACGATACTTGTCATCCTTTCGGTGGGCGCGTCGAAATCGGATGCCATGGCTTCGGTGCCCCCGATTTTGGAAGGGGGCACGTTGAACTTGTTGAGCATTTCGATGAGGTAGGTGGGCGTGCCGCTCCCGAACCAGTAAGAACCTAACTTGCCTTGGGAGAAAGCCATGAGCAGACTGAAAGGATTATAAATGTCGGGCGAGGGCCATGTGAAATGGTATCCGTCGTAATTCTCTTTGAGTTGCCGCATGGCCTCTTCGGGGGTAGTGCCGAGCTTTCCGGCCAGTATTTCAAGGTCGGCTGCCATCTGCGTCCGTATTTCTTCCTCGCTGATGCCGCATACGGTGGCGTATTCCGGCAGCATGCTGATATTCTCAATATTGTTAAGCTCGCTAAAGATGCTCAGTTGGGAGAATTTGGTGATGCCGGTGAGGAAGACGAACCGCAGGTAGGGGTCGCAGGCCTTTAGCGGACTGTAGAAGTTCCGCATGACGTTGCGCAGTATGGGCAGGTCTTCTTCCTCATGCACCACGTCGAGCAGGGGAGCGTCGTATTCGTCGATGAGCACCACCACTTGGCGGCCCGTCTGTTCGCAGGTCCGGCGGATAAGGTCTGTAAGACGTGTGTTCGTATCGGGGATGTCAGATTCGATGCCGAAATTCCTTTCCAATGTCTTCAGTTGCCACAACAGGTAGCGTTCCAGTCCTTCCTTGTCCAAATGCTTGCCCATGCTCATGTCGAAGTGCAACACGGGATATTCCGTCCACTCCGTTTCCCACTTTTCGATGGCCAGTCCTTTGAACAGGTCTTTCCTGCCTTCGAAATAGGCTTGCAGGGTACTGGTGAGCAATGATTTGCCGAAACGTCGTGGACGGCTGAGGAATACGTATTTGGAGTCGGAATGCGTGATGCGGTACACGTGTTCCGTCTTGTCGATGTATAAGTATGGTTTGTTCCTTAGTTCGGAAAACGTTTGTATCCCGATGGGGTAAAACCTGCGTTGTTGTTCCATGACTTTTCCTCCTTCTGTTAGTCTGAAAGCAAAGATAAGGCTTTATTTTCGATTTCATGCCGTGCGGAGGCCGGATTTTTACCGGTCGTGCGCCTTCGTTCTTGCCATATCTTTTAATATTACGGATAATTCATAAGTATAGTGTTCTAAATTAAATTCCCGTTCAGCCAAATTACGGCCGTTACGTCCCATCTGTCGGGCTTCTTCCGGGTGGGTATATAGGTATGCAATGGCTTGTTTCCATCCTTCCACATCATTGTAGTCCACGTAGATTCCCGCCCTTTCTTTCTCTATGTCCATTTCAAATTTGGGATTACGGGTGCAGATTACGGGGAGCCCTAACGCGAAAGCCTCGACCAGAGTGGTCAGCCCGACGGTGTAAGGAAAGTCCTGGCAACAAATTACAACGAATCTTGAACGGCAAACTTCCGTGGCCAGCATGTGGGGGAGGATGCCTACCGTGAAATGTACCCGTATATTGGAATATGCCTCGTATGCTTTCAGCAGGGCTTGGTATTCCGGATCCGGAGTGGTGAAGATTTCGACGGGAAGTCCTGTCCCGGCAAATGCCTTGAGCAATGTGGCGAAGTCACGATGCTCTTTGCCAGTGGTGATGAATGCCCTTTCCTGCTTCCCGTTGCCTGTGGCAGGAAGATGTTGGCGCAGGTAGTCATAGAAATCAATGTCGGCTCCCCAATGTATCAGGTGCAGCCGGTCGGCAGTGACCTTGCCCGATTGCAGTGAATCGTTTATCAAGGTTTGGCTGAAAAAGAACATTTGGTCGATGCCTTTGTAATAGAAGCGCGAAATCATGTTCTTTATAGAGTTGGGGTTGCGGACTACGGCTTGGTGATGCCAAATGGCGATGGGCTTGCGGAACAATCCCAAGGCACGGCAAAATATGATAAGCTCTAAACCATAAAAAGAAGTTCCATATAACAAATCATACGTTTCCTTGCATCGTATAATCTCGAAGAAATTGTAGAATGATAATTTGAGGCGGGATGAAAAACGGCGGAAAGGGTGGAGTATCGGCGTGATGCCATATTTGTTAAAATGGGTTAGTCCGTACAGGATATGTCCGGGGTGCAGATGCTTTTCCCATTCCCCCAATGCTTCCTCTATGGGACGTGTGTGGTAATAATAGATTTTCATGTTCCGAAATTCCCTTTTTTATGTGCGTTTGATTCTACGTATGGCTTTTGCCATAAACGGTAATATAAAAATCATTTGTTACGGCAAGTTTCGGCTTGTCGGCATTAACATTCTTTGTGCTTTGCGTGTGGCGAACAACAGTCTTGACGGATTAGGAAGAGAATCTGCCTGCCTCTTGCGGTTGTTTGCGAATGGCAGGCAGAAAATAATGGAGACTATCATTGGGGAGTTTTATGCTTCCGGTAAGGACAGCAGGTATTCGGGAGCGAAATCCGCCCCATTCTCCCATTCTATGGTGTTATACTTTACGGTGAACCGCTTGAAGAAGTTCAAGTCCTTCAGAGGCTCGAACACCTTGCCTTTTAACGAGGTGCGCAAGTCCACCACTTTTGTCACTTGGTTGTTGAACCATAGCCGAATGCGGTAGCCGTCCACATATTCGGCTTTCACTACTTCTGTAAACATATCCGTATCCTATTTTAAAGGTTCTATTTTTTTCAAAGGGTCGCCTTTTTGCGCTTTCTCCCAGTTGTCCATCAGTTCTTCTTTGTGCTGTTCCAACCATTCAAGAATCATCTTCAGTGCCCTGCCCGGCATTTAGTTTACAAAAATAGCATAAATATCCGAGAAATAGGCAATTACTCCCCAAAAAATATGATAGTCCATATTTATTTTTACATTTTTCCCTATACGTATGCTCTCCTATATTACGTGGACTAATAGGATGGACTCTTTTTGTTTCCATGGCGTGGAGGAGCTGATGAGTTTGCTGTTTCAAAATAGGTTATGGCGTTTTTCTTGGGCAATGTAGTCTTAACATAAATTATGTGTTCGTCTTCCGCTTTTATGCTTGGAGCATTGGATATTTCTTTATTTTTGTGAAAGTTAAAACATGACTTTCAAGGCTCGTAAGTCTGTGTTCGAGAAGTTGGAGCAGATAGTGGACATCGCGTCTTTGTCGAAAGAAGAGCGAATGAAGTACGACGAAAGCATCAAGGTGTACCGTGACCAGTTGGCCACGTTGGATTTCGCAGAACAGAAAGGACGTGCAGAAGAACGGTTGGACATAGCACGGAAGATGAAGGCTTCATCTGTTCCGGCAGGGACAATAAGCCTTTACACAGGCTTGTCATTAGAAGAGATTGCCAAACTATGACAGGATGAGCTTGTTCCGTTTTCATGACGTGAATGTGTTTGTCCGGTTGATGGGTAAGCCGTTTAAAATAGGTTATGCCCATTTTTTTGCACAAAATCAACAGGTTTCACCTTAATAAATTGTTCTACAGGTTGTTTTGTTGTGCACAAGCCTCTTCTGTGTGAAAGGGAGGTGAAGCCTTGGTGAAGGATGTTACAGGAGAGGTTTCACCATATTACGCTGATATACAGAAAGTATGAAGGATGCGAACCCTTTTTTGCAAAAACTTCTTGAATGTGGTGTATAGGAGGGCGTAATCCGGCTGACTTTTGTTCTTTTTTCGTTTGCCGCAAGGTGACAAATCGTTTACAGCCGAATCGAAAACCGTTCGGCTGTGATTGGCATGGCGTTTTGGGGTTTTCGTTGGGCCATGTATGGCTTAATATTGTTTATGCTTTTGATTATTCATGTTTTTATAGAGGGGGTTCTTTGTTTTTAATGATAAAATACATCTTGAATAGCTTCTTTTAGTGCTTTGAGATATCCTTTGCCAAATTTTAAGTCGGGCTCCATATAATTGCCTTCAGCCCATTCATTCCAGGATTTGAGGAAAACAATGCGGTCTTCCATAGCTTTATGTGATATGTTGTTGAAAGATGCCTGGGCATGTTTTTTAAATTTCTCGGGGGTAGAGCGGATGAGAATGTGTCCGGCTCTGCCTGAGCGGGGAGAGTGATCCCAATTGGGAATGAGAGTGGGATAACAGTCATTGGCTTGTTCCTCAGGACCTTGAAAGTATTGTGAAGCACGGCTATACTCAATATGCCGTCCTCTTTTTAATGCAATACGTTGAAACTTGGCATTTATGCGCTCCCACAAAGAAAAATCCTTTTTGAATACATCGAATAGCCTTATTAAAACATTGGCATCAAATCCCCATTGGCGAAAAAGAACCAAATCTTCTATTTTATAAGTATGTCCTACAAAGTGAATGCGGAAACCGTGTTGGGAGGCAAGCTTTTGCCACAGTTCGATAAAGTGGGGAGGATTGGGGATTTCTTTAGGAGAGTAGACTACAAATATGGGATTTCCGTGTATGCGAATGTATCTTGGGTCTTGGAAAGCGGGTAGCACGGCATTGAAATGTGCAATGTAGTCTTCATCGCCGGGATAGAGTTGTTCCATTAACATTTTATGTCCTCCGTCTTTGTTGAACTGTTTGTCTTCCCAACTATGGTTTGCCCATGCCAGACAAAAGGGGAAATCCGGTTTCCCACTGTTTAGCACTTCGTTGAATGGCCTTTGTAGTAGTTGCTTGCCATTTCCAAACCAATAATGCCAGTAACAGAAACCTTCTATGCCATATTCACGTGCCATGTCGGCCTGGGCTTGACGTGTTTCCGGCAAACGAAGGTCATAATAGCCTAAATCAGCTGGTACACGTGGTTGGTAATGTCCTTTGAATAAAGGTTTTGCTTTGCCCACGTTGGTCCATTCCGTAAATCCCTTGCCCCACCATCTGTCGTTTTCCGGGGTGGGATGGAACTGCGGTAAATAAAAGGCGATGACCCTTACTTTTGGATTATTGTTGGGTTCCATGTTGAATTAATTTTATGATATGTAATGCGTCTTCTTTTGTCTTTAGCGGACGGTACAACTCATCTATAAGCGTGGTTATTTGCGTTGAAGACAATTTATTTAAACAGACATTTTTGATAATTGGAATTATTTCTTCAGCTACTCGGTAACGGATGAGCCGAGCCGGGTTGCCTCCAACAATTGCATAAGGAGGAATATCGTGTGTCACAACTGCTCCGGCTGCTATGATGCTTCCTTTGCCAATCGTAACGCCGGATAATATTGTAGCTCCGTAACCAATCCAAACTTCATCTTCAACTATGATAGGACCTTTGCTACGGCTGTCTGTTTGGCAGTGTTTGCCTTCAAGGGTTGAGCGTATGGGATAAGTAAATAACGTTTCAGTCTGATGATTGCCGCTTAAGATGAAATGTACGTTTGAGGCTAATGCTACATAGTTCCCTATTGTTAATTTTTCTATTGGGGGAAAATAGCTCAAGATATGTAACTCTCCGTATGTGCCGTTGCCTACTTCGACACATTCCATTGGAAAGATATTCATTGGTACGGTTTGGTTTTGCTTGTTGCGTTTGCGCCATTCTTTTTTGAATTTAGTAAGTGCATAAGCTCGGACAAAACTTCGTAATATGGGGATTTTTGAGGAGAAATTCATCTGTTGGTTATTCTTTTATAAGTTTTTCGTAAGAATCGTTTCAGGCTATATCGCTTAGTTCGCATCAATAAATTCTGAGGTAACGATATGAGGTATAATGCCATTCCTCCCGGGGTGGCTTTCATAGCTTTTATCCAATCTTTCCGTCGGATGAGCCGGAAACAATTCCATGGTTTGTCGAAACCTGCATAATGAATTTGTACGGGATGTGCCAATCCTTCATTAAACTTAGCGAGTGCAATGACTTTGTCTCCTGCAAATTCGGTATTGCCTTGGTAAAAATCTCTTTGGTTCATGTTTAACCGATAGAAAGAAATAGGCAGGCTATAACCTATCGGTAAATATTTGATGTGGGGCCAACAGGTTAAAATAATGCAGTCTTGTTCCGGTAAACGTAGTCGTGGATAGTTGTTGACATAAAAATTGATAATTTCTTCTTGTTTATGGTCGTTGCGCAATTCTTTGAGGTTGATAAGTAAGAATCCTGCAGCAATTTCATGTTCAAGTATTTCCATTTCAGCCGTACTGAAGTCTTGCCGGTAGTAAGGCATACGGCTATTTTCTATTGGTCCTACGCCGGCATAATAAAACTTTTCATTTGGGAACATAAAAAACACAGGAGAGAAATCACCAGTAAAAACTACGTCCACGTCCGAACATATAATTCTGTCATATTGGGGAAGGACATCAGTTGCAATAAGTTTATAGAAAATTTCTTTGGAGTAATGTGCTTTAGTGCCGAAATTTTTAATTTTTTCATCGTATTGTGTGACATTAATGAAATGTAATTCGGCATATGCAAATTCTTTTAGACTGTTCTGTAAAGATTGTTGGGCTTTGGTGGACAAGGTCGTATGGAATACATATAATTCATACCAATATTGCGGTGAGGCATGTTTCATCATGGAGTGGATGGCAACCTTTGCTGCTAGCAAGTAATTAGCGTCAAAAGTAAAGAATACAGGTATTTTTTGCATATTGTCCATATTGTGGGGCTCTTAGGAAAAACGGATAATGCTTTGTCTCAATTTCTGTTTTATCCTTTTGTTATTATTCATTTTTTTGCAAAAATATGGAAACTTTTTTGTCCACCCAAGTCTTTAAGGCATCTTTTTTAGATGGTATGTGCTTTTACGAAATTTAGTTTAAACTCTTGTTTCCGCTTTTAGTCAAACTATAAATCTTGTTCAGTCACCGTATTGTAGAATTGTATATTATAATAAGTGCAGATGAATGGGGAGAAAAAACCACGAATCATGAAAATCAATCCTTTATCCTTATGGGGAAGAGGATATATTTGTTTGCGATGTTTCATGCAAGTGAAACAAAGCTGTAAAAGATTCAATGGGTTACGGCTATAGAACAGTTCGGTTATCTTGTGTAAGACGGGGTGGCGTGTTGAAGATGTTTGTTCATGAATGTTGTTATAGAAACATTTAAAACTTTCTGTATTTCTAAGTTTGAAGAAGTTGTATGTTCCATATACATAAGGAGCTATAGGGGAATGTGGCTTATACTTGGACAACTTTTTTCCTACGGTAGTTATCACAGATGCTGGGTGTACTCTATGCCACGATAGTGGTTCTTCGCATTTTATGATGCTATCGGTTAGGGCTGCGTTCATGGCTAGCCACCAATCATAATAGAATGTCATACCGTCCCAGGGCTTCAGGTTTTCGATAAAAGTCCTTTTTATAAGCATGGCGTGCCCCGGTATATTGTCTCTAAAAAACAAAGACTCTGCGGTGAAAGGCAATGGGAGGTAGTCTTTGGTTTGCTGATGAGAGCAGGTTGGGGAAGATATAATGTCAGAGAAGCACAGGTCGTATCCTTTTTTCTTTTCTATTGATTGTACTAATTTTTCTACTTTCTCTGGAAACCAAATATCGTCTTGGTCGGAAATTGCTATATAGTCTGTTTCTTTGGATACGAATTTGAATGTGTCATGAAAGTTTTGGTTGCATCCTTTATTTCGTGCATTTTGGTGTATTTTGATAAAAGTGTGTTTTGCAGCATATTCTCGTAGTATATCCATCGTGCCGTCTGTGGAACAGTCGTCACTGATGATAATTTCGTGGATAGGATAAGTTTGCGCGAGTATGGAATCCATTTGTTCACGTAGAAACCGTTCTCCGTTGTAGGTGCACATTACGACAGATACTGTTTTTTTCTCCATAAGGCTTGTTTGTTTGTGGCAAAAGTATGAAATATTTTGTTTTCATAGTGATTTTGAATGCCTTTTATTTAATGAACGTGTTTTTTTATATCCATTTAATAAAAAATATATCCTAATATTTGGATGCTAATATTTTCTTTCCTATATTTATGGCATGTTAATTTTAAAAAGTGTGCTTATGAGAAAGTTAATTACCTTGGTAAGTGTTGTTTTTGCTTTTACCAATATGTCCGCACAGTTAAAAGTGCATTCCAATGGGAATGTAAGTATTAAAACTACAGATACACCTAATGCGGCTTTGGCAATAGGTGGGGCGGGAGACGCAACCCAGTCTTTGTTTGTGAAATCTAATAATGTCCCGTTGCGAGTAGATCGGAATGGTTCTGCGACAACGAGTGGGGCTTGGACGTATGCTGTTGATGTTGCTAATGAATTGACAGACTCTCGAATGGCAATTGGTATAAGTGGTTTGGTGCGGACTGCGGATTATGCCGTATTGAATAAAGGTCGTGCTTTTGGGATATATGGTGCGGCAGGTTATTCCACATCTGGCTATAATTACAGCATATACGGTAATTTGCTTAGTACACAAAACGGTGCTGCGGTAGTAGGGGCTTTGAATTCTATGGATGTCAAAGTTCCTGGACGTTATGCCGGTTACTTCCAAGGCGATGTCCGTACTACCGGGAATTTTTATGGTACGGTGCTGACCCCTTCGGCTTCCCGGTCTGCCTTGATGGGGCGTTCGGCAGTGATGCCCCTGTCGGCTGAAAGTGACGGGGAGAACAGCATGTCGGTGGGCGAGAAACTTTCGCGGTTGACCGCCGTGCAGTATAACCTGTCCGAACCGCAGGCGGCGCAGGCTTTTGCGGCATCGGGAGATACCGTGGCAGCAGCTCCCCGTTCCGTGACAGACGTGCAGGCATTGGAGAAAACACATTACGGCTTGGATGCCGAAGTGCTGAAGGAAGTCTATCCGGACTTGGTCTATGAAAGTCAGGAAGGAGACCTTTGTATCAACTACACGGAGATGATCCCACTTTTGGTGCAGTCCGTCAATGAACTCCGTGCACAAGTGGTATCGTTGCAGGGGGCGCAGACCTATAATGTGCGCGCCCGGAACGGAAATGAAACGGGCATCGGCGGCAACGCATTGGATGTCCCGGCATTGGAGCAAAACGACCCGAACCCGTTCACGCAAACGACAGTGGTGCGCTATACGTTGCCGGAAAGCGTGAAGTCTGCATTCCTATACATTTATGATTTGAACGGCACGCAGGTAGACCAGAAGACGTTGCAGAGCCGTGGCAAGTCTTCCGTGACGCTTGAAGCCGGAAGCCTCGCCCCGGGGATGTACCTTTATGCCTTGGTGGCCGACGGCAAGGTGATCGACACCAAGCGTATGATCATTACCCAATAAGGAAGGAGGCACTTATGAAACGTTGGATGAACCTGTTCTTTTTGTTATGGGGGACGGCTTGTACCATTATGGCTGCTACCGAGGACGGCACTTGTTTCTCGTCCGTGGAAAACGTGTCGGCGGCTGCTTTGGAAAAAGTCCCGCAGAGCAGCTCTGTTTCGGTGGACAAGCATGATTATAAGCCCTACGTGGCTCGTGTGCAAGACGACGGGGTGGTTTATGTACAAAACCAGACGTTTACTTCCACGCATACCGTTACGGGGGAAAATATCGTGGCCGGGGAGAAGGTGACGACGGCGCAGCCGCAGGGAAAGGTCGTGGTGAAGTCCGGGGCAAACGTGACGATGAAAGCCTCCGGCACCACCACATTGGAAGCCGGCGTTGAATGCGAGAAAGGAGGCGTGCTGGAAATCGCTCCATTATAACCATGTTTGGCAAATCGGGAAACCGGATGAAATAGACGGGGTATTTTGCGTTTTTAGCGGAATATCCCGTATTTTTTGTGAATTAGATATAAGGGAAATAAAATCATTTGTTTTATCTTTGTATTTGACTTATTTAATTAAGCTGTTCATGGACGCAGGGGATAATGAGTTAATCAAGTACATTAAAGAGGGTGATTTAAAGGCTTTTGAGAGAGTCTTTAAGGATTATTATGCTTTGATGTGCAGTGTGGCCATGGATTATGTGAATGATTCTGCCGTATGTCAGACTTTGACGGAGGATGTTTTGTTGAACCTTTGGGAAAAGAAACGCGAAGTGGTGATTACGACTTCCTTGCGTGCTTATCTTTTACGTGCCGTGCGCAACAAATGTATCGACCATCTCAGGACACATCGTCAGGTCTCGGGCTTTTTAGGTTACTATGATTCCTTGGACGGGATGTTCGGAGGGGCAATGGCAGACGAAAAGGACTTGTTCGAGCAATTGATTTCGGATGAATTGGCGGAGTTGCTGGACCGGGCGATTGATGAGATGCCGGAGGAACGTAGGCGGGTTTTTATACTGGTGCGCATGGAGAATAAGACTTACCAGGAAGCAGCCGATATGTTACATATTTCGGTGAATACCGTGAAATATCATCTGAAGAGGGCGCATGCGGAGTTGCAGGATAAGTTGGGGTCTTACATTTTGCTACAAATATTGTCTTTTATGTTACTTTCAAAGATGCTCCATTCTTTGAATTGAGAAATGCTCGTGTCAGGATAACATGCCTTGTGGTTTTAATTCATAATTTCTATAGGCTTTCTTGTGAAAAGTTTGGCGGTTTATGCTGTTTTTTGAAGCATAAATAAATTATTTCTGTTTTTATACTACCCATTCTGTCTATTTGTTTCGTCTTAGAAGAAAAAAGCATCAAAGTGGAAACAAATAGCGATATAGATTCATTGATAGAGAAGCAATGGTCGGAGGGGCTGTCTCCGGAGTCGGAAGACGTGTTGCGTGAATGGGTTTCGGCAGATGAAGGGCACCGTAAGTATTACGAGCGCTGCATGCTTTTGTATCGGTGGATGGGCATTCGGAAGCGTATGCCCGTATTCGAAAAAGAAAGGAAGAAAGCATACGGGCGTTTCCTGAGAAGTATAAAGGGAGAGAATATGCCGGTTCCTTTCGTTCACAAGGTTTTCAGTCGGAAGTTTGTGGCCTGTGCGGCAATGGTGGTCGTCCTTTTGGGAGGCGGACTGGCTGTATGGCAACAGCAAGGTAAAGCGGCGGGGGAACAAGTTGTGCAAGGATGTGCGCGAGAAATCAAAGTGCCGAAGGGGATGAAAGAACGGATCATATTGGCCGATGGAACCAAAGTTTGGCTGAACTCCGGAAGTTGTCTGACATTGGGTCCGGGATTCGGGCAGACCGACCGCGAACTTCAGTTGGAAGGAGAAGGAATGTTTGACGTGGCTAAGGATAAGCAGAAACCTTTTATTATTCGTTCCGGTGATATCCGTGTCCGGGTGACGGGGACTGTATTTAATTTCAAGTCCTATCCGGAGGAACGTTTTGCCAAGGTCACTTTGGTACGCGGTAGCCTGGATGTGTCGAGTGTGACGGGACGTGTGCCCCATACCGTGACGTTGAAGCCGTGCGAACAGGTCGTGTTGGACCGCAGTAGGGATGTGATGGAGAAGAAGGTGGTGGAAACGGCACCGGATGTAGCTTGGACTTGTGTGGGACAAAGGGGTGAATCCATGTCCGAGGACACGTCGGAAACAGAAATGACAGGGCATGCGGGAGGTGAGGAAGCCTTGTTTTTCGATGAGATGTCTATGGAACAGATTGTGCAGGAGTTGGAACGGGTTTTTCATGTGAATATAGTGGTGAAGAATCCCGGAATATTGCAGGAAAAATATTATGGCGATTTCCGGAACCGGAAAGACATTTTTGCCATATTGGACGTGATGTTGAGGGGCGAACAGGTTTCCTATCAGATCAAAGGCGACACGGTCTTTATCGGAGAATAATCATTTAATAATCATAGTAAATAGAGAAATGTTTAACGCAAAACGTAAAAAACTACTTGAAAGGTTTCTGATTTTAAGCCTGTTTTGCAGTTCGGGAGCGGTTTGGGCGCAGCAGGGCACTGTGACACTGAATCTGAATAACGTGACCGTCAAAGAGGCTTTGGAGCAATTGAATACCCAGACGTCTTATTCCTTGTGGCTGAACGTGGGCGATGTGGATTTATCGCGAAGAATCAGCCTGAACGTGACGAACGGGAGTGTCAATGACGTGTTGGCTAAAATCTTGGCCGGCCAACCGTTGTCATACGAGGTGAAGGATAGGACAATAAATATATACCCTGCGAAGAAAGACGGTGAGGAGGCGAAGAAAAGGGTGGAAGGCGTAGTGTTGGACGACCTGGGAGAACCGCTTCCGGGAGTGGCCGTGCGTTGCAAAGAACATCCGGATGCCATGTGTGCTACAGACATGGACGGTAAGTTCACACTGAATGTACCAACGGACGGCAAGACGCTACAATTTACTTTCATCGGTATGGCTCCGCAGGAATTGGCAGTGGCAGATGCACCGATGAAAGTCGTGATGAGTGACAAGGAAAAGAAACTGGACGAGGTCGTGGTGACCGGTTATCAGAAAATCGACCGCAAGTTGTTTACCGGTGCGGCCAGTCGTATTTCCGGTGAAGAAGCGAAAGTGGACGGTGTGGGCGATGTGAGCCAGATGTTGCAAGGCAAGGCGGCCGGTGTGGGCGTACAGTCCGTGTCCGGTACGTTCGGTGCTGCGCCGAAGATCCGTGTGCGTGGTGCTTCTTCCATCTATGGAAACCAGACGCCGCTTTGGGTTGTGGACGGTGTCGTGTTGGAGGATGTGGTGGAGATTTCCGCCGATGACCTTTCTTCCGGTAATGCCGCCACGCTGATCAGTTCCGCTGTGGCTGGGTTGAATCCCGATGACATCGACAATTTCCAGATATTGAAAGACGCTTCGGCCACGGCATTGTATGGTGCGCGTGCCATGAACGGGGTGATTGTGGTGAATACCAAGAAAGGAAAGAATGGGCATGCCAGTATCAGTTACACGGGTGAGTTCACCGTGCGTACCCGTCCCTCTTACCGCCAGTATAATATCATGAATTCCAAAGACCAGATGTCTGTCCTGATGGAGTTGGAAGATAAAGGGTGGTTCAACCATTCCAAGATGGCGCGTACGGAGAACGGCGGGGTGTTCTATCTGATGAACGACCTGATATACAGGGGAGAACTGATGAATACGGAGTCGGCTCGCTTGGCTTATTTGCAGAAGGCCGAGATGCGGAATACCAATTGGTTCAAGGAGCTGTTCCGGCCCACCATCCAAAGCAATAACTCGGTGAGCATCTCCTCGGGTACCGACCGCAGCCGTTATTACGTGTCGATGAGTTTTTTGGATGATCCGGGATGGAGCGTGTCGGACAAGGTTCGCCGTTACACGGCCAACGTGAATGCCTCGTACGACATCAGCAAGTGGCTCACGTTTGGCGTGAGTGTAAATGGGTCGGTGCGCAACCAGCGTGCGCCGGGTACATTGGACCGTACGGCAGATCCGGTGAGCGGTGAGTATTCGCGCGACTTTGATATCAATCCTTTCAGTTATGCGTTGAATACCAGCCGGACGATGAGCCCTGACGAGACGTATATCATGAATTATGCCCCGTTCAACATCCTGAACGAAGCCAGGAACAATTATATAGATTTGGACATGACCGATATGAAGTATCAGATGGAACTGACTTACAAGCCGGTCAAGGGCTTGGACTTGAGTGCCATTGGTGCTTTCCGTTATGTGAAGTCAACTCAGGAGCATAAGATTACGGGGAATTCCAATTTGGCCATGGCTTACCGTGCGGCGGGAGATGCGACCATCCGTGAAAAGAACAAGTTCCTCTATCGTGACCCGGATAACCCGGATGCCGTGCCTGAAGTCGTGATGCCAAAAGGTGGTTTTTATAACACGACGAACAATATCCTGAAAAGTTATTATTTCCGGGTATCAGGCAATTATAACCGACTCATAGCCAATGAACATCCATTCAACATCATGGCCGGTTCCGAAGTGAAATCAGCCGACCGCCAGTCCGGTTTCAACAACGGTTACGGGTTCCAATGGGATCGTGGCGGTACGCCTTTCGTAGACTACCGTATCATACAACAGTTGCTGTTGGGGGGAGATAATTACTACGGCTTGTCGCAATATTATGACCGTTTTGTGGCGTTCTTTGCCACCGGAAGCTTTTCTTATAAGGGACGCTACACGTTCAACCTGACGGGGCGTATGGATGGTTCCAACCGCTTGGGACGTTCGCGTGATGCCCGTTGGTTGCCTACGTGGAACGTGTCGGGGTCGTGGAATATGTTGGAAGAAGAGTTTATGAAACATCAGGATGTGGTTTCCACCCTCTCTTTGCGTGCCACATACGGATTGACAGCTACAATGGGGCCTGCAGACAACGCTTTGGCCGTGTTCCGTAACTCGACCACTTACCGTGGCGATGACGGTTACAAGGAATCGCAGATTTATATCGAGTCTTTGCAGAACAAGGATTTGACGTGGGAGAAACAATATGAGTTCAACTTCGGGTTCGATTTCGGAGTGTTGCGTAACCGCATCAGTTTGAGTTCCGACATCTACAGCCGTCGCGGATTCGACCTCATCGGTTTGATACGTACTAGCGGCATGGGCGGACAGAAGTGGAAATATGCCAACTATGCCGACATGAAATCATGGGGTGTGGAGTTCACGCTGAATACAAAGAATATCCAACGCAAGGATTTCTCGTGGACTTCGAACCTGACATTCGCTTACAATCATAATGAGATTACCAATCTGGAATCTACTTCCAGCATTTTCGATTTGATGGTGGCCGAAGGTGCCCCGTTGGAAGGCTATCCCGTACGGGGATTGTTCTCTTTGCAGTATAAAGGTTTGAACGGGCAAGGGATTCCACAGTTCATCAACGAGAAAGGCGAACAGACCTCTACGGGTATCAACTTCCAAAGTACGGATCCCACGTATTTGAAATATGAAGGTTCGGTGGATCCAACCGTGACCGGGGGCTTCGACAACCAGTTCAAATATAAGGCTTGGACGTTGGGGTTGTATTTCAGCTTCCAGGCCGGCAATAAGTTGCGCCTGGATCCGGACTTCTCGGCTTCATACGGTGATTACAGTGCCATGCCGAAGGATTTGAAAAACCGTTGGATGAAGCCGGGCGATGAGCGTTACACGAATATTCCGGCCATACCTTCATCCTATCAGTATGCGAATATCGAGAATTTGGACGTGGCCTATAATGCCTATAACTATTCGGACATCCGTGTGGCCAACGGTGGTTTCCTGAGGTTGAAAGAACTCACTCTTTCTTATGATTTCAACGGGGAGTGGATGAAAGCCATTGGCATGAACCGTTTGCAGTTGCGTTTGGTGGCTTCCAATTTGTGGCTCATCTATGCCGATAAGAAACTGAACGGGCAGGACCCGGAATTTTTCCAGAGCGGAGGGGTTTCCATGCCTTTGCCGCGCCAGTTGACTTTATCTATACGAACCAGTTTTTAATGATTTGCAAGACAGAAGAAAATGAGAAATAAATATATATCGTGCTATGTAGCTGCGTTTTGTGCCGGTTTGCTTTCTACGGCCTGCAACGACTTTTTGGACGAGGTGCCCGACAACCGTACGGTCATCGACACGCCCGAGGCTGTATCGGAGTTGTTGGTTTCTGCCTATCCCGATGCCAACTGTGTCTTTTTCACCGAGTCCATGTCGGACAATGTGACTGACCGGGGCAATACGCTTGATCCTTATGTGCAACCCGAATGGAATCGGGCCAATCGTCAGGCGTTCTATTGGGAGGACATCGACATGACATATCAGGACAGCCCGAATTATTTCTGGATGGCCAGTTACCAGGCTATTGCGGCGGCCAACCATGCACTTGAAGCTATTGCAGAATTGGAGGCCAAAGGCGTGGATTGTTCCGTACAGAAAGGAGAGGCGTTGTTATGCCGGGCCTACAATCATTTTATGTTGGTGAATGTGTTTGCGCAACATTATAATCCTGCGTTTGCCGCTACCGATATGGGAGTGGCTTACGTGACGGAACCGGAAAAAGAAGTGTTCGGGCATTACGAGCGTGTGTCGGTGAAAGATACATACGACAGGATCCGCAAGGATTTGGAAGAAGGCTTGCCCCTGATTTCCAATAAGGCATACGGTGACACGCCGAAATACCATTTCACTCGTGAGGCGGCCCAGGCTTTTGCCTGCCGTTTCTATCTGTATGTCGGAGAATGGCAGAAAGCTATCGAAGCGGCAGACGAGGCTTTGGGAGATAACCCGACGTTGCGCAATTGGAACGAGTATATCCAGATGTCTACAGCCAACCGGGAGAAAAACTATACTTCGGTGCAGGAGAGTGCGAACTTGCTGTTGGCATCCACCGTATCTCAGTTTGCCGTGGATCAGTCGTTCTATCGTTACGGGTATTCTACGGCCGTCAACAATTCCCTGTTCCAGCAAAATGACAATGTGGTGAACGGAGTGTGGGCTTATCGTGCCGAAGCTTATAATGTGTCTAGCGAGGCTTTGACCATGATGAAGTGGAAACCCTATTTGAAGAGCGACGGCGTGAACTCCAACAGTGGTGTGTATTACGTGATGGAACCCCTTTTCACGACCGACGAGGTAGTGTGCGACCGCATCGAGGCTTTGGCCATGGCCGGACGTTACGATGAGGCTTGCGAGGACATCGAACTGTTTTTGACGAATAAGATAAAGAACTACGATTCGATAGCCCAACCCGTTACCCCCTCGATGGTGGAGACTTATTACAAGAAGTTTGCCCCGTTGCATCCTTATTATGAGAACCAGATGAGTGGGAAGCAGATGGCTTTTGTCAACTGTGCGGTAGATTTCCGTCGCAGGGAACTGTTGATGGAGGGCGGACGTTGGTTCGACATCAAGCGTTTCGACATTGAAATTACCCACGAAGCTTATCAGACAGGGGCAACCGATGTGTTGGTACGTCGTGACCTTCGCCGTGCCGTGCAGATTCCGGAAGAAGTCATTTCGTACGGGGTAGCTCCTAATCCCCGGTAAGGAACTTTGGTAGTAACTATAATTAAAAAAAGCGAACAGATGAAAAAGATTATCATATTTGCAGCATTGTGCCTGTCCTTCCTGACGGCTTGCGACAAGGAGGACCTCGGTGGGTCGAATATACATGTACCGGAGTTCGATTATAATGCGCTGAGCGAGACGGACAAGTATATTTATGACCATTATACGGTGCCATACAATGTAGAGGTCGTGTATCGTTGGAACCAAGGCGACGTGTCGTCCGATGACATGCGGAAAAATTTGGTGCCGCCGCGTGAATCTCAGGTGGAACCGTTTTTGGAGATGATAGAGAAAGTGTGGATGGATACCTACACGGCGGAAGTCGGACAACAGACTTTACGTTCTTACATACCCAAGCAGCTCCTTTTGGTGGGGAGTGCCAGTTATAACGATGACGGAAGTACGACGGAAGGTACGGCCGAAGGCGGACGGCAGATTGTATTGTATTCGGTGAATGATTTCAACTTCGAGTTGGAGCAGATTCAGTCGTATGCCCATGTGATGCACCACGAGTTTGCCCATATCCTGCACCAGAATGTAGAATATGATGCAGAGTTCGAGAAAATCACTCCCTCTTATTCTTCTTCATGGATGCAGATGAACGACGAGACGGCGAGGAGCAAAGGGTTCATTACGGCCTATGCTTCTTCAAGTGCGGACGAGGACTTTGCGGAGATGGTGTCTATCATGTTGACAAATTCTCCGGAGGACTGGAACAATATGATAGAGAGTGCGGGGAATGCGGCGGCTGTGGAGGCCTTGCGTAAGAAAGAGGCCATCGTGGTGGCTTATATGAAAAATAACTGGGGGGTCAATATGAAGGATTTCCAGAAAGAGGTGGTGGCCGCAATCAAGGCTGCGGTACGTAATTAAATAAGGACTTGAACGATGAAGAAAATGAGAAAACATGGATGGGCCATGATGATGGCGGTCGTTTGGGCGGCCTGTGTGCTCGGCAGTTGTAAGAATGAGGTGGATGACGTATTCGACCGGGATGCGACATCGCGTATCGAAGCGGCCATCACGGAGTGCGACAATATGTTGCAAAGCTCGGAGTTCGGTTGGCGTTTCGATTATACGCCGGCCAATAGTGCAATGGTGAATTTTGTGATGCGTTTTAAGGACGGACGTGTAACGATGGAAAATGCCGAAGGGGAGACTTCCGCATCGACTTATAAAATAGCCAATGCCGAAGGTCCGGTACTTTCATTCGATACTTATTCCATACTGCATGACTTGGCTGACCCTTCGGAGTACCCGTTGGGGACAGGCAAGGGAGGAGAGTTCGAGTTCGTGGTGTGTCAGGTGACGGAAGATACGATCTATGTGCGGGGACGCAAATCGGGAAATAACTTCAAGCTTTCGCGTGCGGCCGAAGGAGAAATCCAACATGTCCGTTTGGAAACGGCCTTGGATATCGACGGAGGGAAGGATATCACTTTCTTCCACACCTTGCAGGTGGGCGGACAGGATGCCGCTACGTTGTTCTTGGGTAACGACAAGCGCAGTCTGGATGTGATGACGGCAGACGAGCAAACCCGCAATGTGCCGGTGGATTTTACGGCAGACGGTTTTCGCTTTGCTTCGCCGGTTGTGGCTGCCGGGGTGACTGTTTCGGAAATGAAATGGGATAATACGCGGAAGACCTTTGTCACGTCGGATGGTAATGTGGTACTGGCAGAAGCGGCTTCCAGTCCTTTCAATCTGGGACAGACGGTAGAGCAGTTGTTGGCAGCTCCTTACTGCCTTATGAAGGGGGCGAGTGCAGCGGCCACTTTACAGTTGCTGCAATTCTCGAAAGATTTTCCGGAGTGGCAGCGTACGGAGTTTTTCTTTAATGCCGAGGCTACGGTGGATACGTTGAAATATCAGGTGGACACGCAAGAGAATGTGACGGAAGTAGGTCGTACGCAAGGGCAGGCCGTGCTCAATTCCATGAGTTTTGTGGTGAACAACCAATACGGTTTGCCCGAGTGGGGGAATTTTACCGTGAAACGGAATGAGGTGAAGGATGCTGATGAAGTGAAGTTCGTGGAAGGTATCCGCAACGGTGCTCCGGCCAATACATTGAACAAGAACATGTATTGTAAGAAAATCAAGGGCATTTTGTTCGATTCCAAAGGCGTGACGGTGGCATCCCGGAATGGGATGTTCTATGTCGTATCGGCTTCGGATGCGAAAATGTGGTTGGTGCTCGAACCTCAGGGCTTGCCCTCACCGGCAATGGTGATTCCTACCTTAATCAAGCAATAATCAATTTAATTTATCAATAAAAATATGAAGAAACAAACGTTTGTATTATGGGCTTTGACCGGAATGTTGGCTGTTCCGGCTTCGGCTCAAGTGGATTATAAGACCCGTGCCATCGTGGCAGAACCGGAAAATGCCCCGGTGGCAAAGCGTGCTTTGGCGCGGGATGCCGAGGGGGCAGAGTATAGCTATCCGGTCGGTTTGCGTAATCTGGGGATGATTGGTCAGGATGACAATGCCTGTTGTAACTTCCTGTCCTTTAATAAGGTCATTAATCGGGATGCTTATATGTGGGCACCGATGGGGGAAACCGTGTCTTATATCGACAATTCTTCCGTGCAGGCTGTAGACTATCATTGGTTTATTCCCGGTGCGGATGCTACGGAGTTGGAAACACAGGATGCCGATGCGGTTTACAATACGTCCGGTATCTACGATTTCCCGACCATGACGGTGAAGGACGGAGCAGGGCAGACCTATACTTATACGGCACCCGGTAAACTTAAAGTCGGAGGAAAGGGAGAAATTTGTACTTCCAATATGTTGCGATTGGGTACGGATGCCAAAGATCCGGCCACGACGGCTGTAATCGGCCAACGTCCGTTCGGACAAGAAGGAACAGGATATTTAGGAGGAACCAACAGCTTGAATCTGGTGGGGTATGGTAATTTGTTCATGATTGCCCATCCTGAAGCTTCCATTACCAGCGTACGGGCTTATCTGCCGGAAGTGCCCAAACATGAGGAGGGGGCGGAATTGCTGATGCAAATCTGGTATCCATTGACGGGAGAAAACAGCATTCAGTTGATGGGCTTGCCTTTGGAGGCCGTTACGTTATCTATGGATGATATCAAAGAGACAACGGATACGAAACTGAAAAAGGCCGCCGTGGCTGAATTCAAATTGTCCGAACCGTTGAAGATTTCCGATAAGCCTTTCTTCTTGGTGACGATAGAAGGGTTCGGAACGGATCCGTCCAAAGAAAATTTCCGCTTGTACATTGATGTGAAGCCGGTGGAGATGGATGAGTCTATGGCCGGTAACCTGTTGGCACACAATTCATACTGCCGCTTGAAAGGTGAGGATGATTACCTTCGTCCGATTAATTATTACGGCGGTCAGCTTGGCGAGTCTTTCATGATTTGTCCGGTGATAGACACCCATACGGAAGAAGGTGTGGGCATTCAAGGCGTGGAAGCTTTGCAACCGGCACACGCCCAATATAAGGACGGTGTCTTGTCGCTCAGTTCGGAAGGTGCGGAACAAGCCGTGGTGTACAATGTAGGAGGCGAGAAAGTCGTGAACGCTGCGTTGGACGGCGGACAAGCCGATGTGCGTGCCCATTTGGCCAAAGGTATCTATCTGGTACGTTTTATGAAAGGCGGTAAAGTATCCGGTGCAGCCAAATTGTTGTGTAACGAGTAATGTTTATGTTTAATATTAAATTGGAGAGAAAATGAAAAAGTTTACTAAAATGTGGGCGATTGCCGCTTGTGCATTGTTCGCCGGAACGGCGGCGGTAAATGCCGAGGATTATACGTGGAAGTTTGTAACGGCAGGTGATGCGACGACATACGCTATCCGTTCCGACGGGTCGTTATGGTCCTGGGGATGGAACGAGAAGGGGCAGGGTGGAAATGGCGTATCGGAACGTACGGCCACTCCGACGTTGGCAGATGGAAACCGCGTGTGGAAAAAGGCCGTTGGCGGGAAAGCATACGGCTTCTTTTTGGCTGAAGATGGTTCTTTGTGGGCGGCTGGAACTCATGAGAGCGGCGTGCAGGGGACAAACGATGGTATCGACCATAAAGTCTTGACACGTATCGGCACGGATAACGATTGGGCCGATATGGCTTGTTCTCGTTTTTGGGGGTATAGTGGTTTTGCTATCAAAACGAATGGTACGTTATGGGCGTGGGGTGAAAATTCGGCCGGGCAACTGGGCATTGGCAATATACAGGCACAGACGGCACCGGTGCAAGTGGGGGCTGATATGGACTGGAAACAGGTTGCTGCCGGTTGTTCATCCGTATTGGCTTTGAAGACCGATGGCTCATTGTGGGGCTGGGGATTCAATATGTATAGTGAATTATTCGGTCATGAAGGTAAACAACTGTCACCGGTCCGTTTGGGTAGCGAGACAGACTGGGAGCAAGTTGTTGTGATAGATTTCCGTGCCTATGCCGTAAAGAAAGATGGTACGTTGTGGGCTTGGGGAGATAATGCCAATAATTTATTAGGATTCAATACTCCGACGGAAGAAGAGACTACAGCGGAAGGTAATCCGGTGGAGGTGGTGACGGTGCCGCAGATAACGGCACCTACGCATGTAACGTCCATTGAAGGTAAGGTTCTTACCATATCCGGTTGTGAGAATACGTTGAGCGTGGCCACAGGAACGGACGGTGTTATCGAGAAAGTCTGGATGTTGGGTTCAAATACAGACGGCGCATTGGGTGATGGAAAAGGTTTGGGCAACGGAAACAAGGACATTCCTTTCGCAAAAGTTCCGGTTCATCCTTCTTTGAAATCCAGTCTGAAATTTGCGGGAATGTCAAGTGGACAGAATTATACGGTAATGCTGACGACGGACGGAGATATTTGGGGTTGGGGATGCAACCGTGGAGGACAATTGGGCGATGAAACCCCGAATGACCAGTTGCAAGTGGCCTATAAACTGAAGCCCATCGTCATCAACTGTCCGCAGGACGAAATCGAAATGTCTGTAGCTGATGTGAAAGCCAAAGCTGACGCAGTTGTGGCTTTTGACGGGGAGTTTCTGACCTTACGGACTTCGGGTCGTCTGACTTCTGCTACGGTATATGACATGAACGGTACCGCAGTGATGATTCTTCCGGCTTCGTCTTCTTCTTGGAACGTGTCTGCCTTGTCTGCCGGAGTCCATGTGGCACGTTTTATGATAGACGGGGCAACTGTGACTTACAAATTCATGGTGAAATAAAATCTTAGGAAGTCTTTGACTTTAAAATGAAAAGGCCATGAAAAGATTATATAGGGGAATATTTTCCTTTATGCTGATGGTATCTTGTGCGCTGCAACTTGGCGCACAAGATACCCGTATTGTACCGGCTGACGAAATTCCCTCTTCGTTAAGGGATGCGGAGGCTGTGAAATTGACGGGTACGTGGGAAACTTCGACTTTTTCGGAATTGAAGATGGCTTTGGGCACGAACGGTATCGGTGCCTCCAATACCGTATTGGCCAAGGTTGACCTCAGTGAAGCGTTTATTGCGGACGGGACCTCATTGTATGTGAGTGCCGGTTTTACTTCCAATGGCGTGTTCAGCGGTTGCAAGGCTTTGAAAGAGGTGGTGATGCCTGTGGCTGAAGAAGCCGCTCATTTTACGTCTTTCGAGAAAGCTTTTGCGAACTGCGGCGCGTTGGAAAAAGTGGACCTTACGGGCTGTGTGAATGTGGAGACGTTCAATAATGCTTTTTATGGTTGTGAACATCTGGCTACGGTGGATTTCGGCACGAATACGGCAGCGGTGGAAAGTAGTTCCTGGAGTTCGGCTTTTGAAAATTGTACGGCATTGACTCACGTGACGTTGCCTGCCGTGTTCGTCCCTGCTTCCAAGGTCTTTTCCGGATGTACGGCTTTACAGGAGATAGATTGGACGGCTTGCCAGGCTGTGGAAGTGCCGGTTTTTTATGCCGATATGTGGGACGGGGTGGAGCTTTCGGGCGTGACGTTAAAACTGGACCATCCGCAGTATGTGCTGTTTAAGGCAGACGCTTCTTGGAGCCAGTTGAACTTAGAGGATTTGAATCCGGAGCCTTCCACGGAGTTCACGGTGGATGCTTCGGACATACCCTCTTCATTGAAGAAGGCTACTGTGATTACGTTGACCGGTACATGGGACAGCAGTGCTTTCAACCTGTTGTGTATGGCCCTGATGGACAACCCTGCGTTCGGGACTAGTGAGAATACTGTGTTACAGAAAATAGACATGAGTGCGGTAAAGGTGGTTGAAGGCACGTCGCTTTGTTGGCAAGGGCTTTCCAGATACGGCATATTCAGAAATTTCAAGGTGTTGGCAGAGGTCGTGATGCCGGCAGCGGAAGAGGCAGCTCATTTTACGGATTTCACTATGGCATTCCAAAATTGTACCGCTTTGAAGACCATAGATTTGGGCGGTTGTTCGGGATTGACTTCGTTGGAGATGGCTTTCCAAGGATGTATGTCATTGGAGAAAGCGGACTTGTCTTTTTCTTCCGCTTTGGTGTCGGTGGATAATGCTTTCGAATCTTGCGAAGCATTGGTTTCCGTGGTGCTGCCGGTGCAATTCCCCATGGGGAAAAATACCTTTGCTTATTGTAACGCGCTGAAGGCCATCGACTGGACGGCTTTCGAGGGGACGGAAGTGCCTGAGATGAGCAAGACTTTCTTTATGGGTATTGACGATCTGAAGGCGGTGACCCTGTCTTTGAAATATGAGGCCTATAAGTTGTTCTCAGCCGACGAGGACTGGAGCGAACTGAACCTTTACAATACGGAGCCGGACAAAGTGACGGATTTCGTAGTGGACGCTTCGGACATCCCGTCGAGCTTGAAGAAAGCCGTGACGGTTACGCTGACCGGAGAATGGGATGGCGATGCTTTCAATCTGTTGTCTCTTGCTTTGGGGAATAACGGAGGACTTTTTGTCACACAGAACACGACGTTGGTTACGTTGGATATGAGTCAAATCCAAGTGACCGAAGGGACATCGTTATGGAGAACGGGAATTAAGGAATATGGTATCTTCAACAACTGTACGGCCTTGACAGAGGTGATTCTCCCTGCAGCCGAAGAAGCGGCCAAATTCACGAAACTGAATATGGCTTTTGAAGGGTGTACAGCATTGAAGGATATCGACTTGAGCCTTTTTGCCGGAGCTATGGACATCGAACGTGCGTTTAAGGGTACGGCTATCGAGAAAGCCGACTTGAGTGCTTGCACGGCATTGGGCAGCACGGTCGGTGCGTTCGAAGGTTGTGCGGCTTTGCAGGAGGTGATACTTCCGGCATGTTTCGTAGCCGACAATTATACGTTTGCCGACTGTACCGGACTGAAGCTCATTGATTATACGGCTTATACCGATACGCAAGATGCACCGGCTGTTAAAAACAATACGTTTAGTGGTATTGATGATTTGAAGGCGGTGACGTTGAAGGTGAACGGCCTGAATCATGAACTGTTCGAGGCCCATAAGATATGGTCGGACTTCGATATAGAATATGATGCCAGTGGCATTTCTGGGATGAAGTCCGACGGGAAGGCCAAGCCGCTTACGGTTTATACCGTAGACGGTCGTTACGTGGGCACTTATGCTCCCGGGACGGACTGGCGGTCGTATTTGCCGCAACGCGGTGTGTACATCGTGAACGGTAAGAAGATGATAAGGAAATAAGAAGATATTTCGTATGTAGAAAGAGCCGGATTTATCTGGCTCTTTTTTTATTCAATAAGTAGCTCATACATTCCTTGAACGTGACCGAACCGCTAAGCCACATCAGTCCTCCATAAAGCAGGGCGGCTGTGAAGACTTTTGTTCCTAACAGCAAGTAGGCGTTTTCTATCGGTGAAGTGATAAAGGCGGTCACGGCCATTGCCAACGCGGCCATTGCGGCGTATGGAAACAGGTCGAGGACGGCTTCCCACAGGCGCAGGCCGATTTCGCGCCGGACGAAATAGAACCATACGGTGAGCCAGGCGATATTGATGGCAGTGTACACGCACACCATGGTTTGGATGCCGTAAGGGTAAGAAAAGAATATGGCTCCAATCTGCGCGATGCCTGTGCCGATGGTGTTCCATAGCACCAAGTCCGAACGTTCTTTGGTGATGACCAGGTTGGCGCACAAGTATTGTATCGGTCCCGTGAATGCCCCGATGCACAGAATCTGCATGATGGGGACGCAGTCCAACCATTTCTCTGTGACGGTAATCAGGATTAGTTCGCGCGAAATCAATGCCATTCCAAAGAGGGACGGGAAAATCAAAAAAGCGTTGAAACGTAGCATTTTGCGGAATACCCGCTTATGGCGTTCGCGTTCCGTTTCCACATCGCGCAATACGGGTTGGGCTACGTCTTTTAGGGTGCCGATTACCATGGAACTCACCATGCCCGTCCATTTGTTGGCTTGGTTATAAAGTCCGACATCGTGTACGGCATAGAAACGTCCTAACATGACGGACAGGATGTTGCCGTTGATATTGCTGCAAATGTCGTTGGCCAACAGCTTGCTGCTGAAACCGAACATTTCTTTTAAGGGACGGAAAGATACCGGCAGGGTGGGGCGCCATTTCGAGAAATACCAGAAAAGAATGGTGTTGCAGGTGGTGAAAGCTATGCCTTGGGCGGCCAATCCCCAATAGGCGTATCCTTTTAAGGCCATCGTAAGGCCGATGGCGCCGGATGTGGTGAGGCTAATCACGGTGATGATGGCCTTTTGTTTGACCTGCAACGTGCGGAACAGGTAGGCGTAGTGCGCCGTGCCCAAGCTGGCCATCACGAAACCTAAAAAGGAGAAACGTGCCAACGGGGTCAGTTCGGACAAGTCCTGATGGGCAGCAGCATCCGATTGTTGGTAAAATTCCGTAATCAGCGGGGCCAGAAAGAAGAGCAACAAGTACATGGCGCAACCGGTTGCCACGTTGAACCAGAATACGGCGTTGTAGTCTTCATGTACGATTTGCCTGCGGTTGGCTAAAGCGGTTCGGAAACCGCTGTCTTGCAATATGGAGGCGATTTGTGAGAAAACGGTCAGCAAACCCACCATGCCATAATCCGATGGTGAGAGGATGCGGGCAAGGAAGATGCCGAACAAGGTGCCCAACACCAATTGTGCCCCACTGCTGATGGTGCCCCACATCAGGCCTTTTGCAGTCTTTTCTTTTAGTGTCTTTTCTGCCATGACGGTTGGTCGGAGGTTATCTGGGTTTATATACGGATTCGTGGAATTTGAGACAGCTAAGATAAGGCTTTATTTGCATAATCTTTCAAAAAAGGTAGAGAATATTTAACGCCATTGTCTTTTTTCTCTGTATTTTTATGCTATTCAGCATGTTTTCCTTAAATAGATGAAAATGTTCTTTCTTTGGGCTTTGCCATACGGGAAAATATGCCTACTTTTAGTGCACAAAATGAAAAATGGCGAATAGATAAACCGAAAATACAATGGAAAAGATTCAAGAATTGACCGATAAGCTTTATCGCGAAGGGGTGGAAAAAGGGAATGCCGAGGGCATGCGCTTAGTGGAAAAAGCAAAGGCGGAAGCCGATAAGTTGGTGGCGGACGCACGAAAGGAGGCGGATGAAATCGTGGATAAGGCGCGTAAGCAGGCTCAGGAACTGGAGGCCAATACGAAATCAGAATTGAAACTGTATGCGGGACAGGCTTTGAGTGCATTGAAATCGGAGATTGTGAATGTCGTTTCCGACAAATTGGTAAAAGATGCGGTGAGGGAACTTACCGGCAATAAGGATTTCATGGGGAATTTCATGGTGGCTGTAGCCAAAAGTTGGGCCGCAGGCGGAGACATGGTGATTTCAGCTTCGGATGCCGACGGGCTTACCGCTTATTTCCGTGCCCACGCGAAAGACTTGTTGGATAAAGGGGTGAAGATAGAGAAAGTGAACGGAAAGGCGGCCGCGTTTTCGGTTTCTCCGTCCGACGGTTCTTATAAGGTGAATTTCGGCGAAGAGGAATTTGCAGCTTATTTCAAGGATTTCCTCCGTCCGAAATTGATAGAAATGCTCTTCTAAATCCATCTGCATGAAGAATTATTATGGTTTAGTGGCAAGTATGCCCGACGTGTCCCCCGATGATGCCAAACTGAATTTTACGGTGGCAGACTTCAAAGAGGACTATTGGCCGCAACTTTCCGAAACAGATAAGAAGCTAGTGGCTTTGTTTTTCTTGCGTTACGACCATCGCAACTTGTTGGCATGGTTGGCAGAAGGAGACGGGGCGGCGTTTGACGAACGGGCGATGTTTCCGCGTGAAGCGTGGCCCGAAGCCATGGAGAAGGTGAAGGCCGGCGATGAGCAAGGCCGTGTGTTGCCTGCTTATTTTTACGAGTTCATGGCAGAGTATGCTACCTTGAAAGAAGTGCAGGAACGCTTGCCGGAAGATGTCCTTTCGGCGGCATATTACCGTTATGCGGGCACGTTCAAGAATCGTTTTACAAAAGATTGGTTCGCATTCAACCGGAATGTGAACAATATCTTGATAGCCCTTACGGCCCGGAAGTACGGATTCAATCCGGTTTCCTATCTGGTGGGCGACGATGCGGTGACGAAGGCTTTGGCTGTTTCGGGAGCACGGGATTTCGGGTTGGGTACGGAACTGGATTATATGGACGACGTGATACGTATCCATGAGATGTCCGACCCGGTGGAGAAGGAACGTAAATTGGATTTGTTGAAATGGGAATGGTTGGAAAACCGTACTTTCTTCTGTTATTTTTCAGTGGAACGCCTCTTTGCCTTTCTCATCAAGTTGGACATCATAGAGCGATGGACACATATCGATAAGGAACGCGGCGGGAAAGTGTTCCGCAGTTTAGTGGAACAGCTGAAGGACGAAGTCGAGATCCCCCAAGAATTTAAGAAATAAAAAACGAAAATAATGATATGGCAACAAGAGGTACAGTGATTGGAGTCATCTCCAATATCGTGACCATTCAAGTGGACGGCCCGGTGGCACAGAATGAGATCTGCTACATCACGACAGGCGGAGACCGCCTGATGGCCGAAGTGATTAAGGTGGTCGGTCGGAATGCATACGTGCAGGTGTTTGAAAGCACCCGGGGCATGAAAGTCGGGGCTGAGGCTGAATTTACCGGGCACATGCTCGAAGTGACGTTGGGGCCGGGGATGCTTTCCAAGAACTACGACGGTTTGCAGAACGACTTGGACAAGATGGAAGGTGTGTTCTTGCGTCGCGGGCAGTACACTTATCCGTTGGATAAAGACAAAAAGTGGCATTTCAAGCCCATTGCGAAACCCGGTGACAAAGTAGAGGCTTCAGCCTGGTTGGGAGAGGTGGAGGAAAACTACCAACCCCTGAAAATCATGGCACCGATAGCCATGGAGGGCGCGGCTACGGTGAAAAGCATTGTTCCGGAGGGCGACTATTTGTGCGAAGACACGATAGCCGTGTTGACGGGAGAGGACGGTGAGGACATTGCCGTGACCATGGTGCAGAAATGGCCGGTGAAAGTGGCCATGACCAATTATAAGGAAAAGCCGCGTCCGTTTAAATTATTGGAGACGGGCGTACGTACCATTGATACGATGAATCCGATTGTAGAGGGGGGCACGGGATTTATTCCGGGGCCGTTCGGTACGGGAAAGACGGTGCTCCAACACGCCATCTCCAAGCAGGCCGAGGCCGATATCGTTATCATTGCCGCCTGTGGGGAGCGTGCCAACGAGGTGGTGGAAATCTTTACGGAGTTTCCCGAACTGGTGGATCCGCACACGGGACGCAAGTTGATGGAGCGTACCATCATTATCGCCAACACGTCCAACATGCCTGTGGCTGCCCGTGAGGCATCGGTATACACGGCCATGACGATTGCCGAGTTCTATCGTTCCATGGGATTGCGCGTCCTCTTGATGGCCGATTCCACTTCACGTTGGGCGCAGGCTTTGCGCGAGATGTCCAACCGTATGGAGGAACTGCCGGGTCCGGATGCTTTCCCGATGGATTTGTCCGCCATCATTTCCAACTTCTACGGTCGTGCAGGTTATGTGTACTTGAACAACGGAGAAGTGGGTTCCATTACGTTCATCGGTACGGTTTCACCGGCCGGCGGTAACTTGAAGGAACCCGTGACGGAAAATACAAAGAAGGTGGCGCGTTGCTTCTATGCGTTGGAGCAGGACCGTGCGGACAAGAAACGTTATCCGGCCGTGAACCCGATAGATTCTTATTCCAAGTATATCGAATATCCCGAGTTTGAAGAATATATATCGAAGCGCATTAACGGTGAATGGACAGCGAAAGTGAACGAACTCAAGACACGCCTTTTGAGAGGAAAGGAGATTGCCGAGCAGATTAATATCTTGGGTGACGACGGCGTACCTGTGGAGTATCACGTGATATTCTGGAAGTCGGAAGTCATCGACTATGTTATCCTACAGCAGGACGCTTTCGACGAGGTGGATGCCGTGACACCGATGGAACGCCAGGAAGACATCCTGAATCTGGTGGTGGACATTTGCCGCGCCGAGTACAAGTTCGACGGTTTCCTTGAAGTCATGGATTATTTCAAGAAGCTCATCAACCTGTGCAAGCAGATGAACTACGCGGAATTCAAGAGTGAGAAGTTCGAAGACTATAAACGCCAGATTCGTGAGATGGTGGCGGAAAGGCAATAATTAATCAGGAAAGTTATGGCAACAAAAGCATTTCAAAAGATATATACGAAGATAAGCCAGATTACGAAGGCCACTTGTACCCTGAAGGCTACGGGCGTGGGGGCCGACGAATTGGCTATGGTGGACGGCAAGTTGGCCCAGGTGGTGAAGATTGCCGGTGACGAAGTGACGCTGCAGGTGTTCGAGGGTACGGGCGGTATCCCTACGGATGCGGAAGTCGTGTTCATGGGCAAGGCTCCGACCCTGAAAGTGAGCGAACAACTGGCCGGTCGCTTTTTCAATGCTTACGGTAATCCCATTGACGGGGGGCCGGAAGTGGAAGGCGTGGAAGTGGAAATCGGTGGTCCGTCGGTGAATCCGGTGCGCCGCAAGCAGCCGTCCGAACTGATTGCGACGGGTATTGCCGGTATCGACCTGAACAACACGTTGGTGTCCGGCCAGAAGATACCGTTCTTTGCCGACCCGGACCAACCTTTCAATCAGGTGATGGCCATGGTGGCCCTGCGTGCGCAGACCGATAAAATCATTTTAGGCGGCATGGGTATGACGAACGACGACTATCTTTATTTCAAAAACGTGTTCTCGAATGCCGGTGCGCTCGACCGTATCGTCAGTTTCATGAACACGACCGAGGACCCTGCGGTGGAACGTCTGTTGGTGCCCGACATGGCCTTGACGGCAGCCGAGTATTTCGCTGTGGAAAAGAATGAGAAGGTATTGGTGCTGCTCACCGACATGACCTCATACGCCGACTCGTTGGCCATAGTGTCCAACCGTATGGACCAGATTCCGTCGAAGGACTCCATGCCCGGTTCGTTGTACTCGGACCTGGCCAAGATTTACGAGAAAGCCGTGCAATTCCCCTCAGGCGGTTCCATTACCATTATCGCCGTGACGACGTTGAGCGGGGGCGACATCACGCATGCCGTGCCGGACAACACGGGATATATCACCGAAGGGCAGCTTTTCTTGCGTCGCGACAGCGATATCGGCAAGGTCATCGTGGACCCGTTCCGTTCGTTGTCCCGTCTGAAACAGTTGGTGGCCGGTAAGAAAACCCGTAAAGACCATCCGCAGGTGATGAATGCGGCCGTACGTTTGTATGCGGATGCCGCCAACGCCAAGACCAAGATGGAAAACGGATTTGACCTGACGGACTACGATAACCGTACGCTTTCTTTTGCCAAGGATTATGCAGACAAGCTGTTGGCCATCGACGTGAACCTGAATACCACGGAGATGCTAGATGTGACTTGGGGGCTGTTTGCCAAGTACTTCAAACCCGAGGAGGTGAACATCAAGAAGGAACTGGTGGATGAGTTCTGGACGAAATAAATCGGAAGGATATGGCCATTAAATTTCAATATAACAAAACCTCGTTGCAGCAGCTTGAAAAACAACTCAAGATGCGTGTACGCACGCTGCCTATCATCAAGAACAAGGAGAGTGCGTTGCGCATGGAGGTGAAGAAGTGCAAGGCGGAAGCGGCGGAACTGGCACGCAACCTGGAGGCGCAGATTCAGGCTTACGAGGCGATGTTTGCATTATGGAGCGAATTTGACCCGACGATAGTCGGAGTCAAGGACGTGGATTTAGGCGTAAAAAAGATAGCCGGGGTGCGGGTGCCGGTGCTGAACAGTGTGGAACTGGAGGTGCGTCCGTTCAGTATGTTCAGCAGTCCCAAGTGGTATTATGACGGGATTTCTTTGTTGCGCGGCCTGGCGCGGACGGCCATAGAAAAGGAATTCGTGCAGGCCAAGCTCGACCTGTTGGAGTATTCGCGCAAGAAGACGACCCAGAAGGTGAACCTTTTCGAGAAGGTGCAGATACCCGGTTATGAGGATGCGTTACGGAAAATCAAACGTTTCATGGAGGATGAGGAAAACTTGTCCAAGTCTTCCCAGAAAATATTAAAAACCCTTCAGGAGAAGAGAAAGGAGGCCGAGGCATGATTACGAAGATGAAGAAACTTACTTTCCTTATTTATTATAAGGAGTACGAAGCTTTCTTGAAACGGATGCAGGAACTGGGGGTATTGCATGTACAGACGGCACAGGAAGGTGTGGTGGAACCTACGTCAGAATTGGAAGCCAAACTCAGGCGGACGGAGCATGTGAAAGAGTGGATAAACCGCCTGGAGGCTATGCCGGTGCCGGACAATCCATTGGCCGACAACCGTGGCGTGGCGGATATCTTGTCGCATTTGGATAGGATGGAAGAAACCCGGCATAAGGCAGAGGCGGAACTCCAACGTTTGCGGAAGGATGAGGCTGCGCTGTTGCCTTGGGGCGACTTCGACCCGGCGCGTGTCGAAGGTTTGTCGGACATCGGTTATGCCATGGGCTTCTTTGTCTGCCCCGAACGTTCGTTCAATGAAGAGTGGGCGGCATTGTATTATGCTACTGAAGTGACCCGTGAAAAGGGCAAGGTCTATTTCGTGACCCTTACGCCGGTGGGCGAGGAGGTGGTGCTCGATGCCGAACGGTTGCGCCTGCCCCGTGTCTCGTTGATGGATTTGCGGAAGCAGATACGTGAAAAAGAAGAAGGAATAGCCGCTATAGAACATGAAATGGGGAGGTTGGCGCAAGGTTATGTAGCCCGGCTTCGTGGTTATGAAGATGAATTGCGCACCTCCATAGCTTTCGACCGCGTGGTGTTGGGCACGGAACAAGTGGCCGACAACCGTTTGATGGTGTTGCAAGGATGGATTCCGGAAGACAAGGAAGCCGAAGTGAAATCTTTCCTTTCCACTCAGGATGTCTATTATGAGATACGTGCGGCGCGCAGGGAAGACAATGCTCCGATTAAATTGAAGAACAGTGCGTTCGTGCGGATGTACGAGGTGTTGACGAAGATGTACGGCATGCCCGACTATGCGGAGTTTGACCCCACGCCGTTGGTCGCCCCGTTCTTCACGTTGTTCTTTGCCTTCTGCATGGGCGATGCAGGTTACGGATTGGTGCTGATTGCTTTGGGATTTTTCCTGAAACACAAGCTTTCTTCCTCTTTGAAGGGTATCATGAACTTGGTGATTACGTTGGGAGCGGCCACCACCGTGTTCGGTGCCGTTTTGGGTACGTTCTTCGGGGTGAGCCTCTTCGACGTGGATGTGCCCGGGTGGATGAAGCAATTCATGATCGTGGGTAAGATAGGCGACACGAGCTATGACAAACAAATGCTGTTAGCCTTGATTATCGGCGTGGTGCACATCTGCATCGCCATGACGGTGAAGGCCATCGGTGCTACGGTACGTTACGGTTTCAAGGAGTCGCTCTCTGATTGGGGATGGCTGCTGCTTGTCGTCGGTTTCATCTGTACGGGCGGCCTTTCTTTTATGAAAGTGATCTCGGAGAATGTATCCAATACGGCTTTCCTTGTGATCGGCGGCGTGGCGGCCATCGGCATTTATTTGCTGAACAACCTCCACCGCAATGTTTTTGCCAATATCGGAGCCGGATTGTGGGACACGTATAACATGGCTACGGGGCTGATGGGCGACGTGCTTTCCTATATCCGTCTGTATGCCCTCGGGTTGGCCGGTGGTATGTTGGGCGGTGTGTTCAATCAGTTGGCCTTTATGGTACGCGACGGTGCGGGAGACGCATTGTACGGAGTTCCTGGATGGTTGGGTTGCGGGCTGATTTTAGTGTTCGGCCATACGTTGAACATCGCCATGTCTTGCCTGAGTGCTTTCGTGCACCCGCTTCGTCTGACCTTTGTGGAATATTTCAAGAACTCCGGCTACGACGGAAAAGGAGAGGCATACGAGCCTTTCAGCATAGTAAAAAACAAATAATCAATTAATCACAAATAAAATTTAGAACATTATGAATGAAATTTTAGGTTACATCGGTTTGGGCTTGATGTTTGCCTTGGCCGGTATCGGCAGTTGTTACGGTACGACTATTGCGGGAAATGCTGCCGAAGGGGCGTTGAAGAAGAATCCTTCCAAATCTTCCAGTTACATGATTTTGTCTGCCCTTCCGGCCACACAGGGGTTGTATGGTTTTGTGGCTTTCCTGATGTCCATGGGGCGTGATTTTACGACGGAGGGACCGTTGATGTTAGGCATCGGTTTGGGAGTCGGTCTGGTATGTATGATTTCCGGCATCCGTCAGGGGCAGATTTGTGCGAACGGTATTGTGGGCATTGCCCAGGGACATGACGTGCAGACCAATACGATGATTTATGCAGCCCTTCCGGAATTTTATGCCATCTTGGCTTTGGTGGCCGCATTGATGGTGTAAGGATTAAATAAGTATTTGATAAAAACAGTCAGGCCGTGCTCGTGAAGGGCGCGGCCTGATTGTTTTGGGAAGCATTGAAGATAGTGGGACGGTTCCGGAGCCATGCTTGGGGCATGATGCGTGTCTGCTTTTGGTTTGAAATGTATAAAACCTGACAGAAATGAAAGGCTGAGGATGTCGGTTCTGCAATCTGCTGCAAACGAAAAATCATTCGGCTGAGAATGAAAAATCATTCTCAGCCGAATGATTTTTCGTTTGGCGCACAAATTTTATCCATTCTCAACATGTTGGTTTCAAGTGGTTTAGAGTGCCATTCTTTCCGCCATTCCTCTACCGTATGGAATCGGTTTGAATTTTGACAGTCATGTCCGGGTCAGTCTGTTCATAGCCGTAGGGCGAGAGGGCTATGCCTCCGTCTCCGATTCCCGATGTGCCGCTGTTGGTGCGTATACGCCCGTCGGCAATGGCGATGTCCCAGTCTGTGCGGGCTGCGTAGGCCTGTTGGGCGAGGGTGTCGGTCATGGCACAAGTGCCTACCACGGTATGCGTCTTGAGCGAGAAGTAAGTCCATTGTCCCTTGGCATTGGGGATGACGGCCGTGTGGTCTGCCGTACTTCCGCCGGTGGTAAGAGGTTGCTCGGCGGAGCAGGCTGCTGCGAGAAAGGAGAAGAATATCAATCGTGCGAGTTGTTTTTTCATTCGTTCTGTCTTTTTAAGTTATTCCGGTTATTCCGTCGTCCGGTAGCGCAGGGTGATGGTCTGGCTGCCGGTGTCGGGGTTGGCGAAGCGTATCTTGGCCTGCCGGCCTTCGGCTGTGCGCAGGAGGAAGGTACGGTCGGTCACGTTGCCTGCCTCGTCGGTGTAACGGAAGGCCGAGGCAGAGACGGGAGCGTCTTCTGCGGCCCGGATGCTGAAAGGATTGCTGCCGTCGCGCAGCTCCACTGGTAGGGTGCCACGGTAGGGGTATTCCACGGGCTGCGTCCCACGGTAGTCCACGATGGAGAGGGCCGTGACGCGCCCCGTGCCCTTCACCTTGCCCCTGAAACCACGCAGGATATTGAGGTAGAATGTTTCGCCGCCGCGCCCTTCTTCCGTCATGTATTCGGTCAGGTCCAGGGCTATTTCGATATTTCCGGGCATGTATTGTCCCTGCATGGGGTAGTCTCCCCCTTGGTTGTAGAAAGCCCGGCAGGTGTGGTAGCCGATGATGCCCCGTTCGTCTACGTCGCTTTCCGTGGCCAGACCGAAAGAGAGGTCGTTGCGTGAAGAGAAGTCGAGCGCGAGGCGGAAGACTACGAGGGGGCGGTGGATGCGCACGCGGATGGCTTCCACCGTGCTGCCCAGTTGCTGTTCGGGCACGCGGGCATCACGGAAAAAGTCGTAGGGGAGATAGAAGCGTCCGCGGTCGTGGCTATGGGTGCCCCAGGAGTTGACCACGATGAAGGCTCCCGTGTGCGGTGTCCCCTGCGCGTCGGTGTAGACGACCGTGTCGTCGTATCCGGCTATGGTGAGAGCGTGTGCCCCGTCTGTGGCAAGGCTTTTGAGCAAGGAGCGGTAGCCGGTGAGCGAGGGACCCTGGTAGTCGTCGTCGATATCCCATCCGCGGCTCATGGCCGAGAAGGTGAGCACACCGCCCACCGCGCTGCCGTCGCCGGCATCGTAGAGCCAGCGTTTCATCAGGGGGATGCTGTCGGCAAACGTCAGCACCTCCTGCGTGCGGTATTGCAGGGCCTTGTAGTATTTGTCATATCCCGTGGCCCATTTGAATTGGTAGGTGCCGGAGATGCCGTAGTCCTGTTCGGTCATGATGCCGTAACGCTCAGACAGGTAGAGGCCCTGGTCTACAAAGTCGCCCTGGTCCTGTCCGTCATTGAGCAGGTTCCACGAAAACTGATAGCTGAAGCGATGGTCGGCAGAAGCATGTGCGTCGCGGTCGAGCAGGCGGTTGATTTCGTAAGTGAACATGTAACCGATGCCGGAAGCCTGGGCGCAGGAACCGCCCATCTGGTCCAATATGGGTGGAAAGAATTTCCGTGTGGAATTGTCCACCGCAGGCGGTAACTGTACCTCTGCCCGGCTTTGCAGGCGGAAAGGTGTGCGCGGCAGGTGCATGTCGCTTCCGTCGGGGACTTGCGCCCATGCGCCTTGGGCGCATAGGTGCAAGGTTATGTATAAAAGAGGTATGAGTTTACTTTTCATGGATGCGGCGGTAGGTTTTCAGGGCTTCCTGTCGGACGGCATCGGGGAGCGATGCGTCTTCGCTCATTTTCAAGGCTGTCGCCGCGATGTCGGCGGCATGGCAGGAAACGGTGTGCCATCCTAAGGCTTCGAGCAGCAAGATTTGAGTGTTCCCGTCTCCGCAGTCCTGCAGATAAACCAACAACTCCGGAACTTTGTGGTGCGGCAAGGTGTTGCGCAGGGCGCGGATGGTGAAGGTCCGTTCTTTTTTTGAGGCTTCGCCTTTCACCGCCTTGTCGATGTCGGTGGTCAGACGGTCGGCATTGTGGGCTATGGTATTTCTGATTTTACCGCGCAGGTTTTGTTTGTCGAGGTATTGTACGGATGGCGCATCGAACTGCCGGTCGAATTCGGCGAGTAGGTCTTCTTTGGGGAAGCAGGCGAGAGCCGTCATGACATTAAAGTTGCAACGGTCGCTGGTGTTATTGGCGATAGACAGCCGGATGAGGGCCGGAATAAGGCGTCGGTCGCCGTTTTTGGCGATGAAGCGTATCGCTTGGCGCTGTACCAGTTCGTAGGCATCCTGCGAGGCTTCCGTCACGGCTGTGATGAAATGGTCGTCGGGGGTGGCAGAGAGGGCCATCAGCGCTTCTAAGCGGACTACGCCGTAAGGGGATTCACGATAGATGCGGAGCAGGTCGGCTGACGAGAGCGCACCGGCTCTTCTCAACTGTTCGATGGCCAATGACTGCACGTCCGGCAAAGGGCTTTTCAACAGCCTTTTCCAAGAAGAGACCTTATTTCGCAACAGCAGGCCGTCCACATCCACACTTCCGGGCACGGGGGCAAAGCGGAACGTGGGATCACCGATGACATGGGACTCCAGGAGATTGGAAAAGCGTACAACGTCTCCTACGCAACCGCCTTGGGCTGTCAGTCCGATGAAACGGTCGTACCATTTGTCTTGCAAGGCATTGACCGTATTGGCTATGACGGCCACCGTAGAGCCCGGTTGGAAGATGTATTCGTTCGCTATGCAGTCATCCTGGTGGAAGGAGCCGCAGAAACAGGCATCAATCACTACGACGGGTACATTGGGGCGGTAGCCGAATATCTTGAAATCCTCCAGATGCAGGTCTTCGTTAGCTACGAGGGTAGAGTCGGCGATGCGCAGGCTGTCGGCTAGCGGGTTGTCGCCGAGCCAGGTGGACGGCAGGTCGAAACGTTTCTCCAGTACCACGCGCAAGGAGTCGTAATTACGTCCTCTTTCGCGGGCCTCCTCCACGTGCATCCTCACGTTGCGGATGATAAACTCCTTAGCCTCGCGCACCGTGCGGATGGGAGCCGTACCGTTCAGGTATTCCGTGTCGAAATATCCGTGGTGGTGCAAGATGGCCAAGTCCAGGTCGGTACGCATCATTTCGTTCATCAGATGTTCTTTTACCGGATTGTGGTCGGTGTGGTCCATATAGCTGATGCGGTTGGTGCGTCCGGCCAGTGAGGGGAAATGTTCGAAATAAGCCGCTTTCTCGTCCATGCGGGCGGTTTTGGATTCGGAGATATACCCGTGGCCGCTGAAGAAGAACAGTTGTCCGAGTGCCCGTTGTCTTTCTTTCTCCCTTACAGCCTTGGCCAGATATTCCCTGAGCTTCTGGTAGCGGGAGCTTTCGGGCGTGTCGGTAGGACGGATACGTCCGCTGTACAAGTCCGGATAGACTTTCTGGCTGCTTTGGGGAGTGAGGGAATAATAAAAATAGGGTTTCTCCTCATCCTTCCCCTGAAACTTGAATTGCAGGCCGAAGTCGTCGTAGAACCGGTCTGAAGGGACAGACGACTCGCGGCGGTCACTTTTTTGGTTCATCTTGAAGGCACTGGTCAGGTGCTGTGCGTCGCGAACCATGACGATGGGGATGTCGCCCACGAAAACAGTCCCTACGATAGGATCGGATTTCTGTTCGTGCAAATGTTTCAGGGTGGCACGGATGGAGTCGGGCACCTGCCACCGGTCGATGACCGTGTACACTTTAAGGCCATGCAGGCGTTCTATGGCGCGGGCATAAGCGTCCACTTCAGGCTGTGCTTCCTGATAACTTACCGAGTCTATGACGATGGCAAATCCGTTACGTGCCGCAGTTTGAACCGTAAAAGCCAGGCAAGTAAGGACGGATAATAATAATTTTTTCATGATGTTCCTTGTTCTATGAGGGTTATTTTAATCGTTTGTAGGTTTTCAGAGCTTCTTGGCGCACTTGTTCCGAGTGGGAAGGGTCTTTCATGACTTTTTCCACTACGGGGAGTACCTGTGCCGAAGTATAGGCCTGGCGGTGCCATCCCAAAGCCTCGAGTAACGGTAACAGCAGTTCGTCGTCTTTTAGCGTGGCGGCATAATCGGCAACTTGGGGCAAGAGGTAAGGCGGGCAATAGATTCGCATGAAGTTGATTTGTGCCAAAGCACGTTTGCGGGACATTTCCCCTTTACACAGCTTTTCAATCTCTTCGTCCCATCTTCCGGCATAGTTTCCGGCGTTTTTCAATACTTTTTCGGCATAAGTTCCGGGTTGGACCACGTAGGGAGCCATTTGCCGGAGCTTGTCTTCTACGGCGGGGAGCAGGTCCTGTCGGGAAAAGAACTGTGCGCCTTGCAGGGCATTGAATGCCACTCGCGCCGATGTATTTACGTCGCAGAGTTTCCCGGCCAGCGTATTTGCCAGACGGGGATTACCGTTTTTGATAAGCGCATTGACTGCAAAACGCTGCAGCAATTCGAAATTGTCGTATGCCGCGTTTTCAATGGCAGAGACAAAGTAGTCGGAATGCCGTTGTTGGAGGAGCAAGAACGCTTCCAGGCGGACACTTCCGTAGGGTGACGTTTTTAGATATTCCAACAGGTGTGGGTCGGAAACTTCCTTGCTTTCTTGCAATTGGTGCAAGGCCAATGCCTGTATATCCGGATGGAGACTGTGGCGGAGCAACCTTTTCCAATCTTTCGGCTTACCGGAACTGATGAGGTCATTAAGAGAGTGATCTTGTTCCGGAAGGAATGCAAAAGTGGGGTCGCCTACCACGTGCATTTCCAAATCGGGATTGAGTTGGTTCAGGAATCCGATCATAACACCCTGTTCCAACAGGCCGGCAAAGCGGTCCGGCCACTTGTCCTGAAGTACGTTGACAGAGCCTCCCAGTCCGCAGATTGTCTTTCCCGGTTGGAATATGTATTCGTTGGCAATGCAGCTCTCACGATGCCAGGAACCGTTGTAACAGGCGTCCCAGAAGGCTACTCTGCAATTCGGCCGGAAAGCGTAGCGGGCGAAATCAGACAGCACAATGTGGGTCATGGCGCTTTCCAAAGAGTCGTCTTTTGCCAAAGTGCTGTCGTCCAACTCTGCCATCCAAGCGTCGGGTAACTGGTCCCGGCTTTGTAAGTTTCGTCTGATACTGTCCGTATCATATCCGAAATGCCGGGCACGGCTCAGGGAGGCGCGGTAACAATGCAGCAAGTACTCGCGTGCTTCTTCCGCAGTTGAGGGTTGGGGCCAAGCACTGAGGTACTGTGTGTCGTAATCTCCATGATGGTGCATGAAAGCCACGCTCAGGTCCGGCGACATGAGCGCGTTCATCAATTTTTGTTTGATGAGTTTCTCGTCGGAATAGTCCATGTAGCGGTAGGCATTGGGACGGTGTGCGAGCGAAGGGAAGTGGGCATGCATGGAAGCCATTTCGTCGATATGGGCCGTTTTGGATTCTGACAGGCTGCCGCTGCCTGTATAGACAAAGACGGACATCATACGTTCGGGATGCAATTTTGCTTCCGTTGCTTTCTGCAAGTAAGCTTTGAGCTTGGTGTAACGTGAACCGGGTATATCGCCGTCGGTGGGACGGATGCGTCCGGAAAACAAATCGGGGTGTACTTGCTGACTTCCCCGTGCCGATAATGAATAGTAATAATATGGGGCTATACTGTCGCGTTTCAGAAAGTCGAATTGCAACGAGAAGTCGTCATAATAACGGTCTGACGGGACAGAGGATTCTTGCCAAGGCATTTTCTGGCTCATCTTGAACGCACTGCAAAGATGCTGTGCGTCGCGAATCATAGGAATGGGGATGTCACCGATAAAAACGGTGCCTATGATGGCTTCGTGAGGCCGGGCGTGCAGACCTTTGAGAGTAGCACGGATAGAATCCGGTATTCCCCACCGGTCGATTACGGTATAGACTTTGAAATGTTGTTTGGATTCCAATGCCCGGATGTATTCAGCCAGTTCGTGTTGAGCCTGTTGGTAGCTGATGGAGTCGATGACGACGGCAAAGCCTTTTCGTTCGGCATGCAGTGTAGGGCAAAAGAAGAGCACGCACCACAGGCTGATAATAGAGTAGATGTTTCTTTTTCTCATAAAACTAATCCTTAAAATTGCAAATATACTCCTGCGGTAGAAAGCGAACGGTTCGTACCGTCGAAAGTATCATCATATTCATTCTTGTCCGTATAGAACTTGAAATCCGTGGATATATAAATGCCTAAAGTTATTTTCTTAGGAAAGGGGATTGCTACTTGTGCCAAAGCCCCTATCAAGGCGTGTCCGGAAGTGGCATACTCGAATTGTGGACGGGTGTATACGGCAGAAATGTCTTCATCGGCCGTTCTGGTGTTTCCATTTCCGTAAGTGCGGTTCAACGGTATACGGTAACCGCCATGGACAGACAAGTCCAAACCTGCAGATTTGATTTTCAGGAACTTGCCTGCAGAAAGTTGTGTGGTTAGTAAGGTGGATGTTTGTTTGGCTTTTCCGGTGGACAACTGGTGATTATAGGCAGATGACGTGAATGCGGCCAAAGCGTCTACGAAGAAATCCTGTTTGTCGTCTTTCAATCGTTCGAAGCGATATTCCAGTCCGGCGGTCATTCGCTGGTCATCCTGAATTTTATATTTGCTGAGCGTCTCGTAATATACCAGGTTCCCGTGTTCGGTGTCTGTCATCATTTTCTGGTCCCGCCATATACCTTTTCCGGAATGGTAGGAAGCCGTCAATACCAGATGGTGGCGTGTCAGACGGTGAGGGGAGAGGAGGAAACGGTTCTGTAGCATCCATTCATCCGAAGTGTAGTCTCCTCCGTAAAATTTATAGGAAGAACCTCCGTCTGTAGCTTCTTCCGAAACATGCGTATAACGGACTTCCGTGAAATTCCCGTATTTTTTGTGTTCCGGTTCCCATACAAGTTGCAAGGCACCGGTATAATTCAGTCCCTTATAGGCACGTTGGTAGCCTGATACGTCACCCGACGAGATACGGTAATAGTCCCCCATACCTTTCATCAGGAAATAACGGTGGCTGTTGAGTGTGTTGACCAACGTATAGGCGATGTCCGAATTATAAAAGGAAATGCCGGCCGTAGCACCTAGTGCCCATTGGGAGTTCAACCGGTGTTCCGTTCCTACGTAAATAGGCAGGACGGTGGTATTGGTTTTGGGGCGAGGGTCTGTCTGGTCGGACAGGCTTCCTAATGTCAATCCGATAGAGATTCCCCCTTTCCAGGATTCATTCCATGCATAAGAGGCCGTCATGCCCATTTCAAAAGATTCCGTGGTAGCGTCGCTTGCCACTGAATCGCAAAGCACAAATGGGTTATCGGGGTTGAGGAAAAGGGTGGAGTTCCACTTCTTGTCTTTCTCTTGTAAATTACGGTAACTGATGAAGCCCGACACGTCTACCTTGCCCAAGTTTTTAATTCCACCCATATAAAACTTGAGATTATCCGACTGTCTACCTTCATCCACCGCCCGGTAACTTCCACGTCCAATCGTATAGTCCAGTTTGGCCACACCCTTGTTTTTGTAGGAATTAGAAGAGATGCGCGAGGGGTTCAGGCTAGTATACCGGATATTGTCCGACACATTAGCCGAACTTTCATTCCATTCGCTTCGGTACTCTTCTAAAGATTGCGCGTGCATTGGGACGAGAGGACCCAAACTCAACGACAGTAACAGGAAGTAACGTTTCATTTTCTTTTCGGATTAAAACAGGGATGGGATTTGCTCCCGTCCCTGTCAGTTTTCATAATTATTCATCAACACTTGTAGGAGTTTCTCCCGGAGTCAACGGTTGGTCGCGCAAGAAATCGGCGGCAGAATCGTTGGTATCTTTGTAGACGGGTCGCCCGTTCTTCATTTCGACGACCTTGCGGCGGATACATTTGGCCGAATACATAGGGTTGCCTTTCACGCCGGTAGCATCATCTTGCGGCAAGAATGTGGGGTAATGGGTTTCGCTGTCCGCATCGTAGATGTCTACTGCGTCAAGCACATATTTGCTAGGGATGACCAGATAGGTCATAGTAGTGGATGAGGTTCCCGGTTCGTACATCACGCTCGACTCCAATGCCGCGTAAGCCTCCGGTGTCATGCCTTCCGGCAATTTTGCCAACACATAGGAACGTCCTGAGGTTCCCAGTCCGAAAGCAAACATGTATTTGTTGTTGTAGAAGATGGTTTTCAAGTTGGGAGCTGCATAGTCCACATCGTTGGCGTTGTAGTCCAAATAGATTTCCCAATCGGCGTTGCTCAGGTCCGGGCAGTTGGCGTAGTCTGCCGCTTGCGACGCATCTTCGCCGTATGCCAGTTTGTGGTTTGTGGCATCGTTGGCAATCAGGACACTCTCACCCGGTTGGAGGGGATAGTCGTGCCCGTTTCCGGGGAATGCCACCACGGAACCCTGTCCGCAGGCGTAAAGGTCTTCGTAGCCATTGGCCTGCCATGCATTTGCCGTTTGTTGGTTCCCGGCAGGAGCAGTCAGAATCAGGTTGTCCAAGTATTGCACTTCGTCCGAGTTGTTGACAATCTCAAAATAGCTCTCGTGCATGTAATACTGTTTGCTTCCTGCGTTGTGGATGGTTTTGAATATCAGGGTCGATTGCATGATTTTTTGTAGGTTGACCGTAACCGGAGTATGGGCATAAAGGTCCACAGACGTGCTGCCGCTGAGGGAAGCCTTGGCTTCATCGGCCACCTTGCCGGTGACCGTCACTTTGTACTGTCCCTGCGGAAGTTCTATCTCTTTCGGGTTAGCGTCCAAGGACAACGTGTCGTTTTTAGTAGTCGAACCCAAAATGAGCTTAAGCTCTTCCACGTTAGACGCTTCCACGTCCGATGGAAGGGAATAGCTGACCGTCAGTTTGTAACTCTTCATACCCTCGTCGTTATCTTCGCTACAAGACACGAAGGAGAGGCCGCATACGGCCATCATGGCTATGACACCACTTTTAAGAAACTTCTTTCTCATGTTTTCTGTTTGTTAAATGTTTATATATAGGTGTGCTCTCAAAGTTTCAGCTTCAGTTCCGCTCCGAAGTACATGTCCGGGTATAGTTGCGTTTTGGCCAGGCTGTGCGGGTTGGTGTGCCACTTCTTGGTATTGGTGAAGTTGTTGGCGATGACGGACAGTTCGGCCACACGGCCTATTTCTTTGGTAAAACGGAAGCTCAGCAACGCCCATGGCTTGATGACATCCTTTTCGTACAAGTAAGGTTGTGTGCGGTACATGATGCGCGACTTGTCCGCATCGTCGGCATCGGCCGGGCTCCACACCGTATAGTGGCCCTGCTTGTCGTAGTATCCCACGGGGTCGACTACCAGGTAATCCTTGTCTTCGTAAGACTTGAGATAGTAGCGGCTGTTTCCATTCTCGTCTTCGTAGATGGTTTGGGTGCTTTCGTACCATACGACCTGTACCGATGTGGTGAATACCATTTTGATGGCCGGGATGTGGGTGATGAGCCGGAACGTGGAATTGAACCGGTCTCGCAGGTTCCCTCCGCCCGAAGGGAGCACGCCTACGTAGTCGAACGAAGAATTGATATAGTTCAGGGGCATGTTCTCATTTTTGCGCTTGATATGGAACCATGCCCCGCTGATGTTCAGCGAGGTGTGCAAGGGCTTGATTTCACCGAAGTCCAACCCGTACTCGATGCCATGCTTGTGCGTGGTCGTACCGTTGGCTGCCCGGCTCCAGGTATACATCTCGGTGGTCTTCGTCCGCAGGGCTGTATGCTCCGTCCCGTCCGTGCGGTAGGTCACGTCGCCGCTTGCGGCATCGAATACGGGGTCGGTAGCCGTGGCCGGCACGGTGTACTTGTCATAGTTTTGCCAGATGAGTTGCGACGTAAAGCCCAGTTCGTGCCGGTGGGATTCATGGAAGAAAGTGGCAAAACCCTTTATCCTGTTGATGCGGAAAGACAGGCCCGCTTCCCATTTCGTGGAGCGTGCCGGACGCAGGTCGGGATTAGCCGTATTCTTTACTACGTCCGTCGTGATCAATCCCAAACGGTCCTTTGTTTCCGTCCCGTATTTAGACAGGCTGGCATTGTCGAAATAGGCATAGTCGGGATAGAGGTACATCAGTGTGGGCATCTTGTTGGAGATGCCGAAACCTCCGGTCAGGGCTAGCAGGTCGAAGACAGGATTGTTCCGGCTGTCCAACAGGTTTAGCGTGGCGTTGACACGAGGCTCGGCTACGAGGAAGTGGCTGATACCCCCACTTTGCTCCCGGTCTACAAACATGTTGCTGACGCGTACTCCGGCTTCCAACATAAGCCCCATGGAGCCCAACCCCTTACGCAGGCGGCTGCTAGCAAAACCCGACAAGGTGTTTTGGGCAGGTATGTCCTTGTAGCTCCGTGGACGGAGAGTCTGTGCCCCTTGAGCCTGCGGCGGGTTGTTTTCGTCGTAAGTGAATCCTTCACCCCGATTGGCATCGTAAGTGTATTCCGCGCCGAGTTTCAGGTTGGCATAGTCGTTTTCCGAGATTTGCAAGTATTTGTTTGCCACAGCCTGGGCATACAGGTTGACGGGGATGCCCTCGATGCGGTAAGCCGATGTGTAGCCCACATTACGTATCTGAGCTACGTGTACACCCGGTTCGCGGGCTGTCGTGACCAGTCCGTCGGGATTGTTCACCCAATTGTCGTGGCTGTCTACCGTGCGCGACATTTGAGTTGAGAGGTTATAGTCCAACGAAGAGAGAAAGCCTCCGGCAGGCTTGTAACGTCCGCTCACGGAAAGCCGTCCGCCCACGTTGGTGTTTTTGTAATGTATTTGTTGTTCCTCGAACTGGGGATCGTCCTTACGGTTGTTCACGTTAGAGTAAAAGGCTCCTTTCACGTTAAGTGAAAGCGGTCCGAATTGGGCGGAGTATCCGGCCGAGGCCGTGATGCGGTCGTATCCCATGTAGTGCTTGCGCGTATCGGCCCACGACTGCGACCAGTCTACGCTGAAGTTTGCAGCTCCGCCCCTTTTGAGGTTGAATCCCTTGCCGGCGAAGGCTTGTTTGGAGTTTGGGTCCGTTTGGAACTTGGCTTCCCAAGGCGTGTGTCCCGCCTTGGTCTTGACCACCACTACGCCCGACGTCAGATTACCGTATTCCACGGAGGGGATACCGCGTATCACTTCCATCGATTCTATATTTCCGGCACTGACGGTGCGTAGGTCCACGCCTCTTCCGGCTGTGGTCTGTTCGCTCATCCCGTCGCTTTGCATGCCGGAATTGGCACCGAATTTGCTGGGCGATACCACTTGCAGGTTCGATTCGTTGCTTAAAGGGGTGCCGTCTACTACCACCAAGGTGCCTAAGGCATTGTTGTCGTCATCTTCTATTTCGCGTATGTGTGCCTGCCCTAAGTTGTTCAAGTTCGGATTTTCAATCAGGTTGCCCGGTACGAGCTGCAACAAATCGTTCAGGCTTTTGGGTTGTATGTGGCGTATGGCGTCCTCTCCGATAAGCGATTTAGAGCCCATTTGTTCTTGCCGTGCTGTCACTGTTACATTCTTAAGGTTGAGGCTCAGCTCTTTGAGCGTGACATCCAGTCTTGTTTTTGAGGATTGGACATGCACCGTGCCCGTTACTGTTTCATAACCTATAAAAGAAACACGGTACTGGTAGGTACCTTCTTTCAGCCGGGTCAGCTTATAGTGTCCGTTCCGGTCGGTATGGGAACCTATGACATTGTTCAGGCTTACCGTAGCTAACTCTATAGGTTTTCCCTTTATGTCGCGCACGGTTCCTTCCAATATATTTGAAACATTTTGAGCAAAAGACGGGAGAGAGAAGAAAAAGAGTAGGATGATGCCGAGAATGGGATTTTTTCCTTGTAACATGACGTTTAATTTTTGAGGTTACAAAATTATCCCATTCGAGAATGTTCGTCAATACTTAAATATCGGTATATTTTGTTGTGTATCGGGTGTATTGTTCGGATATAAGTCATTCCCTTACGCAGGAATAACTTATAATAAGTATATTTACTAAATATCTTTAAACGGGAATCCGTTAAGGCCGAAGGAAATCTTCAGCCAAAGATACGGCATGTCGGAAAGCTGTATCCTGCCCCGGTACGGTGATGAACAGATGGACGGTGCCTGGCAATACTTCACGGTGCGCTGTCACGCCGAGGCGTTTCACGTGGTCGGTGAAAGCCTTTCCTTGGTCGCATAAGATGTCGCGTTCGGCAGCCACGAGAAGCAGTCGGGGCAGACGTGAGAGCAGGCTGTCCGGGCAAAGGGATGGGGATGCCATGGGATGTGTGGCTTGCCCTTGTGCGTAAGCTTGGTTGAAGGCTTCCATCAAAGGGCCGTCTAAAGCAGCTCCTTTCTGATAGGTATTCCAAGAGGGAGAGGCATCGTTCCATGCGGAGACCACCGGATAGAACAGCAAAAGGGAGCGTATGGGAGATGTGCCTTCCTGTAAGAAACTGAGCGTGGCGGACAAGGCCAAGTTACCTCCGGCACTGTCTCCTCCTATGGAAACAAGTTCCGGTGAGCTGCCCCATTCCAAAGCTTTTTTGCGGGCCAATTTTACGGCACGTATACAGTCCTCCAGTCCGTCCGGAAACGGATGTTCGGGAGCCAGACGATAGTCTACTGCCAACACGATGACATTGCCCGTGGCGGCCAATGTCTGGCAAAACCGGGCGCAACTGTTAATGCTTCCGAATGTCCATCCTCCTCCATGCAGGTAAATGAGGAGAGGCAGAGGACTTTGATTCTTTTTTACGGGAGTGTACAGGCGCAGGGACGGAGTGATTTGGAGGGCATTCACCAATTCTGTCCGTAGCGGGGCGGTGTTGCGTGATGCCCGTACGGCAGCGAGTTCCGCAGTGTCGCCTTTTATGGCTTTCAGGATGGCTCCCGTCTGTCGGTCTTGCAATCCTGAAGGCATGGCGGCAAGGAAACGGTCGGCTTCCATGCGGAATGTATCCTGTTTCCTGTCAGTGGCGGTCTGGCCGTGGGTCGTGGGGAAAATGCCCCACAAGATGGCGAATATCAAAAATATGGTTCTCATTTCCTGTTTTTGCTTGCTGTTGTCGTTTGTATTGCTCCTTTGGCCTGCAAAGTTAGTCAACTCCGTGTATATATGCGTGGGTATGGCCATAAAAATATGTTGTGTCTCCCATGGGGAATGATGGCTGCCTTTGGCAAACCGGGTCGGCATCCAAATGAAGCCGACCCGGTTTTACGTCATCTTTTAAAAAAGATGGCAGGGGAAATTACTTGATATAGACTTTCTTGCCGTTCACGATATAAATGCCTTTGGGCAGGCCGTTGAAATCCGGTTTTGTCTGGGTGGTCCGTATCAGCACACCGTTCAGGTCGTATATCCGGAAAACGGCATTTTTCGACGGTGTTACGGTAATGTTCCCTATTCCGTTAGCAAAATCGTGGTTCTCGATGAAGAAGAACTCTTTCCATTGGTGCGCGCCTTGATAGTCGTCCGTAGCTCCTTCCGGCACGTATAACGTGCAATTCCATTTGTTGATGTCGTCAAGGGCTTGTGTCCCACATGTAGGCGGGGTTTCTGGTTCGGCGTATAACTTGGTCATGGCCGTGCAGTCCGAGAAGGCTTCGTCGCCGATGCTTTCCACGCTTGCCCCGAAAGAGAAGGATTCCAAAGAGGTACACCCCGAGAAGGCATAATCTCCGATTTTTGTCACTCCGTCACCGATGCTGACTTTCTTTAGTGCAGAACAGCCGTAGAACTCATTCGTGAATACTTCCGTGGGGATGTCGGTCAGCTCTACTGTTTCCAGTGTCGTGTTGCGGTAAAAGGGAGAATACCCGTAGCTGCTGCTTGTTTTGTACACAAGGTTACGGCCGATTATTACTTCTTTCAACGGGGATCGGGCAAACATGCCGAAGCCGCCATTATAACTACCACATCCCAACTGCAAGTCTTCTTCCCCATTTTGGACTTCAAAACGGGTTAAGGCTTTGCATTCATAGAAGGCACCTTCTGCGATGTTTGTGGTTGTGGAAGGAATGACGATGGATTCCAATCCGGAGCCATAAAAGGCATCCTCGCCAATGGTGGTTAATTTCTTCGGCAGTGTGATCGAGGAGAGTGAGCAACAGTTGTAGAAACTGCCTTCCCCGATTTTTGTTACTCCGTCGCCGATGCTGACTTTCTTCAGTGAAATACAGCCGTAGAACTCATTCGTGAATATTTCCGTGTGGATGTCGGTCAGCTCTACCGTTTCAAGGGTCGTATTGCAGTAAAATGGAGAATACCCATGCCTGTAGCTTGTTTCGTACACAAGGTTACGTCCTATTTTCACTTCCTTCAAAGGGGATTGGGCAAACATGCCGAAGCCATCTCTTTGGGGGTAACTGTTGTTGCTTTGGACACCACATCCTAACTGCAAGTCTTCTTCCCCCTTTTGGGCTTCAAAACGGGTTAAGGATTTGCATTTATAGAAGGCTCCGTTTGCGATGCTTGTGGTTGTGGAAGGAATGATGATGGATTCCAAGCCGGAGCCATAAAAGGCATCTTCGCCAATGGTGGTTAATTTCTCCGGCAATGTGATGGAGGAGAGTGAGCTACAATATTCGAAACTGCCTTCTCCGATAGACGTAATGTCCGACGGGATATTGATTTCGTGTAACTGCGTGCAATCGTTTGCGAAGTTTGCAGGAATATTATCAATGGCAGCCGAGATGTCAATAGATTCTATTGTCTTATTACCGCAGAGCAGGTATGGGTTTAATTCCAACACTTTCATTTCCACGCCACGATAGTTTACTGTCGGGCTTATCACGATGTTTTTAACTTCCGGAGAGTACGTGCAATCAATGGCCGTGCAAGTCCTTTCTGAGGGGGAAACCGGGACATACCGTATGCCGTTTACTTCGAACATGGAGCTGAGGTAGTCCAATACCTTTATTGTGCCTAAGTTCTTCAATCCCGAATAATTACCATTCGCTACATAAGTCATCTTTGTATTGTCACTAAATGCATTGTAAAGACCGGATGGGGGAGTGTTAGGAAGAAGTATGAGCTTATTTAGGGAAGAGCCAAATGCATTCGAACCGATTGATTGTACTGATGTGCCTATGATTACTGATTTTAGACCAGACCATGCAAATGCTTTGCTTCCAATCGTTGTTACCGAGTTCGGTATGGTTATGGATTTCAGGCTTGAACATTCGGCAAAAGCTTCGCTTTCAATCGTTATCACCGAGTTCGGTATGGTTATGGTTTCTAGCCTTGAGCAGTTGGAAAATGCTCTGCTTCCAATCGCTGTCACCGAATATTTCTTTCCATTATATTCTACAGTTGATGGAATGGCAACATTTCCGGAATAAGATGATTGACTGTAGCCTTTAGAGGTTACTTCACATTCCAAGTCCGTATATGATGTGATGTTATAATTGATACCCTCAACCTCAAAGTCGTAGGCGTACGCAGTGAAACCGGACAAAAAAAGAATCACTGTCATGATAAACTTATTCATCTTTTTTATACTTCTAAATATTTATTAATTAATACATTGTTTCTGTATCTTCAAGCCAAGCCTGTGAGGCAATGGCTTCTACTAAAAATGTTCCGCATAATATTGGTTCACTTTTTCGTAATACTCGTTGATAGAAAGTCGCGCAGCGGATTTGTTGCCCATCATTGAATTAACCCTTTCGTGAACCGTTTGGATAGATTCTTTTGTGAACTGTTCGGAGAACAAGTCTGTAAATCCGTCGCAAACTTCATCCACAATGTGGTCAATCCAATACTGAGGCAAACTGTTGTTGGCCTTTACGTAGTATTCCAGACATATATCCGCAGCATAATATACGGCTTCGTCGATTAAGTCCCATATATAAATGTTACGTTTGAAATCAACGGTTTTCTTCTCGATGTTTTTGATGATGTCTTGTTTGAAGTGCTCTTTCAATGCGGGCATATTCCTATTGTTCATGCTTAAAAAGTTTTTTTGCTTTTTAGTTCCCGGATGAAAGCGGTTAAAAATTAGGGCGTGGGAACTTTAACTTATTATCTTATTGGGGGCTCTGGACTGCCCGTGCTGTGAATAATAAGCAAAGTCCACGCCCGATGATATGATATACCTTGGTTAAAGGATATAAATATCACAGACGTGGACGTCTATTGCCCATTATCCTCACAGCATAGAATTGTCCAGATTCCAATAAGGGATAATATTGCTAAACGTCCTTTCGTTTTCTATGTCCTTCCAAAACCTAACGCTCTAAGTAATTGGAATTAAATGCAAAATTAGTGAAAGAATCTGAATGCCCAAATAAAAAGGCACATTTAATGTGTATTTTATAATAATCCGGCTCGTTGCACAGATGGCCTATTCGGCTTCAATATAGTAGAAATGTAGCAAAATGCTACGACTTGCGATGCTTCCGATACACTAGTACAACGGTTATCAAGGCTCGTAACCTTCGTAATAGTAAGACTGGTTTATACCTTTAAATATCACTTCGCGGTCATTGACTTTGTCTGTCAGTCCTTGATGTAACAGGGTACGTAGTTCCAAATCGTTGATAGGGCTTCTTTCCATAGCTTGAAGGTAAAGAACCTTGTCCACGTTTTGCCAGTCCACAACCTTATTCAAGTTCTTTTTGAGCATCATATCAAGCCAAATGCGAGTTGCACGACCGTTCCCTTCCATAAACGGATGGGCAATATTCATTTCTACATATTTGGCTATAATTTCGTCAAAAGAGCTTTCCGGCATTTTTTCTATCACCGGCAAGATGGCATCCAAATACAGGCTGTTTGCAAAGCGGAAGTTTCCTTTTGCAATGTTCAACGTGCGCACTTTTCCGGCAAAGTCATACAAGCCACCGAACAGATAACGGTGTATGTCACATAACCCTTTGACCGTGCCCACTTCGATGCGCTCTATATCTCCATTCTCAAACAAAGCGTACGCCTTTTCAAGGCTAAGCCTGTCTATTTCGTTTGTATTCTTTCGCATGCTTACTCTACTTTGGTGTTGATATGTAGATACTATTAAAATAAAAAACACCTCAAAATCGAACGATTAAGAGGTGCTCTTCGTACTCGAAGCGGGACTTGAACCCGCACAGCCGTAATGGCCAAGGGATTTTAAGTCCCTCGTGTCTACCGATTCCACCATTCGAGCAACCTTGGAGCGGAAAACGAGACTCGAACTCGCGACCCCGACCTTGGCAAGGTCGTGCTCTACCAACTGAGCTATTTCCGCAGGGGACTTTTGTATTACGGCTGCAAAGATAGCGTATTTCGGAGTTTGCACCAAATTTTTCTTTTATTTTTTACCGGTTGTTGATGACCATCGTGTTGCCGGAATACGTGATACGGTAACGGAACAGGCTTACCCCTTCCTCACCGATACTGATTTGTCCCTGATTGTTCAGGTTGTACGTCCGGCCACAGGATACGCATGCGGCATAACCGCCTTCTTTCAGTTGCAGGGCACGGGATATATTATAGGCAGAATAGCAGTTGGGGCAGGCCAAATCGTAGCAGACGGGAAGGGAAGTCGTGCTGCCCAGTTCGGGGATGTTGGGCAGGCCGGCAATAAAACCGGCGATACCCATTTGAATGGAAGAGTTACCGGCGATGGCCGTGGCATTGACCGGGGTGGTGTGTCCGCTTTCGTCCGTGAACAGGAAACGGTCGCGGTCGCGGCAGATGGTCGTATAGACCCCTAAGCTGTTCAGGGCCGCGTTGAGCTGCGGTACGGTGTTGACGTTTTTGTACACGAAATAGGCCGGATAGTTGGAGTAGGTGTTTTGTACGTCCTCCTTGCAGGCCGTGAGGCATAGCAATGCCGTGAAGATAAAAAAACTCCGTATTCTTTTCATATCAAAGAAACGGAGTTTTTTACCTTTTATTGTGGTGCTTCTTATTTTCCGAGCAGGCGGTTTTCCGCTTCATGGGTACGGGCGAAGTTAAAACCGTTCCACACTTGTTCCATCAGCCCATGTATCTTGTCGTTGCATAAGTTGCCGATACTTCCTTCGTGGGTGTGGTGCACGTGTTTGTCGGGTGTAAAGTTTCCGGCTTCGATGTCCAGTCCCACTTTCTTGTAAGCATCGCGGAACGGCATGCCGCCCGTGGCCAACCGGTTCACTTCTTCCACGCTGAACATGTTGTCGTATTTCGGGTCGTCAAGGATATGCTCGTTCACTTGTATCTTATTGATAATGTAGGCCGCCATGCGCAGGCAGTCCTTCAATTCCTCGAATGCCGGGAGGAATACTTCCTTGATGATTTGCAGGTCGCGGAAGTAGCCGCACGGCAGATTGTTCATGATGAGTATGACCTGTTGGGGCAGTGCCTGGATTTTATTGCACTTGGCACGCGTCAGCTCGAACACGTCCGGGTTTTTCTTGTGCGGCATGATGCTCGACCCCGTGGTGCAGTTGTCCGGTAACTTGACGAAACCGAAGTTTTGCGAGTTGAACAGGCAGGCATCGAAGGCCAGTTTGCTCAGCGTCCCGGCGATGCCTGCGAGGGCGAAAGCCACGTTGCGTTCCATTTTCCCGCGTCCCATTTGGGCATAGACCACGTTGTAGTTCATCGAATCGAATCCGAGAAGTTCGGTGGTCAGCGTACGGTTGAGGGGGAATGATGAACCGTAACCGGCGGCAGAACCGAGCGGGTTGCGGTTGGTCATCTTGTAGGCGGCCTGAAGGAAAAGCAGGTCGTCCACCAGGCTTTCCGCGTAGGCTCCGAACCATAATCCGAAACTGGAGGGCATGGCCACCTGAAGGTGGGTATAACCCGGCATGAGCACGTTTTTATAGCGTTCGCTCTGGGCTTGCAGTTCTTCGAACAGCACCCGGACTTCTTCGGCTATTTCCTGGAGTTGTGCGCGGGTGAACAGTTTCAGGTCCACCAATACCTGGTCGTTGCGCGACCGTCCGCTATGGATTTTCTTCCCCATGTCGCCCAGTTTACGGGTGAGCAGCAGTTCCACTTGCGAGTGCACGTCTTCCACACCCTCTTCGATGGTAAAGCGCCCGGCTTCGATGTCGGCATGGATGCGGCGCAGTTCCTCCAACAGCACCGGCAGTTCGTCCTTGCCGAGCAGTCCGATGGATTCCAACATGGTGATGTGCGCCATCGAACCCAGTACGTCGTACCGCGCCAGATACAAATCAAGTTCACGGTCGCGGCCGACCGTGAACTTTTCTATTTCTTGATTGACTTCCGTGTTTTTTTCCCAAAGTTTGCTTGCCATATTGTCTTTGATGTGATTAAGCTCCGTATGGAATCATGGCCAACATGTCTGCCAGTTTCTCTACCCCCTCTTTCAGCGGTTTGGCCACCATGCCTTTGATGAACGGGTTGAGTTCTGCCCCTACCGTCAGTTTCATCTTGCATGCCGTTTCGGAAGTAGGCAACAGTTGAATCCACAGGTTGAGATGGATAGGGGAATTGACCGTTTCGAACTTGATGCACTTCGGCTCTTCGCGCTCGATGATTCGCAGGGAGACTTCCCCTAAAGGAGAAATCTTGCAACTCACGGAGTCCGTGTCGAACGTCATTTCCTGGATACGTTCGTTCAGTTGGTTCAACTTGTCTTCCGGCACCTGGCCCGACATCATGGCGCGTACCGACGGGTCGTTGAACCGTTCCTTGATGACGGACAGGTTGTTCAAGTCGGCCAGTTTGGCATAGACGCACGGCTGCGCGTAGGGAATTGGCTTGATGTTGCTTTCAAATTGTTGTTTTGACATTTTTCCGTTTTCCTGTTGATGAGACGATTAACCGTTCCAATGGGCCGGGTCTTTTCTCCACTCGTTGAGCACCTCCACGTCGCAGGGGTCGATATAGCCGATGCGTACGGCTTCTGCCACTACGGCTTCATAATTAGTCAGGGTGACCAGTTTTACATTAGCCGCCTTGAAAGCCTGGGCGGCCACGTCGAACCCGTAAGTGTAGGCTGCCACCATGCCGCTCACCTCGCAACCGTTGTTGCGGATGGCTTCCACGGCTTTCAGGCTGCTTCCGCCGGTAGAAATCAGGTCTTCTACGACAACGACTTTCATGCCCGGACGAAGTTCGCCTTCAATCAGGTTTTCCAAGCCATGGTCTTTGGGTTTGGAACGCACGTAGACGAAGGGCAGGTTCAACAAGTCGGCAACCAATGCACCTTGCGGGATGGCTCCGGTAGCCACGCCGGCAATAGCGTCGGCTTCAGGGAAACGCTCGGCGATGAGGCGTCCTATCTCGATTTTTACGAAATTGCGCAGTTCCGGGTAAGACAATGTCTTGCGGTTGTCGCAATAGAACGGGGATTTCCATCCGGAAGCCCATGTGAAAGGGTTGGTCGGCTGAAGTTTGATGGCTTTGACTTTAAGTAACTTAGCTGCGAAGATCTTCTCTAATGTTTCCATAACTGTCCTAAGTTTATGATTCGTGCTGCAAAGATAGTGAAAGGTGAGCGCAGGGGCAAATGAAAACGGAGTTTTTTAATTGGGCTGTGCCGGACTGTACCCTGTCTTCGTATTTGCAAAGGTAGTGGAAGAGGATGACCTTTCGGGGAAAAAGAACTTTTTTCAATGTATAGATTCATGTCTGGCTCAGACCGTTCTATGGCTCTTGGGCACTCATGTGGAGACGCTTGCTTCTCCGTGAAGGGCAGGTGAAGGCTGTGAGAAAGAGAGTTCACCGTAACGGGTTGAAGCACAGTTTATATGAAGGATGTGAACCCTTTTTTCGTTCAATCTCATTGTATGGGTGGCCGAGGTGGCATACGGCATGAAACTGCTTGCGGCAGCACGCAAAATCATTCTGCGCCAAACGAAAAATCGTTCGGCTGAGAATGATTTTGCGTTTGGCGCAGAAAATTCGGGCGCTTTTATGTCATACAAAAACCCCTTGCCAACCCGGGTACGAGGCTGCGGGAAGCAAGGGAGATGAGTGGGCACGCTATCATTTCTTAATGAACTTGCGCGTTACGGTTTGTCCGTTGGTGATTACCTTTAACAGGTAAATGCCAGGAGGATAACTGTGGCATGGGATGCGGATGTCCGTTTCCCATGTTTGTTCCGTATGCTTGCACCGTCCGTCCAATCCGATGACGTGAATCTGTTTTTCACTGTTGTCCGGCATGTGGCAGATATGAAGGTTTTCGGTCACGATGGTCGGATAGACGTGGATGGTGTTTTCGCGGGAAGAGCGGATGTCGCTTCCGGGGAATCCCACGGCGTGGAATGCACGGGTATCCCGTATCTCGGGATAGGCCAGTGATTTTACCTCAATCGTGCCCTTGCCGTTTTGGGTGGCATGGAGGTACGTGTGTCCGGAAGCATCCTCTTCGATATAAGCGAATTCACTGCCTTCGATAATGTTCCAGGCGACTTGCGGGTTCGTGGCTTCTTCCGGGTAAACCTGTGCTGCCAGTTCTATGCGTTGCACTCCGGTGCTATTGTCGATATAGAGTTCCTCTTCGGGGTAGATGCGGATGCTTTCTACCGGGACGGGGAAGGATGCTTTTTCTACCGTCAAGTCCTGATGCAGTTGTGAGCCGTCGATGGTCGTGGCGCGTACGATAATCTGCCCGGCCTGAGTCCCGTGAGCGACCAATAGTCCTTGTGGGGTGACATAGGCCAGTTCTTCCCCCTGTATAATCGTCCAGTTCACATTCTTGCATGAGGCGTTCGCCGGGTAGATGTGGGCATACAGGTGCAGGCTGGCTTGTTGCTCGTTCAATACGGCCTCTTTCTCCAAATGCGTGACGGCCAGTTCTTCGGCCAACCGCAAGTTTTGGGCTTGCGCTGCACTGGCTGTGTTCGATTGGGCAGAAGCCATGGCGAGATTGCGCTTCATCGGTTGCCATTCATCTTCGTAATAAGCACTATAAGCTATGGCATAATAAACCACGCCTTCGGGAGCTGTGAGGTCGGTGTATGACTGGGTGCTGCCCGGAACGGTAGCTATTTCGGTTAAGGTTTCAGGCGAGGTGCCTCTCAGGATGCGGTAATGGTCTATGTCGCGTCCGGAGTAAGCATTCCACATCAGGTTCCAACTGCCGTTCATGCCTTTGTTGATGGCCAGGTGGACGCTTTGGTGGGGCGTACCGCTTTCCGTCGGTATACCGAAACTGGTGTTCAGGCAGATACGGTAGCGCGAAGTGGTGACGGCCGGGTTGGAGGCCATGTCGGTGAACCCCTCGTCTGACGGTTGTGCTTCGCCAATCAGGTCGAATTGGTTGTAGTGGCTGCCCTCTTTGTAGATGCAGACCGTAGAAATGTAATCCGGAAGGTTTTTGAATTTCCAGTTAATCCGGTTTTTCCCGGTCGTGGGGTCTACCGTGACCAAGGCGATCTGCGGGGCTTCCATACCTTCGAGCACGTCGATGTCGCGTTCTTGGTAGATGTTTCCGCAGCCATCGTCTTCCACGTTCATGCGCACGGTATAATGTCCGGTATGCGTGAATGTGGCCCGTACCTCTTTCGTGTTTTCTTTCCGTTCAAAACTGATACCATAGTGCTCGGGAGTATAAAAGTCATTGTCGTCTTGTGACTTGACGGTGAAACTTACGCTCCGGTTGGCCATGAAGATGTCGTCCGATATTTCAAAGTTGGTTTTCGTGTGGGCCAACGTGATTCCGGGCAGGGTGAATGTGGCGTCCAACGGGGGATTGACATAGGTGGACACTTTGCTGCTGATGCCGTCCACGGTTACGGTAAGGGTCTTTTGTCCGGCTGTGCTCCACACCACTTCGTACGTGTGGCCGTCGCTACTGTCCAATACGGTGGCATCGGCTCCGAAATCCACCTTTATGTTCTTTCCTCCTGTGCCGACATACCGTATGGTGGCCGATTTGTCACGACAGATGCGTGGCGGCAAGGACAATAACGGTTTAGGGAGGATTTCCACCGCCAAGGGGGTGGTGAAATCCGAAGTGGCGAACCATCTGTCTATGCTTTGCATCTGAATCTCATATTTGCCTACCGGCAGTGCAGATACAGGTATGCGTATCTGTGTCCCCGTCAGTTCTTGCAATGGGGAGGGCAGAGGGGCGGCCTCATTGCTTAGCCCGTTCAACGGGGAGATGATGAATGCCCCTTCTCCGGAAGCCCCTTGTTTTTTCACGCTCAGGTTATAACGCATCTGGCAGGCCGGGGTTTCGGCATCTTCGGCAGCGTTCCATGATATGGTGAGATACCCGTCTTCGTCTTGCGTAGCGCGCAAGCCTTGCGGACTGTGCGGTGGTGTATTGGAAATGCGGCTGTTGGCCGTGTTCATGTCGTCTCCGGCGTTGTTCAGGAACAAGGGCTTTCCGTTGGCATCTTTTCCAAATAGCATATAGGAACCGTTGTCGTCATCGGTGGTTTGCAACTCAAACTTTCCTCCTCCGTAATTGTACAGCCAACTGTTCAAATGCGTACCGACCAAATCAAGGTATCCGTTGTTGTCCAGGTCGTAGAAGATGAGGTCTTGGGTTGTTCCCACGGGACCTTCCACTTTTATGGGAGAGTCATAGTTAATTTGTCCGCCTCGGCTGAGGTAAATATGATAGATGCGGTTTTCGACATTGGCTTCCTCTTCTATGATGATGTCTTTGATGCCATCGTTGTTCAAGTCGGCAAACGCCGGATAGCTCCATTGCCAATGGTCATCGTCGATGATGTCGGTATCTATCCTTTGGAACTTGAAGCCGCCTTGGTTGATGAACAGCACCAGTCTGTCATGGGAATAATGGCCATATTCGTCCCACTGTTTGCCCCAACCGGCCATGTCCATCAGGTTGTCCCCGTTGATGTCGGCATACACGAAGTCGTACTGGAATTCATTACTGGTACCTGAATAGGCGATGCAGTCGATGGGATGAGCCACGAACGTGCGCCAGTCTCCTGTATTCTCATAGATGGTATCGTTTTGGCCGGAATATCCGGACGAGTTGCGCCAATGGTAGTCGGGCAAGCCGTCGTTGTTGAAATCATAGATGGGGTATTCCCAAAAATCACTAATGCCTATTTTAGGTACGAATGCATCGCCTATGGCATTAGTTACGGTGAAACGCCTGTTGCCTTGGTTGAGCATCAGGTTGTCTTTGAATGTCCCATTCTCAGCATTCATACCGCCAATGAAGTCCATTAGCCCGTCCCGGTTGTAATCCCATGCAAAGTTCAGGCTGACATTCAGGTTCGTGTTGTAAATGCCCGGTGCTTTTTCAAAGTCTTGCCCTTCCGTGGTTTGGTACACGCCGTCTGAAGCGAGCAGTTCGGGTTGCCCGTCTATGTCGATGTCGGCAATCTGTTGTATGCTATAGATGGGGTTGCCTAACGTCCTTTTGTCAAACCGGACGGCACTGACATGCAGGTCGTCTGTCCGGGGAGTGCTGGTATTGCCTTCCGCGTCGATCACACTCAGCGTGATGTGTTTCTGTCCTGGTTGGTCGAACACGACTTTTAGGATGCTTCCTGAAGCCTCGGAAGAGATGATGGTGCCGCCGTCCAAATCCCAGTCGTAGCTGAGCGAGGGGTCGGCTGGGCCGTCATAACCTATGATGGCCGTGTCGGCAGTCGTGATGTCCTTGTCCGCGATGTAGAACGGGGCATGCGCCACTTCGTGCCGGTAGATGGCGGCATCCGACCACGCGCTGCCTTTCCCCATGGCATCGATGGTCTGCACGGCGATGTAATAATCCCCTTTTCGCCAACCGGACACGTTGAGCGTCTTGTCCAAGTTGTACTCCATATTGCCCGGCATGAGGTTCAGGCGGTGTCCCTGTTCGTCGGCGCAGGCGTAAAGGATGTCCCCTTTGCCTGGGGCGGTACCGATGCGCAGGGCGTAGGTCAGGTCGGTGGTTGGAGTCAGGTCGTCCTTTCCCGGTTGCCAGTTGATTTGCAGCATCCCGGATGCGGCATCGGACACGAGGGTCGGCATGTCCGGTTTCTCCGGGGCTTGGTTGGCGGCTGTGGCTTCCTGCTTGAAAGAATAAAGGAAGCTGTTTGAGGCTGTAGGCAGCTTGTCCGAAAGGCGTTCAAAGTACATGCTATGGACCAGGATGTCGCAGAAACCGTCATTGTCGAAATCGCCGACGTAAGCTTCGGCGTCGCCCTCCAATCCTCCCGAAGATTCATATTGCACGATTTGGGTGGGTATCAATGCGTCCGGCATTTCCTTGAAAAGCATGTCCTTGCTTCCTTTCAGCCAATAAAGGTCGCATTCCCATCCATTCCAGACTTTGCGGTCTGCGTTCTTTTCCAAAGCCAGTATGTCGTAACATCCGTCGTTGTCTACATCGGCGCATCCGATGAAAAACAGTTGGCGGTGGAAGGTGTTGTCTTCGTTGATGGCGAAATTTCCTTTTCCGTCGTTGATGGCCATTACCAGATAGCAGTATTCCCCCGTGGCTGACGAATGGCTGAAAGGCAAAAGTACGTCCACATAGCCGTCGGCGTTGAAGTCGCAGAAGTAAATGCGTTTGTCCATGGCCAGGTTGCTCATCAACGTTTGCCTTTTGATGCTCCCGTCTTTTTGGAACACCATGCTTTCCACCGTCTGGGTTTCCTCATCATAACAGATGTAGTCCATGATGAAGTCGCCGTTCAAGTCGCGTGGATATAGCCTGCCGCTTTGTGGGGCTACAAGGAAACGGTTGTTGCCCCGGTTGAGCAACAGTGTGCCGGTGGATTCATCAATCAAGTCCGCGTGCCCGTCCTTGTTGAAATCCATGCTATAAAACTCCCTGTTGCTGGAGAAAGTTGCAACTTTCTGTGAAGAAGAGCCACCAATGGCTACGCCCACATCGCCGCCCAAGTTGCCCAGACCTATGCCGGAGGAGGAGGGTTGTGATTCCCAACGGTTATATACCAATGTGTCTTCTTCTGATGAGATAGGTATGATTTCGATGGGGCTGAAACTGCCATCGGCAGCTTGGCGGTATATTTTACGGTTGTCGTGCATCAGGTCGATGCGCCCGTCGTTGTTGTAGTCGCAGGGATAGGGTGCCTCGCTGATATTGTCGGGGATTTGCCATGAAGCGTCCTGTCCGGAGAGGGCGATGGTTCCACCTTCCAAATAGCGGATGTCCGGGAATGCGTCGTTGTTCAGGTTGCACAACCGGGCGTGTTCTCCGCTTTCGGGTATGGAATATTGTTCCATAGGCATTAGTCCCGGATATTGGTAAGAATGGAAACGGAAATCCGTTCCTAAAAATTCCATCTTGCCGTCTCCGTTGATGTCATAGATGTTGCTCATGGCTTCGACGGGGTGGGTCGTGTTTGTCGGCAGGACAATGTGGCTGATTTGTACATTGGCGGTGGTACCTTCCACATGTTGGGCTGTCAGATACACATCATTCCAACCTTCTTGGATTAGTTCTCTGTGTTGGGTGTCGCTTCCTGTGCCATCTTGTTTAATCGGATAGAACAGTGAAATATTGTCCTTTTGGCTATCGATGCCACTGGCATGGAAATACACGGTGGCATCTGCGTGGTCATCCGAGGCATAGAACGAACCGACTTTAATGGTGGCTATTTCGCCTTTTTGGGCTGTGCCGGTCAGGGTGTATACGCCGTTCTGCTCCGTCCAACGGTAGCTGTCATCTTGTGCTTGGGCTGCCATTGCTCCCCATAGGCTGCAGAGCACAAGGAATAAGGCACGGGATAGCAGAAGGAGAGTGCCATTGGATGTGAGAGGGGGTGCGCCGGAGAAGGCATCATGATAATGTTTTTCCATATTTATACTTTTTGTGCCTTATGCAACCCCGGAGCGGCGTTTAATCAAGGAATCATCGGCCATATACAAAAAAGCGTGGGTCGCTGTACCTGTCGCTCGTCCCACTCTTCAAGGCGTCTCGCATTGCCCATTTCGTCAAGAACGAGCAACGCAGAAGCCCACGCAGAATATGTGTACACCCCATCGGTTGTATCCGTGTTGACGAACGGACACAACAAGGGCTATAAAATACATATCCCAATGGGCATCTATCGTTGCTTTGTCATTCGACGAAATTTCAAGTTTGCGAGACTTTGAAGAGTCAAAAGAACAAAGCGCCTGATAAACGCCTTTTCCTATATGTCGTCCCACCCCTCCGCTTCTGCTTGTCAGACTGCTTCAAGGTGAGGATGTGGCAAATTTACAATTTATCTCTGAATAAGGAAAACGGTTGGGTGTTTTTCTTTAAGAAAATGAGCGGATTCCTGCTTTTTACGAATGCCCGGCCCATGCGAGGCTGAGCACGCTGAAGCGGACGCGGCAGGCACGGGCAATGGTCTCGGCGCAGGACAACATGGTGGCTCCGGTGGTGATGACGTCGTCTACTAACAAGATATGGCGGCCTTCCAAGCTCCCGGGATGCCGGACGGCAAAGATGTCCCGGACGTTCTCGCGCCGTTGCCGGTGGTCCAAGGTGGTTTGGCTCGGATTGGATTTGGTGCGTACCACGCTTGTCGTATCGGTGGGGATGCCGGTGGCTTCGGATATGCCCCACGCTATCCAATCGCTTTGGTTGTAGCCCCGTTGCCGTTCCTTTTTCCGGGACAAGGGAATGGGGACGATGAGGTCTATCCCGTCGAAAAAGCTTGTGGCTTTCAGTTCCTCGGCCATCATACGCCCCATGGTTTTCCCTACTTCGGGATGGTCATGGTATTTCAGTTCGAACAAAATGCGGCTGTAGGGAGAGTGTGGGGCGTAATGGAAAAAAGAAATTCCCTTTTCGATGGGAACCAGTCCCCAGAATATGCGGGCGATGTCGTTTTCTTCAAACGAGACGGTCCGGACACGCGGGAGGTCGGCCTGGCATCGTACACAAATTACCTCTTCGCCCGGCGACATGCGCCTGTGGCAACAAAGGCAATACCGGGGGAAGAAAAAGTCCAAAAGGGCTTGGAGGTACGGCGAGAGGCTATGTAAAATATTCTTCTTCCACATGCAGGCAACGCGTAATGGCATTCATTTCAAATCCACGGCTGAGGCCGAAGCGGATGAGCTTCCCGTTGCGCTCATAGTCGGAAGCAGCCTTCACGCTCCGGGCTTTGCTTTGCAGAAGCTTGCGGAGGACACACTGGTATTCTTCCTCTTCGATTTCTTCCAGTGCCTCCCGGCAACAACCGTCAGGGATGTTCTTCAACCGGAGGGCTTGCATGATTTTGATGCGCCCCCATTGGTTATACCTGAATTTGTCGCGCACGAAGCACCGGCTGAACCGGGCTTCGTCGATGAATTTTTCCGTTTGGAGGCGTGCGAGCACTTCCTCCTGCTGCGCTGCCCCGACTCCCCATTTGTCCAGCTTCTTTTGGATGTCGGAAAGGCAGTATTCCGCGCCGGAACAGCAGGCTGCCGCCTTGTTGAAGGCTTCTTGTGTGGTCAGTTCTTTCATTTTCTGCATCGTATCATTCGTTCATTGTCGTAGAAATCTTTCTTCAAAGTGACGTCTCGTAAGCCGAGGTGTTGGAAGAGCCGGGCGGTTTCCCGTCCGTATGCCCTGTTGATTTCCACGTAAAGCCGTCCGTCCTCTTTCAACGTCTTTACGGCATATTCCCCTATTGCCCGATAGAAAAGCAATGGGTCATGGTCCGGGACAAAGAGCGCTTGCGAAGGTTCGTAGCGCAGCACATTCTCTTCCATGTCCTCCCGTTCATGCTCGCAGATGTAGGGGGGATTGCTGACGATGATGTCCCAAAGCGGGGAATCCTGCTCTTTGGACGGAGAGTCCAACACGTCCTGTTGCCGGAAATCCACGGCAGCCCCCAAACGCTCTGCGTTCTCCCGGGCGATGGCAAGGGCTTGCGGGCTGATGTCGATGGCGGACACTTGTGCCTGCGGCAACTCTTGGGACAGTGTGATGGCTATGCAGCCGCTGCCCGTCCCGATGTCCAATATGCAGGGCAATGAAAATCCCGACTCTTTTTCGTCCCGTATAATCCACTTCGTTAATTCTTCCGTTTCGGGGCGCGGCACAAGGACACCCGGAGCCACGGAGAAAGTGCGGCCACAGAAATCCGCCTGCCCTAAAACATATTGTACAGGTTCTTTTTGCGACAGGCGTTTCACAATATTTTCAAGGTCCCGGCGTTCTTCTAAAGAGAAAGTCCGCTCCCGTCCCATGCAGATGTCGACTTGCGTGAGGCCGAAACGGGTTTCCAATACCAGACGTGCGATGGCGCGTGCTTCCCTTTCGGGATAGGCTGTGGAAAGCTTGTCGAAGATATATTTGAAAGAAGCATTCATCTCTGTGATGGGTTTATCGGACAAAAATAGGCATTTTTATCGGATTGGATATGACAACAGACGAAAAATACATGTCCCGTTGCATACAACTGGCACGCAACGGGTTTTATGGCGCAGCACCGAATCCTATGGTGGGGGCTGTCATTGTACACGACGGGAAGATTATCGGCGAGGGGTATCATGTGCGTTGCGGCGGACCGCATGCCGAGGTGAACGCGATCCGTTCTGTGGGTAATCCGGAACTGTTGAAAGAGAGTACGATATACGTAAGTCTGGAGCCATGTTCGCATTATGGAAAGACGCCTCCTTGTGCCGATTTGATTGTGGAAAAAGGGATTCCCCGTGTAGTGGTCGGGTGCATGGACCCGTTTGCCAAAGTGGCGGGCCGGGGCATACGGAAATTACAGGAGGCCGGCATTGAAGTCACGGTCGGTGTGTTGGAGACCGAGTGCCTGGCGTTGAACCGCAGGTTCATGACTTTCCATACGCACCGTCGTCCTTATATTACGTTGAAGTGGGCTGAATCGGCCGATGGCTTTATGGATGGCCTGCGCACGGACTATGAAAAGGAAAAACCTTACGCATTCTCCACGCCGTACACCCGGATGTTGGTACATCGTTGCCGGGCGGGTCATCAGGCTATTTTGGTCGGGCGGCAGACCGCTTTGGCCGACAATCCTTTGCTGAATTTGAGGCTTTGGCCGGGTAAATCTCCTTTACGCTTGGTGGTAGACCGGAATGGCAGTCTTCCAAAGCATCTGGCTCTTTTTAACGATGGAGCGGAAACACGCGTGTATCTGGATGCTTTGTCGGTTCATCCTCTGTACGGGGAACAGGCGGGAGTTACTTGCGTGCGTTTGGATTTCAGTCGGGATATTTTGCCGCAGGTTTTGGATGATTTATACCATTTGTCAGTCCAGTCCCTTTTGGTGGAAGGAGGACGTCGGTTGCTGGAAAGTTTCATTTCAGCCGGACTTTGGGATGAAATCAGGGTGGAGCAGTCCCCGGTATGGTTAAAAGAGGGCGTTCCGTCTCCGTCATGGCCTCACGGACGGATACGGACTACAGAGGTGGAAAGACATTTGTTGGTTCATATACTCTCGTCGCGAGGCAGTTCGGCCGTATAATCGTGTGGATGAACGCAAAAATACTTCGATTTATCGAAATTTTGCATAATTCAACGCTCTATGTTTCGTAAAAGTAAAAAATGTGCGTACTTTTGTACCTTGATAAATAATATTGTATTGATAGATTTATGAAAAAATCCATATTGTCATTGTCTTTAGCCGTGCTTTCCGTGTTATTGATATGCTCGTGTAAGGACGACGACGAGGTTGTGTTGAGTTCTGATTGTTATATTAGCAGTTTTACGTTGGGGAATGTGAAGAGGCAGATTACGACGGTGAACTCTGCCGGTCGGGATACTACTTATACCATTTCTTATAGTGCTTCTTACTTTCCTATGACGGTCAATCAGTTAGACGGGAAGATAGCCAACAAAGACTCTCTTCCTGTAAACAGTGATGTGAAAGCTGTATTGGCCACTGTGGAATCTTCCGGAACCGTAGTGTACAAGAAGGTATCCGAGGGAGAGGACGCGTGGAAGGCTTATTCTACTTCGGACTCGATTGATTTTACGTCGCCTTTGACTTTCCGGGTATATTCGCCCGACTATTCGGCAAGCCGCGATTATACTTTGCAGGTGAATGTACACCAACAAGACGGAGAAGTGTTTTCCTGGGAAAAAGTGGCGGAACCGGCAGCATGGTCGACTGCGGAAGCGGTAAAGACGGTGGTGTGGAAAGGATACGTATGGCTGTTCAGCCGGGAGAATGGCGGTGTGCGTGCGTTTACGACAGCTTTGGCAGACGGAAAAAGTTGGACCGAACGGACCTTGTCGGGATGTGCGGCGGCCGATGTGTCGACTTTGGTGGTATTTGGCAATGAATTGTATGTGAGCGGGGTGGACGGTACGTTGATGCGCTCGGAAGACGGACTGAATTGGAGCGTATGTGCGGCAGACCGCAGCGTACGTTTGTTGGTGGCCGACAGGACGCATCTTTATGCGCTTTCGGACGGACGTGTTTGGCGTTCGGCGGATGGCGCGTTATGGCTTGAAGAAGCTTTGGACGAAACGCCGGCTTTCTTGCCGGTACAGGATTTTGCAGCCGTCTCTTATACGCAAGAGAATGGCTTGGAGCGGACGTTGTGGATTGGCAACCGCAGCATGGACGATTATCCATCAGACGAGGCGGCCATGGTGTGGAGCCATAGTCTGGCCGCAGGGCAGGAAACGGCTGTTTGGGCTTATTTCAATGCCGCGCCGGACAACCGTTATACTTGTCCCCGTTTGCAATCCCTGAATCTCATGCGTTACGATGATGTGTTGTTGGCTTTGGGCGGTAAGTCACTGGACGGGACGGCCCATAAGGCTTTCGACAATATGTATGTGAGCCGGGATAATGGTGTGACTTGGAAAACCGACGGGGTATACGTCCTGCCCGGTGGTTTGGAAGGAAAAGATGTGTTGATGTCCGCCGCAGTGGATGCCGAATACCATGTGTGGCTTGTTGCAGGCAGCGAGGTTTGGCGCGGACGGTTGAACCAGTTGGGGTTTGAAGACCGTTGATTCAAGCGGGCAGGCTTAAATATAGATACGACGGGGATGAAGAAGGTTCTGGTAACATTGTTTTGCTTGTGGTTGGGGCTTCCTTGGGGGGGCAAGGCGCAGGACGACATTTACCGGATGGAGTTGGGCGGCGGCGTAGGCGGATGCTTTTATTTGGGCGATGCCAACAGCAAGCCGTTTGCTCATTTGGGAGCCATGGGAAGCGTTGTGGCGCGCTACATCTTCAATCCTCGTATGGCGATAAAAGGGAACCTGGCTTTGGGGCATATATCGGGTGAGACGGGGAAAGACTTCTTTCCCGAGAATGCTGGAAGCGGCGATGCTGACGGGGGGAGGCCCGGCGTGGCGCATTTCAAGCGCAATGTGATAGATTTCGGTGCCCAGTTCGAATTTAACTTCTGGGGATACGGTATCGGGCGCGGCTACGAAGGATACAGCCGTATCACTCCTTATATGTTAATCGGAGCCGGACTGACATTGGCACCCAAGCCGGTACAGGCCGATGCGGGATTCAATATCCCGGTGGGAGTCGGAGTCAAGTTTAAGGTAAGGCCCCGGTTGAATATCGGGTTCGAATGGAGCATGCGTTTTACGACAACAGACCGTTTGGATGTATCCAATATGGATGGGGTGATACTTCACGATCCGTACGGTGTGAAGAGTGGCGGTTTTAAGAACAAGGACTGCTATTCGTTTACGATGTTGTCGGTCACTTACGATCTGTTCCCTAAGTGTGTAAATTGTAATAATATAAAATATGTCTTTTAACAACGAAATAGACGCTGCGCGTGTTCCTCGCCACGTGGCCATTATTATGGATGGTAACGGGCGTTGGGCGAAAGCCAAAGGGTTGCCGCGCACGGCCGGGCACCAGGAGGGGGTGGAAACCGTGAAGAAGATTACGGAGGAAGCTGTCAGGTTAGGTGTCAAGTACTTGACTTTATATACGTTTTCCACAGAAAACTGGAATCGTCCGGTGCCCGAGATAGCGGCACTCATGGGATTGATTCTCGACCATCTTGAAGATGAGATTTTCATGAAAAACAATGTCCGTTTCCGTGTAATCGGCGATATGTCCCGTATTCCGGAAGCCGTGCGTGTGCGTTTGGAAGAATGTATGCAGCATACGGCCGCTAACGGGAAGATGACGATGGTCATCGCATTGAGCTATTCTTCCCGTTGGGAATTGGCGCAGGCCATGCGGCAAATAGCTGAAGAGGTGCAAACAGGTGTTTTGTCGCCGTCCCGGATTACGGAAGAGACCATCGAAGCCCATTTGGTTACCCGTTTTATGCCGGATCCGGATTTGCTGATTCGTACAGGCGGTGAATACCGTATCAGCAATTACCTGTTATGGCAATGTGCCTATACGGAATTTTATTTCTGTGATACCTATTGGCCGGATTTTGATGAGAAAGAGTTCCGCAAGGCGATTGCGGATTACCAGTCGCGGGAACGCCGATTTGGCAAGACCAGTGAACAAGTGGCTACAAAATAAGCAACACCGACGTATGAAAACAGTAAAGAGCATCTGCCTTACATTATTAATATTGGGTACGGGTATTTCATCCGTGCAAGCTCAAACGGGAGAAAAACAAATCAAGCCAACCGTAGAATATTCCCGTGTGCCCCGTTCCTACACTATCGGAGGAATTTCCGTGGAGGGAGCAAAGAACTATGACGATTATATGCTTATCGGGTTGTCTGGGCTTACGGTCGGCCAGAAAGTCGATATTCCGGGGGAAGAAATAACTGATGCTGTCAAGCGTTTCTGGCGTAACGGTTTGTTCTCGAATGTTTCGATAGAAGCGGATAGCGTGGTGGAAGACAAGATTTTCCTTTGCATCAAGCTGACACAGCGTCCGCGTGTGTCGCAGATCAATTACAGCGGTGTGAAAAAGGGAGAGCGTGAAGATTTGGAAAACCGTATCGGTCTGTTGAAAGACAACCAGCTCACTCCGAACATGATAGACCGTGCGAAGTTCTTGATTAAAAAGTATTTCGATGAAAAGGGATACAAGAATGCCGAAATCGAGATTTTGCAGCGGGATGATGTGGCCGCACCGGACAAGACCATCGTGGACATCCGCATCGACAAGAAAGAGAAGGTGAAGATACACTCCATTACGATCGAGGGGAACCATGCTTTGAGCACGAAGAAGATAAAAGGAACGATGTTCGTTCCGGGCGTTTTCAAGAAGACCAACGAGAAAGGACGTCCCGGCAGTTGGTTCCGTACGAAGAAATTTATTGAGGAAAAGTACAAGGAAGACAAGGAAAACCTGATTAAGAAGTATAACGAACTGGGATATCGGGATGCCGTGATTCTGGAAGACAGCGTGGTGCCTCATAATGAGAAGACGGTGGACGTGTATGTGAAGGTGGAAGAAGGCCAAAGGTACTATCTGCGCAATATTGAATGGGTCGGCAATACGATTTATCCCACGACAACATTGAACAATTTGTTGCGGATGAAGAAAGGAGACGTATACAACCAGACGAAACTGGAGGAGCGCACGTCGACCGACGAGGATGCCGTGGGTAATCTTTATTACAATAACGGATATGTGTTCTACCGGTTGGATCCGGTGGAAGTGAATATCGACGGCGACTCGATAGATTTGGAACTCCGTATCTTCGAGGGGCCGCAGGCCACGATACGCCACATCGCCATCAGTGGTAACGACCGTGTGTACGAGAGCGTGGTTCGCCGTGAGTTGCGTACCAAACCCGGTGACTTGTTCAGCAAGGAGGCTTTGGAACGTTCCTATCGTGAAATCGCTTCGATGGGGCATTTCGACCCGGAACAGATTGACCCGAAGGTCGTTCCTTCGCAGTCGGACGGTACGGTGGACATCGATTGGGGATTGGTGTCGAAGTCGAACGACCAGATAGAGTTCTCTTTAGGTTACGGGCAGACGAGTGTGATTGGAAAAATCGGCTTGAAGTTCTCGAATTTCTGTTTGGCCAATTTATTTTCAAAAGGTGGGCTCCGCCGGGGTGTGCTGCCGCAGGGTAACGGCGAGACGTTTAGTATCAGCGGACAGACGAACGGGCAGTATTACCAGTCGTACAGTGTCAACTATATGAATCCGTGGTTCGGAGGCAAGCGTCCTAATGCCTTGTCGTTCTCGGCTTTCTTCTCTAAGCAGACAGACGTGAGCGACAACTATTACAACTCCTCTTACTATAACAGTTACTATAATTACCTGTATGGTTATGGTACGAATGGGTATAACTATTATGAGAATTTCCTCGACCCCGATTCGTACGTGAAACTGTTCGGCTTGTCGTTGGGATGGGGTAAGCGTTTACGTTGGCCGGACGATTATTTCCAACTGTCGGCCGATCTCTCTTACCAACGGTATATTTTGAAAGATTGGAATTATTTCCTCATTGCAAATGGTTCTTGCAATAACATTGCGTTGAATCTGGCATTGTCCCGTAATTCTACGGACAATCCGATTTATCCGCGTCGAGGTTCTGAGTTTACATTGTCCGTAGGATTGACGCCCCCGTATTCTTTGTTTGACAACAAGGATTACAAGAATCTCGCGAACAACTACCAAAGCGCAAGTTACGACCGTGAGATGCAGGAGAAGTACAAATGGATCGAGTATCACAAATGGAAATTCAAACTCCGCACCTACACGGCTTTGAGCAGTGCGGTGAAATGCCCGGTGTTGATGACCCGTGTGGAATTCGGGTTGTTGGGAGCTTATAACAAGTATAAGAAGTCGCCGTTTGAAACCTATTATGTCGGGGGAGACGGAATGTCCGGTTACTCTACGACGTATGCTACCGAAACTATCGGTTTGCGCGGTTACGACAACGGTTCTTTGACTCCAAGCGGATATACGGGTTATGCCTACGACCGTTTCACGTTGGAGTTGCGCTATCCGCTCATGCTGCAAGGTTCAACGAACATCTATGCGCTGACCTTCATCGAAGGCGGTAATGCGTGGTCGAGCGTGAAAGATTTCAATCCGTTCGACATGAAACGTTCAGCCGGAGTCGGTGTGCGTATATTCTTGCCGATGGTAGGTCTGTTGGGAATCGACTGGGCATACGGTTTCGATGATGTCTTCGGTTCCAAACAATATGGCGGAAGCCAGTTCCATTTCATTTTGGGACAAGAATTCTAATTTAAAAACAGAAGAAAGATGAAAAAGTTATTCACTTTGTTGTGTTTGCTCATGATAGTGGGCGCACAATCAATGGCACAGAAGTTCGCGTTGGTCGACATGGAGTATATCCTGAAGAATATCCCGGCATACGAGCGTGCCAGCGAGCAGTTGAACCAAGTCTCCAAAAAATGGCAGGCCGAGGTGGACGCATTGACGGAAGAGGCACAGGTTTTATATAAGAATTACCAAAGTGAGGCCGTCTTCCTGAGTACGGAACAGAAAACCAAGAAAGAAGAGGAAATCGTAGCCAAGGAAAAGGAGGCTGCCGAGTTGAAGAAGAAATATTTCGGTCCGGAAGGTGAGTTGTTCAAGAAACGTGAAAGCCTGATGGCTCCCATCCAGGATGAGATATACAATGCCGTAAAGGACCTTTCGGACAGTAAGGGGTATTCGTTGATTTTGGACCGTGCGTCCGATACGGGTATCATTTTTGCCTCTCCGAAGATAGATATAAGCAATGAAGTACTGGCGAAATTAGGATATTCCAACTAACATTCGTACATTTGCATGCTATATGAAAAATAATAATATAAAAAATAGACATTAAGATGAAAAAAGTGATTTTAATGGCATTGTTGCTCGTACCGATGAGCATCTTTGCACAGAAGTTTGGCCATTTCGATTCAAGTGCCATTATCCAACTCATGCCGGAATATACTACGGCGCAGACCGAAATCCAACAGCTCCAGGCTCAGTATGAGAACGACCTGAAACGTATGCAGGACGAACTGAAGAAAAAGTCTGAGGAGTACGACAAGGAGAAGGCAAACCTGTTGGACAATGTGCGTCAGCGTCGTGAGGCTGAGTTGCAGGATTTGTACAACCGCATTCAACAAAGCTATCAGGACAACCAAAAGTCTTTGCAAGAGACTTCGCAGCAGAAGATGCAGGCTATTTCCGACAAGATGTTGGGAGTTATCAAGCAGATTGGGACAGAGGGCGGCTATGTTTATATCATGGACGTTTCGGCGGGTATCCCTTATATCAGCACGACGTTGAGTACGGATGTGACGGCTGACATCAAGCAAAAGTTGGGCTTGAAATAAGCGGGATATTTTTCGTGCTTTTCGCATACAGGCTTCCCCGGTGGCATTTGCTGCCGGGGAAGCCTTTTATTTGCAAATGTGTTTTTCCGAGAAAAAAAGGCTGTTTTTTATCGGTATGAACATAAAAATGAATACCTTTGTTACGGTATAATAATATACGGTTCATGATGCGAAAAATGAATAAGTTAGTCTTGTGTCTCTCTTTTTTGTTATTGCCTTTCTCGGTCAAGGCGCAGGCTACGCAGGGCAAATTCGGTTATCTGAGTTACAATGCCATATTTCAGGCTATGCCCGAATATGAGGTTTCCCGGCAAAAGTTGGCGGGCTTGAAGTCTAAATATGATAAGGAAGCCCAACGGAGTGAGGAAGAATTCCAACGGAAGTTTGCGGAATTCCTTCAAGGACAGAAAGAATTTCCGGAGAACATCTTGTTGAAACGTCAGCATGAACTGCAAGACCTGTTGACCAAGAGTATCCGTTTTAAGGAAGAGTCACAGAAGTTGCTCGTGCAGGCGGAAAAGGATTTGCAGGCCGACATGCTTTACTTGTTGAACGAAGCCATTCGTGCCGTAGGTGTGGAAAGAGGGTATGCCTATATTATCAATACGGACGGTAATACCTGTCCTTTTATCAATCCCGCAATGGCCGACGATGTGACGAACTATGTGAAAGAAAAGCTTCAGTTGCCCATTAGTGTCGAACCATGAAAGTTGCTTTAACTGAAAAGCCGGGGCCTATCGGAGTGTTCGACTCCGGTTACGGCGGATTGACCATCCTGCATGAGATCCGCCAGTTGATGCCGCAGTATGATTATCTTTATTTGGGGGATAATGCCCGCACACCCTACGGGACTCGTTCGTTCGAGGTCGTATATGAGTTTACGCGTGAAGCCGTGCAGAAACTCTTCGACTTAGGTTGCCATCTGGTGATATTGGCTTGCAACACGGCTTCGGCCAAAGCTTTGAAAACCATTCAGCAGAACGACCTCCCCAAAATGGAGGGGGAGACGCGTCGTGTGTTGGGTGTCATCCGTCCTACGGCAGAATGTATCGGGCAGATAACCCATAGCCGTCACGTAGGAATTTTAGCCACATCAGGTACTATCAGTTCCGGTTCCTATCCGTTGGAAATCCGGAAACTTTATCCCGACATTGCCGTGAGCGGGGAAGCCTGTCCCATGTGGGTGCCATTAGTGGAAAATTACGAATACGATTCACCCGGAGCCGATTATTTTGTGGAAAAGCGCATCGGCAACCTGCTCCGGAAAGACCCTGCGATAGATACCATTATTTTGGGGTGTACGCATTATCCCTTGTTGCTGAACAAGATTCTGAAATACACTCCTCGTAATGTGCGTATCGTCCCCCAGGGAGAGTACGTGGCCTATAGCCTGAAGGATTACCTGCAACGCCATACGGAAATAGAAACGTTGTGTACGCAAAGCGGCACGTGCCGTTTCCTGACCACGGAAAGCCCTGACAAATTTACGGAATCAGCTTCCATTTTCCTTCGTCAACATGTGGAAGCCGAGCGCGTGGTGTTGGAATAAAAAATAGTGGTGATAAGATAGATATGGGAGTTTGGTATGTTATTTAATTCGATTGAGTTTTTGTTCTTCCTCCCTCTTGTATTTACAGTGTATTGGCTTATTTTAGGGGGGGGTAAGTGTAAGAATATTTTTATAGTTGCGGCCAGTTATGTTTTCTATGGATGGTGGGACTGGCGGTTTCTGTTCCTAATGGCGTTGACTACATTCTGTAGTTATTTCAGCGGCATTTTATTGGCAAAGTATGATACGTATCCGTTGAGGCGGAAATGGATATGTGGAGGAAATATCCTATTGAACCTTCTTATTCTGGGATATTTTAAATATTATAACTTTTTTGGAGAGAACTTTGCAGCTTTTTTCCGAATGTTGGGTTGGGAAGTAGACTGGGTGACCCGGGACATCCTTTTGCCGGTGGGCATCAGTTTCTATACGTTCCAGGCTTTGAGTTATACGATTGACGTGTATCGCCGTAAAATGTTTCCTACCCACGATGTGGTGGCCTTTTTTGCATTTATCAGTTTTTTTCCGCAGTTGGTGGCCGGTCCGATAGAAAGGGCGACCCACCTCCTTCCGCAGTTTTTAAAGCCCAGGGTATTCTCTTATGCGGCGGCAGTAGACGGGATGCGGCAGATTCTTTGGGGGCTGTTCAAGAAGATGGTCGTGGCAGATAATTGTGCCGATGCCGTGAATGAGATTTTTGCCAATTACCAGACCGCCGACGGCATGCAACTGTTCTTGGGTGCATTGTTTTTCACGTTTCAGATTTATGGCGACTTTTCGGGATATTCCGATATAGCTATCGGTACGGCACGCCTTTTCGGGGTGGATTTGATGCGTAATTTCAGCTATCCTTATTTCTCACGCGACATTGCCGAATTTTGGAGGCGTTGGCATATCTCCTTGACCACATGGTTTCGTGATTATATTTACATACCTTTGGGAGGAAGCCGTTGTGCGAGGTGGAAAGTCATGCGCAATACGGCTGTGATTTTTCTGGTCAGTGGATTCTGGCACGGGGCTAACTGGACATACGTGTGTTGGGGGGTGTACCATGCCATGCTATTCTTCCCCTTGCTTTATTTCGGGAAGAACCGTAAACATGTGGACGGTGTGGCCGAGGGGCGCATATTGCCTACGGTAAAAGAGGCCTTACAGATGCTGATGACATTCTTGCTTGTCGTTCTCGGTTGGGTGATATTCAGGGCCGAGACGATAGGGCAGGCATGGGAATATATTGCCAGGATGTTTACACATTTCACGTTCAGGCTTCCGGCTCATGGGAATGACCCGTTGATTTATATAGGCATCCTCTTATGTGTCGAGTGGTTGCAGAGGGGTAAGCAGCACGGGTTGCAAATCGGCGCCGGTGGTTGGTTTAAGTACAGGGCTGTACGTTGGTTGCTTTATTACGTGGTTTTCATTGCGACGTTCTTGTTGTCCGGGCAACAGGAAGAGTTCATTTATTTCCAATTTTAAATAATAAGAAGTCATGAAACGGTTCATTGTGAATGTATTGTTCTTTTCTTCTTTCTTATTGGCTTTGGCCATAGGCATGGAGTGCATGCTGCGCCGTGTACCGAATACTTATGCTTTCAAACGGAGTTTGATGGAAGAACAAGGGAGGCATATCAAGACCTTGGTCTTGGGCAGTTCCGTGGCAGAGTGCGGGATTGCTCCTTCTTGTTTCCCGTCCGGGACTTATAATCTGGCTGTTTCGGGTCAATGGTTGCGTTTTAACCTCCAAATGTTCGGGCAATATCAGGAATATATGCCGGAGCTTGAAAACGTGATATTGGGAGTGTGTTACCATACGTTGTGGAGTGACGATGACGTGGAGACGGATGAATGGAGTATTGTGGAGCATGGCATCTATTTGGATATCCATTTGGAAGATGATTTTTTGCCGCATAGTGAATTGTTGTCTCTCGGTGCCCGTTCATTGAGAAAATGGTCGAAGTTCTATCTGTTGCACGGGCAGACTATGCTGTGCGACTCATTGGGACTTGACCATAGCTTCGATTTGTCGGAACGGGCTGCTGATTGGCGGGAGAAGATTGCTTCTGTGGTTGCCGGGCACAATGGCTTGGTACAGTCGGACAAGGACGGGGTGCGCTATGGCCGCAATATGGAACGGATATGCCGTTTGGCAGAGATGTGCAGGGAAAAGGGAATAAAGTTGTGGATAGTGGCACCGCCTGTGCATGAAGATTATTATGCGAGGTTGGATTCCTGTGCGTTGATCCGACTCCGTAACGGATTGTCCGAACTGTCTTCTGAATATCCTAATGTCCGTTGGTTGGATTATTTAGGTGACACGCGTTTTTCAGATGATGATTTTTATGACGGGAATCATTTGAGTGCCGATGTCGGGGCGCGGAATTTCTCCCAAATCCTTCGGGAGGATATGGGGGTATAAGCCAAAGTTACAATTCCGCCACGCGGTACCGGTTCCCATAATGCGTATGCACTTTCTGCACCCCTGCGGCTACTAGGGCTTGCGCCAGTTTGGGCAGCGTCACGCCTGCCATCGCCCCGGGTTCCAACCGTCGCAACCGTGCGAATATTTCGGGCAGCGAAAGCGGGCGTACCTTCTCGCCCGGCTGAGCCGCACGATAGTAGCGGCGCAACACCTCCCCGGCCGGGCAGATGCGGTAGAAAGCCGCGTTGTGCAACCGCAGGGCGTTCTCTTCCCCGTGGCTGAACCAGTACCGTTCCCCGTTTTCCAGTTCCGCCTTCAGTTGGGCGTAGATTTGCGCATGGTCGATGCCCGTGCAGTCGACAGGATGTTCCACGAGCACACAGATGAACCTGCGGCTTCCCGAAGGGTCGGAAAGCAGTTCGCGCGAGTTGGAGGTGCCGATGAAGGAGGCGATGCGCGGCAGGGCTTGGCCATGCCTTTGGTATGCCTTGCGCAGGTTGAGGGCAGAGAGCTGCATGAGGTTTTTCAGGAGCGGGTGTTTCTTCTCGGGGATACGGTCGAACTCGTCGAGGTTCAGCAGCCCCATTTCGGTGAGCTGCCGTTCCACCTTGTCGGGACGCGCGAGGTCGACGCTGTCGGTGTAGTAGGCCTGCAACTGCGGTGGCAGCAGGGCGCGGCAGAAGGTGGACTTCCCGAGTCCCTGTTCGTCGCTGA
>OIYT01000163.1_pt1 | contig 87041 bp, 98 predicted proteins | sample 1588201 | NCBI WGS metagenome assembly OIYT01 (sample SAMN03283260) | human gut metagenome | biome: human-associated habitat; material: feces | host: Homo sapiens | place: USA | collected 2013
CGGATATTACAAATTAAATGGCAGAATTTTGAACACATCTGTATTTGTGGACAAGTTTCTGCAAAAAAGCCGCCTATGGGGAATCAGTCTTTACAGATTTCCGCACATTTCAGGGCAGTTTATGATGCTTTCCGTTTTGATGGCCGGAATTGCAAGCTGTCTGATCCTGGCGGCAGGAGGCAGCCTATTCCAGATTATTCCCTATTATCTTTTGTGTATACTGGGCTTATATCTGTATTTTTCGGTTTCCGGGATCATTGATCTGCAGGAAAAAAAGAAGATCCTGAAAGTAAATTTAATGGATTATCTGGAAAATCATTATGCTCCAAGGCTTGAAATCGAACGGGAAAATGCTCTTTTAAACGGAGTAAAAAAGCGGGAGGTATACGCCAAGGAATTAGAAGAAACAGAGCCAAAGAAAAAGGAAGGTATCCATCATGCCCTTGAAAAATCTGAAAAAGAAGTACAAAAGGAAAGCGCAGAACTGGAAAACCTTCTGGAAGAATTTTTTGCATAAAGCTAAAATCCTTGAAAAATCTACAAGATTTTGATACACTTTGACTGGCATAGTATTTTAGTTATTTAAGTATATTATATCAGGAAAGAAGGAGCGGAAATAATGAACAAGGTTACGTTTGATTATTCCAAGGCAGCTCCCTTCATAAGGGATCACGAAGTTGAGTCCATGAAGAAGCTGGCATTGGATGCAAAGGATTTACTGGTTTCCAGAAAGGGCGCAGGAAATGATTTCCTGGGATGGATCGATCTGCCTGAAAATTATGATAAGGAAGAATTTGCAAGAATTAAAAAGGCAGCAGCAAAAATCCAGAGCGATTCAGAGGTTTTGCTGGTAATTGGAATTGGAGGCTCTTACCTTGGAGCAAGAGCTGCGATCGAGTTCTTAAGACACAGCTTTTATAATTCAGTTGACAAGTCAATCCGTAAGACTCCTGAGATCTACTATGCAGGATCAAACATCAGCAGCACATACATGGCTCATCTGCTTCAGGTGATCGGTGACAGAGATTTCTCTATCAACATCATCTCCAAGTCGGGTACAACAACAGAGCCTGGTATCGCTTCAAGAATCTTCAAGAAGAAGCTTGTTGAGAAGTATGGCAAGGAGGGCGCAGCAAAGAGAATCTACGCCACAACGGACAAGGCAAAGGGAGCTCTCAAGACACTTGCAACAGAGGAAGGCTATGAGACATTTGTAGTTCCAGATGATGTAGGAGGACGTTTCTCAGTTCTCACAGCAGTTGGTCTTCTGCCAATAGCAGTAAGCGGTGCTGATATAGATAAGCTTATGGAAGGCGCAGCTTCAGCAAGAAAGGATTGTCTTGCACAGGACTTCGACGATTCAGATGCTATGAAGTACGCAGCAGTAAGAAATGTACTGTACAACAAGGGTAAGTCAATCGAGATCCTTGCTAACTTTGAGCCAGCACTTCACTATGTATCAGAGTGGTGGAAGCAGCTCTACGGCGAGAGCGAGGGTAAGGATGGCAAGGGACTTTTCCCAACAGCTACGGACTTTACAACAGACCTTCATTCACTTGGACAGTTCATCCAGCAGGGTTCACAGAACCATTTCGAGACAGTTATCAATGTTGTTAACCCAACATGTGAGATTGTTATGGAGGAAGAGGACTCAGATCTTGATGGACTTAACTATCTTGCAGGCAAGACAGTTGATTTTGCAAATAAGAGTGCTATGAACGGAACTATCCTTGCACACGCAGATGGTGGAATTCCTATCATCCAGATCAACATCGACAAGATTGATGAGTTCACTCTCGGTGAGCTGTTCTACACATTTGAGTTTGCATGTGGTGTGAGTGGATACACACTTGGTGTAAATCCATTCAATCAGCCAGGTGTTGAGAGCTACAAGAAGAACATGTTCGCTCTTCTCGGCAAGCCGGGCAACGAGGAGCTTGGCAAGAAGCTTCTTGCAAGAATCAACGGTTAATAGATCTTTACAGATTAATATATAAGAGATGCAGGTGTGTTTTGCCACACCTGCATTTTTTTGCAATTCTATATTTCTTGTAATCAGAATCGCACAATGTTATACTTATGAAGTGTATAGGCTCAGAATTGAGCCTGATCATTTGCATTGTGAATGGAAGGATAAGAAGGGCAGTGACATATGAATGAAAAGAGAGATGTAGAGGGGCTGTACAACCGATATAGACAGGTTCCATTGTATCTGATAGGAATGTTCTGTCTGATGACAGTGTTCATGTATTTTGTCGGAATAGGAGCCGGCGTTATAGCCACCATTTTTACGGCAGTATACGGAGCGGTGAGCATTGTTGTTTTCCTGAGGATGAATGCTTTGTCCCGCGACAGATATGTGGAATTTGCCATGGAGCACGGCAAGATGCAGAAGGAGCTCATAAAGGAGTTTCCGGTTCCGTACGCATTGCTTGACGAGGATGGAAAAGTTGTGTGGGTGAACGACGAGTTCTCAGGTATAACGGAGACCAGTAAGAGAAAGCTCATGAAGCTGAATATAGTTCAGGTATTTGAGGAGGTTACCGAGGAGAGTCTTCCTTATCAGGAGGATGTCACCGAGGGAGAGATAGCATTTAACGGAAGAGAATACCGTTATGAGATCAGACGTGTACAGGTGAATAAGGTTGAGCCTGCTATGGAAGAGACGGATGCCCAGCCGGGTGAGGCCGGCACAGACGGAGATGGGGCTGATGAGCAGAAGAAAGATACGAAGGCTTCGCACGGTGGTTCAAGACACCACGGCAAGACGGACACCTTCCTTGCGTTCTACATGTTTGATGTGACAGTGGTGAATCAGCTCGCTCAGGAGAACCATGACCAGAAGCTGGTTGCGGGTCTCATATATATTGATAACTACGATGAGATATTTGAGTCGCTTGAGGAAGTACGACACTCTCTTCTTGTTGCCCTGGTCGACAGAAAGATTAACAAATACATGGCAAATGTCGACGCCATAGTCAAGAGCCTTGAGAAGGACAAGTACATGTTCGTGATGCCACAGAAGTATCTGGATCAGCTCAAGGAGAACAAATTTGCCCTGCTCGATGAGGTCAAGGCTATAAATATCGGAAATGATCTTCCGCTTACACTCAGTATAAGTCTTGGTACTGATTACAAGAGCTTTATAGAAAACTTTGAGGCAGCGCGTTCCGCCATGGAGCTTGCTCTGGGCCGAGGCGGCGATCAGGCGGTTATCAAGTCCGCCGACAGGATCACCTACTTTGGCGGTAAGAGTCAGGGAACGGAAAAGTCCACGAGAGTTAAGGCGAGGGTTAAGACTCTTGCGTTCAAGGAGCTTCTTGAGACCAAGGAGAAGGTTATAATCATGGCCCACAAGAATCCGGACATGGATGCTTTTGGTTCAGGTATAGGAATATACAAGATGGTGACTGCGCTGGGCAAGACGGCGCATATAGTTGTAAATGAGGTGTCATCGGCCATAAGTCCGATATACGGCAATTTCACTTCGAGCAATTCCTACCCGGCAGATATGATAATCAACAACGATCAGGCGCTCAGTCTGGTCGATGGCGACACGGTCGTAGTTGTGACGGATGTGAATAATCCTACGCTCACGGAGTGTGAGGAACTGCTGGCATATGCGAAGAGCATAGTGGTGTTCGATCACCACAGGCAGACAAAGGATGTCATTGCAAATGCGACACTGTCGTATATAGAGCCATTTGCGTCATCTGCATGTGAGATGATCGCAGAGATGCTCCAGTACATGGATGAGAAGATAAAGCTCAGGCCTACAGAGGCGGACGCCATGTATGCCGGAATACTCATTGACACCGACAACTTCCTGAGCAAGACCGGTGTCAGAACCTTTGAGGCAGCCGCGTTCCTGAAGAGAAGCGGTGCGGATGTCATGCGAGTAAGGAAGATGTTCAGAACTGACATAGAGACCTACAGACAGAAGGCGGAGGGTGTCAGCCACGCAGAGATGGTGCTTGATGCATTTGCCATATCAATCATTACACCTGGGGATGGCCCTGAGTCGCCGGTGGTACTCACCGCCAAGATTGCAAATGAGATGCTGAACATCGCAGGTGTCAGAGCTTCATTTGTAATAGCGCAGATGGGTGCGGATGTCAAGATAAGTGCAAGAGCCATTGACGATGTCAATGTCCAGATAATCATGGAGAGAATGGGTGGCGGCGGTCATGCAAATATCGCGGCAGCTCAGTTTGAAAATGCGAAAGCAGAGGATATAAAGAAGGAGCTTGTTGAGCTCCTGAATGAGATGTATAAGGAAGGAGATATTTAGGATATGAAGGTCATATTATTACAGGATGTTAAAAGCCTTGGAAAGAAAGGCGCAATGGTAGAGGTAAATGAGGGCTACGCAAGAAATTTCATAATTCCTAAGAAGCTCGGCATGGAGGCAACTCCAAAGAATATGAATGATTTCAAGCTCCGCAAGGCTCATGAGGAGAAGGTGGCAGCAGAGAATCTTGCTGATGCCAAGGCACTTGCGGCAGAGCTTGAGAAGGCTTCAGTAACTGTTAAGATCAAGGTTGGAGAGGGCGGAAGAACATTTGGCTCAGTATCCACAAAGGAGATCTCAGATGCCATCAAGAGCCAGCTCGGCAAGGATATAGACAAGAAGAAGATCGTTATGAAGGACTCTATCAAGGCGTTAGGAAGCTTTTCAGTGAAGGTCAAGCTTCACCCTGAGGTTCAGGCAGAGCTTGCTGTAAAGGTCGAGGAAGCATAAGGAGTATAGATAAAACATGGAAGATGCATTTGCAAGAAAAAAGCTTCCCTACAATCTGGATGCCGAGAAGTCTGTTATTGGTTCCATGCTCATGGACAGAGACGCCATAGTGGAGGCGTCCGATATGCTGACCAAGGAGGATTTCTACTACGGTCAGTACGGAATATTGTTCGAGAATATGGTAGAACTGTTCAAGGAGGGTAAGGCGGTTGATTTGGTAACCCTGAAGAACAAGCTTGAGGAGAACAATGTACCTGATGAGGTCATAAGCACCAAATCCATAGCGGAGATATTGGAGACGGTTCCGACATCGGTGAATGCCAAGCATTATGCCGAGATCGTGGCGGACAAATCCATACTCAGGAAGATGATAAAGCTGTGCGAGGAAGTGGAGAAGGACTGTTATCTTGATTCGGAGGGAGTTGAACAGCTCCTTGAACAGGCCGAGAGTGGTGTGTTCAATCTGATAAAGGAGAGGAACGGCTCCAGCAAATTTGTGGGGATCGACAGGATCGTCATGAACGTTATCGAGCAGATAGAGGAGGCTTCCAGAAAGAACACAAGAGTAACAGGTATCCCTACGGGATTCATAGATCTGGACAATATGCTCACCGGTCTCCATGGATCGGAGTTTATACTGGTGGCTGCTAGACCTGCCATGGGTAAGACGGCATTTGTCCTTAATATTGCCCACCATGTTGCCGTGCGCAAGGGAATTGCCACTGCGATATTCAACCTGGAGATGAGCAAGGAGCAGCTTGTAACGCGTATGATAGCCATGGATTCCCTGGTTGATTCCCAGAAGGTACAGACGGGACAGTTGGCTGAGGACGACTGGGATCAGGTGCTTGCCAGTGCGGAGAGTATAGCTGCCGCACCGCTGTACATAGAGGATAGTTCAGCACTCACCATATCCGAGCTGAGATCAAAATGCAGACAGCTCAAGAGCAAGAACAATCTTGGACTCATCATCATCGACTACCTGCAGCTTATGAGCACGACGGGACGAGTTGAGTCGCGACAGCAGTTCGTATCTGATATGTCGAGATCGTTGAAGATGCTTGCCAGGGAGCTGGATGTGCCTATCATAGCGCTGTCACAGCTTAACCGAGAGGTTGATAAGAGACCGGATCACAAGCCTGTGCTTGCGGATCTCCGAGAGTCGGGATCTATCGAGCAGGATGCCGATGTGGTTATGTTCATATACAGAGATGATTATTACAATCCTGATACCGACAAGAAGGGTATCTCGGAGATAATCATAGCTAAACAGAGAAAAGGTGCCACCGGATCTGTGGATCTGGTATGGCTGCAGGAATACACGAAGTTTGCCAACAAAGAGCACTAAATATATTATGTTTTATAAGGAGAATTGAAAATGGTAGTTGAACCAAGAGTTAAAGATTTTATTTGTACAACAGCTCATCCGGTGGGATGCGCACAGAATGTAAAGAATCAAATCGAGTATGTCAAGTCAAAGGGAGCAGTTAAGAGCGATAACGCACCTAAGAAGGTTCTGGTGATCGGAGCGTCAACAGGATACGGACTTGCATCACGTATCGCAGTTGCATTTGGCTATGGCGCAGATACCCTCGGCGTTATGTTTGAGAAGGAGTCAAATGGACGCCGTACAGCAACCGCTGGCTTCTACAACAACAGAGCATTTGAGGAGGAGGCTCACAAGGCTGGACTCTATGCAAAGTCCATCAATGGCGACGCGTTCTCAGTCGAGATCAAGGAGCAGGTCATCGAGACCATCAAGGCAGACATGGGCAAGATAGACATGATTGTATACAGCCTGGCAGCGCCTAGAAGAACAACTCCGGATGGAACAAAGTACACATCTGTACTCAAGACGGTTGGTGAGGAGTACACCAATAAGACACTTGTACTCAAGGACAACACCATCACAGATGCACATATAACAGCGGCAAATGATGACGAGATCAATGCCACCATCAAGGTAATGGGCGGTGAGGACTGGATCGACTGGATGCAGGCACTCTCAGATGCCGGAGTTCTGGCAGATAACGTGATCACAGTTGCATACTCATACATAGGACCAAAGATCACATTCCCTATCTACGCTGAGGGATCGATCGGACAGGCAAAGAAGGATCTGTACAAGTCAGCAGACATTATAAATGAAAAGTTCCCTAACATAAAGGCGAAGATAGCCATCAACAAGGCTCTTGTCACACAGTCAAGTGCAGCTATCCCTATCGTACCTCTGTATATCACACTTCTCTACAAAGTTATGAAAGAGAAGGGACTCCACGAGGGATGCATAGAGCAGATGCAGAGACTGTTCATGGATAAGATCCTGGATGACACCCAGGTGGACGACAACGGATTCATCCGTATGGACGACTGGGAGATGAGAGATGATGTTCAGGAAGTTGTTGCTGAGCACTGGGATACAGTCAACAATGACAATGTCAAGGATATAGCAGACATCGATGGATATTGGGAGGATTTCTACAACATGTTCGGTTTCAAGATCGACGGTGTGGATTACTCAGCAGATGTTGATATCATGTAATATTCATGGGTAGTTTCAATATATAAATACTACAAATGCCCCACAGATTCATAGAATTTGCGGGGCATTTCGGTAAGCGCTTTTTTTGTGTGCCTGACCCATTATTTTCGCAAGGAGGAAGACGGTATATGTACAAATATTTATTATTTGATCTTGATGGAACCATCACCAAGTCTGAGGAAGGAATATTCAACTGTATAAAATACGCTCTTGACTGGGCTGGAATTCCATATCCTGAATACAGAGTATTCAGAAGCTTTATAGGACCATCACTTTATGATTCTTTCGTGAGGGAATTCGGCATGGACGACGCAAAAGCGAAAGAGATGGTGGCCAAGTACAGGGAGAGATACAACGTGGTAGGTCTCTTCGAGGCTGAGGTGTACGACGGAGTGGCAGACACCCTGTGTGCCCTTAAGGAGAAGGGCTGCATACTCTCAGTTGCAACCAGCAAGCCGACAGAGCCGACACTCCGTATCCTTGAGAAGTTCGGTGTGGGAAAATATTTTGACGTTGTAGTTGGAAGTAATCCCGACGGAACAGGATCAGACAAGAAGCACATCATATCCCAGGTCCTTGAAAGCCTCAAGAAAAATCACGGACTGACAGAAGATATGATAAAATCAAACCAGGTTGTGATGATAGGCGACAGACGCTACGACATAGAAGGTGGCAAAGCCTGCGGCCTCCAGACCATAGGAGTCCTCTACGGCTACGGCAGCAGAGAAGAATTCGAAGCAGTCGGTGCCGACAACATAGTAGAGACACCGGAGGAAATAGTGAATCTATAGAATGAATGACAACTAGTAGTTTATAGATTTTAGATGAGAGTCTATATCTATAATATGGTGCGGTAGATAATATATATATTCCATCGAAACATGTCAGGAGATGAACTGAAAAGTGGATATCCGACAAGGCAGGGCATCCGTCCGTTCGTCATATCATCTCCTGACATTTGAGATATACCCGAAGAACGCTCCGATGATCCCCCCGATAATGTGGGTGAGATTCGACACATTGTCCTTCACAAACACTCCGTCAGCCACCTGTCCGCCGATATAAAGCACTGCAACAAGTATGAAGGTGAGCGGTATGGAGCCGTCCTTTATACATGCAAAAGAAGACAGAAGAATGTATGCGAATACCACTCCGCTGGCGCCGAGCAATGCTGTACCAGGGAAGAATATAAAATGCACGATTCCTGTCACCAGTGCGGTGGTGATGGTTACGATGAGCAGATCCTTTGAGCCGTATTTTTCCTCAAGTAGTGGGCCGATCACAAGCAGCAGCGTCATGTTGTTGATAAGGTGACTCCAGCTTGCGTGACCAAACACATGGGCAAACATGCGGATGTAGGTTAAAGGATCGGTGAGAGGGGCTCTGTATACTTCAAATAGAAGAAAGTTACTTTTGCCGCCTGTGAGGATATTCAGGAGATAAGCTCCCAGACAAATGAGTGCAAATGTAAGTACCACAGGTGAGTTAAAGGATATTCTTAATATGGTTTTGGATTTTGTCTTTGACATGGATCGGTTCCCCTCTTATTCATATAGTATAGAAAAATATTACCAGCGGTCATCCGCTGGTAATATTTTTTTAAGCGTCATAATCTGGCATATCGTTAAAGTACATCTTGTAGAAGTTGGTACTCTGTTCGAGAACCCTCATGGTTGATGGAAGCGGTACGGCGATTAGGTCGTTGAACTCATACTCTCCGGCTGCTGAATCAATCACATGTCCCATCTGAGTCTCATTATGTGTGTAATCGGCGTTGAAACCGCCGTATTTATTGCCACGGGCATCAAGACGTATCCATTTCTTGAGATCTGGGTGATATACCGCATTAAGTGCATGCATAGCCATAAGTCCGCCCTTGTGCTTGATACGGATATAGCAGAATCCTGTATATAAGTTGTTGGCACGAAGCAGTGCTGCCAGCAAATTGGCCTTTGAATAGCTGATGCCCGTGCTGGCTTCCAGTACATCGGAAGCGCTGATAGTTATTACTGAAAAGTTGCTGTCATATGTGTGAGAAATCCTATCCCGGACAAAATAGTAACATGCCTGTATGATCTCATCACTGCTCTTGCAATCTGCAGCAAGTTCCTTTGCCTTTGCAGCGACGATAGGATTGTCATAATTTACATACTTGTCGTATTGCAAATATGCTGAATCCTTATTTCTCTGAATTAGTTGCATTGTGTCATCTCTCCTTTATTACTTGGAATATGTAGAACTTCAGATAATAAGATTCATCTGCAGCCCATAATATTGGGTGATCAGGAGCCTGTGTGCGGAACTCTACCTGGCGAAGTCTTACATGTGAATTCATGGCGGCCTGTTTTATGGTCTTGGTAAATAACTCGAAATCCATAAAATGTGAACATGAACAAGTTGCAAGGAATCCACCATCCCTTACGAGTTTCATAGCACGCAGATTAATCTCGCGATAGCCTTTGACTGCGTTCTTTATTGAATTTCTTGATTTTGTGAATGCCGGCGGGTCAAGTATGACAACGTCAAACTGTTCGCCTTTTGATTCCAGTTCAGGAAGAAGATCAAATACATCTCTGCACTCAAAAGAGACAGTGCTCTCCAATCCGTTGAGCGCTACATTTTCTCTGGCCTGGGCAATAGCAAGTTCTGAAGCGTCTACTCCCAAAACGCTGGAAGCACCGGCTATGCCTGCGTTTAGAGCAAAGGAGCCTGTGTGTGTAAAACAATCAAGAACCTTTGCATCTTTACATATTTTCTGAATAGCAAGACGATTATACTTCTGATCCAGAAAGAATCCGGTCTTCTGACCGTCTTTCACATCAACAATATATCGAACGCCATTTTCATTTATATGAACCTTTGTGTTAAATTCGTCACCAATAAACCCTTTATAGGTATCCATCCCCTCGTGTTTTCTGACTTTTGCATCGCTTCGTTCATAAACACCCTCGATTATTATACCATCATTTTTAAGTATATTTTTTAAAATATTTATTAACAAATTTTTAACTTTGTCGATGCCGAGTGCCAGTGATTCGACAACAAGCACGTTTTCAAACTTGTCAATGACGATTCCCGGCAGAAAATCAGCCTCGCCAAATACGACACGGCAGCTACTGGTGTCGACGGTTTTCTTGCGGTAATCCCATGCATCCTGAAGTCTCTTTGTGAAGAATGCCTCGTCGATCTCGGTGTCCACATGTCTTGTGAGCATGCGGATGAGGATCTTGGAGTTGGTATTTATGAATCCTTTGCCGAGTGGATAACCGTCGAAGTCCTTTACTATGACGATGTCGCCGTTCTCAAAGCTGCCGACTATGGTGTCGACCTCATTGTCAAATATCCATGCTCCGCCGGACTTCAGAAGTCGTCCCTCTCCCTTTTTTAATGTAACAATAGCTCCCATAATATATGTATCCTTTCTCTGTACTGCCGTTGGCAGACATTTTTCGTTGTCTGTTTTTGAATTTTGCGGATTTATTTTACCATATGTAGACAAATAATCCAAGATGGGGCGGCTTAACACATTTGTAACAAAAAACTTGTAAAAAAGTTATACTTGTAAAAAATATGTAACACGTGTATACTACGAGCGTAGCAGAATGCACACAAACGTCAGATTCCATGTGGAAACTGATGCTTAATAAAAAGGAGGACAGTAAAGATGTCTACAATGAAGACTAATATTGCAAAGAGAGAAAAGAGCCTGATGGCGGCAAAAGCTATAGGCAGTCTTATGGCGATTGCTGTATTGGCTATTGTGATTTTTTCTACAAATGTGGTGACACAGGCAGATGAGATGGGAGCTGACGGCACGGCAGTTCTGGCCACAGCATCAGATGCAGTTCAGAGTGGAGTGATACAGGATGAGGATGGTTACTTCAGATATTATGTTAATGGTGAAGTGCAGAAAACTGCAGGCTGGATAGATGCCGATGATGGCACCAGATATCTTATAGATGAAAATGGCGTGGCAGCTATGAAGTTTACACGTTCTGGCGATACCATCAAGATATACAGATTCAGCGCTGATTCAAAGGACTGGACGATCTGCAAGAACGAGTGGCAGACAGTGGATAACGTTCTCTATTATCTGAACAATTCCGGACTGTGTGAAAAGATATACGATAATAGCAGCAAGAAGGCAAAGTCACTGAGCAGCGGCAAGCTTGTCCAGGTGAAGAACCAGATGCTTATTCTCAACGATGGCAGAACATATTATTTCAATTCAAATGGTGACAAGGTCACAAAGGGCGGTTGGTATCATATAAATTATGACAATATGGTATTTGTAACAGGCGGTGGATCCCACTATGTAAAGGAGAGGATCTACAAGGCATCAGGCATTTTCAGAAAGTATTCATTTAACGATTCAAAGAAGAGCTGGGATATGAACAAGAACCTGTGGAAGAATACAGGCAGAAAGCTGATGTATTTTGATGGATCAGGCACATGTACCATTCTGTATGATCAGGCATCGAATATATTGTACAGATACATATCAAGCAGCAAGTCATACAAGAGAGTCTCAAATGTGATCGACAAGCTCAACGGAAGCAGATACTACTTCTATGATGCAAATGGAAACAGACGTACATCATCAGGATGGAAGAAGGTAAATGGAAGTACCGCTTACTACGTATGTGACGGCGGATATGTTACCTCAAGATATACAGATCAGAAGGGTACAAAGAAGGTATACGACTTTGATTACTCGAAGAACACATGGGTGCAGAAGAAAAATATGTGGAAGACTGTCTACCGCAGCAGATATTATTTCGGCTCTAAAGGCGTAGCCACAATGAGCTATAACAACAGCACCAAGAAGGCATACAAGTTTACAGGCGGAAAGTGGAAGCCTGCAAAGAAGCTCATAATGAAGATCGGAAATGCCAATTACTATTTCAACAGCGCTGCAAAGCGAGTTGTAAAGGCTGGAAAGTATAAGACAGCCGATGGCTACATAGCATATGTCAACAGAAGAGGCGTTGTATATAAGAGAGAGTACGATCTCTCGGTCAAGAGATATTACACTATCGATCTTGGTAAGGGCAGAAAGACAAGAGTATATGGATATTATGATATAGGCGCGGCAAACAGACTGAGTAAGATGGTCAACCAGCATCGTGCAGAAAATGGACTTTCAAGCCTTAAGGTGTCAACATCTTTGACAGAGACCGCTACCACAAGAGCAAAGGAGATAAGCAACAAGTACAGCCATTACAGACCAAATGGAACACTGTGTCTCAACTCCATGTACGAGTTGTACGGAGAGAATCTTGCATGTGGTTTCAGTGGTGGAGATCTTGTGTTCAGAGCATGGTCCAAGTCGACCGCACATGACAGCAATATGCTGAATACTACATACAAGACCATGGGCGTTGCAGTATTTGTGGCTCTCAAAAATGATAAACAGGGATATAAGAGATATTATGTCCTTACATTTGGCAAGTAATTTTAATTAGGAAATTAGTGGAAAATAAGACTGTTAAATCCCTCAAATTAAATTGAATTATATGGAGAAATAGAGTACCATACATAGTATAAGGCAAATAGTCGGATATAGATTTTGGCTAGTTTGGGAATGGAGATTGTGTGTGGGTTTCATATATTCGTCTTTAAATAGAGGTGCCGGCGAGAGTGTGGCACTATTTGACAATAGAATAGCCAGGATGCTTCCTTTTGTCACGGGAAAGGCATATTTTGACCTCAGGAATTATGATGCCCAGACTGGAGAATTCGGAGTATATATTGAATGGGATGGTGAGTTTGAGGCAGTGCTTGGATATTCACTGCCGGCGGGAGGATATTTCGTCAAAGCAACCACACCGCAGGCGTACAGATTCCACAGGCTCGACAGTGGATTGCCGGTATATATGAAGTTGATAGCGCAGAATGGCAGACTGTATCCTTACAGGACATATGTCATGATGGACGGCAGACCTTTCAGTGTGGAATTCGGCGGTGGAGTTCTGATCCCTTTTGAGGACAGATACGAAGAGCTTGGATGCGAAGCTGCGAAACAGACTGTGGATACTGGAAGCCGGAAGCTTTTGATGGGAAGTCAGAGTGGAATGACAGGAAGCCAGCGTTTTCAGTGGAATGGCAGCCGGATGAGACAGTTATTCGGTAGTCAGGGAGGCTTCAGATACCTGGCGGGAAGCCAGTATAGAATGATAGGAAGTCAGCGGTTCCGGTGGAATGGCAGTCAGATGAGACTGCTGTTTGGCAGCCAGAGAATATTGTCAGGCAGCCAATATAGAATATTTGGAAGTCAGCGGATAAAAAATATGCCGATGGTGCTTGAAAGTGACACACAGCAGCCACAGGACAGTATGGATTCAATCAGAACAAGCCAGGAGCTGATGGCTGAGTTCCCTCAGGAGTGGCAGCTTATCAACAGAAGCAGAAGACCGACCAGCCGGATTGGTGGCAATGCTAAGTTTGGATATGGACTGGATCTGATCTAGTACATGACCGGATCTTGGAGGATATATGAAGGATATAGAGGGATTCCACATATTGTGGACTGCTCCTTATTTTGAGAAAAGTAAAGATAACACTTACAGCATGCAGGATTATGAGCTTTTGACCATGATCCTGTCTGCTCTTATGTGGAGAAAAATGAATGGCCCTATCACACTTTACGGTGATGCAAGGGCCATTGATTATGTTGAGGGACAGGGATTGTCGCATATATGGAATGGCGGCATAAAAGAGATACAGGTTCCTGACAGCATATCCCCGGGAGTGTTCTGGGCTGCGGGCAAGCTGTATGCGCTTAAGGCGGCGCATATGCCGGCGGTCATGGTGGATCTGGACCTTATAGTGTGGAAGAATATAGGGGAATACATAGCGGGGACGGATATTTGTGCAATACACAGAGAAGGAATATATCCGGATGTATATCCCGGCAGGGACTTTTTTAATATGGACAGTTCGTACAGCTTTGATCCCCTGTGGAGCTGGGATGTTCCGCCGGTAAATACCTGTATGCTATATATGGCTAAGGAGCAATTTAAGAACTATTATGTGGACAGCTCCATACAGTTTATGGAGAATTGTAGGGAGACTGAGGAAAATCTGTGCCACATGGTATTTGCGGAGCAGAGACTGCTTGCGATGTGTGCTGCGAGAAAGGGAAAGATCATTGCTTCATTTTTCCCTGAGGCGGCGGATATAGAGAGACAGGATGTGTTCACACATTTGTGGGGATATAAGAATATTCTGAAGTTTAACTATGGGAAAAGGGTTGAGTTTAACGGGCGTCTCTGCGAGCGGATAGAGCGGGAGTTTCCGGAAGAGGCGGATGTTATAAGGGGGTTACATGTTTGTAGATAAAGTGCTGAAGAAGATACCCAGGGAGATATACATATATATACTGTGGGGAATTGTCGTGGGAGCGGTAAATCTTGGCTCCGCCTGGATATTTATGTACAAATGCGGGATAGAACCTGTCAGGGCCAACTTCCTGGCATGGATACTGTACAATTTTGTGTCATTCATAACAAATAGAAAATCGGTGTTCCACACTGTCGCAGAGACTGCGTGGGAGTTCATAAAAGAACTGGTATCATTCTACGTGAGCAGGGTGTTCACACTGGTGGTGGAGGAGGGCCTGATCTATATACTGGTTGACAGACTTCACCTGTGGGCGATGGGCATAAAGACGTTCACATCAGTGCTAGTGATATTCCTCAATTATTATATAAGCAAGAAGTTTATATTCAGAAAGATAAAGGAAAAACTGTAAGAGATATGTATAAATGCGAATGTTTATCGAAATTTTATAGAAAAACATGGACACAATTACTTCCAAACATTTGACAGTTGGAGTATAATTGAATGGTTAAATATGTATAAAAAGCAGAATAAGTAATGCAAGGAGATAAGTATGAAGAAGAGAGTAGTAATAACAGGCATAGGAGCCATAACTCCAGTCGGCAATACAGTTGACGAGTATTGGGATTCACTTAAGGAAGGAAAGCATGGCTTCGGACCTATTACACAGTTTGACGCTTCAGCATACAAGTGCAAGCTTGTCGGCGAGGTTAAGAACTTTGTAGCAAAGGACTACATTGATCCAAAGTCTGCAAGACGTATGGCTAGATTCACACAGTTTGCTGTGAAGGCAACCCAGGAGGCTATGGCAGATTCAGGACTTGATATGACAAAGGAAGATGCTTACAGAGTTGGTACATGTATTGGTTCAGGTGTTGGTTCACTTCAGGAGCTTGAGAACGCATATGGAACCATACTTACAAAGGGACCACTTCGTGTAAGTCCATTCGTAGTTCCTATGATGATCAGCAACATCGCAGCAGGTAACGTTGCGATCCAGTTTGGTCTCAAGGGCAAGAGTATAGATGTTGTAACAGCATGTGCTTCAGGAACAAACAGTATCGGTGAGGCATTCAGAACTATCCAGTACGGAGATGCTGATGTCATGGTAGCCGGCGGATGTGAGGCAGCAGTTTCACCTATCGGTATATCAACATTTGATTCACTTACAGCACTTACATCATCAACAGATCCAGACAGATGTTCTATTCCATTTGATAAGGACAGAAGCGGATTCGTTCTCGGCGAGGGTGCAGGTATTGTTATTCTTGAGGAGCTTGAGCACGCAAAGGCAAGAGGTGCAAAGATCTACGCAGAGCTTTCAGGTTACGGATGTTCAAGTGATGCACACCACATCACAGCACCTGAGGAGTCAGGTGAGGGACCAGCAGTTGCCATGACCAATGCGGTTAAGGATGCAGGACTTCCACTTGATGCGGTTCAGTACATCAATGCTCATGGTACAAGCACACATCTGAACGATCTTGTTGAGACACGTGCTATCAAGAAGGCATTTGGCGATCACGCAAAGGACATCAAGATCAATTCAACAAAGTCTATGACAGGACATCTTCTCGGTGCAGCAGGAGCCATCGAGTGTATTGCCTGTGTCAAGAGTATAGAGGAAGGTTATATCCACAGAACAAGAGGCCTTGTGGAGAGCGAGGAGGAGCTTGATCTGGATTATTGTAAGGAGCCATGCGAGATGGACGTTGATGTTGCGATCAGCAACTCACTTGGATTTGGCGGACACAATGCATGTATCGTCTTACAGAAGTATAAGGAGCAGTAAATATCATGTTATTTATCAAAAAAAAGGCAAAGGATGCCGAGATAATTGCAGCAAAGGCTGCAGAGGAGGCAAAGGCTGCTGAGGGAATTCAGGAAGCACCAAAGGTGGAGCTTGTAAAGTGCCCTAAGTGCGGAAGAGAAGTTGAGAAGGAAAGAGTGAAGAACGCAAAGTACATTTGTTATGAGTGCGGTTCTTACTTCAGAGTTAAGACCAAGAACAGAATAAGAATGGTCACAGATCCAAAGTCATTTGAGCCATGGTTTGAGGATATGCCAAGCTCAAATCCTCTTGGAACAGAGGGCTATGAGGATAAGGTTGCGGCTGCACAGGCCAAGACAAACCTCAAGGAGGCTGTTACTATAGGAAAGGCAACCATCAATGGTGAGCCTGCTGTAGTTGGTGTATGTGATGCAAGATTCCTCATGAGCAGCATGGGATATGTTGTGGGTGAGAAGATTGCCAGAGCTGTCGAGAAGGCTACAGAGGAGAAGCTTCCGGTATTCATGTTCTGCTGTTCAGGCGGTGCACGTATGCAGGAGGGAATCATTTCTCTGATGCAGATGGCCAAGACATCCGCTGCATTCAAGAAACATTCTGATGCAGGACTTCTGTATGTATCTATTCTTACAGATCCTACAACAGGTGGTGTTACAGCCAGCTTTGCAATGCTTGGAGATATTATCCTTGGAGAGCCAGGTGCGCTCGTAGGATTTGCAGGACCACGAGTTATCAAGCAGACTATTGGTCAGGAGCTTCCAGAGGGCTTCCAGAGATCAGAGTTCCTTGTTGAGCATGGTATCATAGATGGCATAATCACAAGAGACAAGATGAAGGACACAATGTATGATCTCATCGTCACACATAAGCAGAGACAGGGCTATGCTAACTTTGACAGTGCTGTTGAAGATGAGAAATTTGACATAAGCGAGATCCTCAAGGAGAGACTCAAGGATGACGAGCCTAAGACTCCGTGGGAGAAGCTCAGAGGTGCTCGTCAGATGAGCAGACCTTCAGGTTTCGACTATGTGAAGTATATATGCGATGATTTCCGTGAGATCCACGGAGACAGAACCATGAATGATGACAGAGCCATTGTGGGTGGTATCGGTCATATAGATGGACAGCCTGTAACAGTTATATCACAGGTCAAGGGAGCTTCCATGGCAGAGTGCATGGAGAGAAACTTTGGTATGCCTCTTCCTGATGGCTACAGAAAGGCTCTTCGTCTGATGAAGCAGGCTGAGAAGTTCGGCAGACCTATCATTACATTTGTAAATACACCGGGTGCGTTCTGTGGACTTGAGGCTGAGGAGCGAGGAATGGGTGAAGCCATAGCGAGAAATCTCTATGAGATGTCATCACTCAAGGTTCCTGTACTCTGTATCCTTATCGGAGAAGGCGGAAGCGGTGGAGCACTTGCCCTTGCAGTAGGCAATGAGGTATGGATGCTTGAGAATGCGACATACTCAATCCTTTCACCTGAGGGATATGCGTCTATCCTCTGGAAGGACAGCAACAGAGCTGAGGAGGCTGCAGAAGTTATGCAGATTACAGCGCAGGATCTCAAGAGACTGAACGTTATCGAGCAGGTCGTACCTGAGTACGGCGGAGCAGATGAGCAGTCAGTTCCATATATAGGCAAGTACCTTAAGATGAACATTAAGGAATTCCTCAAGAAGTATTCAGACAAGACTCCTGAGGAGATCGCACAGGACAGATACGACAGATTCAGAAATCTGTAGATCACAGATATACTATAGATGAAAGGCATTTCTCAAGTGAGAAATTTATCTCACGGGGAATGCCTTTTATTCATGCATATGTTGAAGTGATGGTGTTTTTTTGGTAAACTTTATGTATATGGCTGAAGATACAGCTTGAATTGGAGGAGCGTTTATGAAGAAACAGATAAAGGTTACTTTGATAGTTATCGTGGCCGTCATCATTGCGGCAGCAATCATATGGTACGTGATGTACCTGCGGGGCAAGGAGCAGGATCTGCTGACACCTGTGGGAACACGTGCAGAATTTATCGGTGATACAGACAAATATCCTACCATGCTTACAGCGAAGGGGACTCAGATCCTGAATGCAGACGGAGAACAGGTTGTTCTCAAGGGTGTGATGGTTCCAGAGTCGCGCAGTCTGTATGAGGAGAAGAAGTTTAATGAGGATTTCTACAAGGATGTATTTGCCAAGGGTGGTAATGCCATAAGGGTGCCAATAAGCCCTGTGGAGTACAAGAATGACGATTACTATATGTGGAGATATCTTGACCGCATAGTTACCTGGGCCGGAGAGAACGATAACTATGTTATTCTCGACTGGGATTATACAGGTAACCCGATAGATGGTTCTGGGGATGAGATGCCGGATCTCGACGAGAATCCGCTGGATTATTCTGCTGAATTCTGGAAGAACATTGCGGATTATTTCAAGAACACTCCAAATGTTATATTTGAGATATACAATGAGCCGGTTGGCATGAGTGATTCAGAGTGGAAGAGATGCGCGGAGAGCCTTATAGGAGTTATAAGGGATGCCGGCGCAAAGCAGCTTATAATCGTTGGAAGTCCGGATTACTGTTATAATCTCGGATGGCTTGACGAGCTCGGCGTGAAGAATGACAATACTGCGTTCTCTGTTCATGTTTACCCGGACAAGGTGTTCTGGCAGAAGTTCCTGTCGGGCTATGTGACAAGTTATCCTCTTATAGTGACAGAGTGGGGATATGCAGACGATGATGTCGAGGTCAAGAATGAGAAGCTGAAGGGCACCAGAAATGTATTTGGAATAAAATTTACCAGATATCTGGAAAAGCATGATATAGGATGGATTGCAGTTGGATATGACGATACGGTGGAGCCATCCATGTTTACTAAGGGATATAAGAAATTCACAAAATGGGGCGAGTATGTGACTGAGCTGCTTGGAGACAAGGAAGAATAAAGAGAATAACGGATAAAAGGGAGAAAATATATAATGGCAATCAGAATATTAGGAACAGGAAGCTACCTTGCGGAGAAAGAGGTATCAAATGATGAGCTTGCAAAGTATGTTGATACATCTGATGAGTGGATATCTTCAAGAACAGGTATAAAGAACAGAAGAATAGCTGTTAAGGAGACGACGACGAGCATGGCTGTTGAGGCTGCTGAGAGGGCACTTGAGATGGCAGGGAAGTCCGCAGAGAATGTGGAGCTTATAGTGCTTGCCACAGTCACTCCGGATTATTACACACCAAGCGGGGCGTGTCAGGTTCAGGCGGCAATAGGTGCGGATAAGGCGATTGCGTTTGATGTGAATGCGGCATGCTCGGGCTTTGTATTTGCCCTCAATGTTGCAAAGATGTATATAGAGACAGGGTTTGTGAAGAATGCTCTTGTAATAGGTTCGGAGACGCTGTCAAAGATACTTGACTGGAATGACAGAGGTACATGCGTATTGTTTGGAGATGGCGCAGGTGCCGCTTATATAGAGGAGTCTGACAAGGGAATCATAAGCATTGTCCAGGGTTCAATCGGCAAGAAGGGTATGGTGCTCAACTGCGAGAGCAGAAAGACCAACAATATATTTGTAAAAGATGAGATTAATCATGACTATCTGTATATGGATGGACAGGAGGTGTACAAGTTTGCGGTGAGACAGTGTCCTAAGTGCCTCCAGGAGGCTCTTGACAAGGCTGGAATGACCGTTGACGATGTGGATTACTTCGTACTCCACCAGGCAAATGTAAGAATTATTGAATCTGTTGCCAAGAGACTTAAGGCACCGCTTGAGAAGTTCCCTACGACTCTCGACTACACAGGAAATATGTCTGCGGCGAGTGTACCTGTACTTCTCGACCAGCTCGTGAGAGAGCACGGCCTGAAGCGCGGCGACAAGATCGCCATGTCGGCATTCGGCGCAGGGCTCACATACGGCGCTGTGGTTATGGAGTGGTAGAGGCTTTAACACCTGTAATTTTTGAGGGCGGAACGGAGCTCCTTGTATTTTGGGAGTACTTTTTCTACCTCGGCCCAGAAAAGTGAGGAGTGGTTCATCTGCTTTCTGTGACACAGCTCGTGGACTACCACGTAGTCTATGATTTCGGGAGTGGTGTTCATCAGTGCACAGTTGAAATTCAGGTTACCGGAGGAGCTACAGCTTCCCCAGCGGGTCTTCTGATGCCTGATGGTGATCCTTCCGTAGGTCACGCCTATTATCTGAGCAAAATGTTCTACACGTGAAGGAATATATATCCGAGCCTGTTCTGACAGTGCCTTTATATCGGCATCTGTCAGGGCAGTGCTTGGATTTTTTTCGTCTGACATATTGGAAATTCTTTTCTGCATGATTCCCAGATGGCTGCGGATCCAGTTTTGTCTGGAATCCACAAAGCTTTGGATCTGACTGTCGGTCATTCTGAGGGGCGCACGAACCTTTATGTTGAGGTCTCTGTCTATCTCGATACAGATAGATTTGCGCCTGCTCCTGACGACAGAATATTCGAATTTATCAGAATTGTTCATGGCATATTACCTGTCTTTGATAGGTACGTAGTCCTTAGGCTCTACAAGACTTGGATAAGCCGGACGCATTATCTTGTAGCTGTTGATCAGCTCCTCCATACGATGCGCACTCCATCCAACCACTCGGCCAATGGCAAATAGTGGTGTGTAGAGGGCGTAAGGGATCTTGAGCATCTTGTATAACAATCCGCAATAGTAATCTATGTTGATACACACACCCTTGTAGATCTTGCGCTCCTCGGCAATGACCTCAGGTGCGATGCGCTCTATGAGCTCGTATAATTTGAATTCGTCCTTCTCGTGCTTCTCCTCGGCGAGCTTTTCTACATACTCCTTGATAATGACAGCTCTTGGATCTGACAGAGAGTATACAGGCTGGCCCATTCCGTATACCACGCCCGATTTGTCAAATGCTTCGCCGCGAACGATCTTCCTGATGTACTCACGGATCTGCTCCTCGTCCGTAACATCCTCGACATTGCAGTGTATGTTCTTCATCATCTCCATGACCTTGAGGTCTCCACCGCCGTTGAGCGGTCCCTTGAGTGAGCAGAGTGCTGCTGCGACTGTGGCGTATGTATCTGAGCCAGATGATGTGACAACGCGTGTTGTAAACGTAGAGTTGCTTCCGCCTCCGTGTTCCATGTGGAGAACAAGGGCAAGATCGAGAACCTTTGCCTCAAGCTGTGTGTACTTTCTGTCTGAACGGAGCATGCTCAGGATATTCTCCGCAAATGAAAGCTCAGGATTCGGCTTGTGTATATAACAGCTCTTGCCAAGCTCATAATGTCTGTATCCCTGGAAAGAATATACAGCGAGTCTTGGGAATACACTTATTATCATAAGACACTGCTGAAGAACGTTGTCCAGAGATATATCCGTCTCAGACTTATCGTATGATCCGAGGGCAAGGATACTCTTGGTCATATTTGAAATGATATCCTTGGTAGGGTTCTTCATTATGACATCTTGTATAAAGTTGTGTGGAAGGTCGTATGCAAGGTTGAGGACCTGTTTGAACTTGGCAAGCTCATTCTCGTCCGGAAGCTTTCCAAACAGTAACAGATATGTACACTCCTCGAAACCGAATCGTCCTTCCTTTGTAAATCCGTCTATCAACTGGCGGATCTCGTAACCTCTGTAATATAATTCACCGTCAGCAGGAGTATGCTTTCCGTCCTCCATTGTATACGCCCGGCTTAGTGAAATGTTGGTGATGCCGGCATTTATTCCTATTCCATTCAGATCACGAAGTCCACGCTTTACGCCGTATTCCTCGTAGAGGTTGTTATCTATGGTATCGTTCTCAATACAGAGACCAAGACGCTCCTTCGTAAATGAACTAAGATTATTGATTGACATATATAATACTCCTTTCAGGTAAGTCTTCATTGAATTATCTCACTTATTTACAACTATTGCAATCCGAAATGATTGTATGGGTGTAAAATATTATGTATAATGTACTGAGAATAAAGTTAAGACAAATGTTTTAGGAGGTAATATAAATTGGCAGACAGACAGGATATGGGGCAGAATAAAGGGAGCGCAGGAACTCATAAGGGAACTGTGAGCCGTGCAACAACGAGCAGTGTGAAAAAGACACAGCCGGGCAAGGGAGTAGCGTCAGGCAGTCGGTCAGCATCAGGCAGCCGTCCTGTGTCGGGAAATCGTCCGGCATCGGGCAGCCACTTATCATCAGCGAGTCGTCCGAAAAGTGCAACTGCGCAGGACAAAAGGCGCACAAGTACGGGACGTCCACTTGAAAAGTCGGTGAAGTCCGTGTCTTCAGGAAGCAAGACCAGGAGACCAGCGAATAGCAGATCGTCAACAGGTTCCGGTAAAAAATCCGCGCAGAGCAGAAATAAAAAGAAGCGATATGAGCTGAATACGAAAATGATGGTCGTGGCGGCTCTGGTGGTTGGAATAGTGCTTGCACTTGTGATCACGATGATCATGAGATCCAGCATGCTCAGGGTCAAGCAGATCCAGACGGATTATAATATGGGTGATATATTTGATATAACAAACTATATTGAGCCGGACAGCAATGATGCCAGGCTGGAATATGACAACTCAGAATTTGCACCGGATAAGCTTGGTAAGTACACCATCAAATATAAGATCAGACGTGGAAAGTTAAGCAAGACAAAAAAGGCTGTGATAAATGTTGTTGACGAGGTAAATCCATACATAGACGGCCCGGACGAGATAGACGTTTCTATGGGAACGGATATAAACTGGAGTGATTATTACAATGTCACAGATGAGGATCCGGATGTGCAGGATTCGCTTAAAGCTTCTCAGGATGTGGACACAAGCAAGGAGAGAACCGTAACAGTGACTCTCACAGCGGAGGACTGGGCAGGCAACAAGGCGTCCAGACAGATCACCGTAAATGTACTCAAGAGTAACTTTGATGAGTAGGGTGTGAACGAAATAAAATATCTTGAAAAATGACAGAAAAAAGCTCAATGCTGACGGGGATGAAATCCGAAAGCATTGAGTTTTTTGATTTTAGTATTTTATGAGATAGGCGGCTTTCTCAGCTCTGCATCCAGCTCTGAGTTGTCAACCACTGTTGTCTTGGTCTTTTTAACCTTTTCCTTTTTCTTCTTCGATCTGCTCTTGTGTATGTTCTTGATGAACATTACCACCAGAAGCAGGATAAGACCTATGCTTATGAGGACTACGGATAAACCGTATTTGTCCAGTATCTTGTCGATTATGTTGTAGCTTGACTTCTCCCACAGTCCATCCGCTTCAAGATCTGCCTGAACCTTTGAGAGGCAGTACTTTGTTCCGGTACACTTTGGTATACCCGGAAGTCTTGATGTGATGGCTGTAAGGTTGCTTGCCTGTTCGTCGGTTACATTGAAGTATGTATATGACAATGCCTCCTTACCTGTTGTGGTTATAGGATCGTCCAGACCGAGATTGATGAGATACCACTCTCCGCCGAGATAAACGGCATTCCATGCACAGTTGTTGATGTAACTCTCTTCTTTGAGCTGCTTCTGTGTGTCCATCGAGTCGTCCAGAAGATCTGAATTCTGTCCCTCAATGTACAGACATGGCACACCAACGTAATCCATAATGGCCTTGAAAGCCTTTGCATATCCGTAGGTGACTGCCGACTGATACTTGGAGTTGAACACGCCGTCTGCGGTGTATGCGTATATGTTGTCCTTGCTCTTAGATGTTGCATCTGAAGCATAATAAACTTTGTTGATGATCGAATTATGTATAAGATATACCTTCTCGTAATCCTTTGCGCTCTCATCCAGAGAAGCTACATAATTCTTGACGGTCAGGTCAAAGTTGTTCTTGTATATGGAACGTGTATCTCCGTTGGCATACAGTGAATAGCACTCGATGGTGAGAGCTGTATATCTGAGTTCTCCCGAGGATTCCTGCTTGCACTGATAGCTGTCGGACATCCAGAAATACTCAGGATGATCGGCGAGCACAGCGTTGACGATCTGATCCATTCCATCGTTGCCGATAACTTCCCAGTCTTTGTTGCTTACCGACAATGTAAATGCTGTGTAATATCCGCCGTCCTGATAAGAAGCATTGGATGTCGACTCGTTGAATTTCTGAGCTGCATCGTTGATCTGCTTGTAGACGGTTCTGTACGCACTGTTGTCAAACTGGTCATAGAAATAAGTTCTGCCATCTATGGTATCGGTTTTGTTACTGCTGTCCGTATCATCTGTATCCGCCGCCTTTGCGACATATGGAGAAAATGATAATATCATTGTAAGCGTAAGCAGCAGTACAAGAAATTTTTTCTTCATAACTGGAACACACTCCTTCTTTTGCTTATGCAAAGCCCCTTTATATACTTCTTTCAATAATAACACATTATGGTTATTATTGCCAGAGAAAATGGGTTAAAGCGGTTGGATTTTGCTTCGCATATGTGTATAATAGTAAAAACCTGATGGTTAACGGATGGAAGGAGGAAACACATGGCTTCCAGTTGCGATATGTGTGCACACTATGTGTACGATGAAGAAGATGATTTTTATGAGTGCCTGGTGAATATGGATGAGGATGACTTTGCCAGATTTGTGGCAAGAGGCTACGACAATTGTCCGTATTTTCAGTTGGATGATGAATACAGGATAGTGAGACATCAGATGTGACGATTGAAGAAAAACGGGAGATGTGCAGCAGCGCGTCTCCCGTTTTTCTGGCAAATGATCAATGTGATCAGTTCTTTTCAAATGACTCCGCCAGCTCCGTGAGATACACATACCTCTCCAGAAGCTGATCCAGCTCTGATTCAAGCTGTTCCTTTTTCTGCGTGAGTTCGTTAAGCTTCACGAAATCTGACACAGAGTTGTTGATATCGGTCTCCGTCTGCTCTATCTCAGCTTCTTTCCGGGCGATGGTGTCCTCTATGGTGTCATATTCCCTCTGCTCATTGAAGGAGAACTTTTTCTTCACGGATGGATTCTGCGTTTTCTTTTTCTGGGCAGGTTCCTTGTCCGCTGTGCTGACACGCTCCGGCTTTGTCTGGGTATTTGCCCCTGCCGATGCGCTGTTGGCAAATGAACCGTGGGTCAGATAATAATCGGTATAACCGCCCTCAAACTGTGAGATCCCGCCGCAGCCGTCAAACACCAGAAGCTTTCTTATGACTCTGTCCAGAAAATATCTGTCGTGTGATACGACTATCAATATGCCCTGGAAGGAATCAAGATAGTCCTCAAGTATACACAGTGTGGAAATGTCCAGATCGTTGGTCGGCTCGTCAAGGATCAGTACATTTGGCGATGATACGAGAACCTTCAATAAATACAGTCTTCGCTTCTCGCCTCCTGAGAGCTTCTCTATGCGCTGGTGCTGCAGAGTGCCGTCAAATAAAAATCTCTCACACATGGTGGATGCTGACATGAGACCTTCGGTGGTCTGGATATACTCTGCGGTTTCTTTGACGTAGTCGAGTACCTTCATGTTGGGATCCAAGGCTTCATTTTCCTGAGAGAAATATCCTATCCTTACGGTGTCTCCGATCTCTATGGTTCCGCTGTCCGGCTTGGTGACACCGGTTATGAGCTTCATGAGCGTTGTCTTGCCACAGCCGTTTGGGCCAACAACACCTATCCTGTCAGTCCTCAGGAAGTTGTATGAGAAGTCCGTTATGACCGGACTTGGTCTGCCCGGCCAGGTCTTGGCTATATGGGAGAGCTCTATTGTTTTGTTTCCCAGTCGGCTCGCGATTGAGCTCATGGTAACCGACTGAGTTTCCTTTATAAGCTCCTCACTTGCAAGCTTTTCATATCTCTGGATATGGGCTTTCTGCTTTGTGCTTCTGGCTCTAGCACCTCTCTGCATCCATGCGATCTCCTTGCGCAGGATATTCTGATGTTTGTTCTGAGTGGCAAGTGCGATGTTCTCACGCTCTGCCTTCAGCATGAGATAGCCTTCGTAGTTGGTATTGTAGCTGTAGGTTTTGCCTTTGTCGATCTCTACTATGCGGTTGCACACCTTGTCAAGAAAGTATCTGTCGTGGGTGACCATGACCAGAGCGCCCTTGTAGTTGTTAAGGTAATCCTCCAGATATTCTGTCATATCGTTGTCGAGGTGGTTGGTGGGCTCGTCCAGAACAAGAATGTCACATCTTGACAGCAGTGCCGCAGCCAGAGCGACCTTTTTTCGCTGACCTCCTGAAAGTGTGCTCACCATGAGGCTGGTGTCGTCAAATCCGAGACGGTGAAGAAATGCCTTGGCATCACCCTCTATGCTCCATTTGTTCTCCTCGTCGACATTTGCAGTGATGACATAGTCGTATATGCTGACCTTCTCTGCGAAGTCGGGGGTCTGTGGAAGATATTTTATGACCACGTTGTTTCCCTTTGACAACTGTCCTGAATCACATTCGTCTATGCCGGCTATGATCTTGAGGAGAGTTGATTTACCCGTGCCGTTTACGCCTATGACACCGATCTTTTCTCCTGAATTTACTGAAAAGTCTGCGTCATCGAACAGAATCTTGTCAGTGTATGCTTTTGAAAATCCTTTTATTGTAAGTAGGTTCATATATGTTCTTATGGGGCTTTGTGCCCGCCCTTTCGTCAAAATGAGCCGTGAAAACGGCTTTGCATGTAAGTATTATTGTAATTGGGGAGAATTGACGAGTCAAGAAGCATATCATAATAGAAATACCATTTGAGAATAATTAAAAATAGACGAAAATATATAAGACCATGATCTCCCCCCGACAGTATATTTGTAAAAAAACATTCCTGAATTTATACAACATGACTAAAAAATAACCTGAAAAGGCGCTTTAGGTTAATAAAAACAAGCCATTTGCACAAATTGGTTTACAAAATTACAATTTTGTAATTTGCAAATTATTCCAAAAAGTAGTATAAATTGAACATTGATTACGGACAGGAATGGAGGTAATTATCATGGAATCAACAAATATCAGGGTTAAGCTCAATTCGGTAGAGCAGGTAAGACAGTTTGTAGAGACAATGAGAAAATATGATGGAGACGTTGATGTATATTCATCCAACAGGAATTATCTTGTAGATGGCAAATCAATACTGGGAGTTTTTAGTCTTGGACTTGATCAGGAACTCACAGTAAAGTTCTATAACGGAGCGACAGAGTCGTTTATAAATACATTACAGCCATTTATGCTGGCTGCATAAGGAGTATTTATTACAATAATTTTCATAGCTAATTCGTGGTCTGTATGCATTGACACATTCGTTGATGGAGTGTTAGAATGTCCTTATAAATATTAAGAGATATTAGGGGGCGCAGCCAATGCAGATTACAGAGATGAAAGCTAAAGTTAACACTATGGATGACATCAAGAAGTTTGTTGCATACCTGAATCAGTTTCCAAATGATGTTGACGTTTCATCAGCTCAGTACGTCGTAGATGGAAAGTCAATCTTAGGTGTGTTCAGTTTAAATCTTGAGAAGCCACTTACAGTGAAATTTCATGGAGAAGTTGCACCAGAGCTTCAGGCAAAGCTTGATGAGTTTAAGTGCTAATTCTATAGGATACATAAGAAAGCTTAGAAAAGCAGGCTGCAGATTTTCTGCAAGCCTGCTTTTCCTATGCTGTGAGACAAGTGTCAGGAGGGATGATTATGATATACGAAGCGGATCAGGGGTTGGAATACCATATAAAGGTAAATGAGGATATGATAGGCCAGTATGTTATCATGCCGGGGGATCCTAAGAGATGTAAGGCGATAGCAGCGTATCTCGAAGATGCGGAGCTGGTGGCGGACAGCAGGGAATTTGTCACGTATACAGGCTATCTGGATGGAGAGAAGGTCAGTGTCACGTCCACAGGTATAGGCGGCCCGTCGGCGGCCATAGCCATGCAGGAGCTGGTGCACGCCGGTGCCCACACTTTTATCAGGGTTGGAACCTGTGGCGGTATGCAGACTGAGATCGTCGGCGGAGACGTGGTGATCGCCACGGGAGCTGTCAGGATGGAGGGCACGTCAAGAGAGTATGCGCCTATAGAGTACCCTGCGGTTGCGGATATAGATGTGGTGAATGCGCTCAGAGAGTCAGCAGGAGCACTTGGAGTGACGGCACACACAGGTGTGGTTCAGAGCAAGGACTCATTTTATGGACAGCATTCGCCGGGAATCATGCCGGTTGGATATGAGCTTATGAACAAATGGGAAGCGTGGAAGAAGATGGGCTGCAAGGCCTCTGAGATGGAATCTGCTGCATTGTTCATAGTTGGAGCGTTCCTGCGGGTCAGGGTCGGTGCGTGCTTCCTTGTGGTGGCGAATCAGGAGAGGGCTGCAGCCGGTCTCCCGAATCCTGAGGTACACGACACCGATAAAGCCATACGTGTGGCTATTGAAGCTGTGAAGAAGCTTATCAGAACTTGAATACACGACCTATGTCTGTCTTGTAGCTTTCAAGATAGTCAAGGATCTCATCTGAATTATCCATGACGGTATATATCTCGTTGGTCGCAGGCGTCATAAAGCCTTTGTCCGACGTCTCTTTGAGCATGGACAGAAGATGATCGTAGAATCCGTTCTGATTGAAAATTACGATTGCTTTGCCGTGACGTCCGAGCTGCTTGAGCGTGAGGATCTCAAAGAATTCCTCGAGAGTGCCAATTCCGCCGGGCGTTACGATGAAAGCGTCTGCCTTATCTTCCATGATCTGTTTGCGCTCTCTCATGGTCTCAGTGGTTATCAGCTCGGAGACATTCTCAAACAGTATTCCGTCAACATTAAAGAATGAAGGAGTGACGCCTATTATGGTGCCATTTTCCTCGTATACACCCCTTGCCACTGCGCCCATGAGCCCATTTGCTCCAGCGCCGTACACAAGAGTGTGGCCTCTTTTGGCGATTTCCCTTCCTAAATATTCTGTTTCTTCTATATAAGATCTGTCAATGTCGTTGCTTGACGCGCCGTATACACATATATTCATAAAAACCTCCAATGTGACAATGCCAGGTATTCCTGAACTGCCGAAAAATCATTTATTAAACAGTATATAGAAGTAAATGATAATTTGGAAGAAATTATTTATAAAATAATGTAAAATCGCAAAAAAATGCGGAGCAGCCATAGGACTGCCCCGCAAAGGGAAAACATGAAAAGAATGATATGAGATTACAGAAGCTCAACAACTTTGCCCAGAACTGCGATCTCTTTTTCTTTTGCACCCATAAGGTACTTCTCAAATCTGTCCATACAGTCAACCTTGCCTGTGATGGAAGTCTTGATGAGAAGGTTTCTGGCGGTGAGCATGGTGTTCTCAACCTCCATATAATCATTCAGGATATCACCGTTGAATTCAATATATCCGTGATCCATCATGTACTTGAGTCTCTCCATCATGAGAACCTTGTGGTCATACAGGATGTGAAGAGCACGTATATCAAAGTCTGGATCCTCTGCTGAAAGCTGCTTGCCGATCTGCTTCAGAACCGCATCGTAGACATCAACCCCAAATACTGTGTCCTTAAAACGATTCCTCATCATACGGAAGTGATTCTTGGTATCCTTTGACTCAAGGTACTCGATGATGGTATCCTTGATATACTGTGTGTCGAGTTCGTAGTATGTATCAGCCAGATTCTTCTGGATCACGTATATTCCACGGCGTCCCTTGTAGTCGTCCTTGAAAATATGATCCTCCTGGGCTGTGATTGTGTCGTAGCCGTTTCTCACATCTGAGTATGATACTTTTGAGTAGGAATAATGCTCGCCAAATGTGAAATCTCCAACATAGAACTGCTGCTCCTCGTCGTCATATCCGTAGATGAAGAGCTCGTGTGGGAATTTGTAGTCGGCACCGGAATCGCAGAGGATCTTAGCCTCGTCAAATACTCCGTATACATATCCGCCCAGATTGATGGTCTTCTTGATGAAAGTGAGAATATCTCCGCAGTAGCTCTCCACCTGCTCCTTTGTCATGAGAGAGAAGAGAAGATAAGGGCATTCCTTAAGTGAACTGCTTCCCGGCATCATATCTGCAAGAAGCATCTCATCTCCTGTGAAGATCTCTTCGATGTTGTAACATCTTAACTGTATATAATTGCTGAATATCCAATTCTTGGCTTTCTCGTCGTCCCCTATGATCGAGAAAAGTGTGGCATGCCACTGCCAGGATGTTATCATTGGATAGCTTATTGGCAAAATCTTTTTGCTCATGTGCTTATTACCTCCATTTCATATTAAGATTACGTGATGTTAGCTGACCTTGGCTGCTACAGCCTTGACTACATCGTTCATGTCATAGTAGAGGCCAAGTGCAAGCTCAGAATCATCAAATTCAATGTTAAAAGCCTGCTCAAGTCCGACGATGAACTGAATGATGGAAACGGAATTCACGCCATATTCGGTGGTGAGTTCTGCAGTCATGTCCAGCTTGCCCGCATCTATGTCTGGAAGAATATCAGAAAAAACCTCCAATACTTTTTTTGTTAATGTGTCTTTGTCCATTTCAAACCTCCCATTCGTTTTGATATGTTACCAATGCACGTTACTTATATTTTAATGTGTTTGACGGTATTTTTCAATAAAATTATTCAATCCGTACAGAAATATTTGTGCATTTTTGTGTTAAATGTTAAAATTACCGTGAAGTATATGGTGTAAAATATGGTATAGTTGAATAAAATATTATAATTTTTTTAAAAAATCAGACGGTTGATGTAAAATATAGAACAACAATATACGATAAGGCAGGGTGATGAACATGAAGATAGTTGTTCTGGATGGATGTGCGGCGAATTCCGGCGATATTAGCTGGGACAGTATTGGCAAGTATGGCGAGCTGACGGTGTATGACAGAACCGACAGGTCAGAGGTGGTCTCAAGGATAGGCGATGCGGAGATCATAACAACGAACAAGACGGTGATAGACAGGGCTGTGATCGAGGCCTGTCCGAACCTCAGATATATAGGTGTGCTTGCCACCGGCTACAATGTGGTCGATGTGGAGGCGGCACATGAGCACGGCATAGTGGTTACAAATGTTCCGGCATACAGTACGGATGCTGTGGCGCAGTTTACATTTGCACTGCTTCTGGAACTGGCAAACAGGGTCGGGGCGCATGATGCGTCAGTGAAGGACGGTGGCTGGGTGAGAAGTAAGGATTTCTCCTACAGTGTGATGCCGACCATGGAGCTTGCGGGCAAGACTATGGGTATCATAGGCTATGGCAGTATAGGTATGAAGGTGGCTGAGATCGCACATGCATTTGGCATGAGGGTGCTGGTGAACAGCCGGACGAGGAAAGCCCTGCCGGATGGCGATTGGATAAGCTGGGCTGAGAGGGATGAACTGTTCGCACAGTCGGATGTGATAAGCATACACTGTCCTCTGTTCCCTGAGACGGAGGGAATGATAGACAGGAGTGCGATAGGCCGGATGAAGAAGACTACATTCATCATAAACACTGCCAGAGGCGGCTGTATAGTGGAGAAGGATCTGGCAGATGCCCTGAACGAGGAACGTATAGCTGGAGCCGCGGTGGATGTCATAGCACAGGAGCCTATGGCGGCGGACAATCCGCTTCTCACGGCAAAGAATGTGATCATAACACCACATATCGCCTGGGCACCGAAGGAGGTCAGGGAGAGACTTCTCAATATAGCGGGTGGCAATATAGAGGCGTTTCTCAATGGAAAGCCTGTAAATACAGTATAAAAAGAATAAGATTAGCTATTGAGCAGAAATTTAGCTGTAAGAGGAAAGGATAGATCAGGAAGATGGAGAGCAGTTCTTTTGAGGATGTGAACAGACTGGTTAGGTCTGAACTGTATGAGCACATGGATCCGGAATTTGGCAAATATCTGGCCATGAACCTTCCGGGCTGTGGCAATATAATAGGTGTGAGGCTGGATGACCTGAAGGAGATAGCCAGACAGATAGCCGACATAAACTGGAAGGAGTATCTGAAGCATGCGCCGGATGATACGCTGGAGGATGTGGTCATTCAGGGGCTTGTCCTTGGATTCGCACAGGGCAAGCTGGAGGAGATACTTGCATATGCCGATGAATTTGTTCCCAAGATAGACAACTGGTGGGTGTGTGACTCGTTCTGCAGTACATTTGTGGCGGCATCCATGTACCCGGAGATAGTGTGGGAATTCATCATGAAGTATATGGGAGATTCCGAGCTGAATCCTGCGTGGAGAAAGAAGGAGGAGGCAGAGATTCCAGAGGGACAGGGAGGCATCGCAGTAGGAACCTGGCAGGATATGTCCGATGACTTCAGACTCAGGTTCGTGGCTATCATGCTGAAGTGCTACTTTGTGAATGACAAGTATATCGACAAATGCCTTTATGCATTTGAACATATGCAGGATGGCGGCTACTATGCAAAGGACGGTGTAGCCTTTGGCCTGGCGGAGAGCTATTTCGTGTTCCCGGACAAGACGATTGAGTACATAAAAGGTGCACAGTTTGACAGGCAGATTCTGGAGATGACTAAGAACAAGATAGAGAAGATATACAGGCTGCCGGAGGCGGATGTGAACAGGTTTGCGGAAGTTATAAATGAATATTAAAATTAAGAGAAGGACATTATATTTGCAGGAGGAATTCTTATGAGAAATTTGAATGCGGATGTGGATGTCCTTTTTGCTTTGGCTGGGATCAATAATATTGAAAATGAGTTTATGGTGGCAATGGTGCTGGTGATTGTCTGTTTGGCGGCTGCGGTATGTCTGACCGTATGGATAAGAAAATACGTCAGGGGAAATGCCTCAGGCAGTCTGGAAGATAGTCAGGATGAGCGGGAGGACCGGGAGTATTCATCGGAGGATAACTACATCGATGGTGATGCTGTAGCCATTGCCATTGCTGGAGCTTTGGGAGGAACAGCAAATATTTACAGTCTGAGGAGCAGTGATACAAGACTTAGAGTTACGGTGAACAACGGGGCGCTGGTGGACAGGAGAAGACTGAAAGCCACAGGAGCTCTGGGAATACTGGCAAAGGGCAGGCAGGTGCAGGTATTCTATGAGGATCAGGTGGAAAGGATATGCCGAGAGCTTGGAAGATATATAGATGGACACAGGAAAGATAATATTGAACAGGAGGCTGAGATCGATTATGAAAGAGTGCTTAAGAAGGTGTATGTGCCTGTTGAAGGTGATGTTGTGCGCGTATCTGATATACATTGCCTACAGAACCTGGGAGACGGGAGTGTCGGCTTGTGTGCGATTCGAGCCACACGGGGAGAGATCAGAGCGCCGTTTGACTGCAAGGCTGGATATAGTAAAGCCGGAGAAGGTCAGATAGAGTGTACATCTGAGGAAGGATACGTAGTCAGGATATATCTGATATCAGAGATCGACACTGGATGGCAGAGGACACAGAGCTATGTAGATATAAGACTTACATGTGGTGATGGTGAGAAGGTGCGAAAAGGAAGGCTGCTTGCAGAGTATCCATATGAGACGCTTGCTGGCAGAGGCGAAACTGTATATGCTGTGCTGGAGGTACATTCCGATGAAAATGCTGATACAGGTCATTCTGGTGGTATAGATAAAGGATATCAGCTTAAGATAAACAGGAGAGAGAAAGTGAATTATGAATATGTGGCATGCGAGCTTGTCGTCTGAAAAGCTCACATGCCATTTATTTATGCTCTGGTTGCCCTGTCTATGATTCCGGCAAGGGTATCTATGACCATAGCGGCATCCTGATCTTTGTATTTCAGGAAAGTATAAGCACAGCCTTGTACGAACATTGACACCTCAACATTCTTGGCAAGGTCATCTCTGAACTCGGGACGGACGTCATATATCTTTTCCTTGATGAGGGCGTCGAGCTTGTTGGTCAGGACTCCGTAACTCCTGTTGTCATCAGGAAAGAGTATGGAGAACAGATGTCCCTGGTTGATAAATGCGTTGCATAACTGCCTGCTTGCTTCTGCAGGATTGGTAAGCATATATTCTGGATTTGGAATGTCGCCGATCAGAGACAGGAGAGCATCGTTTTCAAGGTATTCTGACAGGTCATATATATCCTGAAAATGCAGATAGAAGGTCTGCTTGCTGATATTGGCCTTTTCTGTGAGTTCCTTCACTGTGATCTTCTCCACAGGTTTGGTGGCACGCAGTTCGATAAATGCGCTGAATAAGCTGTTGCGTGTACGCTGAATCCTTCTGTCCATAAAAGCTCCTTTCTGATCATACAAAAGCTGTACGCGGGTAATGATTATAAATGGCTGTAAGCGCCCTGATGATGCTCTATGCATTATAATATAGAATACAACAAAAGGAAGATATAGTCAAAAAAACGTATATACATATTAAATCTAATTGTCAATAATTGTCTGGAGTAAATTATTTTACTTTTATCAAAAAACGAATATTCATATAGCGGATGTGCAACGGTATACTGAAGGTAATTTACTACAGTCAAGAAATGACTGAGAGGGCTTGGATGATGGAACTTGAATACTAACTTTGTATGGAGGAAAAGTTATGGATTTGTATGAGTTTTATTCGGGAAGGTGCTTTGATGCCTACAATGAGCTCGGCGCACACGTTGTGAAGGAGAACGTGGGCAAGAGCAGGAGGAAAGCAGTGACAGGAGTGGACTTTGTGACGTATGCACCGAATGCGGAGTCGGTGACGGTTACAGGTGAGTTCAATTCATGGGGAGAGACTGCCATGGAGAGGTGTTACGATGGCAGCTTTTTCAAGTGCTTTGTGCCGGGGGCAAAGGCCGGACAGATGTATAAATATAAGATATACCAGAGAGATGGATATTGTGTGGATCACTGTGATCCGTATGGATTCGGCATGGAGCTGAGACCGGCATTTGCATCTATAATAAGAGATATGGATGAGTATACATTTGGCGATGCAAGATGGATGAGGACACGGAATGAGTGCAAGGGTGGTCCGCTCAATGTGTATGAGATGCACATGGGCTCATGGCACTGCAAGCCGGTGTATGATGAGAATGGAAAACAGCTGACACCGGAAGAAGTCATTGAGACTGACCGAGTTGCTGAGGGCTGGTATACATACAGAGAGATAGCACCGATGCTTGTGGAATATCTGAAAGAGCAGGGCTACAATTATGTGGAGTTTATGCCGCTTTCGGAGCATCCATGTGATGAGTCATGGGGCTACCAGAATACCGGATTCTTCAGTCCGACGGCTAGATACGGAACGGCGGATGACCTGAAGTTCCTCATCGACACGCTTCACAAGAACGGCATAGGTGCCATCATGGACTATGTGCCTGTGCATTTTGCACTGGATGGATATGGACTTGCAAAGTATGACGGAACCAATCTGTATGAGCATCCGACCGATGATGTGGGCTACAGCGAGTGGGGTAGTAAGAATTTCATCCATTCCAAGGGAGAAGTTCAGACATTTCTCAAGAGTGCGGCGAATTACTGGCTCACAGAGTATCATTTTGATGGCCTAAGAATGGATGCCATCAGCAGGATAATCTACTGGATGGGCGACGAGTCTAGAGGTGTAAATGACAGGGCGGTTGAGTTTATAAAGGGGCTTAACCAGGGACTTAAGGACAGACACCCGTCATGTATTCTCTGCGCCGAGGATTCCACGGACTACAAGGGAACCACCAAGGAAGTCGGATACGGCGGACTGGGATTTGACTACAAATGGGATATGGGTTGGATGAATGACACATTGAATTTCTTCAGAACTCTGCCGTTTTGCAGAGGCGACCAGTATCACAAGCTGACATTCTCCATGATGTATTTTTATAATGAGAGATACATGCTGCCACTCTCGCATGACGAGGTTGTACATGGCAAGGCAACCATAGCCCAGAAGATGGCGGGATCATATGAAGAGAAATTCCCAAATGCAAAGGCGCTCTACGCCTACATGTATGCGCATCCGGGCAAGAAGCTTAACTTCATGGGTAACGAGATAGCCCAGTTAAGAGAGTGGGACGAGAAGCGTGAGCAGGACTGGGACATACTGAAATACCCGAACCACGATTCATTTAACAGATTTATAAAAGATTTGAATAAGCTCTATCTGAAAGAGCCTGCGCTGTCAGGGTGGGATGATGATCCTCACGGGTTTGACTGGATACTCTGTGGCAAAGAGCAGGATGTTGTATATATATTCCAGAGAGTTATTGAGGAAAATAAGATAGTAGTAGTCATGAACCTATCAGGAAATACATACAGGGATTATCATTTCAGATACGGTGAGGGCAATTCCATGAAAGTTCTCATGAATACGGATTGGAACAAATATGGCGGCAGCACCAAAGACACCATGAAGAGTATCAAGGGCGTATGCGGTGACTTCGGCTTTGATCTTCCGGCTCTGTCTGTAATGTATTTAAAGCCGGTGGACTAGTAAAAAGGAGAGATTATGATATTAGATGTAAGCAACCTTAGCCATGGATTTGGTGACAGGGCAATATTTGAAAATGTGTCATTCAGACTTCTGGCAGGTGAGCATATAGGGCTTGTCGGCGCAAATGGTGAAGGTAAATCAACCTTCATGAATATAGTGACGGGCAGTCTCATGCCGGATGAGGGTACAGTGACCTGGGCGAAGAATGTGAAGGTCGGATATCTGGATCAGCACACGGTTCTTGAGCCGGGCATGACCATAGGCGGAGTGCTGAGGGATGCGTTCTCCAGACTTTTCGATATGGAGAAGAGGATAAATGAGATATGTGACAAGCTGGCGGAGGTCACTGACGAGGATGAGATGAACACTCTTCTTGAGGAGATGGGACTTCTTCAGGATCTTCTGGACAGCCATGACTTCTATATAATAGATTCGAAGGTTGAGGAGGTTGCCAGAGCATTTGACCTGTTGCAGCTTGGACTGGACAAGGATGTAACTGAGCTGTCGGGCGGACAGAGAACCAAGGTTCTGCTGGCGAAGCTTCTGCTTGAAAAGCCGGAGATACTTCTGCTCGACGAGCCTACGAATTATCTTGATGCACACCATATAGAGTGGCTCAAGAGATACCTTCAGGAATACGAGAATGCGTTTATTCTTATATCCCATGACATTCCGTTCCTGAATTCAGTTGTAAATATCATATACCATATGGAGAATTGTCAGCTCAACAGATATGTCGGCGATTATGACAAGTTCCAGGAGGTGTATGCGGTAAAGAAATCCCAGCTTGAGGCTGCGTACAGAAAGCAGCAGCAGGAGATATCTGAGCTGAAGGATTTTGTGGCGAGAAATAAAGCCCGGGTTGCCACAAGAAATATGGCTATGTCCAGACAGAAGAAACTTGACAAGATGGATGTCATTCAGCTTGAGCGTGAGAAACCGAAGCCTGAGTTCAACTTCAAGGAAGCGAGAATCTCTGGTAAGGTCATATTCGAGACCGATGATCTGGTGATAGGTTACAGCAAAGACAAGCCGCTTTCCAAACCGATGAATCTCCGCATGGAGCGCGGTGACAAGATAGCCATCACAGGAACGAATGGTATAGGAAAGACGACATTCCTGAAGAGTGTGCTTGGACTTATCCCGGCTATATCCGGCAAGGCGCAGCTTGGCGACTATCTGCACATTGGATACTTTGAGCAGGAGGTCAAGCCGAGTGAGAATACATGCCTGCAGGAAATCTGGGAGGAATTCCCGGGATATACCCAGTATGAGGTACGTGCGGCTCTTGCCAAATGCGGACTTACCACCAAGCATATCGAGAGCAAGGTGAAGGTCCTCTCGGGCGGCGAGCAGGCGAAGGTGAGACTTTGCAAGTTAATCAACACTGATACAAATGTGCTTCTGCTTGACGAGCCGACAAACCATCTTGACGTTGATGCCAAGGATGAATTGAAGCGTGCTCTTTCCGAGTATAAGGGGTCTATACTTCTGGTATGTCATGAGCCTGAATTTTATGATGGTCTTGTGACAGACGTGTGGAATCTGGAGCAGTACACGCTGCTCCAGTGATCAGATATTAAAAAATTGTCAGGTTCAAATAGATTTTTTGAACCTGGCAATTTTTTAGCGTAAATTTGACTAATCGCAATTCCTATATTATTCTATATAGGACAGTTTAATATGGTAAAGTGCTAAAGATAAATGCGCACTCAGCGTAGAAATAGATACATCTGCTCAAAAAGTACTGTATAATCGTACGGATATAGACGCAGGTGAAAAATAATATTAGGATGGAGTTGTTAGATGAATATACTTGAAAGCTTAAAGGATAAATTACTTGTCGCGGATGGAGCATTTGGAACCTGTTATGTGGGAATGTACGGAGAGCAGGGAACTGTCGCTCCTGAGCTTGCAAACATGCGCCACCCGGAGCGGGTACTTGAAATCCATAAAGAGTATGTGAAGGCGGGAGCCGGGCTTATAAGGACAAATACATTTGCGGCAAATACAGCGAGCCTTGATGCTGACACGGATTATGTCATTTCAAATGTGCGTGCGGCGGTAAAGCTTGCGAAGCAGGCTGCGGACGGCGAAGCTGGAACGGATCACAAAAAGGTATACATTGCCGGAGATATAGGCCCAATACCTGCGGATGCTGGTCTCACACTGAATGAAAGGGTGTCACAGTACAAGCTGCTGGGTGAGGCGATGCAGGACATGGGAGTGGATATCATCTGGTTTGAGACATTTCCTGAGTTCAATGTGCTCGAGCCTGTGGTGAAGCACCTGAAGGCAAGAAAGAACACGCCGGTCATGGTGTCGTTCTGCGTGAACCAGTTTGGGTACAGCAACTGTGGATTTTCGGCAAGGGCATTGCTCTCCCAGGTGGCAGGAAATCAGGACGTGGACTGTGTTGGATTCAACTGCGGAGTTGGTCCGTACCATATGCTTCAGCTTCTGAAAAAGCTAGATATAGACTGCGGAAAGCCTGTATCAGTCATGCCGAATGCGGGATACCCGAAGTTTACACAGAGCAGACTGGTGTTCAATGACAACAAAGAGGGATTCATAGATAAGATCCAGGACATAGCGGCGCTTGGTGCAGATATCATAGGAGGATGCTGCGGAACAAATCCTGAATACATACATCAGATCATGGAACGGGTGAAAACCGGAGATATTGCAAAGGCTGCCAAGGTTCATGTGGAAAAGGTACAGGCTGACAGTGCTGTAAAGGACAATTTCCTCAAAGGACGTCTGGAGCGTGGCGGGGCAGCCACAAAAAATGCCGACGGACACAAGCACAAGCTGATTGCTGTGGAGCTGGCACCTCCGGTGGATGTCAATGATCAGAAGCTGCTTGATGCAGCCCATATACTTAAGCAGTCACATGTGGATGTGGTGACATTCCCTGATTCGCCATCGGGAAGAACCAGAGCGGATTCCATACTCATGGCGGAGAAAGTGCATAAGGAGACAGGACTCAGGGTCATGCCGCATCTGTGCTGCCGTGATAAGAATGCCATAGCCATAAGGGGAAGCGTGCTCGGTGCACAGCTTAATGGCATAAAGGATTTCCTTGTCATAACAGGTGATCCGGTTCCGGTCATGTTCAGACAGACGACCAGGAGCGTGTTCAACTTTGATTCAGTCGGAATGATGAAGCTGCTGCAGTCTATGAACGAAGAGGTGTTCAGCGGGGATAAGATCACCTACGGCGGAGCGATCAACCAGAACAGACTTAACACAAAGTTTGAGATAGACAGAATAAAGAGAAAGATGGAAGCCGGGGCTGAATTCTTTCTGACACAGCCGGTGTTCTCCAGAGAGCAGGCACAGATCCTCAGAGACATGAAGGCTGAGACCGGCGCGACAATACTTGTGGGAATCATGCCGCTTGTCAGCAGGAGAAATGCCTTGTTCATGAAAAATGAGATGGCGGGCATAGAGATCCCGGACGAGATTATAGAGAGATACAGTGGAAATGCCACAAGGCAGGAAGGCGAGGAGTGCGGCATACAGATCGCCAGAGATATACTTGAGTACACTTCGGATTTTGCAGATGGATATTACTTCTCGTTCCCATTCAACAGAGTACATATGCTGGCACATATCGTTGACTAAAATGTGAGTCAAGGTTATTATGGAATAAGCGGTGTTGCCGGGGAAAAAGGGATTCCGGAGCAGCGCTATATAGGAGAGGTGCTGTTATATATACAGTAGATAAAATACAGGATGCGCGGTGCGCAGAAAGGAACAGACATGGATTACAATAGTTTAAGTCTTAAGATGCATGAGGAGCACAAGGGTAAGGTAGAGGTAGTGTCCAAGGTGGCAGTGAAGAACAGAGACGATCTGAGCACGGCTTACACACCGGGCGTTGCAGAGCCTTGCAGAAAGATCCGTGACAATAAGGCTGACGTATACAAATATACATGCAAGGGCAACATGGTTGCCGTGGTATCAGACGGAACAGCGGTTCTCGGCCTGGGAGATATAGGACCTGAGGCAGCTATACCTGTAATGGAAGGAAAGTCCATACTCTTCAAGGAGTTCGGCGGAGTTGACGCATTCCCTATCTGCCTTGACACAAAGGATGTGGATGAGATCGTTGAGACAGTAAAGCGCATTGCACCTGTATTTGGCGGAATCAATCTGGAGGATATATCAGCTCCAAGATGCTTCGAGATAGAGAAAAGACTTAAGGAAGAACTTGACATTCCTGTATTCCATGACGATCAGCATGGTACAGCTATCGTTGTGTCAGCAGGACTCATCAATGCGTTAAAGCTTGTCGGCAAGCCGTTTGACGAGGCAAATGTGGTTATCAACGGAGCAGGTTCTGCAGGTATATCAATATGTAAGCTTCTGCTTCAGCTCGGTATAGGCAATGTGGTTCTCGTGGACAGGCAGGGTGCTCTGTGTCCTGGACAGGACTGGATGAATCCGGCACAGGCAGAGATGGCAGAGATTACAAACAAGGACAGACAGACAGGTTCTCTTGCCGAGATAATGAAGGGTAAGGATGTATTTGTCGGAGTTTCAGCTCCAAATATCGTGACAGCAGAGATGGTTGCATCTATGGCAGCAGATCCTATAGTATTTGCCATGGCAAACCCTACACCTGAGATCATGCCTGAGGAAGCGGCAAAGGGCGGAGTAAGAGTAATGGCGACGGGCCGTTCGGATTATCCAAACCAGATCAATAACGTTCTAGTATTCCCGGGAATATTCAGAGGTGCCCTGGACGCCAAGGCAACAGGCATAACTGAAGAGATGAAGATGGCAGCAGCCAAGGCTATCGCATCCATTGTAACAGATGATGAGCTCAAGGAGGATTACATCATTCCTGGAGCATTTGACGAGAGAGTTGCTAAGGTGGTTGCCAAGGCTGTAGCTGACGAGGCAATAAAGCTTGGAATTACAAAATAAGAATAAAAATAAAGTTTTTCGAAATATTTAGTAAATAAGTGTACTAAAAATCGCATCTTATGTGGAAAGTCCGCATGGGATGCGGTTTTTTATTTTGCGATTTTATTGTAAAGTAATATTGTTGTCCGCGGGGACGGATAGGGAGGAGAAAAAGTTGAACAGTGTTATTATTGGGCAGAGAATAAAGGATGCCCGCAAGTCTATGAACCTCACACAGAAGGAGCTGGGGTATCTTATCTATGCAGATGGCAAATATATAAGCCGTCTTGAAAATGGCGGAAGTCTGCCGAGCCTGAAGCGGCTGGTGCTGTTGTCGAGGGTGCTTAACCGCACATGTGATTATTTCATATGGGATATCGATGTGATGGAGGAGGATGTGACTCCGAGGGAGGAAATCGTTATCCGGGATGAACAGGAGCGGAAGCTTCTGCAGCTTTGGAGGGAGATATGCTGAAGATTGCTGTGTACAGTGAGGAGAAAGTAATGAGCCCGTTGTTGCAGGAGTACATGGGTATATGGCGGAGAGATGCGGGATGTGTGTGCGCTGTGAGATATTATGACAATGTGCATGCGATCATGGTCGACATGGATTTTGAAGGAATTTACGATGTAGTGGTGGTGTATCGTTCCTGGGATGTGGCCGATGTCTTGAAAAAAGGCCGCATGGTAGGTAGTCTCGTGATGATAGCAGCAGGAATAAACCGGAGATTGTATGATATCCAACCGTGTTATATTCTGTATGAACCTGTTAATGCGGCAAATTTCAAAAAGGTGATGACGATGGCGGTTGAGGGGAGCCGGGATGAGAGAAGATTCACATTTGTATCCGGAAGGGTGAGATACAGTGTAGATACCCGGAGCATAATGTATTTTGAAAGCGAACTGCGTCGCATAAATCTGGTCACAACGGAACAAAAATATGTTTTTTATGGAAGTATTGGCGAGATGGAAAAGCGCATGAAGGTGGGCTACGGGGGATTTATCAGACCACATGAATCCTATCTTGTAAATCCGGATCATGTGAGCAGATGCACGGCTCATGAAATGATACTGACAAATGGTAAAAGTATACACATCAGCGCAACAAGACGCGCTGATGTGAAAAGATACTACAGTGAACTGATCAATTGCTAGTTGTTAGAAGATCAAATATATCTGAGTAATTCTATGTTCAGTCTGCCCTTCCGGGTTGCGCTGCCTGTCTCGACAAATTCATATTTGCCATATCCACGTATTGAAAATACGTCGCCCGGTTTTAACTGGTAGCTGCTGTTTTCGTACAACCTGTTGTTTAGTGAAAATTTCTTTTCCCTGAACAACAGGGATGTGCTGCTTCTTGAAAGGCCTGTTATTGTGGCGGTCACTGCGTCCGCTCTTGCAGATGCCGCGATTATGTGCAGAGGTTCCTTTTTTATCTGTATCTCATCAGTATCCTGGGTGCTGCAAAAAGTACATTTTACATTTGTGTGCCTTATCTTTGTCAGATTTTCTGCGATATAATCGGCAACAGTGTCCACACAGAATATATAGGCATTGTTGTGCTTGCCAGAATGAGTGGATTCGGTGACCAGTATATCGCCCACCATCTCCCTCTCAATGCCAAGATTCATAAGTGCCCCAAGGAAATCCCTGTGGTTCAGATCGTCTGAGAATTTGTCCGAAACAGCGGAAACCTTCATGGTGCAGATGGGAAAAGCCGGTGCGTAGCCGCAGTCGGCTTCATTTCCAAAGGCGATCATAACGCGGTCGCAGGATTCCCTGCCTCCAAAGATGGTATATCCTGCAAATGACAACTGTTCAAGATTACTGTAAAATACTTCCATGTCTGCAGCACTCAGAAAATTAGTATATGTATATCTGTTCTGGCGGAAGGCGGCATTTGCCAGATCCTTTAACCGCCCCTTTAGAATATCGTTTTCATTCATAGCATGTCCTCCGAGATCATTGACTTCTTACTATTATATTACAACACTCCGATCTTCGCCAACAGTCAAACGAATTTGACAGCTTTGCACGATAATCTGAAATTTATTGTTGCGAAAAGTGATCATAATGAACAATAAACCGTTCAAACGTGAAAAAAACAATCATTTTGCATTCAAAAATCTTCTAAAAACTATTGAAATGCGCAACTGTTGATAAATTACCACAAAAAAAAGCCTTCGTTTTATAAATTTTTGCGTATTTACAATTTCAAAGTGTTTTGATAGTATATGGGCATAACAAGGAGATGAGTTGTGATCAACAAGCCTTCTGGTTATAAAAAAGACAATCACTTATATTTTGATAGACGGAGGGTTCCCTTAGCACGAAATTCGTAGAAATCCCTTTATACGATGTAATGTAACCCCATAACCCCAAACCCCAAAACATAGGAATCCTCCACTCCCCCCTTCTTAACAGCCTGTCGCATAAGCGACGGGCTGTTTTTATGTTCTGAAAAACAGGGGGAATTTAGAGTTTCATATTGGATGCGCTTATGGCGTTACCGAGTTCTGTGAGACTTTCCACGAAGGCTGCGTATTTGCATATGTCAGTCATCTTAGATTTTCTTTTGCTATTTCCGAGAATGCTATAGATATAATCTCTTGACTGGTCGATTATATATGTTGGCGTTGTGTCGTGCTCGTTGTTGAATAACATGGATTTGAAGTTCTGAAAAAAAGAATAAATTTCATAATCTATAGAATTGTCATTCCGCTGCATGTATTCGAGAAGCATATCGATATAGCGCAAAGCTGAGTGTACGTACAGGATAGAGTTTTCGTTTATGTACAGTACAGTTTCCGGCACAAAGAAAGATGGATGTGCGAAACCTTTTATGCTGTGCAGGGCTTCCATTTTCTGGGTGGCTGACTGGTTGAACGAGTAACGGTTTTTGTATTGTTCAATGATAGAGAGCGTGTCCGCTGAATTATTTTTTGCTATTACGCGCCGTCTCTCGTTGATGTACAGTTTTAACTCCAATAGAAGAAAATATATATCCGGGGATGAAAAACGCTGCGAGTTTTTGATATACGGAAATGAACCTGTCATTCTTCTGAAAAATGAGTCTGCTGTGGCATAATTGTTTATTATGCTGATGGCTGCATCTACATTGAAATTCTGGACAAATTCCCTGGTTGCGGGCTGATACACTGTCTCGTTGTCAATGCGGGATACATAGGAACTAAGAAAGATTATCTTCTCTTCTGCGGTGAGTTCGTATCCGTTGAGGTTACAATAATTGATGGCGGAACAGGGGGCATCGGTTTGTGTTTCGGCATTGTTTAAGTCTGTCATAATGATCTCCTTTGTTTTTGTATGGATAAAAATGTAGCACTTTAACGCGATAAGTGGTAGGATATTTATGGATACAAAATTGTACAATATGTATAATTTTATAATGTATGAATACCTAGAAGAATCAAGGGTTTATGCTGTGTACGACAATTGTGAGAGAGCCTTTAGGGGCAATTTAGGGGCAAAAAAATAAAAGATGACCGCTCAGCGTGAAAACTGAGTGGTCATTTTTTTTAGTTGATAATTGATATTGTGTCGACAGCCGCATTGTCTTTTTGCTTCATTTTTTTAGTGATATGAATGTAAATAGCTTTTGTTATTTTGTCGTCATGGTGGCCTAGACGGCGGGATATCTGTTCTGCTGACATAGTTTCTGCCAGAATCGATGCGTGTGTGTGCCGCAGCTTGTGCGGAGTTATCTCTCTGCCAATAGCCTCGAAAGATGCTATCTTAAGATGTATGTTATATGTTCCGTAGGACAGATAGCTGCCAGTCTTGAGATGCGGCATAAAAAGTGTGCTTTTAATTCCGCTTTCAAACATAGCCTCTTTGCGCCATAGCCGCAGCTTTTTGATGAGTGTGAGCAATTCCGGTTGTATATGAATATCTCGAATCGAGTCCTTGGTCTTAGCGGACGTAGCATGCTTAGTAGAGGGATAGTAAGTCTTTGTAATGTGGATGGTCTTAGACTTGATATCCACATCTGAATCTTCAAGTGCCACAAGCTCCCCAATCCTCATGCCTGTAAGAATCAGAAAATAGGATATATAGTAGTCCTGCCAGTGGTTATTGTCTATAAAGTAATTAAGTAATTTTGTTATCTCATCATGTTCCAGATATTCATTGCTGATGTCATATACCTCTGGTATTTCGTCGGAGCTCTCTTCACTGATATAGTCGAGTTTTAATAGTATATCATGATTTGAGTGATAATCGTTTTTCACCCCCCATTTTAGAGCGAATTTCAGATATTTTATATATCCGTTTATTGTGCTGATTTTTTTACCGGTAGCAAGAAGTTGATCATATATATAGCGGGGAGAAAGTTTGTCAACGAGTACATCATTACCGATTGTGCTTACACAACGATATATATATGATTTCTCAGTTACAATTGTACTTTCTTTCCTCTTGCGCTGCTGCAATGATGCTATATAAGCATCAGCCAGCTCCTTGAGCGTTGTATCTGATCTAACTGGTGATGCAGTCAATAGCTTATCTATTTTTCCCTGTAAAATTCTCGTCGCTTTGTTTCGGTTCTGCGGGGATGCCTTAGGCATCGTCACAGAAACCTTCTTCACCTTCTCTGTGAGCGGATCCATGTACCTCTCACAATACTTGACTGTTCCATTCTTCTGTGTTTCACACCACATAAAATCACCATCCTATCTAAAAATAGGCATAAAAAATAAGCCTATCAAAAGTGGAAGGCTTATGGTATAATGTAGTTTGTTAATTGTGAGTACCTATAAGCCTTCGGTTTGTGGGTAACTTCCCTCAGGTGTACCCGCACCTGGGGGATTTTTTATAATCACCTTCGTTATTTGAAGATGATGCTATCAATTATTAAATCATCTACAGGCAGTTAGGATTTGCATACTGCCTGTATTTTTCCAAGTCAATAGTATTTCCATCTAGCAATTCCTGAACAATTTGTTCAAATATATTTCTACTAAATGTTTCATATAGAATCAAAAGTTTGTGATCCCAAAATGGTTTTGTTGTTGCAATTCTTGACATTTCTATAGCTGAATCAGCAATTCGGAATACCTTGTTTAAAACAGAAGAGTCGTATTCAGATGCTAGTTCATGCATATTTTCTGGAAAATAATCAATTACACTATAATCAGAGTATTTATGAAATTTGGATGTCCCGTTAACATCGAAATAAAGGGTGGCAATAAGATATGCCAGAGCATCTTTCTTGTGTTCATGTTCTAATTCAAATTTATATCTATCAAAGTTAATGTTGCGCAATGTGCCATGCTGAAATTCGGAACTGTAATAGGAATATTTATCCGAATAAAGCCGCCACACAATATCATCTACAGATAAATAGGGTTGGCTTGCTTTTATTGTCTCAAATTCATGCAAAGTGAAGATGTGACAAGATAAATATTTCTGAACATCAATATAATAACGATAGTTATTTATATACTTCTGTCCTTTACTGGATAGAATGTAAACAGGAGATATATTCAATGCAGTAATAGGAATGTTATCAACAATAATTTGTATTAAATCTTGTTTTTTCCCTGTAGATGGCAAATTGTGTTTTCTTAAAATATCTTTCAACTCTGATATTTTTAGTTTCTGTAGAGTAATAGATGGTGTTGCAGGAATAAGAAAGCCTGCATTAATTAACTGCTGGTGTCGTTCTAACGGATGATGGATATCCCAATTTGAAGAAACACCACGGGCATAGTCATCGTCACTATTACCTACGCATTTATTATTGATGTAATTAAGAAAACATACATCAGAACAAATTGATGTTGAATTCTGTCCAACCCAAGGATCATAGATGTTTTGGGTTGAAGAACCTTTTAATGATTTAAAAATATCTGTGAGTTTATTCATTTAACACCTCAAAACTTCCCTCTTAATTCTACGACCTTGCCAATTATTCTCACTGGCTTAGTCTCTATAGTTTCTTTGTCAAAGAACATCGGAGCATAGGCAGGATTGTTGGATATAAGCTCTAGCCCATCTCTATACTTCCTGAGACGCTTGCAAACGGCATCATCACCATTCACAAGGGCAATTACAGTGTCACCATTCTCGGCATCTTCCTGTTGCTTAACGATGACCACATCGCCATCCACAATACGAGGCTCCATACTGTCACCCTTTATTTTAAGTGCGAAGAAGTCTCCAGTCTTAGCAAGATCCTCGGATATTTCCTCAGTATCTATAATCTCCGTGATAGCATTTATTGGTATGCCAGCGGCGACACGACCGAGAACATTGATTGCAACACCAGCACGCTGTGATTTTGTACGTTCTTCTACTAAATCAGATTTTTCTATTCCAAAATAGTTAGCCATTAACTCTATTTTATCAATTCTAGGATATGTACGAGCATGTACCCAGTCGGAAAAAGTAGACATGCTAAACCCAAGTGTTTGGCATATTTCAGTTTGGGAGATGCCGTTTTGACTAAGATAAAATCTTATGTTGTTTGCCATAATTTCTTTATTTCCAAGTGAACTCATGAGATTCACCTCCTCATGAATTCATTGTACGGCAAAAACGGAAATAAATCAACGAAAAATGAAAAAAATTCGGAAAAACCGTTGACAATTCGGTTAAACCGAACTATACTAGCCTCATACAAAGTCGAAAGGAGATGATAAAGTGTGTAAAATTCCTGATAAGATGAAAGTATCTTTAAAGATGGCAAGAGAACTCAAGCACTATACACAGGATGAGGCAGCCAAGCTAATCGGCATAAATAAAGATACATTGGGTAATTATGAGAGGGGGAAAAGCTATCCAGATATTCCTATCTTAAGAAAAATAGAAGAGGTTTATGGGATACCATATGATAGGCTTATTTTTTTGCCCCTTGATTTCGGTTTAACCGAAAATAAGGAATAAGAGAAAGGAGAGATATGACAAACAGTATAAATTCAAAGTTGGTAGATATAGCAGAGAAAACGAAAGATATAGAAGAGTTCTCTGAGGTGAGGAAAGTTCTCACTGACGAGGAGATAATTTTCTATTATATCGCAAAGAACTGTGAATTGTCGGAAACGTATGACGGCGAGGAGCGCATTATCAAGGACATCTTAAAAGTACTTGGAGCAAAGAAATACTCGGTAAAGCACTCACTACACCTGCTCGATGTGGCAAAAGAGGTTCTTAAATCAATTGCCAGATTCGAGTTTTAGATCATCCACTTATCACCATGTTGTTTCTTGATTTCAGTAAATGAAATTTTATTCTTTACATAATCGTCAAGAAACTGTTCAGGTGTTGTGGCAGTTGATGTCTTGACTGTGTAAGCCAGTGCAATGTCTTCAATATTTGTCAAGGCATCTTTAAAGGAATCTTTTGACATAGTTTCACCTTCTTTCGTATGAATTGGTGTTGGTAGCACCTACGGAAATTATAGGGTGAAATGGTGAGGACTACAAGAGAAAGGAGAGTGAGAGCGATGAGCAGAGCAGTCAAAGACATACAGGTAATAGGTGTCAGGGAGATTGGCCGGTTGCCGTATATAAGTAAGGCGCAGATGATGCATATGTTTAAGATGTCATCGGCTACAGCAACCAGACGTATAGCAGATCTTGACAGATATGTCCAGTCTGGCAGATATGGACCATACACCATACTGGATGGTGCCGGAGTAACAAGGGTCAATGTGCTTGCCTTGGTGGATTATCTGAAGTACAAGAAACAGCTTGACGCTGGCAGACGAGTGCCGCCGTTCGACATAAATAAGGTAGCAAAAGAAGCCGTCATAAACTGGGATGAATTAGATCCCTGACAATAAAAAAGCACCTTTGGAATAGCAGTTCCGCCGGTGCAAATAAGAAATAACTCAAGAAAATCATAGCAGAAAAGGGAGAAGAAAGCAAATGAAGAGGAGAAACATGGACACAAAGGTTATAAGTGCATCATGCCTAGTTGCCATGGCTGCGGTACTTGTAAGACTCATATATAAAATGGCGACAGACTTTAGGTGGTTTATGACCATATCAACAGGAATGCTCATCTTGTACATAATCGGCACTATGGCGATAGAGATCGGTTTGTACTACATCGTCCTTGCCATGAAGGGCATAGACGATGCAAGGGAAGCCATGGAGGATAGGCTGAATGGTTGAGATGCAGATACTTGGAAGCCACGAAGAATGGCTTAAGGCAAGAACCAAGATAGGCGGTTCTGATGCCTCGGCCATCTTTGGGATGAGCCCATACAAGACAAACGTGGAACTGTTTAAAGAGAAAGCATACGGCATAGAGCCGGAGGACATATCAGACAAGCCTTATGTCAAGTATGGAACAGCGGCGGAGAAGCATCTGAGGGAGTTATTCAAGTTGGATTATCCACAGTATCAAGTTGGATATGTGGAAAACAACATGTTCACGAATGATAAGTACCCATGGGCGCATGCAAGCCTTGACGGATGGCTTATGGACCGGGATGGACGCAATGGTGTGCTTGAGATCAAGACCACAGAGATCCTGCAGTCAAGTCAGAAGAAAAAATGGGATAACAGAGTGCCAGATAACTATTACATACAGGTGCTTCATTACTTGATGGTGACAGAGTTTGAATATGCGGTACTCAAGGCACAGCTCAAGTTTGAAATTGATGGAGAGGTATATTTGCAGACCAAACACTATCCGATAGAGCGGTCGGAGGTAGAGGATGACATTCAGTATCTTATTGACGCTGAAAGAGACTTCTGGGAGTGCGTACAGGTGAAGAAAGAACCACCGCTGATACTCCCGGAGATATAGGAGAGATGCAATGTATTACAACGAATGTCCGCAGTGCGGTGCTTGCCTGGATCCAGGTGAACACTGTGACTGTGAGGAAGAGAGACAGCGACAGACAGCACGCATCATGGCAATGGTGCGAGAGAACAAGGAGAGTCACCAGATGGAGCTGGTGCTGAATTAGGAGGTTGAAAATGGAATTAAGAGTTAATGAGGTAGCGATACCGGAGAAGATTGATTTTAACTACGAAGAGCTCAAGGCTGAGCTTACATCTAAGGTCTCATTTTATGAGACGCTTGTCTACACAGATGATCAGATCAAGGACGCAAAGGCAGACAAGGCTAATCTGAACAAGCTGAAGAGAGCCCTCAATGATGAGCGCATCAGAAGAGAGAAAGAATACATGCAGCCGTTTAATGTATTTAAGGCTCAGATCAACGAGATCATCGGAATCATAGACAAGCCTATAGCGGTGATAGATGAGCAGGTCAAGGCATTTGACGAAAAGCGCAAGGCCGAGAAACAGAAAGCCATTGAGGAGTTGTTCTCTCAGATAGGCTTTCAGAACTTCGTCACTCTGGAGAAGATTTGGGATCCGAAGTGGCTTAATGCATCCACTTCTATGAAGAGTATTGAAGATCAGATGAAGTCAAGGATGTATGAGATTGGTAATGATGTGCTGACGCTTCATAATCTGCCGGAATTTGGCTTTGAGGCAACAGAGATATATAAACAGACACTTGATATAAATGTGGCTGTTTCAGAGGCTAAGAAGATGTCGGAGATTGCCAAGAAAAAGGCTGAAGCTGAGGCAAGGAGAAAGGCTGAGGAAGAGGCACGAAAAGCAGCAGAAGAAGCACGAAAGGCTGAGGAAGAGCGCAAGGCACAGGAGAGAGCTGCCGAGGAGCAGAGAGCCGCAATGGCAAAGGCTATGACACCACCAGAGGAGGTACAGCCGACACCAGTACAGGAGGTACAGCCGGAACCACAGAAGATGGTAGTCAAGTTTGAGGTTGAACTTACAACGGATGATGCAGCAGCCTTGAGAGAGTTCTTCCAGAGCAGAAATATAACATTTAGAGCGATTAAGTAGGAGGTAACAAGATGATTAAAGTAAAAATGGACTCAGTAGAAATGAGGGGAACAACACCTGTGCTTATATCAGAATTAGCACTTGCAATGAAGAGTTTAAGGGGGTCGCTTGCTAAAAGATATGGAGAGGTTGCTACAGAAGAAATGATAAGCAGAGCCATGGAAGCGTCCAAAGCTGAGGGAGACATTAACGAGATTATGAGTGACCTCATAGATGATGTTTTATTTAAGATATTGCCAAAAGCCAATATAAACAAGGACAACATAAGGGAAATGCCACAGGCTCTGAAAGAGGTACTGCGCAAGATGTTAGAAGATACGATTATGCATTAGGAGGATCAAGATGATTGTATTAAATAAAGGTTCAGTACAGTTGGAAGGGTCAACAATAATGTTGATCGCTGAAATGATAACAGCCATAAGCGGAGTGCGATCTATCGTTGAAGAAGATTTTGGAACAGATGTGGCAAATCAGTTTATAGACAAGGCTGTAGAGATTGCAAAGCAGAATAACAGCGAGATTGATATTTTAGAATTGGCAACCGAGTTAGCGGAGGTAGAAAATAATGGCAGTAAATAACAGTTTAGTAGCAAAAAGTAAAGCACAGCAGAATCTGGGAATTACAGAGTATCTTACAAAAGATGCAATCAAGAATCAGATCAACAAGGTGGTTGGTGGAAAGAATGGACAGAGGTTTATATCTGCTATCGTATCAGCATATAATACCAACCCTACACTTCAGGAGTGCACGAATCAGTCGATTCTTTCAGCTGCACTTCTCGGCGAGAGCTTACAGCTTTCACCATCCCCACAGCTCGGACACTATTACATGGTCCCATTTAACAATACAAAGACTGGTGTCAAGGAAGCTCAGTTCCAGATGGGATATAAGGGATATATTCAGCTGGCTATCCGTTCTGGTCAGTATAAGAGACTGAATGTTGTCGCAATCAAGGAAGGGGAGCTGGAATACTTTGACCCACTCAACGAGGATATCAAGGTCAATCTCATGGTTGATGATTGGGATAAGAGAGAAGAAGCTGAGACCATCGGTTACTATGCAATGTTTGAGCTTGTTAATGGATTCAGGAAGACAATGTATTGGAGTAAGGCTCAGATGCTTGCTCATGCAGACAAGTATTCTCAGGCATTCTACAAGGATGCTGGAAAGGTCAAGACAAAGTACGGAGAGAAGCAGAGAGTATCATTTGCAGACTATGAAGCTGGCAACTATGATCCTCGTGATTCCTGGATGTATTCATCGTTCTGGTATAAGAACTTTGATGGCATGGCATATAAGACAATGCTCCGTCAGCTTATCAGTAAGTGGGGAGTTATGAGTATAGATCTTCAGAAAGCATTTGAGGGCGACATGGCAACCTTGGATGCAGAGGGACATCCTACATATGTTGAGAATGACAATGATGAGTATGTGGAAGCCACAGCAACAGATGTGAATGAGCCAGAGAATGCTCAGACAGAGCCACAGGTCGCACAGAACCCACAGAACAGTGCTCAGGATCCACAGCCGACACCGGCAGAGAATCCACAGCCAGAGCCGCAACAGATGAACGCTGCCGAGGCGGCACTGTTTGGAAGTTTCAAGTAGTTACATTGACATTACATTTAATACATCACAAGCACAGTAACGTAATGTCTTAGCATATATCCCTGTTGCTCTTATTTTAGGGCGACAGGGGGAAAGGAGTAACAATGGCTTGGAACAGATCACGAGCTAAATACGGCAACAGGAAGGTTGTTGTAGACGGCATCACATTTGACAGCAAGAAAGAAGCTCAGAGATATACAGAGCTGAAATTGCTTGAGAAAGCTGGCAAGATAACAGGCTTGCAGCTTCAGAGAGAATTTGAGCTTATACCAGCTCAGAGAGAACACACAAATGAGATCTATGAAAAAGGACCCAACAAGGGCAGATTCAAGCCAGGGAAGCTTCTGGAGCGTAAGTGCTCATACATAGCAGACTTCGTTTACAGGGATGGATTTGAAATGGTTGTGGAAGATACAAAGGGCATGAGAACAAAGGAATACATCATAAAGCGCAAGTTGATGCTTTATAAGTATGGAATAAAGATCAAGGAGGTGTGAACCACATGGGAAATAAAGGGAGCTTTGTCTTTTATACCGAATATAGAGAGCATTTGTCGATGCTGCCACCAGAGCAGGTCGGTGAGTTGATGTTTGCTCTGATGGACTACCAGGAGACAGGCGAAGTTCCGGATCTTCCAAAAGGTAGTGCGCTTGCCATGTGTTTTTCTTTTATCAAGGCGCGCATGGACAAGGACAACTCCAAGTATGAGGAAAAATGTGAGCGCAACAGATCAAACGGCAAGAAGGGTGGCAGACCTATAAAGGAAGCGGAAATTTCCGAAACCGAGGCAAACCCAAATAAACCGAATGGTTTTTCTGAAAACCGAACGGTTATTTCCGAAACCGAGGCAAACCCAACCGAACCCAAAAAAGCCGATAATGATAATGAATATGATAATGATAGTGATAATGAGGAGTATATACATACTCCTACTAAGGCACGTGCGTGCGCACATGCGGAGGTGGAGAAACCACGCAAGAAGTCTGAACCGGTCAAGTATAGCGATGATCCGGAGCTTAATGATGCCATTGCAGAGTTCGTCAAGTTCCGGAAAGGTATCAAGAAGCCTATGAGTGACAGGGCCATAACGCTGATGATGAACAAGCTTGAGTCGCTATCACACGATAAGCATGAACAGGTACAGATTCTCAATCAGTCGATAATGCAGGGATGGACAGGCCTATATGCGCTTAAGGATGACGGTAAGAGCCGAGGACAGCCACGGAACGTGAATCCAAATGGATTTGCAAACTTCAAACAGACAGATCATTCTGAGCAGCTTGGACAGCTTGAGAAGATGCTGGCTGATGAGCTGAATAATAAATAACACACGAAAGGAGCCGAACCTCCGGCCGGGGTAATGCTATAGCGGGTTCCTGAGAAGTGAATGACATACAGAGAGTTTTTAGAGAGCAAGATAGAGCTTGCTACTGACAGCGGCTTTGAGGTTGATAAGAGCCGCATAAATAAAGCCCTAAAGCCACATCAGAGTGATGCGGTGGCATGGGCGCTGAAGGGTGGACGTAGAGCCTTGTTTGAGTCGTTTGGGCTTGGCAAGACTGCACAGGAAATAGAGTTTTGCCGCCTTGCAGCAGAACATACCGGCGGTAGAGCGTTGATTGTATTACCGCTTGGAGTTAAGCAGGAGTTTACAAGGGATGCTGTGGAGCTCCTGGGCTATGAGAAGCCAGAATATTGCCGAACCATGGAAGAGGTTGAGGCAAGCACAAGTCAGATCGTTCTGACGAACTATGAGAGAGTGAGAGACGGAGATATAGATCCATCGTATTTTGCGGCAACCTCACTTGATGAAGCATCCGTGCTTAGATCATTTGGATCTAAGACATACCAGACGTTCCTTGACAAGTTCAAAAATGTACCTTACAAGCTCGTAGCGACCGCTACACCATCACCGAACAAGTACAAGGAGCTTATACACTATGCTGGATATCTTGAAGTCATGGACACAGGACAGGCACTTACAAGGTTCTTTCAAAGGGATTCAACCAAGGCGAACAACCTGACACTGTACCCGAACATGGAGGATGAGTTCTGGTTGTGGGTAAGTAGCTGGGCGCTGTTCATCACAAAACCTTCAGACATCAACCCTGATTATTCCGATGACGGCTATGTGCTTCCACCGCTTGATGTGAGGTGGCACGAAATACCGATACACTACGGAGATTCAGTTGACAGGGACGGCCAGATGGAGCTTTTCACTCAGGCTAGTACAGGACTTAAAGAAGCCGCAAAGATCAAGCGTGAGAGCATAGATGCCAGGGTTGAGAAGATGAAGGAGATAGTTGACAGTTCGCCGGAGGAACATTTTATTCTGTGGCATGATCAGGAAGCAGAGAGACACGCAATCAAGAAAGTATTGCCAGAGACAGTGGATATATACGGATCCATGGACTACGACCTCAGAGAACAGAGAGTTATAGATTTTTCCAATGGCAAGACAAGGTTATTTGCCACAAAGAAGTCAATAAGTGGTTCAGGATGTAACTTCCAGCGATTCTGCCACCGGGAGATATTTGTTGGTATTGATTATGAGTTCAATGACTTCATACAGGCTGTGCACAGGTGTTACAGGTTTCTGCAGCAGGACACAGTAGTTATAGACATCATCTACATGGAGAATGAGCGGGAGATCAAGGACGCATTGATCGAGAAGTGGAAGAATCATAATCACATGGTCAAGAAGATGATCGAGATCGTGAAGAAATATGGCCTTGATTCGGCAAACAAGACGGAGAGATTGGAAAGGAAGATGGGTGTGGAAGGTACAAGAGAAGAGAGAACGGTAAGAGGCAAGCATTATGAGGCTGTGTATGGCGACTGTGTGGAAGAGACAAGGGCAATGGAGAGCAACAGCGTTGATTTGATACATACGTCGATACCGTTCGGCAATCACTACGAGTACAGCGCAAATTATAACGACTTCGGACACAATCAGGATACAGAGAGGTTCTTTGAACAGATGGACTTCCTGACACCGGAGCTTTTGAGGGTGCTGAAGCCGGGAAGAGTGGCGGCCATCCACGTTAAGGATAGAGTGTTGTTTGGAAATGCTACCGGCACAGGAATGCCGACTATTGAGCCATTCCACGCTGACTGTATAGAACACTATATGCGTCATGGCTTCCAGTATTTTGGGATGATCACAGTGGTTACGGATGTTGTAAGGGAGAACAACCAGACGTACCGCCTTGGATGGACTGAGCAGTGCAAGGATGGCACCAAGATGGGTGTGGGATGTCCGGAATACATTTTGCTGTTCCGTAAGCTGCCAACGGACCACAGCAAGGCATATGCTGATGAACCTGTCACAAAGTCCAAGGACGAATACACAAGAGCGCAGTGGCAGATAGATGCTCATGGATACTGGAGAAGTTCAGGAGACAGGCTGATAAGCAAAGAGGAGCTTGAGGGTGTATCTGTGGATAACTTACAGAGAGTGTACAGACAGTACAGCAGAGAGCACGTATACAACTATGAGGAGCATGTGGCACTTGCAAAGTACCTGGATACAGATGACAGGCTTCCAGCTACATTCATGGTGGTTGCTCCGGGATCTTGGAATCAGCTTGAGGTATGGGATGACATAAACAGGATGAGGACGCTCAACACGACACAGAGCAGACGAAGGGCAACGATGCACGTGTGCCCGCTGCAGCTTGATATTGTTGAGAGAATTATCAACAGGTACAGCAATCCGGGCGATGTGGTATATGATCCGTTCGGCGGTCTTATGACAGTACCAATGATGGCGGTGAAGATGCACAGGTTCGGCAAGGGGTGCGAATTGAATCCGGATTACTTCAGGGATGGAGTTGGATATCTGCAGTCTGAGGAGAATGAGGTGGATTCACCGACGTTGTTTGATTTCCTGGAGGTGGACGACGAGTGATAAATGGAGAGCTTATTGTTGATAACTTTGCCGGAGGTGGTGGAGCATCAACAGGGATTGAGATGGCTACAGGGTACAGCGTTGATATAGCAATCAATCATGATCCGGAAGCCATCAGGATGCATAAGGTCAACCATCCAAACACAAAGCATTACTGTGAAAACGTGTGGGCGGTTGATCCTGTGAAAGCTTGTGAGGGACATCCGGTAGCTCTTGCCTGGTTCTCTCCAGACTGCAAGCATTTCAGCAAGGCCAAGGGTGGAAAACCAAAGGATAAGAACATCAGAGGGCTTGCATGGGTAGCATGCAGATGGGCGGCACTTGTGAGACCGAGAGTGATTATGCTTGAGAATGTCGAAGAGTTCAAGACATGGGGACCGCTCAACAGAGGACATCATCCGATAAGGGCAAAGCAAGGAGATACATTCAGGCAATTTGTAAAGCAGCTCAATGAGCTGGGGTATGAGGTACAGTTCAGAGAGCTTGTGGCGGCAGACTACGGAGCACCGACTAAAAGAAAAAGGTTCTTTATGATCGCAAGGTGTGATGGTGTACCTATCATGTGGCCAAAGCCTACGCATGCACCGGCAGACAGTGAAGAGGTCAAGGCGGGACTGCTCAAGCCTTATGTTGGGGCATATACACAGCTTGATTTCAGCCTGCCATGTCCGAGCATCTTTGATACATCAGAGGAGATCAAGGAGAAGTACGGCATTCGGGCGGTGAGGCCACTTGCACCAAAGACTATGCAGAGGATTGCAAGAGGGCTGAAGAAGTTCGTTCTGGATAATCCAGAGCCGTTTATAATTCAGTGCAATCACGGCGGTGAGAGAAAGCCACAGGATATAAGAGATCCAATGCCGACAATCACAGGCAAGCACGGATATGGAGTTGTAGAACCGAGGCTTGCGCCTTATATGGGAACAAATACAACCAATCATCCCGGTGGAAATTGCAGAGAACCGATACATACGATTACCACAGGGAATCAGCAATGTCTCATAAGCCCTACACTTATCCAATACCATTCGGAGACCAATTCAGATGGGGTAAGAGGTCAAGGTATAGAGGATCCGATCATGACAGTGGACAGTTCAAACAGATATGGCCTTGTGACTTCATTCCTTAGCAAGTTTTACAAGACAGGGATAGGACAGGATGAGAGAGAGCCACTGCATACAGTGACAACATCGGCCGGACATTTTGGAGAGGTCAGAGCATTCTTGATTAAATACTACGGAGAGGGTACAGGACAGGATATAGAACAGCCGCTTGATACAGTGACATCAAGAGACCGGTTCGGCCTTGTAACAATCCAAGGTGTTGAGTATCAGATAGTGGACATTGGTCTCAGAATGCTTGAGCCAAAGGAGTTATATGGGTGCCAAGGGTTTCCAGATGATTACATCATAGATCATGACAACACAGGTAAGACATATTCAAGAAGCGAACAGGTTAAGAGATGTGGAAATGCAGTTTGTCCACCTATACCGGCGGCGATGGTGAGGACGAATCTTCCAGAGCTTTGTGTAAGAAAGAGGATGCCAAACATGAGGATCGGCGAAGAAGAGAACGGACAGTTGTGTTTTGTTTAAAGAAAGGAGAACACATGACAGAATTTGAGATAGATGCAATATTCAACACCATCTGCCGACCGGGGCGGGTGGTGAAGATCCTCACAAAGAACGGAAAAGAGGAGAATGTCCCGGTGAGAGTTTGGAAGCGCTGGACAATCATCAAGGTATATGAGCACCATGTACTGATGCAGAGCGAAAAGGACTACCATGAGAGCTTCAGCAACACAGACATAAGAGAGATGATCAGGAAGGGAGAAATACGATGGAGATAGTACCAGAGAGAGCAGGAGGTTGCGAAAACTGCAAATACAGAGCCATGGACGAGACACAGGAGCCATGCGCACACTGCACCAAGAATGCTGTGGACAACTATGAGCCGATGACCAACGGCGACTACATCCGGTCGCTCAGTGATGCGGATCTTGCGCAGATAATCATGTGTCCGAATGAGATAGGGTTTGATGGCAATAAATGCACAGGGCATTGTTGTGAGTGTACCCGCAGATGGCTGGAGGCGGAAAGGAAGGTTGAGGAGTGATGGCACAGATTCCAAATGAGATCAAACAGGATCCGAACTGGGCAAGAGCCGTGGCAATCTCAAAACAGTATGCTGTAAGCACATACCCAGCTACCTGGGTATTGAACTTTATAAACGAATGGAACGCGGCTGTGGCAAGGCTGAGAAGATAGGAGTGTGGGAATATGGAAGAGAGAGAAGCAATAGCCAAATTAAAGGAAACAACAGATTATAGATATTCACATTATGCCTATGTGAATGATACCGGAAAGGCATTTGATATGGCGATAAAGGCACTTGAGAAACAAGGACTAGAGAAACGTAAGTCAGAGAAATCAATGAGAATTGAGGTAAAAAAACTTATTGAGGAGCATCCAACAGTCTACGATGTGGACAAGGTTGTGGAGCAGTTAGAAAATGAGCGAAAGTTTTGGGAGAATGCATACGACAGTAATTTAGGAAAAGAGAAAGCAAGAAGTTATGAGCATGCAATCGAGATTGTGAAAGGTGGTGGTGCAGATGAGTGACAGATATTTATTTAAAGCAAAGAGAGTTGACAATGGAGAACAGATTGTAGGCGGATTAGTGAAATATGGTTTTGTTGGTAAAGAAAAATATTATATTATACCTGATTACGCATCGGACTTATATGCTATAGAGATAGACCCGAACACAATCTGTCAATGTACAGGATTGACAGACAAGAATGGCAACTTAATTTGGGAGAATGATGTGGTTGAGTTCTTCGGACATAAAGGAGTTATCGTGTGTGAGTGTGGCAGCTTTGGAATTGCTTATAAAACGCTCATAGATTGGGAAGAAATACAATCCAATATCAAGTGCGTTACGGGATGTGAAAATATCTTATATGCTTGCGAAAATGACAATTTTATATCACTATGGGAAATCTGTTGGAACTTTAATGATGAAGATAATTCGTTGTGTACAGTAGAGATTGCTGGCAACATATTTGATAATCCAGAATTGATAAAGGAGAGTGATACATAATGGCCAAATGGAATATAGACACAGTTCCCAAATGTGAAAAGGGAACTACTTCAGATGAGGTTCTTGTAACGATAGAAAAAGCCTCAATAATAACAGGTGAAATATACAGTCGAGTTGTTAAGGCGGTATATATCCCGCATCACAATTGTTCTTTGGAAGATTTAGAATGGAACGTGGATGATGATATCTTAGATGGGTGGGAGTATACAGAAAATGGTATTTCTTGGTGGATCCCACAGGGCTGGTATGAAGTACATGATTATTGTGATAATTATGAATACTCAAAGATTACAGATAAGGTAGTAGCCTGGAGAAAGTTGCCAAAACCTTATGAACAGAGAAAGGAGACTATATAGAATGGCATACGCAGGCAAATGCGATAGATGCGGCGGGTTCTACGACATTCCGTTTGAACACGGAGCGGCGATAAGGGCAAGGATAGTTGATGTGTTCGATGATACAGTAGAGACAATGGATTTATGTTCGGACTGCATGAATGAGCTCCACAGCTTTCTTAGTGGGGCAGAGCTCAATGATCCGGGAGTGATAGAGAGTAAGGGGCAGATAGGATTCAGAATGAAGCTGGATCCTGACAATCATTTGATGAATCGGTTCATGAGGAAGGAGTGAAAGGATGGCAAAGTCAGATAGAAAGCTACACGAAGCAAGAATGGCAGGGGCTGCATGGCTGATGAATGTCATCAAGACACAGGGCATGGAAGCGGCAGAGAAAGAACTCAAGACTAGAGGTGCTGTGTTCATTCCGCTTGAGGTCAACCAGAAGCAGCTTGATGAGTCAGTATATAAGATCAAGTTAAATACGATAGACACGATCCTGATTATGTCCTGCATGGTCTTACGTGATGAGTTCGATTTTGGACAGAAGAGGCTTGATAGGTTCTGTGAAAGATTTAATTCAAAGACAGAGGCTATATGTGATGGAGATATCATATGGGATGACATGATACAGACACTAAAGGAAGAAACAGGCTTGGATTTCACCATCCGGGAGAACAAGTAGGAGGTGAGACGGTGAAAGCAAAAGAGTATTTGAAACAGGTGGAGCTTCTGGATGTTAAGATCAGGCAGAAGAAGATAGAGCTTGCAGGACTCAAGGAAGATGCAACCTGTACAGGGGCATTTGATTATTCGGCAGAAAAGGTGCAGACAAGCGCCAAGGCTGATTCTATGAGCAATAAGGTGGCAAAGTATGTTGACCTTGAGAAAGAGATTCATGAGGACATAGAGCGGTTCACGGAGCTCAAGCATAAGGTCATAGGACAGATACATATGCTTGATGACATAACATACATGAAGATCTTATTTAAGAAGTATATAGAATTTAAGACCTTAAAGACTATAGCAAAAGAAATTGGGTATTCATATGATCGGACAAGGCATGCTCATGGATATGCCTTGTTGGAGTTTGAAAGAGCGTGCTTAAATGAGAAAGTCGACACACTTTAGCACAAAAAAGCACACTTTAGCACAACATAGCACATTGTAAACGTGGTATACTGCAATGGTAAAATTATATTGATTCATAAGGGACATGACTGTTTGCCATTTCGGTCGTGTCCCTTTTCTTATGCCCAGTGGTTGTACCTCCCCTTGTGAAAAGTGAACGCTGATCTCTCCCCACTGGGCTTTTTGTTTGAGGTTGTGAGACCTGAATATAGTTTTGAATACATACATTCTGTACTTGGTAGATTGGCATTACCAATAGCCATGTTAAGGGTGATGGTTAAATGCACTAAGATATATAAACTTCAGCCGACTATAAAGCTGGGTGGGGAAGTAAAGAGTGTATGTAAACCGCTATACAAGATTGTGATTCCAAAGAGAGTGAGAAAGTAGCAGAAAGAAGGTGTGACATTATGGCTAAACTGACAGCTAAACAGCAAAGATTCTGTGATGAATACCTGATTGACCTTAATGCCACACAGGCAGCTATAAGGGCGGGGTATTCAAAGAAAACAGCAAATGAGCAAGGAGCACGCTTGTTAGTAAATGTTAGTATTCAAAAGAAAATATTTGAGCTACAAAAAGAGCGTGAAAAGCGTACAGAAATAACTCAGGATAGCGTATTACATGAGCTTGCACTTATCGCATTTGCAAAGGCATCTGACTATGCAAGAGTAGTTGAAAAGGATGCCATGGTAGAAGTTGATGGGAATATGGTTCCGGTACTTGACGAGGACGGCAATCAGGTGAAATACAGGACGGTAGAGCCTATCCTGACGGATGAACTGACAGAGGATCAGAAGAAGGCTATTGCAGTTATAAAAAAGGGTCGAGATGGCTTTGAAATAAAGCCTTATAGCAAGATACAGGCGTTGGAGCTCCTGGGTAAGCATTTGGGTATGTTCACAGAAAAGGTGGAAGTGAAGAATACCACACCAAATGCATTTGAGGGACTTACAACCGAAGAATTGAAGAAACTTATTGATGACGTTTGATAGACATGACCCTTTATTACAGCAACAGCTAAAGATAGAGCTATCAAGGAGAGAGTTCTGGCAGTATTGCAAGCTGACTTCTCCTGATTTCTATAGTAACGACAGAGGCTTTCTGCATGATCTTGCAGATAAGCTACAGTGGTTCGTGGAAGATGCAGAACAACAGATAATGGTTGTAAATATGCCGCCACGACATGGAAAGTCACGAACAGCTACCAAATTTGTCCAGTGGCTATTCGGTAAATATGGTATAGACAAAAAGGTTATGACAGGTTCATATAATGAGACGTTGTCAGGAACCTTTGCAAAGGCTGTCAGGGATGTCATAGCCGAGAAACCTACAGAGGGAGTATTGACATATGGTGACATATTCCCCAGTACAAAAATAAAGTATGGTGAGGCTGCAGCTCAGAAGTGGAGCCTTGAGGGCAGTCAGCAGGCTAATTACCTTGCAACATCTCCGACAGGTACAGCAACAGGATTTGGCTGTAATATCATGATAATAGATGATCTTATCAAGAACAGTGAGGAAGCCTACAATGAATCAGTATTGCAGAAGCAGATTGACTGGTTCAACAATACAATGCTCTCCAGAACAGAGAATGATTTTAAAATCATCATAATTATGACAAGATGGTCAACAAAAGATCTTGCCGGATATGTACTTGCCAACTATGACAATGTAATTCATATCAATTACAAGGCAGTACAAGACGATGGGACAATGCTCTGTGAGGCTATCCTGTCATATAAGGATTACAAGATAAAAACAAAGAACATGAATAAGGATATAGTCCTTGCAAATTACCAGCAGGAGCCTATAGATGTCAAGGGCAGACTATACAGTCATATCAAGACATATACGGATATTCCAAGGGATAGTAAGGGCAATAACCTGTTCAAATATATATTGAACTATACAGATACAGCGGACACAGGCAGTGATTATCTGTGTTCTATTTGTTATGGCATGTATGAGAGTACATACTACATACTTGATGTTTTATACACAAAGGAGTCAATGGAAGTTACTGAGCCGGCAACAGCTCAGATGCTGACGAACAATAACGTTGGTAATGCTTTAATAGAGAGCAATAATGGCGGTCGAGGATTCAGCAGAAACGTTATAAGAGAACTGAAATCTTTGGGAAATACTCACACTAAAATACAGTGGTTCTTTCAGTCAAAGAATAAGACATCAAGGATCCTGTCAAACAGCACAGGAGTAATGCAGAACGTTCTCTTCCCTGTGAATTGGGAAGACAGATGGCCAGATTTTGCGGAAGCAATAAGGAAGTATCAGAAAGAGGGTAAGAATGCTCATGATGATGCTCCGGATGCTCTGACTGGTGTATATGAGAATGATAAGCCTAAGGGAACATGGCTGGTATAGAGAGGTGAAAGAATGCTAACCCCTGACGAGATAAAAGAATTGATAGACAGTGACCGCACATCAGAAAAAAAGCAGTTCGCCCGGACAGGCGAAAGATACTATGACGGCGATCATGACATAAAGAAGTATAGATTGTTCTATTACAATGCGGACGGCGAACTGGTAGAGGACAAGACCAGAAGCAACGTGAAGATACCACATCCATTCTTCACAGAGCTGGTTGACCAGTGCACCCAGTACATCCTATCAGGGGATGGCATTGTAAAGTCCAACGACACTGAACTGCAGAAACACATGGACAAGTATTTCAACAACAATGATGAGTTCATGTCTGAGCTTTCTGACGCTATCACAGATATGCAGGTCAAAGGCTTTGCGTATATGTACGCATACAAGAATGCCAAAGATATGATGTCATTTGCCAATGCTGACAGTATCGGAGTTATTGAGGTCAGAGCCAAGGATACGGATGATGGCTGTGCATACACGATATACCACTATACAGACAGGATAGACAAAGGACACAAGACAATCGAGAGAATACAGGTCTGGGATGATAGGCAGACATATTATTATGTCCAGGTTAATAATGGGGCGGTGGTGTTAGACGATACTGAACCAATCAACCCAAAGCCTCATGTACTTTATACAAAGAATAATGGAGATAAGGCCACCTACTTTGATGGATTTGGCTATATTCCATTCTTCCGGCTGGATAACAACAAGAAGCAGTTCTCAAGCCTTAAGCCTGTAAAGCCACTCATAGATGACTATGACCTGATGGCCTCAAGCCTGTCAAACAACCTCATAGACTTTGATTCCCCACTATATGCTATCAAAGGCTTTCAGGGAGACAACCTGAATGAGCTTCAGACAAACCTCAAAACAAAGAAGATCATAGGTGTAGGTGAGGATGGTGACGTAGATGTCAAGACTGTTGATGTGCCATATCAGGCACGACAGGCGAAGCTTGAACTTGACGAGAAGAACATATACCGGTTTGGAATGGGACTGAATACCGCTGGACTCAAGGACACATCAGCAACTACGAATATAGCCATTAAGGCGGCCTACTCATTGCTTGACCTTAAGGCAAAAAAGATAGAGAAAGCTCTCAGGAAGTTCTTAAGGAAGATAGTAGAGATTGTCATTGACGAGATCAACAAGGCTGAGAACAAGGCATATAAGGCCGAGGATGTTTATTTTGAGTTCGCTCATGAGATTATGAGCAATGCTCAGGAAAATGCACAGATAGAGCTTACAGAGGCTCAGGTAAGGCAGACAGAGATCAATACAATACTCAATGTTGCAAGCATGTTTGATGATGAGACGATTATCAAAGCTATCTGTGACTGGCTTGATATTGATTATGACGAGATCAAGGACAAGCTGCCTAAAGAAGAGGAGAGCACGGAAGAGGCTCAGAAGGTGCTTGATAACATCAATACAGATGACGGAACGGAGGTGTGACAGATGGAAAGTAATAAAGTATACAAGATAGATCTTGATACTAGAGCGGTGCTGGTGCCGGCTGGAGAGGTCATCGGTGTATATCATGACAAAGATGTGAACCGACTGACTTTTGAAGTACCAGGAATATATAAAGGTATAGATCTCACAGGTTATCAGATATCAATCAATTACATGAATGAGGAAGAGCAGAAAGATTTGTACCTAGTCAATGAATGTAACATAGCCATGGGCGCAAACGACAAACCGGAGAGTATAACATTTGATTGGGTGGTAGGTGCTACTGCATGTGCTGTTCCAGGTGCATTAAGCTTTACAGTATGCTTTAAGAAGTTAGACAGTGAGGGCAATATACTAAACGAGATCAACACCAAACTCACGAGGATGAAGGTTCTTGAAGGTTGCGAGGCAGTTGAGAGCGAGATTGAAGAGCGGTATATGACAGACCTTGCAGGACAGCTTTACAAGGAACTTGATGAAGTAAAAAAACATGGCAGTGATGTCAAAGGAAGGCTTGCGGCGGTCATCACTGAAAAAGGTGTTGAGACCGCAAGCGGTGATGATTGGGATGTGGTTATTGATAATGCACAGAAGATATCAACAGGTACATCGAACTCACAAATATTAAGCACAACAATGATATCTGGTGTAGTGCAGTGTCGAGTGACACATGAGACGGATAACACATTAGATTAAAGGAGGAATCATGTATGTTGACAAATAATTATGCTGGTCTTGTTAGCCTGAACTGTCAAATTGGTTCAGGCAATTATACTGTGTGTAAAACCACAGAAAACAAAACAGTTAGCGCAAGTTACTCCTGGTTTAGACAGCTGTTTAGCGCATCGTTGCGTTTAAAAAATGTGCCTAGCTCAGCCGCAACCGGAGTTTATTTGATGTTGGGGACCGGCACAACACCAGCGACAGCGGCAGATATAAAGCTTGAAAATGTGACAGAGGACTATGAGATCATCACACAAACTAAAGATATACCGCAGACATTTTCAAGTTCTATTATGACTATCACTAGAGTTATACGAAATACAGGCAATGCACCATTAACCATATCAGAGGTAGGGTTATATGCGAGTTATGCAAATGCTTTCACGGGGGGAATGATGTTAGCACGTGAGGTCATTGAACCGGTAACGTTGGAACCCGGCGAGAAGCATTCGTTCACAATGGACATATGCGTACAGTAGACATAAAACAAGGTTAGATTTTAGCCTTGTTTTTGGGGATAAAAGATGAACAAAGCACAAAAGCAGGTTGCACAGGCACAACTAAATAGAGAAAAGCAGGCAATCAAAGAACTCAAACAGGTATATCAGCGGGCATTGAGAGATTGTGAGCAGAAGATAAGAGAGCTTTCAGAACGAACTGATATGGAGAATCTGCAGAGCATCATCTATCAGAAACAGTATCAGGAGGCATTGAAAGCGCAGCTTGAGGGTGTTCTGAGTAACCTGCAGTCTAACTCATATGCAACTGTGTCTGACTACCTGACGAAGTGCTACAGAGACGGATACACAGGTGTCATGTATGACCTGCAAAAGACAGGTATTCCAATCGTCATGCCGATAGATCAGGCGGCAGTTGTGAGAGCTATTCAGACGGACAGCAAGCTCAGTAAGTCGCTATATGACAGGATGGGCGAGGATGTGACATACCTCAAGAAAGCGGTCAGGGCAGAGGTGTCAAGAGGCATTGCAAATGGCTCAACGTGGAATGAGGTGGCTGGTAAGCTCTCAAAACATATGGCAAATACTCCATTTCAGAAGGCTTATAACAACTCTATCCGCATTGCGAGGACTGAAGGGCATCGCATACAGGTACAGTCAGCGCTGGACGCTCAGCACGTAGCTAAGAGTAAAGGTGCGGACATAGTGAAGCAGTGGGATGCCACCCTTGACGGAGCAACGAGAGAACATCATCAGATGCTTGATGGACAGATCCGGGAAGTCGATGAGCCTTTTGAGGTTGGTGGTCGTAAGATTAAGGCTCCTGGAATGTTTGGAGATCCGGCAGAGGACTGCAACTGTCGCTGCTGCTTATTGCAGAGAGCAAGGTGGGCGCTGGATGATGAAGAGCTTCAGACTCTAAAGGATAGGGCAGCATACTTTGATCTTGACAAGACAAATGAGTTTGAGGAATACCAGCGGAAGTATCTTGGAATAACCAGGGAAGATATACAGAAGTATGATAGCACTTTGAAAGCAGATTTTAAGCCAGCTATGACTATAGAAGAAGCGGAAGAATACGCTCAGAAATTCTTTGAAAATGGATATAGTCCAACATTTAAGGGACAGGCGGTGTATAAAGGTATATCGCTTGAACATGCAAATGAGATTAACAAGACTCTGGAAGAAATATATTCGCAATACGAGATTCCAAAGCTTAAGGGTATAAAGGCTATATCTCCAACATCTGCACAAGGTAAGAAAATATTCTCTAGTGATGATGCCGTGGCAGCGTATAATCCGGCAGAACATGGTATTTTCATAAATAAAAAGGTTCTGAAAGATGTCAAAGCTCTTGAGGCATACAACAAGGAGGCTGAGGACGCATGGGATATTGTTATGAAGAATATAGACAAGCTTACCGGCAGACAGCTTGAACTTGCAGAAACTTATAAGAGAGCAGGCCGTCAGATAGTCGGTGATGGTAGTGTAAAAGATTACATAACACACGAAATGGGGCATCATGTTCAATGGACTATGATTGACCCAAAGACAGGGAATGCTATTGGGGATAGAATGAGCAAATATGCGCCACATATATCCGGATATGCAAATGCAAGCAGAGGAGAATACATAGCTGAAAGTTATGCGGCATATATGAAAGGCCAGAAGGGCATCCTGGATCCTGAGTTTATAAAATTACTTGATAAAAAACGGAAAGAGGGCGTAAGAATTGTGTATAGAAAGAAAACAATATCGGATGATATTTTTGAGACTTCTAATTTAACTAAATCAGATTCAATACGACCAAAGACAATTAGAAATAAGTTAAATAAATCAGAACTTGGAAAAGAAACATTAACATACATACAGAATAACAAACTAACTGTAAATATGTGCTATGGAATAGATAATCCTAATAATGAGTACGGATATTATGATCTGTACGAAGATTCAATAACTATTTTTTGTGATAAGACAATTACTGCTGATAAGACAGCTGAAATAATAGTACACGAGGCAATGCATAGAAAACTGGGGTGCAAAGGTACGTTTGAGGAAGAAGTAAAATGCTTTGAGGCAGAAATTTTACATAGGAAAGGTAAATTGACAGCCCAGGATAAAGAGGATATAATAAAAAAAGTAAGAGAAAGATATCCTGAATTATCATAAGGGGTGATTGCCATGGGCGTTACAGAGTCATTGAATCGAATAAATCGAATGAGAAATGGGGAAAAAATTAAATGCCCAAGATGCGAAGGTGGCCATATGGCTGCTGTTGGGGATCCCAAACATACACATGTGTTTAGATGTGATAAATGTGGAACGAGTATTGTGATGAGAGCTAGTGACTAAAGAAAAGTTAATATGTTTATACAACCTCTTTACCAAAAAATGGTAGAGAGGTTTTTTTATGCCCAAAATCGGCTCAAGGCAGTAAAACTGTGACCGATAAAGAATAACTCCGGCAAGAGTAATAACTGCCATGTGTGGCTACGATTAAAGCCAGAAAGGATGGAAACGATGGAATTAAAGGAACTGTTAGGAGATGACCTGTATAAGCAGGTACAGGCGAAGATTGACGAGAAGAACAGCACAGAGACAGATAAGCTCAAGCATGTAAGATACACAGATCTGTCCGAGGGCAAGTACGTCAGCAAGGAGAAGTATGATTCAGAACTTGACAAGCTCAACACACTGATCACCGGCAAAGACACGGAGATTGGCAATGCAAATAAGCTTATTGAGGAGCTTAAGAAAGCTTCCAAGGGTGACGAGGGCATGCAGCAGAAGATATCAACTTATGAGACAGAGAATGCAAGGCTTCAGAAAGAGCTTGAGGAGACTAAGGTCAACTCAGCTATCAAGGTGGCTCTGCTTGAGGCTCATGCGGTTGATACTGATTATATGACCTATAAGATCAAGACAGCCCTCAAGGAGAAGAATGAGGAGCTTAAGCTTGATGATGAAGGTCATATCAAAGGTTGGGACAATATGCTCACAGACTTAAAGACACAGTTCCCGGCTCAGTTTACAGCTTCATCCGGCTCAGATGATGGCAAGAGGAACATCATTGAGAATAAGCTGCCAGATCCTACAAATAAAGATACAGGACTGACGAGAGAAGACATATTAAAGAAATCATATGCAGAGCGTGCTAAGATTGCCCAGGAAACACCTGAGATATATGAAGCTGCTATGCATGGAACAAAGTAAGGTAGAAAGGAAAAGGTGAAAGAATATGGCAATTACAAAGGTAAGTGATGTCATTAACCCAGAAGTGATGGGGGATATGATCGATGCAAAGGTAGAGGCACAGGCTAAGCTTTTAAAGTATGCCCATGTTGATACATCCCTTGAAGGTGTACCAGGAGACACAAAGACAGTTCCATCTTGGAATTATATCGGTGATGCTGAAGATTTTGACCCTGAATCAGGGAATGAAATAGAGGCATCTAAGCTCACAGCAACAAAGGAGACGTTCACGATCAAGTGCGCAGCCAAGAGTGTATCAATATATCAGACAGTAATCAATAGTGGTCTGGGTAATCCTGTTGGACAGGCTGAGACTCAGCTTGCAAAGTCTATTGTAGGCAAGCTGGATAATGATCTGCTTGATGCTGCATATACATCTGAGAATGTATACACACCAGATACTCTTGCTGTAATCGGCTATGATGGCATTGTTGATGCCAACACAAAGTTCGAGGATGAAGAGGATGGAATAGAGAAGGTTATGTTCATAAACCCTATGCAGGAGGGAACACTTCTCAAGGATGACAACTTTAAGTCAGCGGACAAGTTTGACAAGAGCGTTATTGTGACAGGCTCTATAGGTAAGATTGGATCATGCTGGGTAAAGAAGTCAAAGAAGATCAAGCTCATGACTTATGAGAAAGACACAGAGAAGGGAACTATTACTATAGTGGCTGATTCAACTGCTGAGTCAGACACAAACAAGCATCTTAGTACAGTTCAGCCAACATGCAAAGATAAGCTTGTAATCGGTGATAAGGTTAAGAGTCTTGCAGCTGGTTCACAGTATTATCTCTGCCCTATCATCAAGCTCCAGCCTGACTCAGAGGAGACAGAGTTCACGGAGGAGGAAGCACCAGCTCTTACAATCTTTCTTAAGAAAGACATTCAGGTTGATCACGAATGGTTACCGAAGAAGCAGAGACATGATATCACAGCATCTAAGTATTATGGTGCTGCACTCACCAACGCTTCAAAGGTTGTACTTGCTAAGTTTAAGAAGTAAGGCGGTGGTCATATGATCATGACTGTCGAAGAGTTGAAAAAGTATGTAGACACCGAGGAGAAAGATTCAGTGCTTGAGGCTAAGCTTCAGGCACTGGAACTCCTGATCAGAAAATATACAAATAATAATTTTCAGGACAGGAACAGACGGTTTGTGGCTCCTGTGGACGCTGTGACAGGCTTTCAGTATGCATCTGAGCTGTTCAAGGTTGGCGACACTATACAGGTGTCAGAGTCACGCTACAACGATGGCTTGTACACCATCAAAGCTGTGGATATGGACAATGGACATATAGAGGTGAATGAGGAACTTGTAAGCGAACCGGTCGCCATGGTGACAAAGGTGGTATATCCGATGGATATCAAGCTGGGAGTTGCAAACATGCTTTCATGGGACCTGAACAACCGGGATAAAGTCGGTGTACAGTCTGAGACCATCAGTAGGCATTCTGTGACTTATTTCAACATGGATGGTGATAATTCCATCATGGGATATCCAAAGTCGCTGCTTGGCTTTTTAAAGCCATACATGAAAGCGAGGTTTTGAACATGAGAGGAATAGGCGGAAATGCAGTTGCATATATACAGGTCAAGAGCATAACCAGAAACGAGATAGGTGAACAGGAAGCTGCATGGGTGTCAGAAGATACCTTGACCGGCTGGCTTGACCTCTCGGGCGGTGACAGTAAGTACACAACATACAATGCCAAGGTGCAGGAATCCACGCATATGTTCGTGGCTGATTATAAGCAGCTCAGTGACATGATCAAGGCTGAGAATAGCCGTATGGTGGTTAATGGTCAGGTATATGACATCATGCTGATAGATGATCCGATGGGGATGCATGAACAGCTTGAGATATATCTGAAGTATACAGGAGGGCAGTAATGGGAAATGTGGAGTTCACAGACAACAGAATAAAGGTTGAGGCGGCCCTTGATGATGCCATTGTTGCATTCCTGTATGAATCTGCAGGCGAGATTGAATCTCAGACCAAGGATGCACAGACAAGAACTGACACAGGGCAGACTAAGGGCGCATGGACACACCATGTCGATGAAGATAAGGGCGAGGCTGTAATTGGAAATCCTTTGGAGAATGCTATCTGGGAAGAGTATGGAACAGGTGAATACGCACTGAAAGGTAATGGACGCAAAAACCCATGGGCCTATAAGGATGAGCGTGGCGACTGGCACACAACTCATGGTAAGAAGCCACTCAGACCTTTACAGAAAGCCTTCGACAAGACAAAGGGCAAGATCATCAGGCGACTTGGCTCTATTCTCAATCAGACGTTCAGTGAGTAAGGCGGTGATGGCATGACGACAGAGACATTATCATATATCAATAGTGTACTCACAGATGAGCTTGAGATTCCATATGCATTTATAGAGTGGCAGGATGACCCGCCAAAGGCATACTTTGTTGGTGAATATTCTGAAGGTGATACACCTGAGGAAGATGGATGTCAGGAAATAACATTCATCATAGATGGATTCACAAGAGGCTCGTGGTTTAGCCTGGAGAAGTACAAACAGAAGATAGAACAGAATATTGAACGAACGGCAATCCTTGCAAGTGGTGCGGGGGTTGCCGTTTTTTATGGGAATGCGTCACCGATTCCAACAGGGGATGCAGACCTCAAACGTATACAGATCAATTTGACTATTAAAGAATATAAGAATGGAAGGTGATTATATCATGGCAGATACATTAACTTATGAAGAGTTTAAGTCATCCGGTATCACAGACAAGACACCGAAGAACATTGTGTTTGGTGCCGGAACGATTCACAAAGGGCTCAGGTATGACGCATCAAAAAAGACATGGAACTTTGCTGAGTCTTTGATCGGTGCAACATCCGGCGGTACAAAGCTGTCAATCAAGCCTGAGCTCAAGGATATAGAGGTCGATGGTGCATCAGTTAAGGTTAAGGAGTTGGCAGTTAAAATAGGCGAGACAGCACAGATGGATACTAACATGGTGGAGCTGTCGCCTGAGACGATCAAGATGGCTATTATTGGACAGAATGGCACATCAACAGCGGAAGGATACGATGTGATCGAATCCAAGGCAAGAATTGAAAAGGATGATTACATTGAGAACTTCGGATATATTGGAAGATTCTTAGATGGTCGTCCTGTTATCGTGATCTTTGACAATGCGCTCTGTACATCAGGCCTTGAGATAGAGGGCAAGAACAAAGAGAATGGCACATTTGCGCTGACAATGGAGTGCTATGCGGATCTGTCACCGGCAGCTGATACATTGCCATACCACATCTATTTGCCTACCGGCACGACAACGGAGCAGGTTCAGCAGTCTATAGATTCCAGTACAGAAGTAACAGACTAATTGACATAGAAAAGGAGAGATAATCATGGGAACAACCGAGATAAAAAAGAATAAAGATGTAGTAGAGAATACCGAAGTAGTAGAAGATGCCGAGGCAACAGAAGATGTGCAGGAGATCAAGCCATATACACTTAGAAATCCCAAAGCAACAGATATCGCTTCATTCCTGAAGCTGTTCAGTAAGCTGGGGGTAAAGGACTTCAAAGACCCGTTCAGCGGCAATGGGTTCAAAGAGCTCATTGCGAAGGAACGTGAGAAACTTGCTGGTGATGAGGATGATGAGGACACATCGAAGTTCCTTGAGAATGTGGGTATTGGTCTTGCATTCGAGCTTGTAGATGTGATCCTGACAAAGCTGTCAGACTGTCAGCGTGAGGTATTTGTCTGCCTGTCACACCTGTCAGGTATGACAGTGGATGAGGTAGCAGATCTTGACCTCTCTGTGTTCACACAGATGTTATATGATGCGGTCACACTTCCGGGCTTTGCGGATTTTATCAAGGTTGTTTCAAGATTGTTCGAGAAGAGACAGTAGGCTATCTCAAGTTCATGGATCTGATATTTCACAGATATGCGGATCCGTACACTCTGCTTGATACGATGATAGACAATCAGAGCTTTGATGAGTTTGTATGCACGTTTGTGCGTCTTGACGATGATGACAAGCTCTGGGATATGTATATCCATAAGTGCTGGGAGAACATATCATTTAATGACTTCAAGGCAAGGCTGTACGGCACATCAGGTGGCGGTTCACAGCCAGTCAGATCAGGGGCATTTGAAAGCAGAGACGAACTTGAAACAACCATAAAGGATTCCATGTCGATCATAGAGAATTTTATACCATAGGGGCACACAGAACGTGTGTCTCTATTTTTTTATTATCGAGGAAAGGGGGTAGACCCTTTTGGAAGTATTTAAGATACTGGGAAAGATTGCCATAAAAAATGATGAGGCTAAGAAAAGCTTAAATGAGACAAGTGAAACTGCTGAGAAGACGCAAAGTAAGCTGAGTAGGATATTCCAGTCTATAGGCAGAAGTGCTATAAAAAGCAACTCGGAGATATCGGAAAGCAATGCTAATACAGGTAAAAGCTTGTCACAAATAGCAGCCGAATCAGGAAAGACAGTCAACCAGTTAAAAAGTGATGTGGGAAAAGCTGCAGCAGAGTATAGAAAGCAGGGGATGAGTGCATCTGAAGCTATGAAGAAAGCCTATGCAGACATTGGATATGTAGCTGGTGAGACGCACAAGAAGGTAGACAAGCACCTTGATAAGACTGGAAAGAAGACAGTGGATATCAAGGCTAAAATGAAGTCAATGTTTTCAGCCATAGGTAAAGGTGCTCTTACATCAGTAAAAGCACTAGCTAAAGTATCAGTAGCGGCGGCTAAGATTGGAGTAGTCGCAGCTACCGTTGTGGCGACTGGTTTAACTGCAATGACAAAGAGTGCTGTAGAGCAGTATGCGGACTACGAACAGCTTGTTGGTGGTGTTGAGACACTGTTCAAGGACAGCTCAGATAAGGTAGTTGAGTATGCAAATAATGCATATAAGACGGCGGGACTGTCGGCGAACGAGTATATGGATACTGTAACGAGCTTTTCAGCGTCATTACTACAAGGCCTTGAAGGTGATACAGCGCAGGCTGCCGAGTATGCGAATCTGGCCATAACAGACATGTCAGATAATGCCAATAAGATGGGCACCAGTATGGAGATGATTCAGAACGCATATCAGGGCTTTGCAAAGCAAAACTACACCATGCTTGATAACCTCAAGCTTGGTTATGGTGGTACTGCATCTGAGATGGCAAGGCTTATCAATGATTCTGGTGTACTTGGTGATACCATGACCGTGACAGCAGATAACGTCAACAGTGTATCATTCGATAAGATGATTGAGGCTATTCATGTTGTGCAGACTAACATGGATATAACAGGCACTACCGCAAAAGAAGCAGCCACGACAATACAGGGATCCATCGGCATGGTGAAGTCCGCATGGGCTAATCTGCTCATAGGTATGGCAGACCCATCTCAGGATATGGGAGTGCTGATGAATAACCTTGTTGATTCGGCTATGGCTGTAGCAGATAATCTTGTTCCAAGGATAGCCGATACACTGCCGAGGGTGGTTACAGGGCTGTCTCAGCTGACTCAGAAACTGGCACCATACATACCGCCTCTTATTGAGCAGTTACTGCCATCGTTGATACAGGGAGCGACATCGTTGTTGTCTGAGGTGGTCAATAATCTGCCCGGAATACTTGAGACATTACTGCCCGGCATAGGTGGGGAATTGGGCCAGTCGATATCAACCGCTCTAAATTCTATTTTTAGCACCCTGACATCGATTTTACCATCGATTCTGCAGTTGGTGGGACCTGTGCTGACAACACTGTCAACACTGCTTAATCTGCTTTTACCACCGATGATGCAGATTATTCAGGCGGTTTTACCGCCACTTACGAATCTGATCAATATGCTTTTGCCGCCGGTGACTCAGATTATTCAATCTTTACTGCCTGTTTTGATGGCTATTTTGCAGCCTATACTTGAATTGTTACAGCCGTTTTTGGATATGTTGACACCGATTATCGACTTGGTAATGCAGGTAATCACACCACTGACAGATCTTATCAATATGATATTACCACCACTGGCGGAAATACTTTCGATGCTGATGGAAGATTATCTAAATGTGCTGAAACCAATCCTTGAATGGTATTGTAAGATGCTTTCAGGAACGCTTAAAGCTGCCATCAAGTTGATAGTTACAGTGATCAATAACTGTAAAGAATCATTTGCTGCAGCTTGGCGGGGAATCAAGAAAGCATGGAACGCGGCACCAGAGTTTTTTAGTAATATAGGATCCGATATAAAAGGTGCATTTGCATATGTAGGCACATGGTTCAGTGATATATTCAGCAAGGCATATAATGGGGTTAAGAATAAATTTTCTCCGATAGTGAACTTCTTCTCAGAAACATGGCAGAAGATCAAGAATATATTCGGCAAGGTTGGAACAGCAATAGCAGACGGATTATCTGGTGCTGTGACATCAGCGGTCAATGCGATACTGAACAAGGCTACAGGGATTATCAATGGCTTTATCCGGGCAATCAATTCGGCTATATCAGTCTTGAATAAGATCCCAAAGGTGTCGATATCGAGAATAGATGAGCTTGACGCTCCGCAGCTTGCTGAAGGTGGTGTGCTTAAGCGTGGTCAGGTTGGTATCCTTGAGGGTAATGGAGCTGAGGCTGTAGTGCCACTTGAGAAGAATACTGGCTGGATCAAGAAGGTAGCCGAGGATATGGCAGAGGCTACAGGTGGAGCAGTGACTGGTGATTCGGAATCACTGAAGGTACTTTATAAGATACTGGAGATTATAAGACACATAGATGACAACATGTATGAGTGGATACTGACAGCTCTTACAGAGGGTGTGAGATTGAAACTTGATGGCAGAGAGTTCGGAAGGATGGTGAGAAATGCTTGAACAGCTTAAATATGTGAATCATCTCGGTGAGGTTATAGAGTTTGGCAAGAAAGGAACATTTGCAAACAGTAATGATCTCAGAGATTATGAGTGGACATACGACAGCAGCAGAAACCGTGCCGAGAATTTTAGAAAAGGGGTGGTCTCAAAGACCATCCCTATTGTTATATCTGCGGCAAATAAGAAAAAGTGTACAGATATTAAGAATAGGCTGTATGAGGTTTGTGAGAAGGATATTATAGCAGAAAAGAAGGGAAGGCTCTATATAGGAGATTACTATCTTGAATGCTATGTGTTTAGTTCGGCGAAGAGCAATTATCTTGACGTGGCGACATCGATGAATCTGTCACTTAAAGTAGTAACAGATGGTGGCAGATGGATGAAGGAAGAGTTGCACAACTATAAGCATGTACCAGATAAGTTTATTGAAGGTAAAGGCTATGAGTATTGTTATGAATATGATTACAACTCAATTTCTGACAATATCAGTAAGCTTGAGGTGGACGACTTCAGAAACTGTGATTTTGTACTCAGCATACATAGTGGTGCTGTTAATCCAGTCATATATGTTGACAATCATTACTACAGCGTTAGGTGTGTTGTTGGCGATGGAGATAAGATCGTTATTAATTCTGCAGAGCTTACGATAACTCTTGTGAAAGCAGATGGAACACAGGAAAACATGTTCAGATACAGGGACAAGCAAAGCGATGTGTTTGAAAAGATATCCCCCGGGAATCATCGTGTGATGTGGAATGGAAGCTTTGATTTTGATTTAAGTGTAATACATGAGAGAGGTGAACCAAAATGGACATAAGGTTGATATACACTGATGCAGACAGGGTAGAACAGGGATATCTCAGGAACTTCAGCGCAGATGTGGATGTTGCAAAGGATAAGGATTTTGAGATAACTGTAGCTAGGGATAATAATATTCTGCAGGGGGGATCATGGTGGTATATCAATGGCACTGAATATGGAGGTATTGTTGACAAGATAGGTGTCATTACTGCAGACAGAGAGATTAGGTATACGGGCCGGAATCTCAGAGGCATACTTTGCGACAAGATTATTGAGCCACCGAATGGCGAAGACTACAGAATCGTAACAGGTGATGCTGTGACAATAATCAATAAGCTAATTAGGGATGCTGGGCTCAGCAATATATATAAATTTGTGGGCCCTACGTGGATAACATCATATCAGTTTGACAGATATATAAGTCTCTATGATGGTATATGTTCGCTCGTTGAAATGCAGGGTAAAGCACTCAGGATAGTCATATCGGATGGCATGGTAACTATGTGTTGCGCCGAGCCATACGATCACACTGAGGATAAAAATTGTATAACCCCAACAATAGATTACAACATTATCCAGATTAAGAACAAATATAATCATCTGATCTGCCTTGGCCAGGGTGAACTTAAAGATAGACAAGTGCTGCACTTGTACGTTGATAAGGTGGGAAATATCACCGATACGCAGACATATAAAGGCTTGGAAGAACGCACAGCAATATATGATTATAGTTCGGCCTCCAGTATTGGCGAACTCAGAACCGGAGGCATAGCAAGGCTTCAGGAGCTGAATGCAGACCGTCTGGATATGACTCTGCCAGACATGGCGATGCAAATAGGAGACATCACAGGTGGCACAGAGAAGTTTACAGGAGCAACCGTAAAAAAGCAGATCACAAATATCATAGCTAAGATAGATGATAACAGCATAGACATTGAATATTCGGTGTCGTAGCGGAAAGGGTGGAAATATGAAGATAATAACAGGAAAAACAGGGAAACCACATGTAACGAGTGCAGATGATAGAGCCTTGCACAGAGCAGAATGGGATGGCGATGGATTTTTGTCGGTCTCCCAGCCACCAGTGCTGGTTAATTCAACGACACTTAGAGTATATCCGTGTGACATTATGTTTCAGGGGTGCCATGCTAGGGTTACAGGTACATATGAAGATCTTACTTTCCCCAGTGGAGAAACAGGTAAAAAGCGAGTTGATATTCTTGTTGCAAGATACACGCTGTCAGAGGAAGGACTTGAGGATATGTCATTGCTGATCTTGACAGGGCAGCCTGTAGAATCCTCACAGGAGCCACAATCACCTGTGTATGAAACTGGCATAATAGCCAATAATGTAAGTGTCGCCGACATGCCGCTTTACAAAATTATACACGATGGAATAAATGTGAGTGGGCCAGTTGCGATTGCATCAACTTTCCCCCCACTTAGTAATAAATATACAAAAGAGGAGTCAGATTTAACGACAAAGAATATCTACCAGGCGATATCGAAAACCGAAAAAACAGCGGCAGAGGCTACCGAAAAGACACAGTCTACTGCAAATGACGCAGCATCAATGGCTGAGGAAGCTATAGGTAGGGCTGAGGAAGCGCAGAAAACAGCAGACACTGCATTGTCGAAAGCGGATAATGCACAGAACACGGCAGACAGTGCAAAAACAGATGCTGCTAATGCGCAAAGCTATGCGGAAAAAATTGCAACAAAAAGCCTTGTTATATCTGATATAGTAGGCGCAACAGCGACTATACCAGGAACTGACGCAGGAACGACACTTCAATATGCCGTTGATGTAGAGCTTCCAATGAATACGGGTAGAATATTAGTTATTCCTAAAAATATCCCTAGTGGTGTCACATACATGGGATATGAAGCTTCTTCAATAAATCAGACTACATATTCGATAACTGTAAAAGCAAAAAATACAAACAAAGCAGATTCAAATATAAGCTTAGTTGTAGTAGGAGTTGCAAGACCTAAGAATCTTATATAGGGGGTTGAGCATGTATATAAATTTTGAAACAATAATTCAGGTTGGGAAGGTACTTGGAGCTCTTGTACTGATAGGAGGGATACTCATATCAATATATAAATGGTATTCCAGGCAGAATGAACAGGACATAGAGATCAAGAAGATGAAAGAAGAGCAGTGTTTGCTTACATATGGTACACTTGCGTGTCTTAAAGGCCTAAAGGAGCTTGGATGTAATGGACCAGTCACAGAGGCTATTGACAAGATGGAAAAACATCTGAATAAAGCGGCACATGATCAGGAATAGGAAGGAGATATAATCATGGATAAGTTAGCAATATTATTATTAGTTGTTGCAGTAATTTGCACATTGATCACAGTTATCACAGAGTTTACAAAAGAGGTTGGAATACTGAAGAAGATTCCAACCTCTTTTCAGGTGCTTATAACAAGTCTCATCATATGTGAGATATGCTTGTTTGTAGCATTATCATATTTCGATATTCGGCTGCTATGGTATTACCCTGTAGCTGTATTCTTTGGTGCTTTTATTATTGCATTCATCTGTACCAGAGGATGGGACTATCTGATCGAAATATTTAAGCGATTTTACAGAGGTGGAGATATGGAGAGAAAGGAGCGTGATGGGAAATGAATGGAATAGACATCAGTGCATGGCAGGGGGATGCCGGCATAGACCTCAGTAAGATAGCGTATGACTTCTGTATAGTGAAAGCGACAGAGGGAACAGACTACAAGAACAGATACTTTACAGCACATTGTGATAAGGTCCTGAACAGGAAGAAGCTGCTGGGGGTATATCACTATGCAAACGGCGGAGACCCACAGAAAGAGGCTGACTACTTCCTGGCATACTGCAAGAAGTATATTGGCAAAGCCATCCTTGTCCTTGACTGGGAGGCAAAGAATAACCCTCAGTTTGGCAAGAATGATCTTGAGTGGTGTCTGAAATGGTGTAACTATGTATATCGGAAGACAGGCATCAAACCGCTTATCTACATCCAGAAGAGTGCTATGAACGCCGTAAAAAAGGCTGGATATGGTCTGTGGGTCGCTCAGTATCCGGATTATGAGCGGACAGGATATCAGGAACATCCATGGAATGAGGGAGCTTATAACTGCCTTATCCGTCAGTACACATCTGTCGGTAAGCTCTCAGGTTACAGCGGCAGCCTTGATCTCAATAAGGCTTATATCAGTGCAGCGAGCTGGAATAAGCTGGCCGGTAAGGTCAAGACCGCATCTGCATCCACGACAGCAAAGAAGAGCGTCAATACACTGGCTAAAGAGGTGTTAGCGGGCAAATGGGGCAATGGTGCTGATCGCAAGAGTAGACTGGCCAAGGCTGGTTATGACTATAGCAAGGTTCAGGCAGCAGTCAACAAACTTGTCAAGGTATCACAGATGACACAGGACAAGATCATCAATGCGGTTGCTCATGAAGTGATCACTGGCCGCTGGGGTAATGGACAGGAGCGTATTGACAGGCTCAAGGCAGCAGGTTATGATGTTGATGTGATTCAGAAGAGAGTGAATGAAATATTATAAATAAGATAACATATAGGAATACCCCCATCACATTTGTGGTGGGGGTATTTTTTTATGTACGAATATGGAATAAACAATACACCATAAAAGGTGCAAAAACTTATTGACAATACACCATAAAAGGTGTAATATATAAATATATTAAAAGAAGGGGATCACATAGAGTGAAATGGTGAAGATAATATGAAGAATACAATTGAAAAAGTAAATTTAAATAAATTTATCGAAGAGGCAAAAAAACTCTATTCAAAAGAGCTTAAAAAGAGTGGGATGTCGGAAACACAGGCTGAAACAGCTTGTAAAATATGGGGAAAAAACGAATACACAATAGATCAATTTAAAAATAAAGAAGAGTATGATAACGTAATGTTTTGGGTTAATGATGTAAGAGAGAGAACTTTGTCAAATTATTTAAAGCATATAAACGCAGGCGACAATTACTCTTTTTGGGATCTTGCAAGAGCATATTTTATAACACATAGTGTCGATGGATTTTACAAATTCAATATAACCGACGATACTATACTGGATCTTGTGTATTACGACAATAGTAAATATGGTGAAAGTGGATATTATTTTGTACAAATATGGCCTGAGGAAGATGAAAAATTTATATTTAAAGTAGATGCTAGACCAAAAGAATTGCGCATTTATCAGATAACAGATGATAAACAAGAGGAATTATTTAATGACATAATTGATATTTATACAATATCGGAAAATGAGGCGAAGAAATGAAAGAAATAACAGTGACAAACTTTAAAGGAAATATATTTACGGGAGCGTGGAATGGCAAGACATATAAAAGCACGATAGATGGACACCCAGAGTTATTAAGGATATATATTGATAACCAAGGGTGCCATATCACACCGGAGGAGTACGAGAAAATTGGTGGTGATCCAGTTAAAGACGCAAAAGAGAGATATATAAAAGCCACTCGGGAAAAATTAGAGGACATTTCCCGACTGCTGGACGATCCGGCGGTTGAATGGTTTTTCCGGAAGAATGGAGTAAATGTTTTTGACATCAAAATGATGATACAAAACAACAAAGTAACAGCACCGAGTAATTTAAAAAGTGAAAAGTAAGGGGTTAAAATGATTGTTTATTTAGATGTAATCGACAAGCTGGCTAAAGCTGGATATAATACGACAAAGATCCGGCGGGAAAAAATACTGTCTGAACATACTCTTCAGAACATAAGGGAGGGGAAATCAGTAACTTTAAACACTATTAATACAATCTGCAAATTGACAGGTTTACCTGTTGAGAAGATTATAGAATACCACCCGGATTAGGGTGGTATTTTTTAGGGGCAATTTAGGGGCAAAAAATTGATTTGCCATGATATGTTATTACACGAAGTACCTTCAAAAAGTAACGTATTTAAGCCATTTTGAGATATTTTGACATATCAATATATTAATTATAAAATAAACAATATGTATAAATGTATACAATGGAGGAGAGAGATGAATAGAAGGAGAACAAAAAAGGGGGCGTCGGATTCTACAGAAATGGTAGATACGATAGGCTTCAATATGCGGGATATCCGCAAAAACAGCAGATCTTCGAAGTATACGGTAAAGTATATGGTTGCGGAGATAAATGAGCTCCTGCCGGAGAATCATAAGATAACAGAAGGGATATATTACAAGTGGGAGAATGAGGAGAGGCTTCCGACAGCGCGGCACATTCCGGCTATAGCTAGTGTTCTCGGTGTGTCTGAGACTGCACTTTTTCACTGGCAGGGTATGAAGAATGGAACTGTCAACAGTAAATATAGTCAACTGGTTGAGAGCGTTAAAGCACTTGGAGATGACAAGACGGCTGATATAGCCTGGCTTGCATCGGGTTGGTCAGGTGACCTTAAAGCTCTGGTTGAATTTGACATGCTGTATGCAAGTCTGCCTGCGGAGGACAGACGGGATGTGGCATCTCTTGGAATAAGATTATATGATGTGTGCAGGAAAGAGGGCAGACTGAATCCGGATGTGCCATCTGCGGATTTCTCTTATTTGCAGCAGGCTCTCAGGGATCTGTGGGCATCAAAGTAAGATATAATTGCACAAATAAAGAAATATCTTTGTTCTTTTTGACAAAATAGCCAACTTGACATGGTAAAAATCAAAAAATTCTTGACTTGTACACAAAAAAAGCTATGATAATATCAAGGGCAACCGATTGCGCATGGAGTGTTGCGCAAATGCGGTGATATGTGCTGAACAAAAGGAGACTTGAACATGGAGACAAAAGAGTCAGGCCAGAAGATGACCATTTCTGATGTGGCTGAGGCGTTAAATATATCTAAGACTACAGTATCGAGAGCGATTTCCGGAAAGGGAAGGATCGGTGCCGAGACAAGGCGGAGAGTTCTCGAGTATATAGAGGAGCATAATTATAAGCCAAGCGTTATAGCGAAGGGGCTGGCACAGTCAAAATCCTATAATATAGGATGGGTCATGCCGAGCGACTACAGCGTGGTGGATCTGCCGTTCTTTCAGAAGTGCCTGATGGGATTGCTGGAGATGGCTGCGCCAGTGGATTATGATGTGCTTGTGTGTACAGTGTCACCGGATGATATGAGCCAGCTGGAGAGAATTGTTGAGAATCATAAGGTGGATGGGGTTGTACTTGGAAGAACTCTTGTGAATGATGCCCCGGCAGAATATCTCAAGGAAAAAAAGATACCATTTGTTGTGGTTGGAAGTATGGATGATGACAATGTTGTCCAGGTTGATCATGATCACAGAAGTGCATGCCGTGAGCTTACATCTATACTGCTTGCCAAAGGAATGACTAAGGTAGCCCTCATGGGTGGCAATAAGAATCATGTGGTAACCCTCAACAGGTATAGAGGATATCTTGATGCGATGGAGGATATGGAGGTACCGGTAGATAACAGTCTGGTATACTTTGATATAGATAATTCCGTATTATGTGAACATGCCATTGAAGAGATAATGAAGCAGAAAGCAGAATGCATACTGTGTATGGATGATGGAATATGCCAGAATGTACTTAACATACTGGATAAGAAGGGCATAAAGGTGCCAACTGATGTGAGAGTTGCGTCATTCTACAACAGCTCACTTCTGAACAATTACCAGCCTGCGATCACATCGCTCCAGTTTGATCCGCGTGAGCTTGGAATGGTGGCATGTAAACTGCTGGTGGATTTTATAGAGGGCAACGAAGTTAAGAAGAAGACACATCTGGGTTATGAACTCAGATTAAAAGAGTCAACGAAGTAATTCACAGTTATATATTCTTCCCAGAGGGGCGTCAGTGTTGGGCTGACGCCCTGTTTTTATGTGAAAAGAGCCAGAATATGCGCAACATGCGCAAGAAATCATGCGTGACGGGCATGAAAATACACCATAGAATATTGCTGTTATAGCAATATTCTATGGTGTAACAAAGAGGAAAGTAATGAAAAAACGGCCTAAGTGATTGTAATAATGGCTGGAAAAGGAAATGAAACATGAAAATCGCACATATTGGATTGCAGATGATTAACAAATATTACCACATATAGTGTACAACGCAAACGGGTGCGCAAAATATAACGAACATGGAAACGTTTCCTAATAAAGTGGCTTGTGCAAAATGTATATTTTTTTATTTTAAAAGTTATATGAATTAGTAGTTGACAACAATAAACAGAACTGATAATATATAACCATAAAGAACAACCGATTGCGCACGGGAAACAATAAGGGCAACTAATTTTCTTATTATTTATTTAAAGAGGAGGACATAAGAATGAGAAAGAAAGTTTTATCATTAACACTTGTTGCTGCGATGATGGCAGGATGCCTTGCGGGATGTGGCAACGCAGATTCAAAAGACGAAGGAACAACAGCAGCTGCTGGCGACAGCACAACACAGGCTGCAGCATCAGATGATGCAATTCAGAACTTAATTGATGCAACAACAGGAACTGTAGATCTTTCGGTATGGGCTTCTGAGGAAGATCAGGATCTCACAACACAGGTTATTGAAGAATTCAAGAAAAAGTATTCAGATGTTGACTTCAACATCACACTCGGAGCCGAGTCAGAGTCAAAGGCAAAGGATGATATCCTGGTAGACGTTGAGGCTGCTCCTGATGTATTCGCATTTGCTGATGACCAGATCAATGAGCTGGTTAAGGCTGGTGCACTTCAGCCGGTACAGGCTACATATACTTTTGATGTTGCAAACGAGAATGTGGCAGCTTCTGTTGAGGCAGCTTCTGTTGATGGAACATTATATGCATATCCAATGACAGCAGATAACGGATACTTCATGTTCTATGATTCATCAGTATTCACAGAGGATGATGTTCAGTCACTGGATGCTATGATCGAGGCAGCAAAGAAGGCAAATAAGAAGATTGCTATGAACGTATCAGATGCCTGGTATGTATACTCATTCTTCCAGGGTGCAGGTTTTGACCTTACACTTAACGATGACGGACTTACAAATACATGTACTTGGAATCAGGCAGGCGGTACAGACGTAGCTCAGGCAATTCTTGATCTCTTTAAGACTGGCGCATTTGTAGATATGGATGATCCTACACAGGCAACAGCAATCGCTGAGGGTACGATCTGTGCAGCAGTTAACGGAACATGGAGAGCAGCAGACGCTGAGGCAGCATGGGGCGAGAACTATGCAGCAGCTAAGCTTCCTACATACACAGTTGCAGGCAAGCAGGTTCAGATGGCTTCATTCTCAGGATGCAAGCTTATAGGTGTAAACCCACATTCAAAGAACGTAGGCTGGTCAATGCTTCTTGCTGAGTATCTTACATCAGAGGATACACAGGTTACAAGATTTAAGCAGAGAGGCCTTGGCCCTTCAAACATCAACGCTTCAGAGTCAGAAGAAGTTAAGGCTGATCCAGCTATATCAGCTCTTGCAGCTCAGGCAGCTTATGCAACACCACAGCGTGTAGGTGGTAACTACTGGACACCAGCAGAGACACTTGGTTCAATCCTTGCCCAGGGCAATCCAGACGGAACAGATCTTCAGAAGCTTCTCGACAACGCTGTAGAAGGAATTGAGGCACCTGTATCACAGGAGTAATTTTAAATAAGAAGTACTTTGAATAATATTTATAAGTTATAATGAGAATGCCTCATATGTCATTCGTGGCATATGGGGCATTTTAAAAAGAGAGGAGCTTTTTCATGAAGAAAATATCAGGATTCTTTAAAGCCATAGGAAGATATTTCAAGAATTTTGGTGTTGCTTTTGCAAAAGGTGATATATGGGTTAAGCTCTCAGCGGTTATCATGGGTGCAGGTTACTTCGCAAGAAAGCAGATCGTCAATGGTTTGATCATGCTCATCGTTGAGGCTGCGTTTGTGTTGATGTGCGTAGGCTATGCGGCACCAAACCTTGCCAAATTTGGAACTCTTGGAACTGTAAAGTTTGAGCAGGTATTTGATCCACTCACCATGCAGACAACCACTAATAATTACGACAATTCTTTCCAGATCCTTCTCAATTCGGTGGTTGCGTTGTTCATCATTCTTATATTCGTGCTTTTCTACATTCACAATATCAAGACAGTGTACAAGCTTCAGCAGATGAAGGAAAATGGAGAACATATAAATACATTCAAGGAAGATATGAAGTCACTCTTCAACGAGAAGTTCCACATAACACTTCTCACACTTCCGACAATTGGTGTAGTCATAATGAATATTCTGCCGATACTTATTCTTATAGCGGTGGCATTTACCAATTATGACCAGCAGCACCTTCCACCAAACTCACTGTTTACATGGGTGGGCTTCAAGAACTTCGCAAGCCTGTTCTCAAACAGCATGACAGTCACATTTGGATATTCATTCAGAAAGGTTCTTGGCTGGACACTTGTATGGGCGGTCATGGCTACATTTACCACATTCATA
>OIYT01000172.1_pt1 | contig 83317 bp, 118 predicted proteins | sample 1588201 | NCBI WGS metagenome assembly OIYT01 (sample SAMN03283260) | human gut metagenome | biome: human-associated habitat; material: feces | host: Homo sapiens | place: USA | collected 2013
CTCATCACCCACAACCTGCGGCTGGTGGTCTACCTTGCCAAAAAGTACGAGAACAGCGGTGTGCCGCAGGAGGACATGATCTCCATTGGCACCATCGGGCTGATCAAGGCGGTGAACACCTTTACGCCCGCGCGGAACATCAAGCTGGCCACCTACGCCAGCCGGTGCATCGGCAACGAGATCCTGATGTACCTGCGCAAAAGCTCCAACCGGCGGCAGGAGGCCAGCATCGACGAGCCCCTGAACACCGACGGCGACGGCAACGAGCTGCTGCTCTCGGACGTGCTGGGCAGCGACGAAAACCTTGTGGGCCTGCAATTGGAGCAGGCCGCCGAGCGTGCCACCCTCCGGCGCTCCGTGGAGCAGCTGGCCCCCCGGGAGCGGCAGATCATGGAGCTGCGCTTCGGCCTTGTGGACGGCGTGGAGCACACCCAGAAGGAAGCCGCCGATGCCCTTGGCATCAGCCAGAGCTACATCTCCCGGCTGGAAAAGCGGATCATCCGTCAGCTGAAAGAGGTGCTGGAGCGGGAGTAACCGGCAGCTGGCTCACCCTCTCAGGCGCTAACGCGCCAGCTCCCCCAAAGGGGGAGCCAAGACTGCCCCAGCCTTTAGCACCTGCTTGCGGTTGCCCTGCCAAAGGCTCTCCCTTTGGGAGAGCTGGCATTGCGAAGCAATGACTGAGAGGGCGAGGCTGCTAACAATTCCCATGTATCTTCCCCGCCCTCTTACCCCATACTTCCGGTATCAACGTAACCGGAGGTTCGGTGGATGTACAACAAAGTGGAATTATGCGGGGTGGACACGGCCCAGCTGCCGGTGCTTTCCGAAGCGGAAAAGCGGCAGCTGCTCACCCGGGCGCGGGCAGGCGATGCCACCGCCCGGCAGGCCATGATCGAGGGCAACCTGCGGCTTGTCCTGAGCGTGGTGCAGCGGTTCGCGCAGCGGGGGGAGAATCTGGACGACCTGTTTCAGGTGGGGTGCATCGGGCTTATTAAGGCCATCGACAACTTTGACCCGGCCCAGCCGGTGCGGTTTTCCACCTACGGCGTGCCCATGATCATCGGGGAGATCCGGCGCTTCCTGCGGGACAACAACGCCCTGCGGGTCAGCCGCAGCCTGCGCGATGCCGCCTACAAGGCCATGCAGGCCCGGGAGACGCTGGAAAAGCAGCTGGGCCGGGAGCCCACCGTGGACGAGGTGGCCCGGCAGGCAGGACTTTCCCGCCGGGAGGTGAACGCGGCGCTGGAATCGGTGGTGGAGCCCATCAGCCTGGAAGAGCCCCTTTATACTGATGGCGGCGATGCCATGTATGTCATCGATCAGGTGCGCGACCCGGACAGCGAGGACAGCTGGATCAGCGGGTTGGAGTTCCGGCAGACCGTGGCCGGGCTGACCCCGCGCGAAAAACGGATCATGGAGCTGCGCTACCTCAAGGGCGAGACCCAGATGGAGGTGGCGCGGGAGATCGGCATCAGCCAGGCGCAGGTCTCCCGGCTGGAAAAGGCCGCGCTGGAGCAGTTCCGGCACAAATAAACAGGAGAGCGGCACAGGCCTCCCTGCACCGCTCTCCTACTTTTTGTATTTGCGCCTGGTCGCCGCCCCGCCCCGCAGATGGCGCTCGGCCTTGTTGCGGGCCAGAACGGCCTGCACCCGGGCAAACAGGGCCGCATCCACGGCCCGCAGGCGGGTGGATACATCCTTGTGCACCGTTGATTTGCTGCACCCGAACGCCCGGGCGGCTGCCCGCACCGTGGCACTGTGCTCTGCAATGTACTCTCCCAGCAGCGCCGCCCGCTGCTCCGGCTCCACGTTCATCCGGTCACGCCTCCCCTGTTTGCGGTCTCCCTAAAAAATATGAGCCAGCGGCCGCCAATATGCCCGCCGGGGCTTGACATTTGGGCGCTGGCCGCTATACTGGGAGCTGGACATAAAAACAGGGGCGCTGAAAAGCTGAGATCCGCACCTGAGCGGAGTACCCTCGAACCTGATCCGGGTAATGCCGGCGTAGGTAGTTTGCGGAAAGGTCCACCCTCTTCACAAACGAAGCCCATGCGCCTGCCTTTTTGTGCGGGTGCATTTGTTTTTGTGTACTATTATCTGAGAAGAGGAATCTCCCATGTCAAAAACCTATTCCAAGACCCGCATTCTTGTGGAGTGCGCCCTGATGATCGCCATTGGCACCGTGCTGAGCAACATCAAGTTCTTCACCCTGCCCAACGGCGGCAGCGTTACCCTGCTGAGCATGCTGCCCTTTGTGCTGGTCTCCTTCCGCCACGGCGTGAAGTGGGGCCTGTTCACCGGCTTTGTCAACGGCTGCCTGCAGATGCTGCTGGGCTTCTGGGCACCCCCGACCCCGACCTTCCTGTATTTCCTGGGTGAAGTCCTGCTGGACTACCTGGTGGCCTTTATGGCGCTGGGCACTGCCGAGTTCTTTGCCCGTCCCTTCAAGAACCGGATGGTCGGCGTGGCCGTGGGCACCTTTATGGCAGGCTTCCTGCGTTTTATGTGCAGCTTCCTGTCCGGTGTGCTGGTCTGGGGCAACTTGAACGAAGGCCTGTCCGCCTGGACTTACAGCCTGGTGTACAACGGCAGCTACATGCTGCCCGAGACCCTGCTGACCATGGTGGCCGCCGTTCTGCTCTGCCGTGTGGCTCCGCAGATCTTTGACCGCCAGCACGCAAAGGGTTGACCCACCCTCACTTTGTTCTGCGCCCTGCCCGGCTCTGTGCCCGGCAGGGCTTTTTTGTTATTGCAAACTTTTTCAAATTGGGTGTTGACAACCGACCGCCCGGCTGGTATAATAACTCACGTCGCAAGACACCAACCGAATATGTGGGGGATTAGCTCAGCTGGGAGAGCGCTTGCATGGCATGCAAGAGGTCAGCGGTTCGATCCCGCTATTCTCCACCAAAAAAGCACTGTACTTCGTAGGAAGTATGGTGCTTTTCTTTTGAGCAGATGGCATAACGTCAAATCAGCCTTGCGCAAGCAAACGAGATTACGAAACATGCCATCCTTGCAATCAGCCAGCGCAACGGCACACAGCACGTTTATTATTCCGAAAAAAAAGGTCATCGTCATCCGGCAGGATGACTCTATCGGTACGGTAGGTTGGCTGGACGATGCTGGGAAACAAATCGTCGAGGTGATGAAACAGCATGGTTTTTAATACAACTTCGATTCCTGACCCACAGGTTTTCTGCCCGATCTTCCGCCATAAGATTGCGGACGGCCTTTGCTGGGATATTTCTAACATCGGAAATGACAGCTTGATGCTGCCGTCTGAAAAGACCCCACCCTGCGGGTGGGATGAAGCTCATAAGATTTGCAACGAATGCCCTGTCTACAAAAAAATGGGGCAGTAACACCCCAATATCGCCAGCGTCTTTGCCCAGCCGCGCAGGGGCGCTTTTTTTCATGCCGTATTCGCTCAGTTGGCAGAGCAGTTGTCTCCAAAAACCACAGGCCGCTGGTTCGAATCCACCCGCCTAGCCTCTGGGAAGGTTATTACAAAACAGAAACTCCAGTACCCGGTTCGGATACTGGAGTTCTTGGTGGGCGCGGGTGGATTCGAACAACCACGGCTTTGTTCCACCCAAGCCTTTGGATTTCAAAAAGTTAGGAATTATGCAGATTTTCGGACACCCAAAATGGAATACGAAACCTTTTCGGCCCGGACGCAACGTTAAAAGTGGGTTGCAAAGTGGGTTATTCCTCGGTGTCCGGGGCGTACTCGGCCAGCACTCCGGAGATGGTCTGCGCAGTGGCAACATCACGGCCCGTGACATCATGTGCGTACCAGCCGAAGGTATCCATACTGCGGCTGTGGCCGACCATGCGGCGCAGCTGAGCGGGTGATACCGCATCCGCAACCATGCTGACAAAGGTGTGCCGCAGTTCGTACAGGCTGATGGGTGGGTCAATGCCGTTGCAGCGCTGATAGAACTTCCAGTAGTTATACAGGCTCTGCTGGTTGGACAGCAGAAACAGCGGATTGTCATTCGTCAGCGGTCGCTCCTCTTCCATCGTGCGCTGCCGGAGCTGGGCGTAGATCTCGTTCACGGCCAGAGGGTGCAGTACTACCGTCCGGATGGCATTCTCATTTTTGCCGCTGGTCTCCTCGTTCTGGCGGTTGATGGCCCGGCCAATGTGGAGCCGGTCTCCGTCCAGATCACCTACACGCAGGCCCAGCAGTTCTCCGGGGCGCAGGCCAGTCATCACAGCCAGACGGTAGGCGTGCACGTTCTCATCCGGCTCCACTTTTCCGCGCACCACACGGGTATCGGTGGAGAGCAGCACACGCAGGCTGTCCGGCTGCAGGATCTTCCGCCCCTTCTGGCGAGCGCCCTTCGGAACGGTCAGGTTTTCATCCTCTGGCCGCAGGGTCGTGTACTTATGCTGGCGTGCCCACTTGATAAAGGATACCTCCACGCCCCGGATGCCCTGCAGCGTCTTACGGGAAAGATTGCCCCGGCTCTGGCGCTTGCTGCTCGGATTCAAACAGCCCTCTTTATACGCTCGGTTCAGTACGTCCTGCAGCATTCCTGTGCTCAGGTCGCCAATCTGCCGGGTACCGATCACTGGCAGGATGTAATTTCGCCCATTCTTTTCTACCTGTTCAATGTAGCTGGTGCCTGCCGTAGCCTTGACAGAGATCAGATACTCAGCCCACACCTCAGAGCAGCGCTTTGTGGTATTGCAGATTCCGTCATCCAGCCATGCGTCTGCCTTCCGGTTGGCTTCCCGCTGACCGGTGCGGCCGGGCTTTGCGCTGGTGAACGTCCTGCGCTGGCCGTCCTTCTGCACCTTGATCTGCCAGCGTTTCTGGTTCGGCAGCCACTGGGCGGTATTGGTTCTTCGTCCCATAAAAAATACACCTCCATGGGTACACTTTGACAAGCCCGCCCAAAAGAGGTATAATCGCAGTGTCGAGTGTGCGATGCCCTCTTCTGGGTGAGCCGCTTCTTTTAACGCCTTCGGTGCGCCAACACCGGGGCGTTTTTCTTTTGTTCAACTACCGAGGATTCCTCGGCAACTCATGGCCCAATAGCACTATTTGCAAACGGCAAAACCGTTAGCTTTTCAGTTTACAGATTGAGCAGCCGTGCCTTTTGGGCTTTGTATTCGTCTTCCGTGATTGCGCCCATATCCAACAACTTTTTGAACTTTAACAGCTCGTCTGCGGCACTGGAAGCCCCCTTTTCGTCTTTCGATACAGCGCGGTCTGCAAAAATTTCCTCGCAGAGCTCTAGCACTTTACGGGAATACGTAAAAACAGGCGACGTCATCCGCCCTATGGGGGCGGGATAATCGACGGTAAAAGACATTTTGGGGTCAGACTCTACTGTATGGGAAACAGTCTTTGCAGTGCTGCCTCCAATAATTGCACCAGCAGATCCGGCAACAATACCGCCAACGACGGCTCTTGTGAGCCCACCCTTTGTTTCCGTGACGGTTTTCGTGTCAACCTCCACGGTATAATCGGCCAGTTCATCGAAAGTGAACCATCCCGGAATGCCGCTCACTGTCATAAGTCGTTGTTCCCGATTTACATAAGCAACCATTGTGCCAGGATCCTGCAAGTCTTCAAAGCCCTTTGCGCGCTCCTGACGTTCTTTGAAAAAGGCTCGCTGTTCCTTCATGCTCTTTATAGAAGCCGTCTTATAGTCAACTTTAAAATCCGAAAAGAATGAGCGGCACTTTTTACAGATGAAGCCATCCGTGCAAAGTTCCCGGTCAAAAATCCCGAGCTTTTCTCCACAAATCGCGCAAACAGCCATATTGTACCTCCTTTAATCCTATCAGCCTAGTCTAAATTCAACTTGCCTACACCAGCCCACGACAGAAACCAACAGCCAAACCTTCCACTTCAATTTCGTCCAAATCGGAACCGGTATAAACCATGGGAGGGCATACAGAGGGGTTGTCTGCAATCAGCTGTACCACGCCATTCTGATAATAGCAGTGCTTCAGGGTAGCCTCCTCACCAATGCGCACCGCCGCAATCTGTCCTTGCTCTACTTCCGGCTGACTACGAATGCAAACCACATCACCGTCACAAATGGTAGGGGCCATGCTGTCCCCGTGGCATTCCAACGCAAAATCAGCCCTCCATGCAGCCGGAACACCGACATAGCTTTTGATATTCTGCTCTGCGGTGATGGGTGTGCCGCACGCGATAGAGCCGATCAGGGGGACCTGTACCATTTCGGGCATCGGCATGAACCCCGGCGGGACAACAGGCTTTTGGAGCGAAGTCATGGGAGCATCGTCCACAATAGCACTTTTGGTGATACCAAAGTAGTTTGCCATCTTTTCGACTGCACCCATGCGGGGAGTCTTTAGCCCAAGCTCCCAAGTGGACACTGCCTTATCACTAACCCCGGCAATTTTGCCCAACTCAGATTGAGAAAGACCATGCTCCAAGCGGATTCTCTTTATATTTTCAGCGATGCTCAATTGAATCACTCCTTATATGTAGAGATTACACCAAAAGTAGAGCGTTGTCAACATTGTTTTGAGATTTTTCTACTTAAAGTTCTTGACATTCTACCAAAAGTGGAGTATAGTATTCCCAAGCCCAAACGAAAGGAGGCTAAAATGTTGGGATTCACTGTGAAACAGGCTCGCCAGTACGCTGGATTCACCCAGCGGGAAATGGCGGAAAAACTCGGCGTTTCGCGCGATACATATCGAAAAATCGAAGCGTCGCCTGAAGATGCCACCATTGCAACCGCGAAAAGAATCAGTGAGGTCGTAGGCATTCCTATCGACCAAATTTTTTTCGTCAGTTTGTCTACTTAAAGTAGAGTATTTGAGTGAAGGAGGTGAACCACATGAACGACATCCCGACAACCATCAAGAAGGTGAAAAAGATGAATCACTATCCCCGCACACCGGAAGAACAGGAACAGCTCGACAAGAAGATGCTGGAAGAAACCGAGCGATACTATGCACGCCTTGACCTGAAATACGGTATTGCTTTCGCTCTGTCCATCATTGCGCTGCTCATCAACGTCATCAACCTTTTAAGGCTGTAGCAATGGCAACAAGCAGGCTCAAAACCGACAAACCAAGAGCAATGTTGGCACGCCTTTCAGTTTTTGTGAAATGCTTTTGTTCTTCCAGAGCAACACGGCCACCAGCATTGATCTGATAGGTGTACTCCGGCTCTTCATACTCGTATCGGAACGCATCCTCATCTTCATACCGAAAAACCATTTCACGATTGTGCAGCCAGTCCATTGTTTCAAAGTTCACTGTCATACCTCGCTGGCACATCTGATAAATGGAGAATTGTTCATCCGGGTGCTCATTCAGAAATTCAAGCACCTTCAACGTTTTTGCATCAAGCATCTTTACACTCCCTTCCTTGCTCCAGTATACCGCAGAAGGGAGCCACCAACAAGGAGGTACATCTTCACCATGACAGACATTATCTTATCCACCCAGAACGGCGAGCCGGTGGCATCCAGCCGGGATGTCGCCAAGCGCTTCGGCAAACGCCATGACCACGTTATCCGCGATATTGAGGAACTTATCAAGGGCTTCCCCAAAAATGGGGACACCCCTATGTTCTTCAAGACCGAATACTCCCACCCGCAGAACCACCAGAAGTACCCCATGTACCTGATGAACCGGGACGGGTTCAGCATGCTGGCGATGGGCTTTACTGGCAAGGAGGCCGTACAGTGGAAGCTGAAGTACATCGAAGCCTTCAACCAGATGGAAAAGCAGCTGTCCGCACAGCATAAGAGCCAGCGGGCCGTGCAGGATGCCAACATCCAGAGCGCCATCGACCGGGTGATCGAAGCCCGGAAGAAGCTGGACGAGAACACCGCTTTTCTGGACGAGTGCCGCAAGAACCGCGAGGACAGCAAGGCCAAGTATATGCAGGTCAAGGCCCTGTGCGGCGAGTTCAAGGCCATTTACGGCCAGAATTGCGACACAGTGCGCACCATGGAGAACGTGGTGCGCGGCTCCCAGAGCTACCTTACCAACGCCATTGACAGCCTGACCATCGTTGCCAAGGGCTACCCGTTCTACGCCGCCCTGATGAACAGCCTGCTGGACGAACTGGCACCCGCAAAGAAGGAGGATTGACCTATGGCAAAGAAACCGTTTCTGAAGCTCCGCCGCCTGTACGAGGACGAAGGGCTGCTGCAAAAAGAGCTCAGCGAGCTGTCCGGCATCCCGCTGGACACCCTCAAGGGCCGCCTCAACGCCCCGGAGGATAAGGGCCGCTGGAAAGCCTGCGAGATCGTTAAGCTCTGCAAGGTGCTGCACATTCCGCAGGAACAGATCGGGGCGTATTTCTTCCCGGCAATCGCAAAGGAGGAAAAGACCGCATGAAACCTTATACCCTCGCATCTGAGCGGGCCGCAGCGCCCACTGGATGCGCGTACATCGCACCGCTGTTTTGGAACAAGTGGTTCCGTTGGGGCGGTAGTCAGGCATCTGGCTGCTACCAACTGGGCGGACAAATCAAGGATGAAAGCCACACCGGGCTGCAGATTTTTGCTGATGGCGAATGGCACCCGGTCATCGGATGGGCATTGGACGACTGCAGACCCGCAGTCAATTGTCTTCAGGAGGCAGGAGCATGAATATCAGCCCGAACGCTCAGTTAAAAATCCAGCTGGGGAAGGATGGGAACCCCAAGATTTATGCCTGCGGTACAGAGACGGAACAGAAAGCCCTTTGCGCCGCTCTGATTGCCGGGATTTGCATAGATCAAAGAAATCCGGCAGCATTGCTCAGCATAGTGACTACTGCCGCAGACCTCATGGACAGAATGGAGGAATCTCCCAATGAAGATTAAATCCCGCGTCTGGTACTGGCTGGCTGCTGCCAGCGGTGCCGTAAGTCTGCTGTACGGCATGGGCATCGAGGGCGGTGCACAGCTGGGCAGCTCCATCTCTGACAGCCAGTTCGTCACAGCCCTGTGCCTGGTTCTGGCAGCGGTAGCGTTCCTGCGGCTGGGCTTTGCGGCTGAAGCCGAGGAAAACCGCCGGCATTGTGGCAGGATCAGACGTACCCATGCCCGTAACCCGGAGTACCCGGAGAATCAGGAGCGTGGAGCATGAGTGAGATCGAAGAGCGAGCGCTGGAAGCTGCCCGTATTCTTCGGGACTTCTGCGGAGAATGGGATTGCACCATCTGCCCATTCATAGAGGACGTTTACTGTCGTCTGTCACAACATTCCCCTGTTTGCTGGAAGATTCCAAACAAAGAGCCCGCCCGTGCTGGTAACACGGACGAGCCCAAAGGGTGATGGAATTCACAAGCCCCATCACCCTTGATGATATCACATCAGAAAGGATTTTACAAATGAAAGGTATTTTAGCCGAACCGGGCAAGGCTCCGGTGATCGCATCCCTGCCCGACAGCCTGTGGGCCATTGAGAACCGGCTGGGCACTCCCTGCGAGATGATCGTGCTGCCCCGCACCCCGGCGGTGCTGTTCGTGGGCCGGTACGATGGCCCCATCCAGCCCGCCAGCCTGCTCAACCGGACATACCGGGGCCGCCAGCTTTACGGGCCCATCCTCTGCTACGGCTGGAAGGGCAACAACATCCAGCCCATGAACAAGGATGTGCAGACCGAGATGCTGGACCGCCTGAAGGGCACGGAGGTGAAAGTGTGACCACCTATATCTGCAAATGCGGACGGCGAGTGAAGAAATCCACCGATGCCAGTACCACTGGAAAACGCCTATCTGGTTACGCACCCGGCCATGAGTGCTGGGGATGCCCCTATGCCATGCCATACGGAGACTTTCAATGGGATGAAAGTGCTAGAACTGTCAGCCGGGAGACTCGGGGCTACGAGTGCCGGATGAGCAAGACCCTCACTTATGCGTCAGAGTTCGCTGGCTCTGTCAAGGATAAATGCACCTGTCGAGTGCATAGTCTGGACTTCGACTTTCTGTCTCAGGTCTCCGCATGGATCAAAGACACTTATCCAGACAGAGAGATTTTCGGCTCATTTTCCAAAGATATTCGTGCATCGGACTATGGATCTGACGGGCGCTATTGCCTGACAATCACATGCACTCAGAATCTGAAAGGTGTTGCCGCAAAAAGAGAGCTGTTTGGTCAGTTTTTCAATCCAGATGGAAGCCGCAAGGACATGACACCGCAGCAGGAAATGGAAAAGATTCTTGCCGACATCAAAAAAGCAAAGGAGATTCTCTCATGTGCACCTGCCCAGAATGCGGATGCTGCTGTGACTACGGCAGAGAATGCTGTCCCGACTGCCACAGCGGCAACGCCGACCATCTCGGAGAGCGGGGCGGATGTAAGCGCATCGACCCCCGCGACATCCCTGCAGAACTGCGAATCGGCCCCTGCCGCATCGGCGGGCGGTTCTTCTGTATCAACAGCTGGTGCCATGCAGGACAAGCCCCTGACCACCGTGCCGGATGAGATGCGCCCGACGTTCGACTATTCCGGCCTGACTGACCAGACCGTGGAGGACCTGCACTTTGCCGAGGACGAATACCGCCACGGCAAACAGATGGCCGAGCGCGGCCTTGTCCACATGGGCAATGCCATTGCCGCCGCCCATGATGCGCTGTGCGGAGTTGTCCAATTGTTGGACAACTCAAAGCATGGCAATCGCGGGGATGATTCTTTTCGGGCATGGTGCTGCTCTATCGGCATCACAAAGTCAACCGCCTACAACCTGCTGCAAGTCTCTGCCCTGATGGACGGCAGCAGCCCCCGCCAGCAGGCTATTCTGGAAGCCCTGCCGCCCACCCTGCTGTACGCCGTGGCAAAGCCCAGTGCCCCGCAGGAGCTAGTGGAGAAGGTCAAGAACGGTGAGGTCACCACAAACAAAGCCTATCAGGATCTGCTCAAGGAAAACCAGCAGCTCCGCACCGAGCGGGACAAGGCCCGCGCCGACCAGCTGAGCACCGCCAAAGACTGCAACCGGCTGGGTCTGAAGGCCTCGCAGGAAAAAGACCGTGCAGACAAGGCCGAGGCCCGGGAAGAAGAAGCCTGGAAGATGCAGAGCAAGGCCGAAACCCGGGCGCAGGAGGCCGAGAAGCAGCTGGAGGGTTCCCGGCAGATGGCCGAAGCGGCCAAGCTCCGGGGCGACAAGCTCAAGGCCGAGAACGACGCGCTCAAGAAGCAGCCCATCACCGCGGTGGTGGACAAGGAAGAGGTGGAGCGTCAGGCCAGGGAAATGGCCGCCGAGATGACCGCCGACCTGCGGGCACAACTGGAACAGGCCTCTTCCGGCAGCGAACAGGATGCCCACAGCTCCTATGACAACGTGCTGCTGGCCGACCGCTCTTTCCAGAACATCGGCAAAATGGTGGTTCCGTCCCTCCGCAGGCTTCCGCCCGAACAGCGGGAGCAGCTGACCAATATGCTCATTCACACACTCGGACAGATCCAAGGGGAGGTATCCAGATGTCTGTAACCATCACGGCCCTTGAGGCCGAAAACGTCAAGCGCATCAAGGCCGTTGCGCTCACTCCTGCCCCCACCGGGCTCACCCTCGTGGGCGGCAACAACAATCAGGGCAAGACCAGCGTGCTGGATGCCCTTGCCTGGGCGCTGGGCGGCGACCGCTTCCGCCCCAATGCCGCACAGCGGGACGGGGCCGTGGCTCCCGCCCATCTCAAGGTCACCCTTTCCAACGGCGTGGTGGTGGAGCGCAAGGGCAAAAACAGCACCCTGACCGTTACCGACCCCACCGGGCGGCGCAGCGGCCAGCAGCTGCTCAACGCCTTTATCGAGCCGCTGGCCCTTGACCTGCCCCGCTTTATGGAGGCATCCGACAAGGAGAAAGCGGACATCCTGCTCCGCATCATCGGCATCGGCAGCGAGCTGCACGTCCGGGATCTGGAGATCAAGTCCCTGTACGACAAGCGCACCTTCACCGGCCAGCTGGCCCAGCAGAAAAAGCACTTTGCCGAGGAGCTGATTTCCTACCCCGATGCCCCGGAAGAACCGGTCAGCGCCTCCGACCTCATCCGCCAGCAGCAGGAGATCCTGGCCCGCAACGGCGAGAACCAGCGCAAGCGGCAGAACATCGACCTTCTCGAAGGCAAGGCCCGCACGCTGGCCGACCGCCGCGTTCAGCTGGAACAGACCCTTGCACAGCTGGTGAAGGAGCAGACCGAAGTAAACGAATCGCTTTGCACGGCCCGGAAATCTGCCGAGAACCTGCAGGACGAATCCACCGCCGAACTGGAAGCCTCCATCCGGAGCATCGAGGAGACCAACCAGAAGGTGCGGGCCAATCTGGAAAAGGCCCGGGCCGAGGACGAGGCCGCCCAGTATGCCAGCGACTACGACAAGCTCACCGAAGCCATCACCCAGAAGCGGGCCGACCGCATGGCCCTGCTGAACGGTGCTGACCTGCCCCTGCCGGAGCTGAGCGTGGAGGACGGTGCCCTTACTTATAAAGGAAAGCACTGGCGGGATATGTCCGGCAGCGATCAGCTGCGGGTAGCCGCCGCCATCGTCCGCCGCCTGAACCCGGACTGTGGTTTTGTGCTGCTGGACAAGCTGGAGCAGATGGACATGACCACCCTGACCGAGTTTGGCCGCTGGCTGGAAGCAGAGCACCTGCAGGCCATCGCCACCCGGGTCTCCACCGGCAGCGAGTGCCAGATCATCATTGAGGACGGCATGGTAAAGGATGCCGAGCCGCCTGTCACCGAAAAGCCCCAGCCCAGAAGCTGGACGAAAGGAGCATTCTAAATGAGCAAGTATGCCATCACCGCCGGGGTGCAGGATTCCCCGGTCAAGACCGTGCTGTATGGCCCCGAGGGCATCGGCAAGAGCACCTTTGCCTCCCACTTCCCCGACCCGGTGTTCATCGACACTGAGGGCGGCACCAAGCGGCTGAACATCAAGCGTCTGCCCCAGCCCACCAGCTGGGCCATGCTGCTGGACGAAGTAGCCGAGGTACGCAGGGGAAATATCCCCTGCGGCACGCTGGTCATCGACACCGCCGACTGGGCCGAACGGCTGGCCATTGATGCCGTCTGCGCCAAGGCCAAGGTAGACGGGCTGGAGGGCTTTGGCTACGGCAAGGGCTACACCTACCTGAAAGAGGAGTTCGGCAAGCTGCTGGACGCGCTGGAAGAGGTGCTGAACACCGGACACAACGTTCTGATCCTTGCCCACGCGGCCATCACCAAGTTCGAGCAGCCGGATGCGGCGGGCAGTTATGACCGCTGGACCATGAAGACCACCAAGCAGGTGGAGCCGCTGATCCGGGAGTGGTGCGACATGCTGCTGTTCGTCAACTACAAGACCGTGGTGGAAAAGAGCAGCAGCGCCCCCAACGCAAAAAACAAGGTCACCGGCGGCCGCCGGGTGATGTACACAGCGCATCACCCCTGCTGGGATGCCAAGAATCGCTTCGGCCTGCCCGACGAGATTCCCTTTGACTACGCCGGCATCGCCGCCCACATCCCCGGCACCACACCTGCACCTGCACCGAAGCCGAAGCCGGAACCGAGCCCCCAGCCGGAAGCCGACATCCTGCCCACTCCGGCTCCGCAGCCCCAGACTCCCCGCGAGGAAGTGCCCGAAGCTCTGCTCACACCGGACCTGATCGCGCTGGGCGTGCCGGAAAAGCTGGCTCCCCTGATGAGTGCCAACAACGTCACGCCGGAGGAGCTGCAGGCTGTGGTGGGCAAGCGGGGCTATTTCCCCGAGGATATGCCCATCCGGGATTACCCGGCAGATTTCGTAGAGGGCTGTCTGGTGGCCGCATGGCCCCAGGTGCTGCAGATGGTGCTGGACAGCCGTGACCTGCCGTTTTGATGATTTTGAAAGGAGTTTTTACTTATGAATGAGATGAACACCGACCGTGCCCTGAACTGGGACGACGAATTCACCAACGAACAGCAGGAGTTCGTGCTCCTGCCCGAGGGCGATTATGCCTTTGAGGTCACCGGCATGGAGCGTGCCCGCTTTGAGGGCAGTGCCAAGCTCCCGCCCTGCTCCATGGCAAAGCTGACCCTGAAGATCTTCGGCGGGGCCAAGGGCGATGCCACCGTCACCGACCGCCTGTATCTGCACACCAAGACCCAGGGCCTGCTGGGTGCTTTCTTTGAGAGCATCGGCCAGTGCAAGCGGGGCGAGACCTTCCGCCCCCGCTGGAACGAGGTGGTGGGTGCCCGGGGCTGGTGCCGTCTGGGCATCCGGGAGTACACCAAGCAGAGCGGCCCCAACGCTGGGAAGACCGGCCAGAGCAACGAGGTCACCCGCTTCCTGCCGCCGCCGGAGCCTAAGGCCGCACCCGCTCAGGGCTGGACACAGGGGGCATTCTGATGGCGAACATCCAATCCCTGCGCCCCTATCAGCAGGCAGCCCGGGACAGCATCCACGCCCAGTGGGAGCAGGGCCGTCTGCGCACGCTGCTGGTGCTGCCCACAGGCACCGGCAAGACCATCGTGTTCGCCTCCGTTGCCGCCGATCAGGTGCGTGCCGGGGACCGGGTGCTCATCCTGGCCCACCGGGGCGAGCTACTGGAACAGGCAGCTGACAAGCTCCAGCGTTCCACCGGCCTTGTCAGCGCCGTGGAAAAGGCAGAGTCCACCTGCCTGAACAGCTGGTTCCGGGTGGTGGTGGGCAGCGTGCAGACCCTGCAGCGCTCCGCTCGGCTGGAACGCTTTCCCCGGGACTACTTCGGCACCATCATCATCGACGAGGCCCACCACGCCATCACCGACGGCTACCGCCGCATCCTGGACTACTTCGAGAATGCAAAGGTGCTGGGTGTGACCGCCACCCCAGACCGCGGCGACATGCGGAACCTGGGTGAGATGTTCGACAGCCTGGCCTATGAGTACAAGCTGACCGATGCCATCAAAGAGGGTTATCTGTGCAAGATCATGGCCCAGACCATTCCCCTGAAACTGGACATCTCCGGCGTGCCCCTCAGCGGCGGCGACTACGCCGTGGGGGAACTTGGCACGGCGCTGGACCCGTATCTGGAGCAGATCGCCGCTGAGATGGCACAGCGATGCAAAGGCCGCAAGACAGTGGTGTTCCTTCCCCTCATCAAAACCAGCCAGAAGTTCCGGGATCTGCTGAATGCACAGGGGTTCCGGGCCGCCGAGGTCAACGGCCAGAGTGCCGACCGAAAGGAAGTGCTTGCCGACTTCGATGCCGGGAAGTACAACGTGCTCTGCAATTCCATGCTGCTCACCGAGGGCTGGGACTGCCCCAGTGTTGACTGTGTGGTGGTACTGCGGCCCACCAAGGTGCGCAGCCTGTACAGCCAGATGGTGGGACGCGGCACACGTCTGGCCGAGGGCAAGACCGACCTGCTGCTCCTCGACTTTTTGTGGATGACCGACAAGCACGAGCTCTGCCGCCCGGCAGACCTTGTGTGCGAGGACAGGGCCGTGGCCCGGCAGATGACCGAAAATCTGACAGAGACCGGTGCGCCCGAGGACATCGAGGAAGCCGCCGCCCAGGCCTGCGAGGACGTGGTGGCCCAGCGGGAAGAGGCCCTTGCAAAACAGCTGGCCGAACAGCGCCGCAAAAAGGCAATGCTGGTGGACCCGCTCCAATACGAAATGAGCATTCAGGCCGAGGATCTGTCCGGCTATGTGCCGGCCTTTGGCTGGGAAGCCGGGCCGCCCACCGAACAGCAGACCTCCGCCCTCGAAAAGCTGGGCATTCTGCCGGATGCGGTGGAATCGGCAGGCAAGGCCAGCCTTTTGCTGGACCGGCTGCACAAGCGCCGGGATGAAGGCCTCACCACACCAAAACAGATCCGCTGTCTGGAAAAATACGGCTTCCAGCATGTGGGCACATGGAGTTTTGAGCAGGCCAAACACATGATCGACCGCATTGCGGCCCAGGGCTGGCGGGGTGTGCCCAAGGGTGTTACCCCAAGCACCTATACGCCGCCCGCCCCGCCTGAAACACCCGCATGGGATGTATGGTAACGCAGATGAATGATGAGATTGAACTCAAAGAAGCATTGGACTTCATTTCCCCGGCCTCCCTGACTTATGAGGAGTGGACGATGGTGGGCATGGGCCTCAAGGAAGCGGGCCTGCCCGTCACCGTCTGGGAAGCATGGAGCGCCCGGGACGGGGGCCGCTACCATAAGGGTGAGTGTGCCCGGAAGTGGGAGAGCTTTCACGGCAGCACAAAGCCTGTCACCGAGAGCAGCATTTTCCAGCTGGCCTACAGCCACGGATGGAGCGGCCCCGCGGGCCACGCGCTGGACTGGGGCGACGAGCTCACCACCGGCTCCTCCAGAACGGAGGGGCAGCTGGTGGACCCCCGGTGGGTGGAATCCCACGACCTGGCTCTGCCTGAGCAGTGGGACCCAGTTGACCAGCTCAGTCGCTACCTGCAGGCCCTTTTTGAGCAGGACGAGCACGTGGCCTATGTGACCGAAAGCTTCATGGCCGACGACCGCCGCCGCCCCACCAGAGGCTGCTGGGACCGCACCGCAGGCCAGCTCATCGCAGAGCTGGACACCTGCGGCGGGGACATCGGCAAGGTGGTGGGCGACTGCGACCCCGAGGTGGGCGCGTGGATCTGCTTCAACCCGGTGGACGGAACGGGCCGCAAGGATGCCAATATCACCGCCTACCGCTACGCTCTGGTGGAATGCGACAACATGGATCTGGGCAGACAACAGGCCATCATCAAGCAGCTGGAGCTACCCTGTGCCGCCCTGGTCTACTCCGGCGGCAAGAGCGTCCACGCCATCGTCAAGGTGGATGCCCCGGATTACACCGAATACCGCAAGCGGGTGGATTACCTCTATGCCGCCTGCCAGAAGAATGGTCTGACCCTCGACCAGCAGAACCGCAACCCCAGCCGCCTTTCCCGGATGCCCGGCATCCTGCGCGGCAGTCAGCGGCAAACCCTGCTGGAGACCAACATCGGCAAAAGCTGCTGGGACGAGTGGCGGGACTGGCTGGAAGCCGAGACCGATGAACTGCCTGATGATGAAGACCTTGGCGAGGAATGCCTTGAACCTCCCGCATTGGCAGAAGCACTAATTGATGGCGTGCTCCGTAAAGGGCACAAAATGCTTCTGGCGGGTCCAAGTAAGGCAGGCAAGAGCTTTGCTTTGATTGAACTGTGCATTGCTATCGCCGCTGGAAAACCGTGGCTTGGACGTTTTAATTGTGCTCAAGGTAAAGTCTACTATGTCAATTTGGAATTAGACCGTGCTTCTTGTATTAACCGCTTCATCGAGGTTTACAAAGCCTTGGGCTATCCAAAAGAGCAAATGCAGACAATTATGCACAATATCCGAATTTGGCATCTTCGTGGCGCATCCGTTCCCATGGACAGGTTAGCGCCAAAGCTCATTCGTCGTGCCAGCAACAAAGGCTACTTAGCGGTTATTATTGACCCTATTTATAAAGTTTTGACCGGCGACGAGAACAGTGCCGACCAGATGGCAAAGTTCTGCAACCAGTTCGACCTTGTCTGTCGTGCGCTGGACTGTGCCGTGATCTACTGCCACCACCACTCCAAGGGTGCCCAGGGCGGCAAGCGCAGCATGGACCGCGCCAGCGGCTCCGGCGTGTTTGCCCGTGACCCGGATGCCATGCTGGATATGACAGAGCTCACCCCCACCGATGCCATCTTGGAACAGCTCCACAACAAGGCCGCCTGCCGTGTGCTCAAGGCCATGCTGGACAAGCGCGGCCATGCCGATGTCTACGGCCCGGACGATGCCCTGAGCAAAAGCCGGATGCTGGCCATTGCCAAAGAACACCTTGGCATGGCCGACTTGCGGGCCATCGATGCACAGATCGCAGCCGCCCAGAAAAAAGCCGACAGCATGACCGCCTGGCGCATTGAGGGCACCCTGCGCGAGTTCGCCCGCTTCGACCCTGTGAACCTCTGGTTCGACTACCCCGTCCACAAGCCGGACACCGGCCTGCTGGAGGATCTGCAGCCGGACAGCGATTACAAGTCACTGGGTACCCGGGGCGCATCCAAGCGCTGGGGCAATAAGGACAAAGTCAGCAAGGACAAAAAGGCCGAGCTGGACACCGCCTTTGAAGCCTGCATGATGGATGGAAAGGTAACGGTCTACTCCATGGCCGAATATATGGGGCTGAAACCGGATACCGTACGCCGTCGTTTGAAAGCGGACGGCGGCTTCTGGATCGACGGCGCGGACATCGGCCGCAAAGAACCCGGCAGCGCAGGGTAAATTACAGCCTGCAATATTTCGCTTTACACATAGTACAAAAACGGTAAAATAGCGGCTATCACAAATCCGCATCCGCTTACGGATTTCGGAAAATAGCGGCTATTTTTCCGAATCCGGGACGGAAAATAGCCTATATATAATATACAAAATCCGTCCGTGTGTGATGGGGTCTCCCAGAGGATGGGGCGAACACAGCCCCCATCCCTCCGGGGAACCCTCCCCATCACGTTGGCCGAACAAAAAAGAAAGAACGAGGTGAAACGAACGTGCAATTTTTGCCCATTGCTCAATTCTTCCTGCCCATGAAGCCGCCCACCACCACCCACAACGCCAAGGAGCTGCACGCCTACATGAAGGGCGGCAAGCCCTGTGCCGTGCTCCACGACAGCGCCGAACTGAAAGCCGCCCGGGCCAAGCTCCACGCCTACCTGGCACCCCATGCACCGGATCAGCCCGTGCCCGCCGGGAAGCCAGTGCGGCTGGTGGTCAAGTGGTGCTTTGCCCCCGAGGGCCGCCCGGACGGCAGCTGGCGCACCTCCAAACCTGATACTGACAATCTGGAAAAGGCCCTCAAGGACGAGATGACCCGCCTGCACTTCTGGCACGATGATGCCCAGGTGTGCAGCGAGATCGTGGAGAAGTTCTGGTCGGCCCCCTGCGGTGTGTTCGTGCGTGTGGAGGTGTGGGGATGACCTACGAAGAGAAGAAGGCCTGGTTGAGAAGGTATCAGCAAGCGAAGCGGCTCGAACAGCTGCGGCTGGATGAGCTGGACACGCTGAAGACAGACGCTTCCAACATGACCCAGTGCCTTTCCGCTGTGCCGGGCGGCGGAGGAGACGGCCAAACATTGCCCCGTGCAGTAGAACGCATCGACGAAGCCCGGGGCGCTTACAAAGCCCAGTGTGAGGAAAGCACCCGCATTCGCAAAGAAATCATCTTTGCGCTACAGCAGCTGGATGATGAGCTTGACTTCACGATTCTGTACCGGAGATATATCTGTGGGCACAAGTGGGAGCTGATCGCTGACCGGCTCTCCCTCGATGTCAGTTGGGTCCTCCGACGACACAAAAAAGCGGTGCAACTTCTGGACACAGACCCATGACGCACTAAAAAGCACTAGTTCAAGTGTGCTATACTCTATGCTGCAAAGCCCAGCAGGAAAGGCATCCTTACTCCCTTCGTGCTGGCGGCCCGACCGGAGGTTTGTTTTCCTCCTCTTGATACGGTTTTCTCCTTTTGCTGCTTAACAGCTTTTTTGCACCGGCCGGGCTTTTCCTGATTACAACTGCCGTTCTGAGCATCCGCTCAGGGCGGCTTTTTTGTACCCTGACAACGAGAGAGGTGGTGAGGATGACCGACAAGCAGGCGCGGTTCTGTGAAGAATATATGATCGACCTGAACGCGACCCAGGCGGCCATCCGTGCCGGATACTCCCCAAAGACGGCCAACGAGCAGGCGGCACGGCTGTTAGCGAATGTTAGTATCCAGAACCGCATCGCACAGCTTCAGGCCGAGCAGAGCCGCCGCACCGGCGTGTCCGCTGACCGGGTGGTGCGAGAGCTGGCCAAGGTGGCGTTCGTCAACGCGGGCGACCTCATCGATGCTAGGACGGCTTCCCTGAAAAGCGATGCCGCACCGGACGATCTGGCTGCTGTGCAGTCGGTCAAGGTCAAGACCTTCGGAGAGGACGGTCTGGAGCAGGAGGTCAAGCTGGCCGACAAGCTGAAAGCCTTGGATCTGTTGGGGCGGCATCTGGGAATGTTCAACGGCGTGTCCGGCGATGCCTCTGATCAGCTGGCCGAGGCCCGCAAGATCCTAGGAGGAGTAGACAGTGTTATCGACTAAGCAGAAAGAATATCTTGCTTCCTGTTCACACCGGTGGAACCTGAAAGTTGGGGCTACCGGTTCCGGCAAGAGCTGGCTGGACTATGCCGTGGTCATTCCCCAGCGCCTTCTGGCTCTGCGGGGTGAGGGCGCAGCGGTAATGCTGGGCAACACACAGGGCACCATCAGCCGGAACGTTTTGGACCCCATGCGAGAGATCTGGGGCGAGGCCCTTGTGGGAACCATCAGCAGCGACAACACTGCCCGGCTGTTTGGCCGCCGGGTCCACATTCTGGGCGCGGACAGCAAAAAACACGTTGCCCGTATTCAGGGCATGACCATCGAGTACGGTTACGGCGATGAGATGACCACCTGGGATGAAGACGTGTTCCAGATGCTCAAGACCCGCCTGCGCTGTCCTCATTCCCACTTCGACGGCACAGCTAACCCGGACAGTCAGGAGCATTTTCTCAAAAAGTTCATCGATGACCCCGAGGTGGACATCTTCTGCCAGACCTCCACCATCGACGACAACCCCTTTCTCCCGCAGGAGTTCGTGGAGCACCTGAAGCACGAGCTGGCCGGGACTGTCTATTACGACCGCTTCATTTTGGGCCACTGGTGCAATGCGTCCGGTCTGGTCTATCCCTTCTTTTCGCTCTGCGCGGATCCTTACCTCTTCCACGGCAGCTCAGCCGGCATCGACGGTCAATTTTATGTGTCCATCGACTATGGCACACATAACCCATGCAGCATGGGGCTATGGGTCATCCATGACGGTAAGGCCCTGCGTATCCGGGAGAGCTATTTTGACAGCCGGAAAGAACGTGTGCAGCGCACCGATGAGGAGCACTACGCCGAGCTGGAACGGCTCACAAAAGGCTATTACATTCAGGCTGTGTGTGTAGATCCGTCTGCCGCGTCTTTTATCGAGACCATCCGACGGCACGGCAGGTATCAGGTCATCCCCGCCGACAACGACGTTCTGAACGGGATCCGCTGCGTAGCTTCCATGATGCAGGCCGGACTTGTCCGGATCCATGAAAGCTGCACCGATTCCCGCCGGGAGTTCGGCGCATATTCCTGGGACGACAAGGCCAAGGAGGACAGGGTCGTGAAAGAGAACGACCATGCCATGGATGATATCCGCTATTTCTGTTACACGATATTCGCCCCGCTCATCCGCTGGGCAGATTGGAGAGCCAAGTAATGTTTGACAAACTGCTTTCGTGGCTGCGGGAGAAGGCCCGGCTCTGGTTCGGGGAGGACACTCCCATCAGCGTCAGCGTGTCTGCCCCCATGGAGAGTGCCATCACCCTCTGGGCACAGATGTACGATACCGGCGGCCCATGGTGTCACGGCGGCAAAGACCCGCTGCACAGTCTGGGCCTGCCGCAGAGCATTGCCGCCGAGCTGGCCCGGCTGACCACACTGGAAATGGAATGCCTTGTCTCCGGCAGTGCCCGGGCGGACAGCATCAATGCGCTGCTCAAACCCTTTATTGCAGACCTGCGCATTCCCGTGGAGTACGGCTGTGCCCTTGGTGGGGTACTGTTCCGGCCCTATCTCGACCCTGAGGGCCGCATCCAGATTGATGTGGTGCAGGGGGATTGCTTCTGTCCCACCCGCTTTGATAGCTCCGGACGTATGACCGGGGCTATTTTTTACGATCATCTTGTAAGGGGTGGCCGCATCTACACCCGGCTGGAAAACCACGAGTTTTCCGGCGGGAAATATACCGTCACCGTCAAGGCGTTCCGTTCCATGACAAGCGCTGACATCGGTGTCGAAGTTCCGCTGACCGACGTTGCGGAGTGGGCTGCACTGGCCCCGCATACGGAGTTCACCGGCGTGAGCAGGCCGCTGTGGGGCTATTTCAAGGCTCCCAAGGGCAACGCCGCTGACCGGCATTCCCCGCTGGGTGTCAGCGTGTACGCTCCGGCAGTGGACATCATCCGGGATGCAGATGAGCAGTATGGCGCACTGCTCTGGGAGTACAGCGGCGGCCAGCTGGCTCTTGATGTAGACCAGACCGCCCTGCGCCCGGGCTCTGACGGCGGTTCCACGATGCCCCTGCGGGAACAGCGGCTCTACCGCAACTGGATCAATGGCAGCGTCTCCGGTGGTCGGAACCTTTACGAGGTGTTTGCCCCCACCCTGCGGGATGAGAGCTATCGCAAAGGGCTGGATGCCATGCTCAAGCGCATCGAATTCCAGTGCGGCCTTGCCTATGGTACTTTGTCTGATCCGCAGAACGTTGATAAGACCGCTGAGGAAATCCGCAGCAGCAAACAGCGCAGCTACACCACCGTGAAGGACTTGCAGCGGGCCCTCGGCACAGCACTCACCGATCTGGTCTATGCTGTGAACGTCCTGCTGGATGCCGCATGGCACAGCGGTGCGTCGGTTCCTCTGCCGGGCGAGTGCAATGTAACCTTCGATTTCGATGATTCCATCATCTCAGACCCCAAGGAGCGCAAGCAGATGTTTTGGGGATACGTTACCGCCGGGAAGTTCCCGTTCTGGCGGTATCTGGTGGAGTTCGAGGGATACAGCGAGGCAGACGCAAAGGCCATTGCCGCCGAAGCCGATGCCGAAAACAAGCAGCCTGAGCTGAACTTCGGCGGGGGTGCCTGATGCTGGCCCCGGACTATCTCGACCACGCACCCGACCGGCTGGTGCTTTTATTTCAGCAGGTCGAGGATGATATCCTGCGGGACGTGGCCCGGCGCATCTCCAAAATGGAAGCCCTGACCCCCACGGCAAACTGGCAGCTGTGGCGGTATGAACAGACCGAAGCCCTCCGGCAGGACGTGGTAAAGAAGCTGGCCCGCTACACCGGCAGGAGCGAAGCCGAGATCCGGCGGCTCATGCAGGAAGCGGCCACCCGGGCCATGGAAAACGAGGACGAGATCTACTACCACTACGGCAAGGAGCCCACACCCTTTTCCGAGAATGCCACCCTGCAGGCCCTGCTCAACGCTGGCTATCAGCAGACGGCGGGAACCTTCCACAACCTGACCGCCACCACGGCCAACACCGTCAGCGGCCAGTTTGAAGCCGCTCTCGACCGTGCCCATCTCAAGGTGAGCAGCGGCGCGTTCGACTACAAGAACGCCGTCAAGAGCGCGGTGGACAGTCTGGCCGACACCATGAAATACGTCACCTACCCCACCGGCCACACCGACACGCTGGAAGTGGCCGCCCGCCGGGCGGTGCTCACTGGGGTCAACCAGACCGGTGCAAAGCTGCAGGTGGCCCGGGCCGATGAGATGGGAGTGGAGTTCTTCGAGACCACGGCCCACGGCGGGGCCCGCCCTTCCCACGCTGAGTGGCAGGGCAGGCAGTTCCACCGGGGCGGCGCTGTGGACTACATGGGCAAGCATTACCCGGACTTCGAGGCCGCCACCGGCTACGGCACCGGGGCCGGGCTTTGCGGCTGGAACTGCCGTCATACCTTCTTTGCCATCTTCCCTGAGCTGGGTGCACCGCCTGCGTGGACGCAGGAGAGTTTGGAAGCCCTCAACGCCCGGGACATCAAGTACAACGGCGGCAGATACACCCGGTACGAGATCAGCCAGATGCAGCGGGCCCGGGAACGCACCGTGCGCAAGTACAAGCGCCGGTATCTGGCTGAGGATGCCGCCGGGGCCGACACCACCGCTAGCGCGGTGAAGCTGAGGCAGGCCCGTCAGGATCTGGCCGACTTTATCAGCGCCACCGGCGGCAGGGCCGACAGTGCCCGCACCAGCGTGGCAGGCTTTGGCAGGAGCGAGGGCAGCAAGGCAACGTGGGCGGCGAAGAAGCAAGAGCCACGCGGCATTCTTCAAAAACTCAATTTTTCTGATAGTGTTTCACAGTCTGAGCGTGAAGGCATTGAAAAAGAGCTTTCCGTCATTCCTCAATGGCAGCGCGATAAGGCTGAAAGCATCATCAACAAGGTCGTAATGACAGAGAAAGATGCCGCTGGAAGCGGCTATTATTATCCAGACAAAACGCTTTATCTTCACCCTGAGCGCAAAAGCGGTGATGTTATTCACGAGTATGGCCACGCATTGGAGATTTCCCTCGACCTGCGGCACAACTCCAAATACATCAGCATCCGAAAATCCGGGATTGATGTTGAAGATTTTTCTAAAATCGTGTATGATGACAGTACCTATACACAAGCGATTTATCTTCTTCAGAACAGCAAATTCATTTCTGAGTATCAGGGACGGCTATATGAATCTCCCACGGATGGAATTTTTAAAGCCGGAACGATGCAGATCAATGAAGATATGCTGAAGGAATATTTCAGTGAAGGGTATCGCGCTTTTTATCAGGAGCCCTCTGCCCTGAAAGAGAAAGACCCGCAGCTCTATCATTTTATCGAGGGATTGAAAGATGACAAAAAGTGAAGTGCTTCTGCTTGATGACCCCTCTGCAATCTGGAACGAAATGCAAAAGAATCCGGCATTGCGAACAGATGGAGATGTCTGGCTGCACATGACCCGCCTGTCAGCCAAGCAAGACCGACAGTGGTCTCGGGAAGCGTATGGCGACCCGGAAGCGTATCTGTATATGGACTTAAACAAAAAGAAGTGAGGTGTCATCATGGAAGATTTTCGTGTCATCTACCGCATTTTGAAGTATTTGCAGCAAAGCATGGACTTTGAGGAGTTCGATTGCGCTGGTTTTACTGCCGAGCGCTTCGGTACGAATCCGAACCGGTTTCAGGCACTTTTGATTCAGCTGCAGAAAGCAGGTTACATTGAGGGCCTGAACATCGTCCGCTACATTCGCCAGCCGGAGCGCATCGAACCACCCATGGAACCTCATATCACCTTACAGGGGCTTGAATATCTTCAGGAAAACAGTCTGATGAAAAAGGCCGCCGCATTTGCAAAGGGTGTTAAGGAAATCGTCCCCGGCATCTGACAACCAAATACCGCAAGCGTCTTTGCTCGTTTGAGCAGGGGCGCTTTTTTCATGCCGTTTTAGCTCAGATGGAAGAGCGCCGGTCTCCAAAACCGGATACCGCAGGTTCAAGCCCTGCAAACGGTGCCATGTTCCCGACATTTGTGTCGGAAGCAACCATCGCGGCGGGCAGCGCGTACCCTGCCCGGGATCCATGCGGAAGGCGAACCGCGTTACAAAACCGAACGGATCCATTCGTCAAACATTGACCAGAAAGGAGCACTCAACATTGAAACGTGAAGATGTGAGCAAAATCATCCCCGGTATCACGCCGGAACAGCTGGACAGCATTATGAACCTGCACGGCGCTGACATCACGGCAAAGGCCAATGAGATCACGACCCTCAAGGCCGAAAAGACCACCCTGACCGAACAGCTGAACACTGCAAACGGCAAACTGGAGGGCTACGACCCCGAGTGGAAGGCCAAGGCAGAACAGGCCAAGACTGACGCTGCCAGCCAGGTAGCCGCCCTCGAAAAGGGCTATGCGCTGGAACGCAAGGCCGCCGGGTTGAAGTTTTCCAGCGAGAGCGCCCGTAAGGCATTCCTTGCCGAGGCAAAGGCCCAGAATTTTGCTATGAAGGACGGCGAGATCCTGGGCTTTGATGATTATGTCAAGACCTTCAAGGCCGCAGACCCCAGCGCCATTCTGCCGGACGGCGGTATGGTACAGTTTTCTACCTCCGCACCGGGCGGCAACCGCCAGCCCGCAAACGCACATGAGGCCGCAAATGCTGCATTCCGCGCAGCGTTCGGCCAGAAAGGTTGATTATTATGGCTATTGATGCAATCGCCCGCAATAAGGCTGAGGCCCTGATCCGGGAGCAGCTGGTGAACACCATCCAGCAGGATGTGCCCAAGAGCTCCATCGTGATGCAGCTGGGTACCCGCCTTGCCAACATGACCTCCAACCAGACCAAGATCCCCGTGCTGTCCATGCTGCCTCTGGCATACTGGGTCAACGGTGACACCGGCATGAAGAAAACCAGCAAGCAGGAATGGGACAACGTCTACATGACCGCCGCAGAGCTGGCTGTCATCGTTCCTGTGCCCGAGGCCGTTCTGGCAGATTCCTCCTTTGACATCATGGGCGAGGTACAGCCCCGCGTCCGTGAGGCCATGGGCGCAAAGATCGACAACGCCATCCTGTTTGGCGGTGACCGTCCCACCGAGTGGACGACCGACGTGCTGACCCTTGCCGCAAAGAACAAGGTCACCGGCCCCATCGACTACACCAAGCTGCTGGGCAAGGATGGTCTGTTCTCCAAGGTCGAAGCTGGCGGCTTCGGCGTGGATGCCGTGGTGGGCGACCTGACCGCCAAGGCAGAGCTGCGCGGCCTGCTGGATACCAATGGCCGCCCGCTGTTCCGCTCCGATATGCAGGGTGCAACCACCTACGCGCTGGACGGTGCGCCCATGTACTTCCCCGAGAACGGCGGCTTCGATGCTTCCAAGGCCCAGCTGATCGCAGGCAACTTCAAGAAGCTGGTGTACTCCATCCGTCAGGATGTCACCGTGAAGCTGCTGGATCAGGGCGTGATTCAGGATCCCTCCACCAAGGAGATCGTCTACAATCTGGCCCAGCAGGATATGGTGGCCCTGCGCGTTGTGATGCGTATGGGCTGGGCACTGCCCAACCCCGCCACCCGCATGAACGCAGACCGCTCCAAGGTTCCGTTCGCATTCCTGACCGCTGCGGCTGTCGCAGCATAAGGAGGCCCCCATGCTTTACTGCACCTACGACCAGTACCAGACAGCGGGCGGTACGCTGGACGAAGCCGCGTTCACGCCGCTGTGCTTCCGGGCCTCGAAGCTCATTGACCGGGCCACCTTTGGCCGGGCCGAAGCCCACACCAAAGGCTGCGCCGACTGTGCCGAAGCTTTGGCCATGGCCTGTGCGTCCATCGTGCAGAGCCTTGAACGGGCCGAAGCGGCACGCGCTGCCACCGGCTATGCGCCGGGCGTGACCAGCGTCAACAACGACGGCTTTGCCGTGACGTTCTCCGACGGAGCACTGGCCGAAAAGCAGGTCGCCGAAGCGTACAGCATTCTTTCCGGCTGCCTGGGGCACGACCCCCACGGCCTGCTGTATCGGGGGTGTTTCTGATGCAGTGCAGCGTTACCGTTGTGAACCTCATCCACGACACCGCCACCGAGATCGACCGGCCTGTCTGCCACGTCATCCCCGGGTGCAGCTGGCGGGAGAAGCTGGACACCTCCGGCGGCGACCCCCAGCGGACAGTCCATGTCCGGCTGCCCCCTGCCGCCGGGTATCTGCCCTATTTCCAGTGGGCAAAGCTCCCGCCCGGGGAAAAGGCGGCACACTGGACGCTCAAGCGGGGCGGCAAGCTCATCTGCGGCGCTGTCCGCAGCCTGACCGAGGCCGAGTATGCCGCCCTCGAGAAAACACACATCTGCTGCACGGTGGCGGCGGTCTCCGACAACCGGGAACCGCTGCTGCCGCATTTTCATGTAGAGGGGAGCTGAGGAAATGAGCAAGCCTGTTTTTGATCAGCCCTACGGCCTGCGCTACAAGGTGGACGGCGTTCAGATGCAGCTTTCCTGGCGGCCTGACTTCGGTGCCGAAAAGACTGCTGCCCTGCAAAAGGCGCAGTATGCCATGGCACAGGAAGCGGCCCGGCTCATCGACAGCTATGTTCCGCTGGACACCGGCACACTGAAAAACAGCGTGCAGACTGCTTCCAAGTATGACGAGGGCCTTTTGGTGTACAACACCCCCTACGCCCGCAAGCAGTATTACCTGCACGCCGAGGGCAGCGACCTGCGCACCTTCATGGGCAACAAAGAACGTGGGCAGGAAGCCGACAAGTACAAAGGTCTGCGCGGCTCCTACTGGGGCCAGCGGGCACTTGCAGACATGGGAGAGCATCTGGCCCTTTATGCGACCCGTGCCGTTACCATGTTCTGGGGAGGGATGGGCCACTTATGAGCGAGAAAGCCACCATCACGGCCATGCGGGAGTGGCTCAAGACCTGCCCGCTCATCGCCGAAGAACAGACCGAGAACGGGGCAGCATTCCGTATCTCCGGGCTTTCCCCGGAGCCGGTGGCCGAGTTTTCCATTGAGGATTCCCCCACAGACCCTGTGCTGACCACTTATTTCTCCGGCAGGAACATGGCCAAAAGCTATGTATTCCTGAGCCGTCGGGAATACAGCGAGGCCCAGAGCACCCAGATCGCCAACAGCGGCTTTTTTGAGCAGCTGACCGACTGGGTGCTTGCCCAGAATGACCGGCATAACCTGCCCCAGCTGGAAGCCCCAAAGCAGCCCCTCAGCGTATCGGTCACCGCATCGGGCTATATCGTTACCAGCAGCGCCGGAAGCTGCAAAATGCAGATGCAGCTCCGGCTCGTTTATTACCAACCGAAAGGAGTTTCAACATGACTGTTACTGAAGCTGTTACCGCCTCCGGCATCACCCCCAGCGCCGACTACAAGGGCATCGAGAACACCGATGACTTTGTGCTGGCCATCTGCACCGAGGCCAGCAAGAAGGATGCCGTCAAGGATTGGACCGTCTGTGCCGACCATGTGCGGGAGCACAGCGGCGCACTGAACGCTTCCACCTCTGACAATACCTACATCCGCACCGGCCCCGTTACCACCAAGGGCAGCGTTCAGCGCACCCTCGCCATCAACGGCGACCGTTGCAAGGGCGATGCGTTCCAGGACTTCATTCTGGGCCACGAGATGATCTATGGCTTCGGCCAGAGCGTCATCCTGCCCTACATCTATTTCTCCCTGCGCACCGGCAAGGGCGAGAAGGGCGAAGCCGCATTCATCGTCACCAGCGACGTGGGCGGCTCTGCCGGCGCAATCGCCACCTTTGCCTGCGATGTAAAGGGCATCGGCACCCCTGCCAAGTTCGACTATTCTACCGCTGCGGCAGGCTGATCCTGCCCGTAGCTCCGTGCCCTCGTCCTGACCGGCGAGGGCTTTTTTGATAGGAGACGACCATGAAGATCTTTGATAAGGAATTTGCGTTTTCCAGCCTGAACGCCAACGATATCGAGCGGCTGGAGCAGGCAAAGGCAAAGCTGGAAAAGGCCGAGGAGGCCGAGCGTCAGCGTGCACAGCAGACCCCTAACATGAGCTATGCCGAGGGTATCCGCGGCCAGTGCCGCATCGTGGAAGCGTTTGTCGATGATGTGCTGGGCAAAGGTTCTGCGGCTGCTCTGGGGCTGGACGGCAATGACCTGGGCAAGGCCCTTACCGTGATGACCGAACTGACCCGGGCTGCTAATCAGGAAAAGCAGAAGTTTGACCCCAGCCTTCTGGCTCCTCAGCTGAACCGTGAGCAGCGGCGCAAGGCAAAGCGCCGCCGTCATCATGGCTGACATCCTGCTGGAACCACTGCCTACCGAGTGGGAGGGCCGCGCCATCGACCCGGACTTTCGGCCCATGGTCTGGCTGTCGAACCAGTATCAGCGCAAGCGGGAGAAAAAGGACACCCTTGCCTTTGCGCAGGAAGCGTTCCGGCGCTTCTACCGGGAGCCGATTCCGCCCCAGCTGGCCCCGGAGGCCTATGAAAGTTTACTGCGCTTTTACCACGGGGCCGACCCGCCCGGACGTTCCGGCGGCAAAGGCAGCGGTTCCGGTGAGCTTGCCATGGATTTTGCCTGTGACGCGGACTATCTGACCGCAGCTTTTCAGCAGGCTTACCACATCGACCTTACGGCAGAGCGCATCCACTGGTGGCGGTTTCTGGCTCTGCTGCGGGGGCTGCCGGAGGAAACCACCATGGCGAAGATTATGTCCTGGCGCACGATGGACACCTCCGGCATGGAGGGCAGGCAGCGCCAGCAGTACGAGGACCTGAAGGAGACCTTTGCCCTGCCCAAAGAACTGCGGCACACCCGGACGGCAGTCACGGTGGCCGACCACAATGCCGCCTTCCTGCAGCGGCTCAGGCATGGCGATGACGAGGAGGTGAGCGCCCCCAATGGCTGATTTCAGTATTACGGGTGATGTCCGGCTGAACAGCGACCCGGCAGAGCAGAGCGTCAATAAATGGACGGTAGCCGCCGGGCAGATGATCGCCGATTTCGCTAAGAAAGCCGCCGATGCCCTGCTGAGCGTGGTGAAGAGCGGTCTGTCCTACAACCGGGACATGGAGAGCTACCTCACCAATTTCAAGGTCATGCTGGGTGACGAACAGCTTGCCGCCGAAAAGCTGGAAGAGATCCGCAAAATGGCAGCATCCACACCCTTCACCCTGTCTGATCTGACTGAGGGAACCCAGACCCTGCTGCAATTCGGCATTGCGGCAGACGACACCACCAACGTGCTGCAGATGCTGGGCGACATTTCTCTGGGCAACGCAGACAAGATGCAGACCCTTGTCCGGGCCTATGGCAAGATGTCCAGCGCCCAGAAGGTCACGCTGGAAAACGTGAACATGATGATTGACGCGGGTTTTAACCCGCTCAATCAGATCTGCGAGGCCACCGGCGAAAGCATGTCCGACCTGTACAAGCGCATCTCGGATGGCAAGGTGGGCTTTGAGGAATTGCAGGCCGCTGTGGAAGCTGCCACCAGTGAAGGCGGGCAGTTCTACAACGGTATGCTGGAAGCCAGCCAGACCTTCAACGGACGGCTGTCTACCCTGCAGGACAACGTGGCTGCCCTTACCGGCAAACTGACTGACGGCCTGTTCTCGGCTCTTGGCGACCTCATCGTCAAGACCAACGAGCTGGTGGTCTCCATCACGGAGGATGACCAGAAGCTGGCCAAACTGAAAGACACCATTGGTCTGGTCATCACCGTTGTCACCTCTGCCGGCGTGGCATTTCTGACCTACAAGGGCTACCTGACCGCCACCTCTGCCGCTACGGTGGTACAAACAGCTGCGACTACTGCCCTTGCTGCCGCCCATAAAGCTGCCGAAGGCGGGGCGACCGGTCTGGCTGTTGCTCAAGCGGCACTCAATGCCGTGATGAAAGCAAACACGGTCGGAATCGCCGTCTCTGTGGTGGCTGCTCTTGCAGCGGCCCTTGTGACTGCCTATCAGACCAGTGAGACCTTCCGCAACTTCGTGAGTGGGGCATTTCAGTTCGTCGCCAATATCGCCCAAAGCACCATCGGTGCGGCCATCGGCTGGCTGGACAAGCTCAGTTACAAGCTGAACAGCTTTCTCGGGAAGGATGGTTATACCGGCTTTTCCAGCTACGATGACTACAAAGCAGACAAGGATGCACAGGCTGCAGCGGCCACTTCCAAAGCCAACCGGGAGGCACGGCACAAGGCAGCCCAGGCCGGGCAAGGCATCAGCACCAAGAGCTGGACGGAACTGCAAGAGGAGGCCAAAGCTGCACAAAAGACCACTGAGCAAGCGGCCAGTGCTGTTTCTGCATCCTCGAAAAAGGCCAGTTCTTCCGCCAAAAAGGCTGCATCTGAGGTAGTGAACTCCATTACCTCCACCAGCACGCAGATTGAGAACGGGGTCACCCGTACCACCGAAACGGTCCATGAGACCCTGAAAAACGGCACGAAACAGCAGAAGCAGACCGTCACCGAAACCAGCCGTCAGATGGTGGACGGGGTTCTCTCGGACGTTAAAACCATCACCACCACGGCAGCGGACGGCAGCCAGAAGGTCACCCAGAGCATCGAGGCAGTCCGGGATGTGGTATCCACCACTAAGGACACCCAGACCGCCCTCGTAGACGGTGTAAAGACCACCACCGAGACCACCACGAAACTGCTGGCCGACGGTTCTGAACAGGTCGAACAGACGATCACCGCCACCGGCACTGAAATCATCGACGGCGTGCAGCGCACGGTCAAGACCGTGACCACCATCGCCGCCGACGGCACCCAGACCGTGGCAAAGACCATCGAGGATGCCGGGCCCCAGTACGGCAGCATGGGTGAGCTGCTCACGGAGCAGTTCCGCACCAAGCTGGACGAGGGATGGGCGCAGATCCAGGCCGACATCCAGACAGATGCGCTGGGGGCCATCGAGACGCTGGCAACGGCCCTCAAGGATGGCGACCTCGAGCAGCTGGGCCTGTGGGCGGCTTCCTACTTCTGGCAGGCCTGCACCAAGGAACAGCAGGCGCAGATCCAGAGCGTGGCCATGGGGGCGCTCAACCAGCTGGGCAGCGCTTTGGGCGGCGTGTTCGGGAACCTCGCCAATCTGGCCATGGGTCTGGTGGCGCAGTTCGTGCCCGCCGCAGCCAGCGCCACAGCCGGGCAGACTGCCCTGAACGTGGCCATGGATGCCAACCCCATCCTCTTTGTCATATCCCTTATCGGGATGCTGGTGGGTGCCCTGCTGAACTTCTCCGGCAAAAACAAGGATGTGGCCAACGCTTTCCAGAATGTCTGGGCGGGTGTTGAGGACTTTATGAGCTACATCTTCGAGGGCCTGATGCGCATCGTGGCGGCGGGCATCGAGGGCTTTGTCATCCTCATCAACGGCCTCATCGGCCTGTATAACTCCGTGGCGTGGCTCTACGGTGGTACGATTGATTACATCTCCAATCCGGCGTGGGACTACGCCAATAAAATCGCCGCAGACCGCAAGGCCCGGCAGGAGGCGCGGAAGAAACAGCAGGAGGCCATCAACAACCCCAGCAGCTCCGGCACTTCTACCAACTCCCAGAAGGTCATCGAGAGCATGACCGACACCAGCAAGACCACCAGAGCAGACGGCAGCACCGTGACCACCAAGGTGCTCACCGAGAAGCTGCAGGATGAGACCGGCAAGATCACCCAGAGGGTGACCAAGACCGTCACCGAGGCGGGTACCAAGCTGGTGGACGGCGTGGAGCGCTCCTACAAGACCGTGACCACCTATGTGGACGGGGTTCAGACAAAGTTGGAGCGCAGTTTGGATGACATCGCCAAGACCACCACAGGCACAAAACCCGGCTCCACCACGCCGACGGCCCCCACCCCGGACAAAGACCTGACCGACGCTGTGGAGGCCAACACCGAGGCCCTGCTGGCCGCAAACAGCAAGCTGGCCGAGATGGTGCGGCAGGCCAACAGCCTTGTCCTCAGTGACAACATGGCCATCAGCCGGTCTGTGGCCGCATCCGGCACGGCACAGGTGGCCGCAGCCGCCAACAACTACCACCGGGAGGGTGACACCAACATCATCCAAAATATCTACTCCAAGGCCCAGACGGCGGCAGACCTCCAGCGGGAAGCACGCTGGGAAGCCGACCGGGCCAAGGCCCAGAAACGATGAAAGGAGGGCTCCACAATGCCATTCAGAAAAGACCATTTGCAGCTGGTCACGGATGCCGGGGCCACTCTCGACATCGGGTGGGCTTACGGCACGCCCTACTCCCTCGACCCCATCAATGGCGTAGACGTGGACGTGCAGACCGCACAGGGCGTGAACCAGGTGGGCGTGAGCGTGGAGTGCCAGAGCGTGGCCGGGGTGAGCCGTGAACTCGTTATCCACTGCCACAGCTCCCACGGCGATGCGGATGCGGAATTACTGCTGGAAAAGCTGCCCTATTTCACCAGCGGCACAATGTATCTTGTGGATAAATTCTTCTGCCGTTTTGTGCTTTCCAAGACCCCCTACACAAAGAGCATCCACCCCTACCCGGTGCTGGACTTCATGCTCTTCTGCCCGAAACCCTTCTGGTACGACCTGACCGCCCAGAGCTTCTGCATCAACGGCTTTGTGCCCAGCTTCAGGCTGCCGGTCAACTACTCCAAGCCCCACCGGTTCGGTGTGCGTACCTCTGTCGGCTGGCTGAATGCCTATAACCCCGGGGCGCTGGCTGTGCCCTTCACGGCCACCCTCAAGAGCGACGGTGCGGTGGTCAACCCCACCGTGCTGAACATCATCACGGGCCAGAGCATCCGCATCCTGACCACCCTGACCCCCGGGCAGGTCATCGAGATCTACCGCACCACCACCGACATGCTGGCCGTCAAGCGGACAGAGGACGGCACGGAGGAGAACATTTTCGCCCTGCTGGACGAGGACAGCGACCTGCTGGAGCTGGCCCCCGGGGACAACTTACTCAAAGCCACCGCCGACAGCGGCGAGACCAGCCTGCAGGTGACGGTGCGCTTTTACCCCATGGTTTCGGGCATTCTGCCGGAGGTGATCGCATGACGCTGGATGTGCTGGATGAACTAACTCTTGCTCGGCTGGGCCGGGTGGAGGTGTGGGTGAGCCTTTACTGGGACGAACCCTACAACACCGATGGTGAGTTCACGCTGGAAGTCAGACCCACGGAAGAGAATCTGTCCCTTCTCCGGGAGGGCCGCTGGCTGCGCCGCGCCGACAGCGACGTGCCCATGCGCATCTGCCACCGGAGCAACGAGAACGCCGACAGCAACTTAGTGGTCACCGGTTTCCCGGGAACGTGGATCTTCACCAAGCGGGCCTGCACCAGTACCGTGAAGAGTGAAAACGCGGAAGCCGCCATGCGCAGGCTGGTCAGTGCCATGCAGCCGTGGCCCAAGCTGGAGCTGGGTGCTGCTGTGGGCTTCGACACCACCTACACCGCCCAGACCTCCGGCGGCAGCATCATGGACTACCTGATGACCATCGGCGCGGCCTGCGACCTGGGCTTCCGGGTACGGCTGGCAGGCAAGAACGCAGATAAGAAGCTGCTGTTCGAGGTCTACCGGCCCACCGCCGACCCCAACAACCGCTTTTCCACCAAGTGGGGCAACCTGCAGCAGGCCGCGTGGGCCTTTGGCGACAGCGACTACGCCAACGTTGCTGTGGTGCAGGGCGCTGGCGAGGGCGAGAACCGGGCCACCGTCACCGTGGGCCTGACCGATGTCACCGGAGCCGACCGGCGGGAGCTCTATGTGGATGCCCGGGATGTGCAGCCGGACGAGGAAAAGGGCGAGACCACCAAAAGCCAAGCCTACCTCGAGCGGCTCATGGCCCGGGGCACCAACAAGCTGCTGGAACAGCTCCGCACCGGCTCCATTGAGCTGACCATCGATGCCGAGGGGCTCTCCCCTGGTGACGTGGCCTTCTGCACCATCCCGGAGCTGGGCTACAAGGCCACCGTCCGGGTGGCCGATGTCATCACCCAAAGCCAGAGCGACAGCACCACCCGCACCGTGCGGCTGGGTACGCCGGTCTGGCGCAAGCTGTAAGGAGATGATCTTTTGAGCAAAATCGTTTTATACCCCGCCAACGGGTTCGACTTCGATGCCGCAGACGTGGCGGCCTACCTTGCAGGCCTCACCTCGGGCGTGTTCAGCTCCGCTGAGGACTTCCCGGTGACAGCCGCAGGCGGGCTGACGGTCACCGTGGGCGCGGGCCGTGGCTGGGTGCACCCCAGCCGTTTCACCGGCTACTCCATCACCAAGCGGGAGAGCGACACCCTGACCATGCCACTGGCCGACCCGTCTCTCCCCCGCATCGACCGCATCATCATGCGCTATGATGCCGGTGCCAGAGCCGCCAGCCTGCAGGTGCTGCAGGGTACGGCATCCAGCACACCTACGGCCCCCGCCATCTCCCGCACCGAGCTGATCTACGACCTCTGCCTTGCCGAGATCACCCGCCCGGCAGGCTCCACCAGCATCACCACGGGCCAGATCACTGACACCCGGCTGGACGAGGCACTCTGCGGCATCGTGCGGGACAGCGTGACCGGCATCCCCACCGACGAGCTGCTGGCCGCTGCCCGGGAGCGCATCAACGCACTGGAGGAGAAAGCTACCAGCAGTGCCGCTGCCGCCAAGGACAGCGCGGAGGCAGCCAAGAGCAGCGAGACCAAGTCCGCCGCCAGCGAGAAGAACGCCAAGACCAGTGAGACCGCCGCCCAGCGGGCCCTGCAGGACACGAAAACGGAGCACATCGCCGCCTTGCAGGATATCGCATGGGCCCGCACCACAGCCCTGACCGACGTGGCCAACTCCACCGGGGCAGCCACCACCGCGGCAGAAAACGCCACCCAGCAGGCCACCGCCGCTGCGGGGAGCGCTTCCACCGCCGTCACCAAGGCCGGGGAAGCATCTGCCAGCGCGGGGGCGGCAAAGGCCGATGCCGACCGGGCAGAGAAAGCCAGCACCGACGCGGCCAATGCGGCCACCAATGCTGTGAGGCAGGCCAAAGAAGCCGGAACCTTTGATGGCCAGTCGGCCTATGCGCTGGCTGTTCAGCTTGGATACACCGGCAGTGAATCTGCCTGGATCGCCAGCCTGAAAGGCGCAAAGGGCGACAAAGGAGATACCGGTGCGCAGGGCCCCGAGGGTGCCACCGGAGCCACCGGCCCACAGGGGCCGCAAGGGCCTACCGGTGCAACGGGAGCCAGAGGTGCCACAGGCGCAACCGGCCCGCAAGGCCCGGCTGGTGCTTCGGCGGTCTATACAAGTGGAACCTATTATGTGCGCTATACCGATGGAACGCAGATCTGCTGGGGAACGGGCATGGATAGAGTGTCTTTTCCTGTTGCCTTTGCAAATGCAAATTACTCTTGCATTGGGTCGCTTCAAACGCAGTACCCGGACGGTAAAAACCTTGGCTTTACTTCCAAAACAACAACATCTATGTACATCAATGTTTCCGGAAGTCGGGAGTATGTCAACTGGATCGCCTATGGCCGCTGGAAGTGAGGTGAACGCAAATGGAGATAAAACCCGGAGCAAAAATCCTGAAGCCGGTCATCACGCAGGAAGCGTGTGATGCCTATTCTGCCGTTGTGGATGCCATCAACGCCCACAATGCAGCGGCTGCTGTTGGCGAGGCTCTGTGGAGCATGGACGACCAGCCGGAGGCTTACGTTGTGGTGGAGGCCGGCACGCAGCCTGACCCTGCCGATGCACCGAAGCCGACCCCTACACTGGAGGAGCGGCTTGCTACGGTGGAGAGCGCCCAGACCCAGATGGCGCAGCTGCCTGAAACACTGGCTGCTTTGCAAAAGGAAAACGAGATGCTGAAACAGTGTCTGCTTGAGATGAGCGAGACTGTCTATGCGTAAAATCACACAAAAAATCGAAAGGATGGTAGTATTTATGATGGCTACGTTATGGGCACAGGAAATCATGTCTGCTGAGACTATGGAGGAGGCAAAGGCTCTGTATGAGCGCTGCCCCCGCTTGCTGAAGGAGAAGGTCAAGGCGATTCTTATCAAGAGCGGCTTTGAGGAAATCACACAGTAAGGAGGACGCTATGGCTGAAATTATGGATGTCTCCCGCTGGCAGGGGAGCATCGACTGGGACGCGGTGAAGCGCAGCGGCAAAATCGACGGCGTGATGCTGCGGGTGCTGGGCAGCAAGGGCGGCAAGCCCTACGTTGACCCGGCCTTCGCCCGCAACTACGCCGAGTGTGCCCGGCTGGGCCTGCCCGTGGGCGGCTATTACTACACCTGTGCGGTCACGCAGCGGCAGACGGAGGAGGAGCTGGCCGCCCTCAAAACAGCTCTCCGGGGCAAAACGTTCCAGCTGCCCCTTGCCATCGATGTGGAGGACCCCCGCCTGCGCTCCATGGCCCCCGCAAAGCTGTCCGCCCGCGTGGCCGAAGCCGCTGCCCAACTAGAAGCGTGGGGGCTGTATGCAATGGTGTACACCTACACCAATTTCGCGGATACCGCCCTCGACATGGCAGCCCTCGCTGCTTACGATCTGTGGATCGCGGACTACCGCGGCAAGCGCCCCACCCGCCGCCACGGCATGTGGCAGTACACAAGCAGCGGCAAAATCCACGGCGTGAGCGGCCCGGTAGACCTGAGCCATGCGTATAAGGACTACGCCGCCATCATCCAGCGGGCCGGGCTGGGGCAGGTCAGGTGGTGAGACCGATGGCAAGTTATCTGATTTCAGATGCACCATACGCACCCTGGCTCTCAGAGGTTCTAGCTACACTGGAAGAGCACAAGATCGACCGCATCACCGTAGCAGCGCCTCTGGCAGATGGTGAGGTGTTCACGGGGTACTACAACATGAGTACCCAGGACAAGGCCCTGCTGGCATCCAATATCCAAGCAGATGCCGTTCTGGATGCGGTGTGTCACAACGGACAGCGCATCCAGCAGGCGTGGGAAGATGATGAGGAGGGGTGAGACCGATGTGGCAGTTTATCACGGAGTATTGGGCCGGGTGGCTCTGTGCTCTGATCGGCGGCGCGATCCTTGCCGCCATCCCCAAGATCAAGGCCCTGTGGGACGCGGTGCTGGCCCTGCTGCACGACCGCATCTATACCGAGTGCTACCGTTTTATGGAGCTGGGGTACATCACCCGCGACGGCCTGCGCAACCTGAATTACCTCTACAAGACCTATCATGTGATGGGCGGCAACGGCACCGGTACGGAATTGTACAAGAGAGCCTGCGCTTTACCCATCCACGACTGAAGAAAGGAACTGACAATATGAACGCACACATCACTGGGAACAACACCCCCGCCATCCCCGCCGCGACCATCGCCCGCACTGTTGTGCTGGCACTGGCCCTCGTCAATCAGCTGCTGAGTGCAGCAGGCAAGCCGGTGCTGCCCATCGACAGCGCCAGCGTAGAGCAGTGGGTGACGGCTGGCCTGACCACCGCTGCCGCCATCTGGGCATGGTGGGAGAATAACAGCTTTACTCCCGAGGCCATCCGCGCCGATGAGTTGCTGGATCAGATGCAGGGGAAGATCAAGTAAGAGTACATAGCAGCAGCCCCGGGGAGCCTGATGGTTCCTCGGGGCTGTTTTCTTTTGGCATATTTCGGCATATTCCGACGCATTCCGCATTATCCAGCACATTCTGACATTTTCCGGTTAAAGTTGGATAGAAAGGATGTGTAAACTATGCCCGACGTGAAAATTTCGGACTCCCCTGCCCAGCTGGATCAAATCCTCCGGCCACTGGGAATCACCCGGAGCTCAAAGAATTACCGTGTTCTCTGTGACTGCGTGGCTCTGATCTGTGAGCAGGAGGACCGGCTGGAAGCCGTACAGAAGGAGATCTATACCCCCATCTCAAAACAGCGGCACTGCAAGTGGTCCGCCATTCAAAGTGCCGTCCGGCGTGCAGCAGAGAAAGCCTGGGCGCTGAACCCCGAGGGCGTTCAGCAACTGGCTGGCTACCCACTGACCGGTGCACCCAGCGCGGTGCAGTTCCTAGAGATGCTTTACAATGTCGTGGTGAGAGGGTAACGAAAAGGCTGCCATGCGAGTGTGATGCGTGGCAGCCTATTTTTGCTGATTTTCGCATAGTTTCCCGCAAAAGTGGGTTTAACTGTGGGTTACAGCAAAAGAAAAGCACCCAGAAACTTACGTCTCTAGGTGTTTTATCTTGGTGGGCGCGGGTGGATTCGAACCACCGAAGCTGAAAAGCAGCAGATTTACAGTCTGTCCCCATTGGCCACTCGGGAACACGCCCATATTCTATTTGCAGTCATCGCTGACTGCTTGTATATTTTATCATCTGAAGTGGCATTTGTCAACTACTTTTTCCACGGATTTTCTCTTTTTCTGTCGTTCTCTATTTTCCCGCGTTTTACCGCAATAAAAGCACTTTCTATAACAGCAAAAGACCCCAAAACGTTTTCCGTTTTGAGGTCTTTTTGGAGCTGGTGACAGGAGTTGAACCTGCAACCCACTGATTACAAATCAATAATATTTTTCGTATTTATGCTATTTTTTCAGAAAATGTTAGTTTGTTGTTTGCTTATGGCGTATTATAAAAGCGATAAATCGTCCGCCTTATCTTACAACAAATGTTGCAAAAATTCAACGCATATATGCGGAGCGTTCTTTTGTAACGGCTTCGCACAGGCCAGAAACAAGGTCTTCCGCCATACTCCACATGTGATGCAGCTCTACGCCAGCCGCAGAATCCTCGCTGTCAACGCCGGTAAGGATTTTCTGTGCAATGCGGCGGTTTGCGTCAGCGTGCTCCATTTCTTCCCCAGAGAGCTTATACCACTCAGAAGAAGCGTAGGGGCAGACAGTTTTATAGTCCATTGCCATGCTTGCGTAGCTCATCGCATCGCTGTATTCTTCGGCCATTTGCTTTGCAGCATGAACAAGTGTGTCCTTATATCCTGCAAACTTTGCTTCGTCCATCATAGCTAGATCCTCCCCCTTACAGTTTTTCCACGGCCACAGCCATATTGTTCACCACTGCAGCAGTACCGGTCAGCAGGAAGCTCAGGATAGAGCTTTCGCAGCCGCACGCATTGCGCACCAGGAAAGTCAGTGCCAGATTGGTCGGTGCAGCCGCAGTGGCCACAGCCTGAGAAGCAGTAGCGCCGATGACAGCCACGCCGTCCTTCTGGCCGGTCAGGGTCACAGTGCCCGCAGCCGTGGGAGCCAGTGTAGCAGACACGGTCACATGGTAGTAGCCCTGCCCCAGCAGGGTGATGGTGTTGCCGTCCTGCCGAATGTTACAGCCAAACCGCCGGGAAGTGGTGCCGACAGGAATAACATCGTTTACCGCCACGGTCTGAGCCGAGGTGTTGGCGGTATAAATCGCAGACTTAGACATAAAAAATCTCCTTCCTTATATAAAAGGCGGAGCAGCCTTTGCCGCCCCGCCGATCCTCGCCAAAAGGGCGTATGTGTTAGATGCTGCCGCAGACGTTATTGCAGCCGCAGAAGGGGCTCGGGCCCGCATTGTAGGAGTAGCCGTTGGGGTACTTCACAACGCCGTACATCTGGGAGGCCAGCTCCAGCTGACTGATCCGCTGATTCTGGGCCGCGATGGTCTGCTCATACTGCTGTTTCTGCAGCTCGGCAAACTTCGCGTCGATGTTGGAGTTGATCGCGCAGGTCTGCTTGTCCATCTGGGCTGCCAGGTTGGCCGTTGCCAGCCGGTTGTCGCAGCAGCACTGAGCAAGCTGTGCCTGGATGCCGTTGCCGGTCTGCAGGATGGTGGTGTTGGTGCCTGCCTGAGCCAGAGCAACTTCTTTACCCAGCTGGCCGATGCCTCCCTGCATCTCATAGCCGAGATTACAGATACCGTTGCCGATGTTGGTCAGCCTGTCATTCAGTTGGCCGAACTGCTGGCCGAAAAGAATTTCCTGCTGGCTTGCAGCAGTGGCATACTGACCGTACTCGCCGGTTCGGTTGCCCCAGAGGCCGTTGCCGCCCATAAAGACGAACAGGAAGAGGATGATGATCCACCACGCGCCGCCCTGGCCCCAGCCGTCGTTATCGTTGCCACGGGTCACGGCAGCGATATCGCTCAAAGACATGTTATCCATAGTTGATTTCCTTTCTTGCGAATAGTGAAATTATTTCAAATCGTGGCCACGATTTTTCGATTACTTGATGAAAGGCATGATCTGCTTTGCCATCGCTTCCAGTTGGTGGTACTGCTCATCTGACATCTTACCGGACCTGCGCAGCTCTTCCACCTGCTTTTGGGGATCTCCCTGGAAAGCGGAGCGGAACTGCTGAAACTGCCGGAGAAGCTGCATCACATTGCCAATCGGGCCGGGCATCGCCGGGCTTCCTGAGCCGCCCAGGAACTGCATCAAAGGATTTGCCATACCTTAACCCTCCTTTGCCCGTGCGGGCCTTGCAGGAGCCGCCGGGGCCGTCTGATACTGCGCCATCACGCGCTCCACCTCGGCCTTTACGGCAGCCTGTATCTTCTGATCTGCCTGCGCAGAGGTCAGATACTGCGTCTCTGCCGATGTCTGCACGGCCGCCGGGTCGATCTTTGTCAGGCGGTAGTACTCGCCGGACGCATAGCCCATCGTGTCTGCCTTTTTGACAGCCATGACAGGCTCGTTTTGCACCATGATCCAGCGCGTTTCTCCGGGCTGCACCATGACCTTGTCCACATCCGCGATTGTCGGCACCATCGTGAAGGGGCTTTGTCCCCCGCTCTGTGGAGCGGCCTGCTGGGCCATTTGCTGCTGATACTGTCCTTGCCCAAAACCCATCGGTGGCATCCCGCTGTAAGGGTTTGATTGCCAGCCGCCAAAAGGATATGCCATAAAGCTTCCCCGTCCTTTCTTGATCTTGTAGCACCAGTGTACCTTTTTAAACCGCCGAGAGAGTCAACGAACGTACAACGAAGGACAAAAAGAAAAGCGCCCACACGGCACAGGACTGTGTAGGCGCTCAATCATTTGCACTCAATGAGTATAATATTTTCAAAAAGTGCTTGACGTTTACACTCATTGGGCGTATAATAAAGACAGTGAAAGACACAAACACACAATAACATGGAGGTACAAAATTATGAGAAACGCTATTGAAATCGCCGCTGACATCCGCAAGTCCGATGTCTGGGATTACGAGCTGTGCACCGAACTGTGCAAGGCAGCTGACATGGAAGAAGAGTGGGAAGCTGCATCCGCTGGCGATTACGACTGGAACGACTCGAATCGCGGCCCCTCGTTTGAAGAAATCGTTGAAGCCGCCGCCGAAAAACTGGGCGTTGAGATCTACTAAATAAAAAATCCCCCGCCCGATGCTTGCCACACCGAACGGGGGATTTTGTGAAAGACACCTCACACGGAGGTGTGCAACTATCCTATCACACGAAAGAAAGGAAGTCAATCATGTATACCAAAGCAGAGCTTTTTTCAATGGCCGCAGAGCAGCCGAAGGAAATCTTTGTCAACAACATCACTCTGAGCGTACCAGACGATGCTGACAGCTGCCTTGATCTGGATGCTGAGAAGGAAAAGCTGTCTTCCATCTGGGATCTGGCGCACTTGTCTATGCGGGAGCTGGTAGCCTGCACTGGCCTGTCTCAGACCGCTTTTGCAAAGCGGACGGGTATCCCGCTGCGCACGGTGCAGAACTGGTGTGCCAGCACCCGCGACTGCCCGGCATACGTCCGCTTCCTGCTGGCCGAGCACTATAAGCTGATCTGAGGGGGATTCCGGTATGGCAGCACAAGACTTGACGGGTCATACTTTTGGGAGCTGGATTGTGATAGGTGCATCCGAAAAGAGCGGCTATGTAAAGTGCCGCTGCGAATGCGGCACCGTGAAAGATGTCTATATACAGTCTCTTAAAAACGGAAAAAGTACAAGCTGTCAGGCTTGTGCAAATCGCCGCATGGCAGGACAGCGCAGTCAGGAATTTTTGAAAAAAAGAAAGGAGCAGTACATCGGCCAGGTCATCAATGGATGGAAAATTATTGATGTTTATAAAAATCCGTCTGTCAAAGGGAATGACCTCTTTTGTACCGCATTGTGCCCTGTTTGCGGCAGAAAGTCCGATATGCGTCTGTTTCAAGTGAAAAAAATTTCAAAGTGTAAGAAGTGTACCAATAACGTTAAGCTCTTCTCTGACGCGATTCATCGTGAAGCGGATGTGGACGGATCGAGCCTTGTATCTGTAAAGTTGCGTCTTAGCGGGAAAGTCAATCAAAACTCAACCACAGGGCACAGTGGCGTTTTCAAAGACAAAAATCGTTACCGCGCTGTAATTTGCTTTAAAAGACACAAGACGTACCTTGGAACCTATGAAACAATCGAGGAAGCTGTTGCGGCCCGCAAAGCAGCTGAAGAGCTGATATACGCCCCATTTCTAAAAGAACATGAGGGATGGGAAGAAGAACTTGCAAGCCGTCTCAAAGAACTCAAAAAAGAGAAAAAATAGAAAAACCCCCGATGCTCCAAACGGAACACGGGGGGTTTGCTTTACTCAAAAACTTTTGCAATGCTTTTCAGCCGATAGCCTATTGCCGTCCTGCTGTAATGCGTCTGTGCTGCAATGTCCGGCAGCGGAAGCCGCTCAACGTTCCGCAAAAGAGCTATCTTTCGGTCTACCCTCCCAAGCGGTGCGTTTTTGATGGAGGCTTCCATTTGCTTTCGGTCAAGTCCTTGCAGCGCAGGGGGCAGCACTACGCGAGCCGCCGCCACAGGCAGCACCGAGCCAGAAAGGTTGCGGCAGCTGTCCAGCGTTGCGCACCATATTGCCAAGCGTGGCAAACCGGTGACATTTTGTCACCATTTTGTTGGCATTTCCGAGATGGTATGTTTTCGTGAGGTCACGAAAACATACTTGGGTATTGTATGTAGTGCTTGCCATAGGATAATTCCTTTCCACGGATCAGATTTCAACCTTTCCGTTTTCATCATACACGTCAAACTGCTCTTTTGAGTAGGAATAAAGATGTTCGCGAATGGCTTTAATGCGACGAAGAGATTTGCATGTATATAATTTCATGCCCCAGTATTTTTTGTTCATACCGGAAAAAGTACCGCGATAAAATCGGTCAGCACCTTTTGCTTTGTAAATAGCGCGTGGTTCACCAATTTCCGTATTTTTGAGATAATACATTGCCGCTCCTTACTGCTTTTGCAATGCCGCCTTCATGCGGTCAAAGAAAAACTGGATAATGGTGCCGATGGTCTCATCGGTGATGGCCCACGAGATGAATTTGCCCCACTTGCTGGCGTTGAGGGCCATGCGGAGCATCTGCGCCACCCACGCTTTGCGTTCTGCGCCGCGCTTGGTGCCCTGAATCTCGTGCTCTGCCTGCTCGATCAGGTCAAGCACAGTGCCCTTGACAGCGGCACCATAGCCCAGACGGATGCAGCCCAGGGCGTAAAACACGAAGCCGCCCAGCATGAGCACGAGGGCCACAGGGGCGGGAAGTGCGGTCAAAAGGTTACGAATCGCTTCCATGATTGGTAACTCCTTTCAAAAGATAGTTGTCGATGTCGGTGCGGCTCTTCTGCATCCCCTCGCGATTGTTGCCGGACAGCTGCGCATCCAGAAGGTTGCGCACCCCGTCGAGGGTCAGACGGCTCACCTCGTCAATTTCTTCAAAGCGGCGCAGATCTCGGGCAAGGGCCTGCGTGTGTTGGAGCTGGCCCTGCTCTAAGGTGCCGATGCGCTTGTCCATCTCATCCAGCCGCTTGTTCTGCACGTTGTCCGGTTCCTGCGCCTTTTTGATGTACTTGTGAATGATTTCCAGCACCTTGTCAATGGTGATGGCTGCAGCACACAGGCTACCCAGGATGCCAAGCACCCACAGCAAAGCTTCTTTTTCGGTCATTTGTCCTCCCGAAGACGGGTCAGACCCTTCTTGCGGATGATACGGGGGTAGTTGAGCTCGGTCACGTTGAGGTCAACATTGCCGGAGATGCCCGGCACGCTGCCCTTGCTGGTGTGCTGGTGAGCGGTGTACTTAAAACTAACTTTCGGGGTCTTGCCGGTGTAGTCCGCCAGCCATACATCCCACCGCCCGGCAAGCCTTGCCATGTCCAGATGGACGGTGGCGTAGCTCGTGTAGGTGTAGAGCTGGGCGTAGAACCCCATCTTCTCAATCTGTTCCAGATGATAGGCCGCCAGATTTGACAGGTCTCCATAGGGCATCCCGGCAAGACTCGGCGATTCCAGATCCAACGCCACCGGAAGGGTAAGTTCCTTGCACCGAAGCGCCTGCCGCAGTACAGCCAGCTCTTTGTCAGCCAGTTTCTCGCAGGAGGCGTTGGTGTAGTAGTACACGCCCACGTCCAGCCCTGCCGCTTTTGCGTTGGCATAGTTGTCCTCGAAGGTGGGGTCGATGTAGGGCACACCGTTGCGGTTCCCTACGGCCCGCAGCATCACGCCTTTGTAGCCTGCCGCTTTTACCTGCGCCCAGCCCTCCATTTTGATTTTTCCCTGCCACCGGCTCACGTCAATGTACCGGTAGGGCGGCTCACCTGCCCACCCGGTCACGGTGTCCACTGTGGACACGCCGGGTGCGGGAGCAGGCTCTTCCTTGTCGGCGCTGTCACCGGCAGCGTGGGAGAGCGCAGAGAAGATATCCCGCAGGAAGTCAAGCATTACTTTCCGCCTCATAAAATCCCTCCTCCGTCAGCTTTGCCAGGACGGCATCCTTGTACCGGTCAGGAACGTTGTCGATGGTAAAAGCGCCGTCAAAGCGGTGCAGTTTGACTTGGGTCACATAGAACAAAATCATAACATCCTCCTTATTGTGCGGCCAGCAGGTCGAGCATAGCCGCTTCCAGAGCGGCAAGGCGCTCTTCTGCGGTGGGCAGCTGTGCCTTTTCCTCTGCTTCCTTGCGGGCCTTTTCCTGTGCGGCCAGCTCTTCTGCGGTGTACAGCACATACCGCTGCACTTCCACCTCTTCGTCGTAGGCATCCTGTGCGGCCACGCCGGGCACGTCAACCACCTTGCGGACATCACGACCTTTTTCACGACCATCTGCGTCATAGTAGATTGCAGGGGTTCCGTCCGGCAAGGTTTCGGTCTCGTAGTGGCTGACCTCTTCCACGCCCGCCACAGCATCGTGGTGGACAGTCTGGGTCTCCTGCTTGAGGTAGCCTTTCGTCAGGTCGGGGGCTTCGATGGGGTTGCCGTTGCTGTCAATAATTTTCATGTGTGCTCCTTTCGGTTATGCCACTCTGCGCCAGATGTACATGGAGTAGTAGGGGTTAAGGATATCAACGGGGGAGTTTCCATTATTCGTACTGCTATAAAGACCGGAGTGAAATCTTCCGCCATCAGTAGTTTCCTGAGAAACAGATGCCATAAAATCCCATTTGCCAACATGTATATCATTTTTATGTGTATCATTTGTTGGGATTGCAAAACCAACAGCCGGAATATTCTCCGGAGAGAGAATCATTTGCAAGTTACCACCCGTACTCCCTGCCGGGTAGGTATCGCTTGCGCCCATGATAAATTTGCCCTCAATCCGTTCCCATGTGCCGCCGATAAAGCTTGCCGGGGATGTGGGGCCGTCGCTGACCCAGAATTTGATTCTGGCGAGGTCTTCTTCTCGCTGGGCGGCGAGAGCTTTCAATGCCCTCTGTGCGTTGTTGACCTGCCTCATCAGGTAGTTGTACCCGTGCTGGTCGTCCAGGCCAGCTTCTGCGCCGGTCGGGGCGATGATCTGGCCGGATGTCCAATTTTCCGGGAGATCAGCGGGAAGAGGAATGTTTTTCAGGATATCATCCGCCATAAAGCAATGTTCCCTCCTTGAAGATAATGGTGTGTTTTAACTTTGTTCTGGACGTGGTTTCGATGCTAACATCGTCCTGTGTGAGGGCGGCTCCGAACGCATCTTGCGCGGAGATGGCAGAGACTTTTGTGATCTTTTCCGATGGCAGGAGCTCATACTGCAGCGTGACTGCCGCACCGGAAAGGCTCTTTGCGAGGTTCGGAACGGTATAGTCGCCGTTCAGCTGCACCATGTTGATGTGATCCGCCAGGTACGAGGCAAGGCTTGCCAGGAACAGCGGGGTCACAGATGCAGAAGTGGGCGCGGCGGCTGTCACCGGGACAAAATAATTTTGTCCCGGTGACGCAAAGGCATCCTTGCCCAAAAGCCAGCTGCCCAGAAGATAGTGATACCGGCTTCCGTTTGCCAGCACGGTGTCCGCGCCCTCCAGAATAGAGAGATTCACGTCCACGTCCGTTTTTTCGGTAATGCCGAAATAGCAATCCGATGCGTACAGCGTTTCTCCCGCATCGTTCAGAAGCTCATAGTGGTTGACGGCCGAATTACCTGCCTCCGGCTCGATGGATGCTTCCAGCTTCAGATTCTCGCCTGAGATCATCAGCATTTCAGAACCCACCTGCAGTGTCGCAGATGCTATGACGCTTTTCAGCGGTTTCACGGTCGCTGTGCGGTTGAGCCGTGCCGTCGTGGCAAGCTCTGCCGCCTTGTGGGCCACGTCCAAAAGAAGCGTCCGCGTCAGTGTCGGCGATGCAGCAGCCTTTGCGGTCGTCCATCCTCCGAGTTCGGCAAACGGCTTTTTCCCAAGGGCCCAGCCGCCCAGGCGATACTGATAATCGTATTTCTGCACATCGACCTGCTCTGTGATCAGGATCCCGGTCTTGAGGTACGGCATACTGATAAAGACAATGTGAGCGGGTTTGATCTGGTTGATCAGGTGCGTCACCTCGTCGTAGTACGACTGGCTCTTTGCACTCGTCGCAAGCCTCAGCTCGTAGAGCTGGTATGTGATGGAGCACGTCCATTCACCCGCGCCAATTAGTTCATCCAGCTTCTGATACAGAAACCCCAGTGTGTAGGGCGGGCGGGTCGCAATGCGGGTCATTACACGCTGCCTGCGGAACGCCAGAGATTCCTTTTCCGGGACAGCCACGATGTGAAACACTTTTTCCCACTGTGCAACGGAATCCTCGTCCATGGTCTGGAAAAAGAAGTTGCTTTGAACCCCTTCCACGGAACCGGCCAGCAGGTCAAATTCAGCTTTTTCAGCAGTGCAGATCTGCTGATAGTCCTGCACTTCCCGGTAGATGGGTGGCAGCAGCGGCAGCAGGTCGTGCGAGAGATCAAGCTTCATGCAGCGTCACCGTCCCAACCACAGGGACCTGCTGCCGTTCGCCGGTCTCTGTCAGAATCAAATCGTCCGCTGCTCCGTTCAGCTGGACGTTTGTCACGTTTACCACGCCCTCTGCCGTGATGATGGCCGCAGACACGCGGGCCGTGTAGACGTTGGCGCTGTATTCAATGCTGGTTTTGCTGATATTGGTCGCCCAGCTTTTCCGTACATTGAGCAGATATGCCTCCAACGCCTCCCGTACCGCGGTGCGAACTGTATCCAGCGAGTAGCTGGGCAGGAGCGTCACCGATGCGGTGACCGAAACTTCCAGCTTCTCCGGGGCCGTGATCGTTGCCTTTGCACCGATGGGCGCAAGACCAAGTCCCTGCCCGGAGTTCGGCACCGGGTCGATGGCGTTCTGAATGGTCTGCACAAGGTCGGTGGATGCAGGCAGCCAGTCCGCACCCAGAACGGAGCAGAGCACCGTGCCGCCGCCTCTCCATGTCGGGTATACCTGCACAGCGCCCACGCCGTCCAGCTTCTCGATTTCCTCCTTGTACTGCGCCACATTGCCGCCAAAGGAGCGGCTGTTCATCGCCGCCTCCATGCGGGCGCGGAATTCGTCGTCTGTTTCGGTCTCGTCTCCGGGTGTCAGGATATCCGAGATCCGGGCAGAAGTCAGGCCCTGAATGGTGTCGATGGGGAGGATAGGGCCGGTGTAGTCGTTGCCGATGGTGCCGGGCGTTTCGGCCAAAAGGCGGTAGGTGTGCCCGGAACCCAGAGCGGACAGCGCAATAAAATTGATGCTGTCCGCGCCGTTGATGGTAGAGAACCGGCTGCCAAGCGGGATATCAATATTGAACTCGCCTTTTCGCACCGCCGCCGTGGCCTGCTTGCGGGTAACGCTGGCGATGGGGGCCAGCAAATCCAGCGCTCTGCCAGTGGCTGTCTGAAAAAACGCCTGCCGCTGCACCATGTTCAGGGAAAGAAAGAACCCCTCAAAGACATAGGCGGCGGGAGAAAGAGCTGTTGGGATGGGGCTTGTGTCCCGCTTGTCGTAGTCGTCCGGGATCTGAGACAGCATATAGTCAAGAATGGCCCGGTACTGTGCGGTAGAAAAATCGATCATGCTGCGGTGTTCACCTCCGTGCTTGCCTGCATTTCGCCGTAGATCGTGGAGACAGTAAAGGATGCTGTCAGGGCCTGTCCCTGCACCGTGTAAGAGAAGTCCTTCACGCCGGTCACCCGGTCGTCCACGGTCAGGGCCTCTTCCAGACGGCGCTGCAGTTCGGCAGCCACATAGCCCGGGGCTTGACCCAGCAGCCCCTCCCACTCCATGCCGCTGTAAGGGCGGAAGATCTGCCAGCGATAACGTTCCACGTTCAGAATGATGGTCACGGCCTGTTTTACGGCCTCGTCCCCATCGCATTCCCCAACGATGCGGCCAGATGTCTGGTCAATGAACCAGGTTCTGGACGGCTGAGAAACGTACTCCACGCCGCCGGAAAGGTTGATGGACGCGCCTGTGGGAAGCGTAGCCATTACGATTCACCTCCGTATACTCGGGAAAGCACAATGAACTTTTGGCCGCTCTGAACACGGAGGAGCAGCACTTTGTCCCCGGCTTTCAGGGCCGGGTTCAGGATGATGTACTTTTTGTCCTTGCTCAAAGGCAGCGCAGCGCCGTTTTCCCAGCCCACAAAGTTTTCTGCCTGCACTTTTGCATCAAATCCATCCGGCAGGGCCGACCACTCCGTGAAGTAGGGCGGAGCCGTGAACGCGTCCTCGCTGGGGCCGGACGGTGTTGCGTGCTTGTGCTGCAGGATCTTGATCTCGTGCCTGTGGCGCAGGATGGGGATCTTCTTTTCAATGACAGGCTCTGCCAGATAGAGCACAGCCTGCTTCAGCGGGGCCATTGCTTCACTGATCTGGATCTCCAATTCATCATCGTCCGGCGGGGCCTTTGTCACTGTTCCGATCTGCAGGTCTGTGGGCTGCCCGGCATCGTTGGTCTGCCGGTTGATCTCCTGCAATACTCCCAGTAAATCCACGCTTCTCCCTCCTTACAGTGCTTTTGCTTCCAGTTCCATGGTGTGCTCGTCATTTTTGAAGGTGTGCTCCACCTTTTCCAGCATGACATACTGTTTGAACGGTTCGCCGTCCAGATCGGACAGGTTCACCAGGATCAGCGCCCCGGCCCGCAGGCCCGGCACGCCCAGAGAAGAGAACTTGAGCTGCTGCAATACTCGGTTGTAATACTCCAGGCTCACTTTCGCCTGTTCCTTTACCTGAGCGTCGTTGGCGGCCTCGTCCACGGTCTGATACAGCTGCAAAAGGCCCCACTTCCCGATGTGTTCCGAATCCTTCATCACGAAAACATCCGCCTTTCCCGTCTCCTGATTGGGCCGGGCCAGCTTGATGCTGTTGTAGGTCTGGGTGTCGATGGAGGAATCGAAGGTGTAATTCGTCATCAGGCTGTAATCACCGATGACGATATCTGTTTTCAGGTCGTTGGCCTCTTTGAGGGCCAGTCCGTCACCGGAATCGTAAAACACATAGACCTTGCCGGTGTTGAGCAGGGTCTTTTGCACCGCAGTGTTGATGATGTCGATGCAGCTTTTGTCCTGCATGATAAGGGAGGGCAGCTTGTAGCCGGTGTCAGCCAGTTCCCCCACGTCCAGCTCAAAGTCCTCTGCGATCTGCCGGATAATATCCCCGGCACTTTGGCCATAGAACGAATAGCTGGCATTGGCCTTGAGATACCGGATGCGGTCATAGCAGACCACGTCCACCGGCCCCCAGCGGTCAAAGCCCCGGGTAAACACCCAACCGTAAAACTGAAGCTGACCGTCCACGGAAAAGCGGATCACGTCTCCCTCTTCCAGCTTGGATTCCGGGGTGCGAAGATAGGTAAAGGTCAGTTTGCCCGGCTGACCGGTGCGCTGGGTAGACCAGACCACCTGCGTGGTGCTGTTGGTCAGATTCAGGGTGTTTCCGGTGGCTTTCTGAGCGGCCAAAAGCTCATAGGTCATCCTTCCACCTCCTGCAGGCTGGTCTCCGGCATCCAACCCAGCACAGTGCCGCCGGTGTCTGCCACGCAGACGGGGCAGGGCCGGGCGCGGTCGATGATGCGCCGCACCACAACGATCTGGCCATGGATGCTGGTCAGAACTTCCTCCCCGCTGCCGGTGCCATAGACTTTCCCGGTGGCTTTCCGTCTGGCCCCCACAACGAGCTTGTCTGCGGGGATGCTTCTGGTTGGGGTCAGGGAGAGCTTTACAGAGCCCGCCGCATCTGCCGCAGCGTTTACCGCTGTGACTGCCGAAACAGCCCGTGCGGCCACGCTGGCCACTTCAGAGACGATGCTGGCCGGGGAAAAGGTTCCGGTCTGGCCAGCGCCCTGCACAACAGCCCTCTGTGGGGAGTAATCCTTGTACTCGGTCAGGCTCAGGTCAAAATAGAAATCTCCTGTCTCCGCGCCGCGCTCCTCTGCCTTGAAGCTGGTAACGAGGCACCGAAAGCCCAGGCTCGGCCCCAGGAACGGGACACCGTTCTCATAGAACCGGACGGGCGTGTAGACGATGGGGGATTTTTTCTTCATAGCGGCGGTGAAGAACGCCATGTACACCGCCGGGGGCAGATGAATGCCGGTCTGGCCCGGCAGCCGCCGACCGGGCAGCAGGCCCGAAATGGACACCGTGCGCAGGTTCGGCGTGCGGGGCTGCATGATAGGGCCAAGGCCCAGCACGTTATAGGTTCCGTTGTCGGCAGAAAGAGTCTCTGGCAGCTTTTCCGGGTTGATGGGCAGAGCAATCACCGTTGCGCCGCTGGAAAAATAAAGTTTGTACAGGGACATCTCTTTCTCCTTACTGCACGGTGACGGTGCTGCCTGCGTTCATCAGATCCACCAGAACGTCCCGCAGGGTGTCTGCCAGATTTTGGGCATCCTTTTCGGTGTTGCCGGTGTTCTGGCCCTGCACGGTGATCATGGGGGTCTGGCTCGTCAGGTTGACGTTGTTGACGTACTTTCGCTCTGCCACATCCACCAGCATCTTGATCTGCTCATCGGACAGGTCAACGGTTTTTGCGATCTTGCCGGTATTCTTGTCGATGTTGCCCAGCAACTCATTGGCGCTTGTAGCTTGCGGAATTTCCAAATTTCCCGTTCCTGTGCTTCCAAACATGCTGGAAGCACCCAGATTTGATCCCCACTTATATCCGCTTGCATAAGCGGAATCGAGGTCTTTTGCTGTCCACGGTTTGACGACTTCCTTATAGTCGTTCGTCCAAACTTCCCACTTGCGGGCGTTTTGAAACTGTGAAATTGTGTTATCCGCACGGGTCACCCAATCAACATCAACGCCCGGCAGAAGGTTCACCACGCCTTGTGCGGCCTGAAGAATTCCCTTCAATGCGTTCATCACATTGATACACAGGTCATAGAACGCAATCTTAATCGTTGCAATCGGGTTGTTGAACACATTCGCCAAAAAGTTCGCGACTGCCGCAAATGCATTTTGCATTGGGAGCAGAACGGAGTTAAAAATAAACGCTCCAGCTTCTGCCAAGGAACCGGCGACTATTCCCGCCGCTGCCCTTGCGCTTCCAGCATATCGAACGAATGCGCTTGCAAGGCCCAAAATAACAGGAGCAAGAAGTGCAGCAATTCCAAGCGGAACCGCAAATGCGGCAAGTGTTGCTATTTTACTTGCATTTGCCGCAATTGTAACAACGCCAAGTGCCGCTGCAAAAGCCAGCGCCGCCGGGGCGATGCTCTCCATGTTATTGGCCACCCAGTTAATAGCCGTCAGCAGCGGGTCAAGCGCCCGGACGGCGGTATTGCTTGCCACCGTCCAGACCTGCGCCCAGGTCATGGGGGTCTTTTCAAACTCCGCGTTCGTGTCCTTGGCCGCCGCAAACAGCGCGTTTTTCACAATGTCGGCAGTGATCTGTCCCTGAGAGCCCATCTCGCGCAGCTCACCCACGCTGACTTTCATATAGTCTGCAATGGACTTTGCAATGGCAGGAGCCTGCTCCATTACGCTGTTCAGCTCATCGCCGCGCAGCACGCCAGATGCAAGGCCCTGTTCCAGCTGGAGGATCGCGGCCTGCGCAGACGAACCGGACGCGCCGGAAAGGGCCAGCTGCTTGTTCAGCTGCTCTGCGAACTGCACGATCTCTTTAGAACTGTTGAACGCATCCCCGGCCATCGTGCCCAGCTGGGAGACCAGCCCCATCGTGTCGGTGAAGCTGCCCCGGGAGCGCTGGGCGGACTGGTAGATCATCGTTTCCAGCTCCTGCGTGGTCTGCAGACCGTCGTTCATTCGATCGAGCCGGGCACGCATGGAGACCAGACTGTCAGACAGGTCAACGGCCTTTTTCAGGCCCTGAATGCTGATATAGGACGCGGCCAGCCGGAGAACCGAAGATGTCAGGGAGTTGGTGACGCTTTGCGCCATATTTTCCTGCTCCTGCAGCCGCTTTGTAGCTGCTGCCGCCTCATCTTTGGCCGATGCCGCCACACTGGCAGCGTTTTCAGTTGCTTTCATGGATTGGGTCAGGGTCTGCTGCTGCGTTTCCAGCCCTCGGATGGTTGCACCCAATTTCTCGGTCTGGGCATCCAGCTTTTTGAACGCTTCTGTGTTCTGCTGCCCAGCGGCTACCATTTCTTCCTGCTGTGCCACATACGATTCAAACTTTGCATTCGCAGAGATCAGCTGCCGAGAAACGCTGTTTAGAACAGACTGATAGTTCCGGGCTGCGGTCTGTGCCGCTGTGGTAGAGCTTGACGCTCTCTGTGCGGCCTGAATGTATGCGCCAAAGGAAGAGGAAAACTGATCCTGAAGGACAAGCGTTTCCTGAATTTTAGCCATTTCGTCCCGCCTCCTTCATTCGCTGGGTCTCCTCTCTGCGCTTTTCCATGGAGCGCAAAGCAAAAGCCCTCACCAGCGCCTTTTCACGCACCGGCAGGGCATCGTACTTGCCCGGGGGCCAGTTGAGATTGACGAAGCAATAGTATGCGATGAGCACGTCAATATCCCATCTGTCCCCGGAGATCAGTTTTTTGCCTCTTCGTCCAGGCTCTTGTCAAAGCCGGAGAGCTTACTCACGGCATCGATCAGGCGGCCAAACTCACCGGCCAGAAGCATCTTGCCGGGAACCTGAACCGGGTCTTTGGTGCCGTATTTCTCACACAGCTCCGCGCTGCGGAAATCAGGGAAAACAGTAGCTTCCACGATGGTGCGGGCACTCAGCTCGTTGGCATCAATGGATTCATGCAACTGGCCGTTCACAATTTTCATCCGGGTGGATACCCTGATGATGGCAGCGTTCTCCTCCTGGGTCAGGGAGCGGATCTTAAAGGGGACAGGTTTGCCATCCTCGCCCAGAAAGCGCTTGGAGATGATGACTTCCTTTTCCTCGGTGGTGACGGTGGGGTTCAGAAATGCAGAAAGTGCGCTCATAAAAAATACCTCCTAAAATCAGTTGCTGCCCAGATTGGCAGGGTCTTTGAATGCTTCCAGACGCTTGACGCTTGTATAGCTGAAATTGAAATCGTAGTTCAGCATGGCTTCCTCGTCGTCCAGAATAGACAGCGGGATATCGCCGGTCAGTACGCAGCCATAGTAGCCCATTACCTGCGCGCCCACGCTGGACGTGGGGTCCTGGTTGGTGATGGTGATGTCAAACATGTCCTGCACGCCGTTTTCGATATAGTTCAGCACCATATCGGTAAACAGGTTGGAGCCGTTGGAGCCGAAATAGACGTTTCCGGTGCCGGTCTGAGTGACACCGTTTGCCTTTTTCTGCACCTTGCGGGTGCCGATGGTCTTCATGTCCGAAGTCTGGATGCCCGCGATGGTCTTGATGTTCCGCATACCTGCGGCTTCCAGAATGCGGCCGTTCCGGGTGATGGTGATCTTGCCCTCCGCACCGTTCAGGGTGTCCTGAGCCATTAAATAACTCATCTTTGTTCCTCCTTACGCCACATCCAGAGTGATATAGATCTTGTTGGTGCTGCCCACGGCCTCGATTGCCAGAGTGATGAGCACGGCATCCTTTGCCTCGCCCGCTTCCACAATGACATCGGTCTCGCCGTCAAAGTTCTGGATGCCGCCGGATGCCTGGATCTGATCCAGATATTTGACGATGGCGCTCTTGTACTGGCGGCGGCCGTCCTCGGTGTTGTCCACAATGCCCACATAGCTCTGGGCGAACTGCTTATACAGATCGTTGGCAATGGTGTTGCACAGCCGCATGGTGCGGTTGTAGCGGTACACCTCGCCGATCTCGCTGGTATAGGTGACCAGAGAGTTGATGTCATACTCCACCCGGACGGTGCCGTCATCGGCGTTGAAAACAAACTTTCCCGCATTGATGGCATCCACATACTGGCTGTGGGTCATCTTGGGAGAGATGTCCACCGCATTGGGAACGGCGGCATTCGTCAGGTCGTTGGCGTAGGTCGCGCCGGAAAGCGCACCGCCGACCCACCAGACGGCCTCCTTCGGGGTCAGGGTGGTGCCATCGTTCATCACCAGACCGCTGCACACGTTGACGATAAAGCGGGTGTCAGGGTTGGTGGCATTTGCTTCCACCAGCTGAGAGAAGCGGCCCACTTCGGTGTTCACGCGCTTGATAAAGGTCTCCATCGCGGTCTTTACGGTGGCATCCTCGCCGTCGTACAGCATGGAATCGAAGTTGTAGGGCTCAATGTTCGTCAGGTAGGTGCTGTATGCGGCAGAGTTCACCTCGCCGTCCTTGCCGCCGGAAAGCTGGGTGCCGACATTTGCAGCCAGAGTGCCCGTGCCGCTGAAATCCACCCAGGCATTGCCGGTCAGGTCTGCAACGGTCTTGCCAGTCTGCTGATCCTTCACCACACCGTCAACGACCGTGGAGACCTGGAAACTGCCCGCAGGTTCCGTCAGTGCAGTGACAATCACCACAATGTCATTGCCCCGGGAGCCGGGATATTTTGCGGTAGCCGTCAGCGGGGCGATAGCGCCGGTGGCCTTTGCGCTGTCCGCAGCGGCCGGGCGGTAAAGCAGCAGCTTGGTGGGTGCTGCGGTGCGGTTGGAGCCGCTGAAGATCATGGATGCAAAGCGATTGTGCGCGTCTGTGATGTCGTAGCCGGTATAGGGGGTCAGGTCATCTCCGGCGGCGATCTCCATCACCTTGCCAACGGGACCCCAGCTCATGGGTTCGCAGATCGTGACCTTGCCGCGGTCGCCAACGGTCAGATTCTGCTGGTTCTTGGATCGGAATTTGAAGTAAATGCCGGGCCGCACTTTGTTCTGTACAGTCCAGGTTCCGCCTGCTGCCATAGGGTGTCACTCCTTCCAAAATTCTTTCACAGCGGCCTCAGCCTCTGCGAGGGTGTAAAACGGTTTGTGTAAAACAACAGCCAGAAAATCCGGCTGATACCCCGCAAAACGCGGGTCTTTCAGCAGCACTTCCCGGCTGTATTGGGTATTGTCCTGTTTCATTGGTCTACCTTCTGGTTTACGGTCTGGGTCTGCATCTTCACTGCGTCCACGGGCTTTTCCACAAAGACACGCAGCTCAAACTTATAATGCAAGCCGTCATCGTCGATATCCGCGCTGCGCTCGTAGGCGTGCAGGAGCTTTTCCGCTTCTGTTCCATCGGAATAAGGGAATGTTTCCATGCAGAAATCGAGCGCCTCAGCGGCTTTGTTGTACTGCTGGCGCAGGTCTGTGAGGTTATAGTCCAGCAGATAGGTCAGGTCTAGCCGGATGGTGCGCAGCCAGCGCCCTCCGGGGTAAGGCTTGATATCACTGCCCCGCTGCTGGATAAACATGCAGGGCGGCTCTACGCCTTGCTGTGCAGGGTCTTCCAACATCTGCACGCCGGGCAGGAAGGGAGCCAGATACTCTGCCAGAGACCGGGCCAGCGTTGTAATGGTAAAGTTCATTTCAGCATCTCTCCCAGCTTGTTCACGGCTTTTTCTGTCTCTACTTTCACGGTGTGCTTGTATGCCTCAATCCCTGCATCGGACATGTGCAGGCCCTCAACGTAGGTCGTTTTCGTGCCAACCATCATGCCGACTTCGCCCCGGAGGCCCGGGTCGTATTCCAGCATTCCGGTATATTGGTCTGCGTGCAGACCCGGCACAAAGTGCTTGTCCATCCGGTGGCCGTCGTTGACGTAGGAGGCATAATTTGCATTATTACTCAGGTTCGTCACAAGTTCCCCGCCCAGAAGTCCATAAGGCTCTGTTCGGCTGTCAGTCGCCCAGCGCTGTTTCAGCTCTCCGGTGCGGGTATTGGTTCCGCTCAGGCCGTCCGTTGTGGGCGGGGTCTTATCCTGCGCCGCTTCCACGGCCCGGAGGGTGGCATTGCGGGCAGCGTCTGCGAGCATTTCGGGCAAAGCGGCCTGCGCCGCTTCCAGCTTCTTGATGTACTCCTGCAGGTTCATTTCACACGCTCCTGACTGAGAAGCGTGATCTCCTGGTGGGCCAGCCCGGGCAGAACCGCCCCGAAGGGCTCATAGTACAGGTCAGGTTCCCCGGCAAAATACCGGGTCTCCTGCAGCGCGTACCCCAGCCGCGCCCCTCTGTGGATCACTAGCTCATCACCGGGCTTGATATCCACATTGATATCGCAGGCCAGCTTGTCCGTTTTCTGGATATTGGCTGCTGTCTGGGTCATCGTCGGGGCCTTGTCCTGGCTGCGGTACACCCGGCACGGAACACCGGAGCGGACGACCTTCCGTTCCTTGCGGGTCAGATTTCCGTCCTTCACGGTTTCCGAGCGCCTGATCTCCATCAGGTCGGTATACCAGTCACTCCAGTTCATGGGTGCACCTCACATCACAAAAGTTCCGGCCGCACCGATAAAGCGGGCACGGTTTGCCAGCATCTGACCGTAGGTTGTGGCGTTCAGATCGCCCCAGTTCTCTGTTCCTGCGGTCAGGGCGCTGGTGTCGTAGGTCACGGAGCTGTCGCCCAACGTGGCAGACTTCACCACACCCACCAGAGCGCCGGACGCTGCCGCCTGCGCCGGGGTGGAGGTGCTCTCTGCATAGGTGCGCAGCTGCAAAGTGACGTAGTGGGCCACATAAAGACCCACGGCGTAATGCCAGCTGTCCAGCCATTTATCAGGCTGAATGCTGACGTTTGCCATTTTCACGATCTCTTCCAGCATCGCATCCGGCAGGTGGCAATTGCCGTCCGCGTCACAGAACTGCGGGTATTCCGCCTTGAACTGCTCCGGGGTGTAATTGCCCACGCTCTGCCCCAGATTTGCGGCCTGTGCAAGAATGCCCTGGAACTGCGGTTTCATCGTCCAGCACATGGGCAGCCTCTCAGTCTTTCTGCGGTTCGGCAGGCTTGTCCCAGTACACAGTCTTTTTCTTGCGGACGGGCTTGTCTGCAGCATCCTGTATGGCCTTGTCACTGCGGTTCGTGGGCACGATGTCACCATCGGCCGCCAGCGCCTTGAAATAGGCTGTCTCTGCCGCCCAGTCCGGCACTTCGACCAGCTGCTCCCGGTGGAGCGGGAAGGTCTGAGAGCCGTCTGCGCTGGGCAGGATGATGTTTGCTTTGGAAAGCACGAAAGCCATTTCTGCCACCTCCTGATCAGATGCCGTCCACGTACAGCATGGAGGTCTGATACATGAGCTGCACCTCGGATGCGTTTGCCATATAGGCGGTGTCGTAGCAGACATTGGTGACGTTGGGGGCGCTCATCACGCGGGACAGGGGCACCAGCTCGTCCGCCTTGACAAAGCGGCGGTTGTTGACGTACACCACCATGCGGTCGCCGCCGGAAGTACCAGCGCCCTTGACCCAGCGGGTGGGAACGATCTCCAGATCCACGCCGTGGTTTGCGGCCACGTTGTGCTTCTTCAGGAAGTCGTAGATGGTCTCAGTGCCCAGGTCGCTGACCATGGTGGTGGTGATGTAGCTGTACTGCTCGTAGGGGATCAGGATGTGGTTGGGAATACCGGCCTCGTCGTACTCGTTGGCAGCCCACACGGCAGTGATGGCATTGTTGATGTCCGTCAAAATCTGCTTGGGGGTCTTGTCCGCCCACTTGGCAGAGGAACCGGTGCCGGAAGTTGCGGCAGTGGTCTTGGTGACATCGGGATTGTTGACCAGGCCGGTGGTAGCGTACTCGTCAAAACCAACGTAGGTGTTCTGATCCATGTGCTTGTCATAAGCCAGACGGATGCCGTCCTGCAGCATCTGGTCAAGGCTGCGGCCAATGAAGTTTGCGCGCTGCATATCTACGAACATCACACGCAGAGCAGCGGCAAAGACATGGGCTTTGAATGCACCCTTGCTCACGCTGGCCTGCACCACAGGGATGCCGTTGGAACCGCCGCCGTTGACGGCAGAAGCACCGGAGCCGCCTGCCATACCGTAGGCCACGGACATGGCAGAGACGTAATCCACCCAGCCGCCGCCTACCTCGATGGGGATATCACGGGGATAGGTGACGCTGGTGAGGGGCTTGCGGATCAGCGGGTCACGCTTTTCAAGCTCGCTGGTAAGGAACGCATTGCCGCTCTGGATAGCAGCCGCGTCCATGGTGGGAGTACCGCCGGGCAGCGCAGCACCGGCGTTGTTTACGGTGAAAGTACCGGCATTGGTGGTGCCGACGTTCTGGAAGTTTGCCATAGTCTAAGCCCTCCTATCAGGCGTTTGCACGGGTGAGGATGACCAGTTCGGCCACGCCGTTGGCATCAGCCGCGCCGCCCCACTGGCAGTTGGTGAGTTTGACGGAGTTTCCGGCGGTCTTGTCGTCCGCTTCCGCCTCAAAGCCGCCGACCAGTGCGGTGGCATAGTCAGCGGTCTCGGCAATGCGGACGTAAACGTCACCGCCCAGAGCCGGGGTCCCGCGCTGGCACAGCACGTTGATGCTGCCGCGCTGGAACACGCTGCAGGCCTCGCCGGGGGCGTATTTGCCGCCGTTCTGGTCAGGATAGACCAGGGCGCTCTTGATTTCGCTGCCCGCAATGCCTGCGAACTGTTCGGCAGTAGTGCCGGTGCCGCCCATCACGATGACCTTGCCGTTGTCATACTTCAGGGCAGTGCCAAAAGGAATGCTTTCGGTGCCGCCAACGGGGCGGGTGTTGACGATCATATCCGGCTGACGGGCATAAGTGCCAGCAAAGCCGTGGGGCATTGTCTTGCCGATAATCTGAGTGTTCAGGGACATGGTTTAACCCTCCTTCTTCATGTGGGGATTGCGTTCGTTGTAAGCGAGCTGGGAAGCCTGGCACACCTGCTCATACTGGCTCTTACCGGATACGCTGGCGGCAGCGGCGGCGCTGTCCTGCGCAGCCTTTGCGATGGCATCCACGGAGCTGGTGCCCTTGACCTGCTCGATCAGGGTCTTGGACAGGGCATCACGGGTGGCCTTGTCCTGGACGCTGTTGATGATTGGGCGCATGGCTTTCAGCAGGGCCAGGCCGCTGTCATTGGCGGCAGGCTTTGCGCACTCGTCCTCGGAAGGAACAGTGGTGGAGCCGCTTTCGTCCTCGCCCTCTTCCTTCTTGTCAGACTTTTCGCCGGACATTTCAGCGATCACCTTGTCCAGGTTTTCCGGTTCTTTGTCCTCTGCCTTTTTGGTATTGGCAGCGATCAGCTGATCCAGCTTGCCGGAAAGGTTGGTCAGCGCGTCCAGAACTGCGGTGTTCTGGGTGTCAGCGGGCGCTGCGTTTTCAGCGGGGCCTGCATCCTGCGCCGGAACGGCGGGTGCTGCATCCTGCGCCGGAACGGCGGGTGCTGCATCCAGCGCTGCGGCAGCGGTCTCCACCATGCTGTCAAGCTCTTCGGGGGCCGCGTTCTTTGCCGCCAGACCGAACAGAGACAGCAAACTCTTGCTCTTGCTCATGTGTTTTACCTTGCCTTTCTCCGCCGGAAGTTCGGCGGCGCTATCTTTTATTGCGACATCACGGCCAGCGCGCCCACGGGGCACGATGGCGATGTGATTTCCTCTGATATGGGTCTGCCGATATCCTGCACCGTCTGCCTCGTACTGGCAGTAATAGCCGCAGGACACATCCCGCATGGCCCCGTTCTTGACCTCGGAGATCAGTGTGGGGTCCTTCAGGTACAGGTCTGCCACCAAATAATCACCTACTCGGCGAACATTCTCTGCGTGGCCTTTCGAGTAGGCGGCCTGATTTTCCTGCACGATCATCTCCGAGGGGTGGGTGTTGGTGACATCTTTGCCCTCAAAACTGGCAATTGCCGCCGGGTCAAACACATCTTCGGCGCTTCGTGTCACCTGAAGAACACGCTCCGGCATCCCGTCCAGCCCGATCTCCCGGGCCAGATAGTTCTGCGTGCCGGTACGGGCGATTTTGACATCGTGGCAAATTAAAAAGCCCTCCGGCGTTTCCGTCATGTGAGGGCTCAGTTTGCTTCCATAGTATGCAATCAATCGGCATCACCTCCGCTTCTGTATGCGTTCATCCATTTGTGATATTTTTCGTCATCTGCCAGCTTGTGCCGCTGGAAGGTTTCAAAGGTCTTGGGCACCTTGTCTCCCAAAGCCGTGCGGTAGTTTTCCCACTGGCGGTAATCCCGCAGCCACTTGGAGCGTCCCTGCTCCTTTTTGCGGTAGGCCTCGATCTGTGCCTTGGTACGCGGGTCCCGGCTGTAGGGATTTGTTGTGGGGTCAGAAAAGCGCCTGATCCGTTCCAGCTCTTTCTCCGTCCGCCCGGCGGGTGTCCATGGACGAAGGGCGTGCAGGCAGTTCGGGTGAATGTTCAACCAGCTGTTGGTCAGGTCATCCGGCCCGGCGGGGTCTACTTTGCCGAACGCATCCGAAAGCGGAGGGAAGTGCGGGTCTTTACCGCTCTTGCTGTATACCCGGCCCTCATACGGAGCGCAGAGGGCACAGGTTGTGCCGTGGGAGCTGATCTGATACAAATCCTGCCCCTCGTCCTGCGTCACCACAGACAGGATTTCAGCCTGGCGGGACGTGGTTCGGGAGACCATCGTTGCATAGGTGTGCAGGCTCCAATTCCGTCCCGCCTTGTCTGTGAACGCCGTCACGCCCTCCCGGCGCAGAGCATCCACAAAGGCGGGAACGCTCTGGTTCACACCCCTTCCCACAGCCTGCTGTGCCGCCACCTGCTCCAGACCGATACGCCTGTAAACGTCCGGCTCAGTCCGGCCCAGAAGGGCGCTTTGCAGAGTGGAAAGCACCGTCAAGTTCCCGTCCACCAGCTGGCCCATGAGGTTCATCGTGAGCTTCTGCACGATATCCGTCTGGGTGCTGGTAAGGCTTTGGGCGTTGGTGTAGCCGCGCAGGTGCTTTTCCGCGGTCTCGCCGGGAATCGCCCGGGCCTCCGGGTGATGGACGTAAAACTGCGCCTCGACCATGCGGGGCACATACTCCCATTCATCCGTTTCCAGCTTTCGGAGAATCTCCTGCACCCGTTCCAGCGCGGCCACGGCGTGATAGTCCACAAGCCCCCGGCTGCGCAGGCGGCCAATCTCGTTGATGATATCGGTCTCAGCCTTGATATAAAGCCGGATCAGGCGTTGCAGCTCCCGCTCAGGGGATGCACGTGCAAGGGTAGGCATGTATTATTCGCCCTCCTCGGTGTCTTCCTGCGTCTTTTCATCCACCAGCCCCGCCAGCGGGTCGCGCAGGGCGGTCACGTCCTGATAGGTTTGGCCCTGCTTTGCGGCAATCAGTTCGTCGGTCAGGGAGCCGAACAGGCCGGTCTCGTCCTCTAGTTTCTTGAGCTCGCGCATTGCCACATCTGCATCCAGAAGCCCTGCCTGAAACGCCGCAATGATGACATCGGTCTTTTCCTTGGCGATCGTCGCCGTCTCGCTGGCCGTGGGTGTCCACAGCGGCGGGAACGTTACATCAAGGTCGAGCTGCTCAATGCCTGCGCTGCGGGCCACTACAGGAAGCAGCTTGTCCAGAATGGGCCGCAGTTTGCTTTCCCGCAGGGTGTCCACGTAGTCATAGTAGTTCTTCAGGTCGCTTTCGCCGGTGGCGTTCATGCCCGCCGGGGAGCGGCCAAACAGCTTTGTCATGGGGTAGTGGGACGCACCGCACAAGTTCAGGCACATGCTCTCGTACACGTCTGACAAGCCTGTAAATGTGTACTGGGTGTTACTGATCTTGTTTCCTTGCTCCACCAGCTGCATCCCGAAACTGGAGCGCAGGACCTTCTGGGCCTGCATGGTGTTCCAGAAACGCCGCTGCACGTCCGGGCTGGACATGGAGAGCAGCTGCTCCAGCCCCTTTACCTCCATCGTGTTGACGTTCGCCTGGAAGGTCAAAGCAGCCATGTTGGCGCTGACGTTGTCGTGAGCCACCACTTCATTATAGAGCGCTTCCACTTCGGACTCGCCCCAGTAAAGCTCCGCCTGCCGTTCCAGATCGGGAAGCTCCCGGCCCACGAACCGCACAAGGCGGGAGTGATGGACACGGGCGGCAGTGTGCCCGGCGGCATCGTTGATGCTGTAATACTCCGGGACAAGCTCCCCGCCCTCAAAGGTCAGGCCTGCGTCCGGGCTGATTCCCTGCCAGCGGTCGAGGATGTACAACCCCCGGAAGCTGCCGGGAAGAATAGCCTCGGCATCCAGCGGGCGGGAAAGGTCCTCCTGCCCGTCAATAAGGATGAGCCCGGCGGCACCGCCATACAGGCGGCCCCATTTCAGGCCAGTGCTCACACGGTCCCGGAGCCGGGTGGAACGCTCCACGGTCTGGATTGCCTTTCCCTGCTCCGGTGTGGTGCTCTTGAGGTCGTACCACTCTCGCAGCATATCGTCCACGAGCAAGCCCACAACGTTCTGCACCACCCAGTTGCTGCGGTACAAGCTGTTCAGCAGGGCGTAATTGTCCGTCATCCGGGTCAGCGGGTATTCCGTTGCTTCCAGCGGGCTTTGTGAGCCGTACCCCAGCGAGAACAGCGGGTTGGAAAATGCGTCCAGCGTGGCCGTTATCGGTTTCTCTGTGCCCCCGGCGGGGCGGTTTTTGTTACGTCTGGACACGTTCGAACCTCCAATCAGGCAGTGAGTTGATATAGTAGCGCAGGGCATCCGGACCGTGGTCCTGCTGTTTGATGGGCTTTTCCACGCCCATGAGGGCGGCTTTATCATCCCACCGGTATGTGCCAAGTTCATCCAGCAGCCCCTCGCAGTCGGTGGAGATCAGCAGATCGCGGTGGGAAAGGAGCGTGCTGCACTTGCGGATGCCGTTCAGTACGTCGTTGTTTCCTTCTATCACATAAACGCCACGCTGGCGCAGAGCTGTGATAAAGGACGCTGCCGCCGGGTCAACGATGGCGGCACAGGGGTCTTTCCCCATAAACTCCATGAAGTCATCGGCATATTCTTCATCTGTTTTCTGCCTGTGCTCCTGGCGGCTGTCCCACCGGTATTCCCGATGCACCCGGACTTTCTCGCCGTCATCGTATACATCGAGGTAGACGGTCGGGTTGGTGGTGCCGTAGTCGCATGTAATGGTACGGGTGGAAAGGCTCTTGAATCCCACCGGTGCGTCCTGCGGGCGGTAGGTGTTGGCGGTGGTGTCCATCATATCGTAGATCAGGCCCTCGGCCATCACCCAGCGGCCCAGAATGTAGCGTTCATAGAACACGCCGCTGTACATGCTGCGGTAGCGTTCCCGTGTGCGCTCGTCCAGTGACGGGTTATCGTCCATCAAGAAGTGCAGATGCAGCGCCCGATGTTTTTTGGCCTGTAAGATCCACTCCTTGCGAAACCAATGCTCTGGGTTTTCCGGGTTGCAGTTGAACCAGAACTTGGCACCGGTGACAGAGCATCGGGCCAGCGCCTGCTCCACAAAGCTGCGGGGCATGAGCGCTACCTCGTCCAGAAGCACCCCGGCCAGCGTGATGCCCTGAATGAGCATGTAAGAACTTTCGTCCTTGCCGCCGAACAGATACACCATGTTCACCCTTCTGCCGCGCTGCACCGTGAGAACGTGGCCGCTGCGGTTGTAGGTGATCTGGAACTGCTGCTGCAAGTACCGGACAGACAGAAGTGGCTGAACAATGTTTCGTTCCACCGCACCCACGCTCTTGCCGCAAAATGCAAAGGAGCAATGGTTGAATTCTGCCATCATCCAGAGCACAAAGGACAGGGACATGATGGAGGTCTTGCCGGAACGTACCGCACCGTCACAGATCAGGGCATCGTAGTCTCTTTCATACGGGAAGGTCAGGATCTGTTTTTGCTTTGGGGAGAAGCTCATTTCTTAAACTCCTCCTTCAAGCTCTTGGTGATGGGGTCGTCCTCAATGGTCTGGCCGAATTCACCTTTATTGCCGCCATCGACGACAGCCCACTTTTCAGGCCGACGTTTTTTCAGATAGAAAATTTGCGCAGTTACGTTTGCCGGAACAACTACTTGCTCTTCCACATACTCTACGCGTTCTTCCTCAAGCCGCTTTTTTCCGTCAACCATGACCTTTTTTAACTTGATAGGTTTTTTTACAGTCACTGTGCGCGTTTTGCAGCTCTCAAACAGCTCGTTTTCTACGATGTAGTCTGCATTTTCCCGCCCTATTTTTAAAGAGTCGGAAATGTCGGAAAATCGGCTTTTCCACTCGTTCAAGGTATCACGGTGGATTCCCATATTCTGGGCTATCTGCTCCTGCGTCAGGCCGTCTCTTGCCCAGCCACGAAGCAGCGTCAGCCCTTCAGGCTCTAGCCACTGCTCATACTTACCTTTGCGGCCAATCTTAGCTCACCTCTTTTTCGAGAACAGCCTTTTCTCCAGTCAGGTCTTCCCATCGCTTTACAATGACATCGACGTACTTCGGATCATACTCCATCAAATAAGCTGTTCTTCCGTTCTGTTCGCAGGCGATCAACGTTGTCCCGCTTCCTCCAAACAGGTCAAGGACAATATTCCCGTTTTCTGTGTTGTTCTTGATTTGATAATCAAAAAGTGCAACCGGTTTCATGGTTGGGTGCAATTCGCTCTTAACCGGTCTGTCAAAATCAAGAACCGTTGTCTGTTTTCTGTCGCTTGTCCATAGATGTCCTGCGCCATCTTTCCATCCATACAGGCAAGGCTCATGCTTCCACTGGTAATCCTGCCGTCCAAGCACCATGCTGTTCTTCACCCAAATGAGCGTCTCCCGAATCTCCCATCCTGTCTGCTTGCACGCCTGTCGGAAAATAAGTCCTTTGCTGTCTGCGTGCCAAATGTAAAACACCGCACCAGGTCTCATCACGGCATCAGCTGCAGCGAATGCTTTTGACAGAAACTCCAAGAATTCATCTTCGGCCAACGAATCGTTTTGAATTCGCAGATTTTCACTTGTTTTACCGACATAGCTCACTCCGTAAGGCGGATCCGTAAGCAACATATCAGCCTGCGCCCCCCTATAAGGGTTTTGACGCTTTCTGCATTAGTACTGTCCCCGCACATAACGCGATGCCTGCCGCATTTCCAGATATCCCCCAGCTTTGCCTTGGGAGGTTTGGATTCATCAACTTCGGGAGCCTCGTCCTCGTCGGCCTGCGTCTCTTTGCTTGCATCTGCAGGAAGGTCGAAATCAAAGTCAAAGTCACCAAAGTCCACTTCTGCCAGTTCCTGTTCGAGTTTTCCGAAATCCCACCCAGACATTTCACCGGTCTTGTTTGCGAGGATACGGTATTTCTGTTTCTGCTCTTCCGTCAGACCGGTGTAGCGCACCACGTCGGCCATGTCCACATGGAGCTGCATCAGAGCAAGACGGCGAGTGTGTCCGCTGAGGATGACGTTGTTCTCGTCCACCTCAATGGGGTCAAGCGCGGTACACTGCCGCATACTTTCCGCGCAGGCGTTCACAGCTTCCGGGGAGATCACGCGCGGGTTGTTCTCATACGGAACAAGATCTTCGACCGGTAATTTCAGCAGCTCTTTCTGAATCATGTTATTCTCCTTCCGTGCAAAATAAAAAGCCCGAAATTGCTCAAGCTAAATCTCAAGCTATTTCAAGCTAAAAATCACGGTAGCCGTCAGCCGGATTTGAACCGGCACCCACAGGCCCCCGCCGGGGCATAGTTAAGTGCCTCGGATGTATCGGGTTGTAAAAGCCATGTGGTGTCACCAGCGTTGTCCCGCCTTAAATGGGCGGCGCTCTTCCAGTTGAGCTATGACGGCATATAAGCAGCAACGCCGTTATCTGCTTTTACCGGACAGTAAGACGTTGCCGCTGCATCTGGAACTTTTGCGGCCAGATGCCCCGCTACTCTCTGCATGCCGTCCCCCGGTCATGCAAAGTCTGGCACTCCAGGCAGGGCTCGAACCTGCAACCTGCGGTTTTGGAGACCGCTGCTCTACCACTTGAGCTGCCGGAGTATAAAAAGCCGCCCTTGGAATCGAACCAGCCGTGCCTACACACACGCACCGCGCTCCACATTGCGCTCAGGCGGCCATATAGCAAATAAAAACAGCCCACGGTTCGCCGCCGGGGCTGCTTGAGTTGACGCACATCCTGCGGGGCATGCTGGCCCGCTCGGATTTCCGGTGCTGCTGTTCACGGGCGGAGGTTTCAGGGCGTGGGCAAGATTTCAGGAATTCCACACCCACCCGCACACCGGTGGTGAATCACTCCATGCGTCAGACTTGCCGCGTTACAGACTTTACGGCGTTCGGTGCGAGATTGCAGACTTGAACTGCGCCTAAACCTCCATGGTCGGTCTGGACACCATTTCTCGCATAGAAGCAGCCCGCAAAGCACGGTGTCAAAGCGAAAAAGCGTTAAGCGGCATGAACGAAAGGAGAATCCGTACGGGGCCGCGCTTTGGAAGCTGCTGAGAAGCGGCGCACCGCTTTGCGCGGTTCCACTTATGCCATGATACAGGAAGTTAGCACAAATGTCGATTCAAACGGCACAAAACAAGTGTCAAAATAATGTGCGTTTTATTGGTCAGTTTGGATATTTTCCCAAATTTCAGCAAGTGCCTCCATCCCCTCCCGGATATAGACGGAAACGGCATTGACGTTTTTAAAACTAACGCTCTCCGCGATTTTGCGTTGGCACAGGTTCTGGACGTAATAATCATAGATGCAGTCAGCTTGTTTACGAGCACGTGCAGACCCACTCAGGCAGTAGGCCCGCCGGGCAGCTTCGATGCGCAGTTCACAGAGATCAAGCTCCATCTGCTTGAGGTTCCGTTCTTCTGTGTCGATTCTCTCCACGGCAAATCCCACCTTGTCACCGGCTCCACCGCCCATCGGCATCCCGCTCATGCTCTGGGTGCACTTTTCAGCAGTGTCCCGGATGCGCTGGATCTTCTGCTTCTGGGCCTCGACCTGCTCCGCCAGATCTCTGCACTGCTGGAACCACGCCTTGACGGTGCGGTAGTCCGGCAGTTCCGGCTCGTTGGTGTCAGGTGTCCAGGTTTGGATCATGTTATCAACCTCCCAGCATCGGGTCAGGGCATTCCCAATAATAGTCATCATATTGAATTTCTCGGTCAATTGTTGTTTCTCCGTCGACAACTTCGATTTCCTGGTTAAACTCCATACCGCACTCATACCCGTAAAACCTGAAATCGAGACCATACTTTTTTGACAATTCTTCATACGGTTCAGATTCCAGTGCCCAGGCGGCTTTTACGGGTAAGACGATAATGTCTTTCCCATCTTTTGCTCCAAAAGAGAAATCATTTTCATACTTCTCGACAAAATTTCGTCTGGTTCCTGCGATATAGGCATCTCGCTTTACGACAATATGAAGTTCGTCAAGCTCTGCATCATAGGCAATGGATACGCCGTTTACGTCTTTCTTAAAAATAAGAGCTTCGTAAAGAGGTTTTCCTTTTTCAACGTCTGGTTCCATTACTGCGACACATTCGGAAAACCACTTCATAATGTTTTCTTTCTTGCCACGGACTTTAAGTTTGCCTTCACACCAGTTCGGCATGATTCATTCCTCCATTTCTTCGATTTCGTCGCCCCACGCATCCCAACCAGGAACACGTTGACGGGCAAAAAGTTCTATTCTAGGGACATCTCCCAGCAATTCAACGATTCTGTGTCTTGTTTCGTCCGGCTTTACGCTGTGTGCCTGTATCGGCGATTCGATCACCTGATGCACCGAATGGCTTTTGACCATTTCTTTAGCCTTGAATCCCGGCGTTACTCCCAGCAAGCACACCTCAGCATTTGCGCGAGTGTATGCTCCCATGCCGTAAAAATTTCCGCCCGATTTATATTTCTTGATCCAAACGAAGGCGGCGGTTTTATAAGCAAATCCCCATGCTTCCATTACCCGAAGTGCATCCGGGACGGTTGGAAACGTGGCCCACATGAACAGGGCGCAGCCCCCCCCCCTGCAAGCTGACGAACCGGCAACGCGCAGATGCTATCAACATCCATTGTGCGATAGTGCTGTTCTGCGTTTCCTCGGCTTTTTGGTCCGGTTCCGTGCTGGCGGTAGCTCCATGGCGGGTCTGCATATATGACGGAGTACTTTTTGTTTGGAAAGTCCATATCATCCATCCATTTCTTCGATCCAGATCTCTGCTCTGGGGTTTTTCTTGTCGTAATCCACCCGGCTGCCATCGTGGGCGGCAACGATTTGGCTGTTATCGTCCGCCAGAACCTTGGCCTTCACCAGAATGTCGCAAGTCGCCTCTATGAGATTTGCAAGGTCAACCTTGCGCCGGGTGGCCATGTAGTACACACACCGCACGTTCACGCGGGCTGTGATGGGGTTGTAAGGCCGCTTGATCTGCCACATGCACTTTTCCTGATACTGCATGAATGCCTCGCTGGGGGCCACAATGCGGCGGTTTGCGTGGGCCTTGAGGATGCGGGCGGAGTTTTTCTTTGTGCGGGGGTCGCCGTAAAGGGTTAATTTCATCTGCCGTCCTCCACATAAAACCAGCTCTGCGGTGGATCGCATACGTCTTTAAGTCCGCCGCCGCGCCTGTCCAGCCTCTTTGCTTGGAAATTTTTAAGCTTGACAGGCTCATCATAAATTTTCAGGTCGGAAATGTTCCAGCCATACAAGTCTTTCAAATCCGCATAACTCATCCCGGACTTCCATCCGGCATAGTCTTTGACTTGCGGTACTGTGAGACAGCTTCCAGAAATTGCAGATTCGATATCTTCTTTGACGACACAGTATTCAGGGCCAATGCGTCGGATGTCATCGCAAATGAACTCTCCGATAACGCGCTCGTCCAGCTGCTGCCAGCCGTTCCCGTGAACTCGGGCCCAAAACGTTCTCGCTTTAGTGCACCAAATATAGACCTTGAATGGTGTCTGGAGACGGGGGCAGGTTTTCCGCAGTTCGACAGTCTTTTTGCGCCGAATGATGAGGTCGCACCATTCCGTCCGGATGCTCATCAAGATAGCTTTCATTTTTTTATCATCCCTTCCATTGCCAGCTGCTCGCACTGCTTTTCAGCTTCCCGGCGCTGCTGGTCATACTCAAACAGCATGTCAGCGTACTCGCTGCCCACCCTGCGGATGGCTGTTTCCAGCATTTCCGTCACAAGGTCTGTGTACTTGTCCGAGCCCTTGCGGCTGTTCCTTGCAGTTTCCCGGGCTTCCCACAGGTCGGTAAGTTTTTCTCGCTTGTCAGCTGTGATCTCGCCGTAGCCGTAGGCATCCTGGATCTGTTCCATGCTTTCCCAGCCTTCCAGCTCAGCAAAGGGGGCAGCTTCAGCCTTTGCCATGCTGCGGGCTTTGGTCTTTTTCTTGACGTACCGGGTCAGACCGTCCTGCATCACGGCGCGGGCATCGTCCATCGCCTTGCGGACAGCCTTGACCTCCCGCTCTTTCTTGAGCTGCCCGGGCTGGTTGGCCCACTCGGCCATCAGTTCAGATTTGGTTTTTGGTTTCATGTTCTTCCTCCGTTTTGACAGCTTCCCGAACGCGCAGTCTGGCAAGCTCAGTTTTCGCATACCACAGCTGCCAGTTACCAAACCATCCCTTGTGGAGCAGTTTCCCGCCGTAATAAACAAGTTCCTGCTCCATCAGGTGGTCGAGCGAAACGATATATGCGCCGGGCTTGTACTTCTTGCTCATCTGCTCACCTCCTGAAATAAGCTTGTCTGTTCTGACACCGGCATGATGTACTCCGCCCACGGCCTGCGCAACGGTTTACGGCACCAGAGCATTTTCTCCTCGTTCTCGGTCATGTGCTTTGCAAGCCGGGCGGCTTCCTCCGGGGTATAAAACAGCCTGCGCCCGATGTCGCTCAGTGGGTAGGAAAACGGTGTCAGGTACCCGCCCGCATTCTTTCCCGTCAGCCTGATCTCGGTGTAGCCTCCCTGAAAATAGTCGGTCACCCGGGCTTCGCGGATCACGTATTCCATCAGCGGCCCCGCGTGGGTCTTTTCGTAGTACAGATGTTCCAGCACATGCCACATGGGCGTGCCGATGGGCGGTTTCTGGGTTCTCATCCGGTATCACCCCCATTGTTCGGACATAGCCTTTGCAACGCCCGAAAAAGTCTTTGCTCGGTTCCTTGCACGATCAGTGGTAAACATTCCCTTGTGATACTCACCGTGCTTGTGCGAATAGGAGCCTGACGGGCACCATGTGGCCACAGGCTCCACAATATCGGTCGGGAACAGTGGCGGCAGAGCCTTCAGCCAAAGGCAAGTTTTCTTGCTGTATGGGTGTCCATACTCATACGGTTGCACAGCTTGCGTATACGGTGGCAGACAGAAAACCTTACTCGGCACGGGATTTTCCACGCAGATTCTCGGCACATCTGCCCACCAGAACCGCATAAACAGGTCACGGCCCTGAATGCCCAGCATCACGCGGTCAGCTTGAAGCTGGTGCCCTTTCCAGAGATGCCGTGCGCCGGCATTGCTCAGGTATGTGCAGGGCGGGTGCGCAATGAGCAAGTCCCAAGCATCAATGTAATGCCCTTTATCATCCATCGTCTCAATTTGCCCCCCCCCTCAGGGGCAACAGAGCATCGCCAAGGATGTGCCATTCAGGATGCCCGCCGGACGGCTCGATCAGGTCGCACGAGTAGGCTTCATGCCCACGAGCCCGGAACGCTTTGCATACTTCCTGTGATTCCTCACAGGCGATAAGCACTTTCATCTGTCCGCTCCTCCGTTCGCTCCCATGTACTTCTTGCGGCCCCGCTCCCGGTGGCGGTCCTCGTGGTCGTAGTGGTAGACCTTGCCTGTGTCCAGCATCTCTCGGGTGTAAGCGGCTTCTGCGCCGCGCTGGCGCTTGAACTCGGCGTATTTAAGGCAGCTGTCGTGGCATACCGGGTGCCGTGCGGGGCAGTCTTTACACGGAGTTATCATCATTTTTTGCATACCTCCGTCCTCACAGGTTCAAACTCATCAAACTCGGGGTAGAAGGCCCAAGCCCTGGAGACGGCGATATGTTCCGCCTCTCCGGGGTTCTTCGCTTCCACGATCCAGCAGTGGAGATCTGTGCCGCCCTCGTTTCGGCACTCCACTAAAACCCTGAACTTACCCATTGACTGCCTCCAATCTAGCTGGGTCAGACGTGCCGCGCAGCCGGGCGGCCTCCCTCGGCGTTGTCGTAATGTCCTCCCGCGACTGTTTGAGGAACTCCACTCGCCGGTACGTCAGGTCCGGGGTCATGGCCAGCTCCTTCAGGCCGCCCACGCTCCCGGCGTAAGTTTTGGCCGCCGGGGGGAGGCTGTCGTACAACACTTGCAGCTCTTCCGTGCCATCGCTACGGATAAGCCCGCCCTTCTCGTCAATGCCGGTCACCATCGGGAAGTTTTTCCAGCTCATGTATTTCTGTGCCTTGCGGGCTGCATCCGCCAGCGCCTCCCACTCTGCATCCGGGTTGATACACTGGGAAAGCTGCTTGTAGATATCTGCCACCGTGATTGGATAGACGCAGACGCGATTCGCTGCGAGAAACGCCCGCTTCACCACTTCGCCGGGATAATCCCGGAACTGATACGTCCACACGTCAAGGGTGGTTTCCATTTCCTCATCCGTGAGGGGTTTGCTGCCCAGCTTGTACAGCGTGAAGTTCATCCGTATCAGCTGGGCCGTTTCTTCTTTCGTCATTGCTCAAACCCTCTTTTTCTGTCCATGTTTGCCAGCACTCTGGTCAGCTGATCGTCCACGCTCTCGGTGGGCTTTCTTCCACCGGTAGCGCTGCCGGGCCGTGCCTGCTGTTGGCGGCTCTGGTACTGCTCATCGCTTGCAGCTACATCGCCAACCGTCTGAACACCTTCGCGTTGCCAACTGGCTAAGATTCCGTTTATGTAGGCCCACGACCGTTTATTTGCTTCCGCTGCCCGGTCAATTGCCAGCAAGATCAAGTCTGTGCCGAAAGCCTGCCGCCAGCTTTGCAGCTTTTCCAGCGCTGAACGCGGAAAGCTGCCTGCAACTTCCTCGTACCGCTGAATAATCTGGTCGAGGTCTGCATCAGCTGCCGGGGCTTTCTCTTTGCTGTTATTTAAGCTATCTCTATTAGGATAGATAACAGTTTCAGTAATAGGTTCAGTTACAGTAGCAGTTACAGATACAGTTGTATCTATACTGTACCGATACTGTATAGATAGGGTATCTGCGCAGTATTTTCTGAACGCATCACTCTTGATGTTTTGCAGCGAATACTCAACGCCCTTCAGGCATTTGGGTGATTTCGACCAGTTGTATTTGTGCCAGTTAAGAAGCAATATCTCTTTCGTTGCCTTGTCATAGCGGATAACGTTGTGAACAGTTTCCATTCGGTGGATAAGTCGGTCTACGGTCTCTTCGTTGTATCCAAGCTCTCTGCTCGCTTGCCGCTTGCCAAGCTCATAGCATCCGCTCAAAGTGGTGTGCGGATTAGTGAGAAGGTAGAGATAAAAGTATTTATCTTCCGGGGTGAAGTCATCGTCCACCTTCGGGTCTAACCAAAAGTTCGGCGAAACGCAACGAAAAATTGCCATCTGCTCACCTCCTTTCTCTCAACAGTGAATCAGAACGGCAAGTCGTCCGTGTCCGAAATCGGGCGGTCATCGCCGTTGTAATCGGGCGCTGCCGCCGGGGTGGGTTGTTTTACCGTTTCATCCGGAAAAGCCGTTTGCGCCGGTTCTGCGCCGGGGTCAAAGGGCGTTTCGTCCTCCACCGGCGCAAAGTCATCGGTTCCGGCCTGTTCGGTCGGCTGCATCATGTCGATTGCCATCTGCACCCAGCTGGCATTGACAAGGCCTCCGACCACAACGCCCTCGGCATCGAGATTCCAATAGGTCTTTCCGTTGGATTCGTGGCTTTTCAGCTCCCGACCAAACGCCACGACAAAATCTCCCTTGTGCAGCAGTCCGTCCCAGCGGTCCAAATCGCGCCAGATGCAGCACTCCACGAAAACGCTGTTCCACTTGCCGGAATCATCCTTGACGCTGTGCGTCTTGACACTCATGCTCAAGAACTGGTTTCCAGTCCGCGTTTCCTTGATTTCCGGGTCGCGGGCCAGCGCTCCGGCCACCATTGCACCAGTGCTCGTCTTGATAATCATTCGCCATCACCGCCAAACGGATCATCGTTGGTGTCGGTGGTTTCGACTGCCAACGGTTCGGGCTGTTCTTTTTTCGGCTTCAGTTTGCGGGGCTGCATAGCGCCGATTTCGGGCTGCTCGTTCTCGACCTCGCGGCAGGATGCTTCTGCATCTACCGGAACCTCGCTCTCATCGTAGAGGCTGCCAAACGTGGCCGGGAAGGATTCGCGCAGCGCGTGGACGAGGGCCACCTTACGAATCATCGTTGCAGGCTTCGTTACCCACAGGGATTTCTTGGTGTCGTATTCGCTCAGCTTCACTTCTTCGTAGAAGGGGCGGCTGCGGTCCTTACGGTAGGCTTTAGCCCAGCCGCCGACCAGCTTCTCGTCCTCGTAGACGATGGATCCTTCGCGGTGAATAATCTCGCCAACTTCCGGCACGAGCACGATAACACCAGCTTCAAATCCGTCATACTGCGGGTGACGCTCGGCCATCTTCATATAGCAGGTCTTGCCCAGCACGATGGTGGACGCGCTGTCGCCGTTCTTATTGTCGTAGTGGATAAGATATGCCTCTTTGGTAAAGGGGTTGAGGTGGTACTGCTTGCAGGTCTCCAAGAAGATGCGGCACTCTGCGAAGGTCGCATCTTTGCAGATGAAGTTCCGCACATCGTCAAAGGTGACGGTCAGATGCTGGCCGTCCATGCTCTCGATTTCGACCGGCTTAGATTCTGCGACCGGCTGCATCGCTTCGCTCTGCTTGACCTGAGCAGCGAAGGAGCGGCTCTGAACTGTGGTAGTGGTATTCGGCGCAGCAGCGCCAGCGCGTGAAGTGAAACCCATTTTTGTTACCTCCTAGAATGTTGAAGATTATTTGATGCTGCCGAAATCGAACCCGCGTTCTTTGGCAGCGCTTCGGAACCATGCAATGTCTTCTTTGGTGAACTCAACCCAGATGTAATAGCGCTTGCGGGAGGAAGCCTCCTGCGCAGCGGTGAAGCTCTGCATCGCCTCCATGTCCAGACGGCCCTCCGGCGTGATGAATGCGGCGGCTTGCGTTGCTGCGGTGGCTTACGCCCGCATCTCGCGTTCTTCTGCGGTCGGGGGAACAATTACCGGAGCAGCAGCCCGCGCCCGCTCTGCCGCTTCTCTGGCGGTCTCTGCGTCCCTCTGTGCTGCGCGGGACTTCTCGCGGCGGGTATGCTCGCGGACAGCCTCGTTCACGCTCAGGTTGCGCAGGTATTCGGTGGTGCAGGGTTCGACATCCTCTCCGCAGTTCTCGCGGATAAAGTCGAGGTCGCTGCGGATGTTCTCGATGGACTGGCACAGGGACTTTTTTGCTTCTGTAATGGCGAACGTCTTGTTCAGCCAGCGGTTGTCCAACAGGCGTTCAAACGGAATGAGAGCTTCCAACTCGCCGATGTTGTCCCGGTAGATCAGGCGCAGGGTAGAAGCCTTTTCTTCCTTTTCGGCGGCCTCCACAGCCTTGACCTGTGCGTCAATCGCTCCGGAAATCTCCTTGCATTTGCCTTGCATCTCCTTGATGCTCTGCTGGAAATCTTCTAGCGGCTTCATGTAGAGCTTCTTCGCTGCCGTGGCAGCAGCTCCAAGCTGCTTATCCCAGCCGTTGACCTTTGCCCGGTCCTCCTTGGCGCTCTTGATGCTCTCCGGGGTGTAGACCCGGCCTTTGTAGGCCGCCAGCATCTCGTCAAGGTTCCGTTCAACCTCGTCCTTGTTCCAGCTCATGGCCGGAATTGCCGGGCGTTCCACCCGGACGGTCAATTCATTCTCCATCTGTAAAAACCTCCGATTTTGTGATATCATCGGGGTGATGGGGCTTTCAAATTCCATCAACCCTTGCAGCCTGTCGGTGTTGGCGCACCGGCGGGCTTTTTTTCATGCGTCCCTCCGGTTCTGCCGGTACTCCGGCTCCTCGGTGCGGGCGTGGGTTCGGTCAATGCGGCCATAACGGCGGGCGTTCTGCTCACGATCCTGGGCGGCAAAGCCCAGCCGCAGGAACATCACCGCTGCCAGCACCAGGCACAGGGCCGTGGCAAACTGGCCGTCGGAGATGGTGCTGCCCGTCTGTGCACTGCCCTCGATGCCCATGCCGTACAGCATACTTGCGATACTGCTGGCAGCGGCCAGCCAGTACCAGACGCAGGATTTAATCTTCATTGGGTGATTCCTCCATTCTGTCCATGAGGTCTGCTGCAGTAGTCGCTATGCTGATCAATGCTTCCGGATTTCTTTGATCCATGCAAATCCCGGCAATCAGTGCGGCGCAAAGGGCTTTCTGCTCCATCTCTGTACCGCAAGCATAAATCTTGGGGTTTCCATCCTTCCCCACCTGGATTTTTAACTGAGCGTTCGGGCTGATCTTCATATTTCCATTTCCTCCTTGTAGTTCTCATACGGGCGGACGATCTTGCGTCCGTGCCGGTGCATATAATCGATAAAACCGTCGATGTAGATCGTTGCCTGCCGCCGTTTGGTATCTTCCCGGGGGACTACCCACCCGTCATACTCGCCGTGTGCAACATTATTCCAGAACTTGCTCGGGCTCATCGGAACAAGGTTTGCCCGGAACATCTCGCAGCACTCTGCAACGCCTTTCATTGTGATCCTTTCGCTCATGCCGCTGTCTCCTTCCTTAGAACATGCTGGTCTGGCCGTTGGACTGCTGGATCAGCATCACGGTGTTGGTGCTGGGCTTCCAGCGCTGGATGTACTCCACCGCCTCGTCAAAGCGCTTGCGGGGAATGTTGTTTCTACTGCTGACCCGGAACCACATCTGGATGTCCTTGTTGATCTCGCAGTAAACCATGCCCCGTACATGGGAATCGCCGTAGGCCGGGGCGTTCTTGCCGCCCAAAGCTTCCACAACAACGTGGTTCACGGCATTCTTGAGGGAAAGCTGCTGGTCATAGTCCACAACCATGTTGTTTTCCAGCGCCGTGATCCGCTGCTCCTGCCTCTGGGTGCGGTCGTGCAGCAGGAACAGCGCCTGCAGCTCCTTGCTGAGCTTGGGCATCTGCGGAGTGGCCAGCTTCTTCTCCATTGCGTTGAACGCCTGGATGTACTTCAGCTTCCACTCCAGCGCCGCCTTGCCGGTAAAGCCCATCACCAGCAGGCTGAAACCGTCCCGGTTCATCAGGTAGGTGCGCTGGGGTCTGCCGTAGCTGTCCGGCGTTTCGGTCTCAAAAAACATCTCCCCAAAATTGGGGACATCTTTTTTGATTGTGTCAATGTCACGAATCACATGATCGTGGCGCTTTTCGAAGTTCTCAGCGATCTGGCGGCTGGATGCAACCGGCTCGCCGTTCTGGGTAGATAAGATAATGTCTGTCATTCGGTCTTCCCTCCTTCTTCTTCCACCAGCAGCTTGTCCACGGATACCTTAAAGTATCGGGCCACCTTCATCAGTTGGCTGATACTGGGGCCGTAGACGCTGCGCTCCCACTTGCCAATTGCGCCGTTGCTCAGGCCCGCTACCTCTTCCAGATCGGTACGGCTCAGTCCGTGCAGCTTGCAAAACTGGTCAATTTTTGAAACATTCACTAGCAATTCTCCTTTCCGGGCTTGAAAATCACTAGAAAATATGCTACTATGTACTTGCGAGGTACAAATTGAATAAAATCTAGCGTCTGCCCGATATAATAATGTCAGGGGCTTTTGGTTTTGTTTGCTCCTTACGCTCTCTATTATATAGCCTAATTTTCTAGTTGTCAATAGAAAATTAGGCTATCGGAGGAATTTTTTATGCGTTCTTTGCCGGAGTTGGTAGAATTTATCCGTGTATCGTGCAAATCTCAAAATAGTTCTATTACAAAAATGGAAAAAGATTTGAAATTTGCAAACGGAACGGTAGGAAAATGGGCTAATGGCAAGCGTTATCCGCCTAAGGACAAGCTATTACTTGTAGCTGATTTTTTGAAAATTTCTATTGAAGAGCTTATGGGCGAAGCTCCGGAGCAAAAAGAAAAGCCCCGCACCGCCGGAGAGATAGATTTGAGTGGTCTATCTCCAGAGGATGCCGAGCTTATAAGAAAAATTATGGCCGCTTCGGATGCAAAGAAGAATGCGATCCGGGCGCTGCTGTGATTTAGCTGTTTAAAATATCGAGGACTTTCTGACGAAATGCAGGGTCACTCTTTAGCTTTTCGATGATCTTTTTGATTTCGTCCGGGCTGAACTGTGATTCCTGCATTTTGTTTTCCTCCTTTAGAAATATAGATGTACGAGGTGTTAGAATTGAAATTCAAACACAAGGGATGTGCCATTGCGAGCGGGTTTGTTTCTCTTTTATTGCTATCACAAGTGCAATTTCATAAAGAAGATTCCCTGTTCAGTATCATCTGGTCATCTCTCATTGTCTTTCTGGTATTTTTTTCTTTGTCCTATCTGTTCAGTCGCCTTCTGGTCTTGTCGTTCAGAAAGAAACGCAGCAAACTATTGAAGCGGTCTGAGGTGGACTATGACATGTCAGAAACCAATAAGTCCCAAGCAGATGCCATATATACACTCAAAGACGCGCCTGTTCTTTGGAAAAGCAGTGTATCCGCATTAAAGAATGCCTTAACGCCAGAAGATTTCTTTCGGCTGTATGATGATCTCGTAGATTACGCAAAAGAAATCTTAGAAGCGGATTCCGTTTGGCTTTCTTTCAAGGATTCTTCGGTTATTTCTAAAGAAAGCAGAGAAAACATTGCTGACGTTGCAAACGGAGGCTGCTTTGAAGATGAATTGACTGCGTTTATTGAACGGTCTTATAAATTGGCAAAAGCTAAAATCGAATCGAAAGAGACTGCTTCAGATAAAAGGAACGCCGCAAGAGCGTGGCATACCAGTTTTGACCCTTACTTGTCCAGAATTCCAGAAAAAGAGATTCATCTTCTCCATGAAAAGTACGGCGAACTTATCATGCTTGCCGATACATCAAATCTTTGTTCTCTGTGAGGTTAAAATGTCATTATTTGGAATAAAAGAAAAACAAGAACTTGAGGCCCTTCGTTCCGAGAATCAGAGCGTTACAGAAAAGAACGCTGCGCTTGAACAAGAACTGGAAGAGCTCAAAAAGCAGAACGGCGCTCTTTCTGCAACAGTGGATTCTTTCCCTAAAAACCTTCCTTCATATAATGATATTCAGGAAGAAATCAAGAAAAGAACCGCTTATCTTGCTGGGTTAAAGGCTACGATTTCAGATACAGAAGATAAGCTAAAGGCGGCAAAACGAAGTCTTATCGAAGTCTCCGATGCCGTTCAGCTTCAGGATTTTGGCCTGTATACTCCGCACTACAATCTAATGCATGCGGATGAGTATAAGGCTAAAATGATGGAGATCAGAGCCTTGCAGAAGGATATGGTTCGCAATGGCTCTGCCGTCACCGGCTCGCAGACCTGGACGGTCAACGGAAACGCTTCCAAGGGAAAAAAGATGGTGGCCGACATGCAGAAGCTGCTTCTGCGGGCGTTCAACGCTGAATGTGATGACGTGATCGAGCACGTCAAATACAACAACGTGGAAACCGCAGAAAAGCGCATCACATCCTCTCAGGAGGCAATCACAAAGCTGGGCACGATCATGGGGGTCTCCATTGTCCCTTCCTACTACCGGCTGAAGCTGGAAGAACTTTATCTCGCTTTTGAGTACGCCCAGAAAAAGCAGGAAGAAAAAGAAGAGCAGAGGGAAGCCAGAGCCCAGATGCGGGAAGAGGCCAAGCTTGCAAGAGAAATTGAAGAGGCTCGGAAAAAGCTCGAAAAAGAGCAGCAGCACTATAATAATGCTCTTGCAAAGGTAAACGCCCAGCTGGATGCCGCTTCCGAAGAGGATCGAGCCGCCATCGAAGAAAAGAAGAGCATCATCGAGAGCCAGCTCCAGAAGATCGACAAGGAGTTCGCAGACGTGGATTACCGTCAGGCAAATCAGCGTGCCGGATATGTATACATCATTTCGAACATCGGAGCATTCGGAGAGAATGTGTACAAAATCGGAATGACCCGGCGGCTCGACCCTCAAGATCGCGTGGACGAATTGGGAGACGCTTCCGTTCCGTTCAATTTCGATGTTCACGCAATGATCTTTTCTGACGATGCGCCGAAACTGGAAGCCGCCCTGCACAACGCATTTGCGGACAGGAAGCTGAACTTTGTCAACCAGCGGCGGGAGTTCTTTAATGTAACGCTTGAAGAAATCAAAAAAGTTGTGAAAGAAAACTTTGATAAATCCGTTGAGTTCGTCGAACTTGCTCCCGCACAGCAATACCGTGAATCCATTCTGCTTCGGAAGAAAGTACAACAGCAAGATAGCTAATTTTCTACCACAAATGCATTATACGTCTTTCAGTTGTAATATTCAATAGATATCACGAAATAAATTTGATTTTTCTGAAAATAGTTAGATTTTCACTTGAAGTCGTCCAGCCGCTGCATCTTCTGCAGCAGCTCCCCGGCAAGCTCCCCGCCGGGGCAGCTTGCGGCATCCAGCAAGCGCCGGACACTTTCCGCCTTGCGGACCACATAGAAGCGGGCTCGGGTCTGACACTCGGGCAGCATATCCTCATAGCACGCCAGGGCGGCGCGGATGTGGGTGCAAAAGCTCTGCATCTTGTCCATAGATCATTCCTCCCAGGGCTTTGGAGTGGGCCGCGTGCCGGTGAGCACGCTGGCGGGCATTCCGTCAATAATGGTCATATCGGGGTCCATGCTGATCGTCTGACTGTTTTTCATTTCATTTTCCTCCTGTTTTTGGTAATATTTACATCTTATGTACTAGATTCTACCATGCGCCAGAGGAAAATGAAATTGGTGTAATTTTTGTCGAATGGCGCAGAGTTTTTCTGCGCCATTTTTCTTTTATAACACGCTGCGTTTAGGGGTGATAAGTATGAGTTATTTTACCGCTGCTCAAATCGGGAAGGCACTTTCAAAAGCGCGGGTATCCGCCGGGCTAAGTCAAAGAGAGATCGCGATTCGCCTCCAGAAGGGAGAGCGGACGGTGCAAAGCTGGGAAAAAGGAGACACAAGCCCAGACAGTGACGAGATCATGGATTGGTGCGCAGCCTGCGGAGTGTCCCCCATCACGGTGTTTATGGAAGTTATGCACCCGGATCTGTACGCAGTGCCAGACAGCCAGAAGGAAGACGCGGCCATAGACAAGGAGCTTCACACGCTGGTGCAGGCACTTCCACCGCTCTCCCGGCGGCTTCTGCTGTTCGTGCTCAAAGGCCGACACGGGAGCAGCCCGCCTGCAGTTATCTCTGAAATAGCTGCAAACCTCCACTGCCCTCTCAACAACAGGGTCAGCGTGTGCGGCACCATCATCGATCAGTACAGCTTTGCCCAGATCAGAGGGCTTGACCCGTGCCCGGACGAGCCGCATCCCCCGATGGAGGATTTGAAGATCAATTACAAGTCGGGGCGCGCAGCGTCAGAGAACGGCGCTTTGGGCTATATAGGGCGCAGAAAGGAGTAGCGCATGAAGTGTGTCAGATGCCACGTAAACATCCCGGACAAGGCTTTATTTTGCCCGTGGTGCGGAAAGCAGCAGGATGCAACGTCCGCTCCCGTGCATAGAAAAAAGCGCCGCCGCCCAAAGGGCAGCGGCAGCGTGTACAAGCTGAAAGGGGTCCGGGCAAGGCCCTATGTAGCCGTGACCGGGAAAAAGGAAGTGCTGGGCACATACGGAACGCCCGGAGAAGCCGTGCAGGCGCTTGACGCATACAATGCCCAGAACACCCCGGCAGAGCGCCTGAAGTGTACTTTTGCGGATGCCTATGAAAAATGGCGGGCACAGCCGAAGTTTTCAAGTCTCAGCCGGGACATGATAAATGGATACGAGCTGGCTTTCAAAAAATCCGCTCCGCTGTACAGCCGACAAATGCGAGACCTGAAAGCGGAGGACTATCAGCAGATCATAGACCAGATGGTTGCAGACGGTCTCTCCCGCAGCTCGTGTGAGAAGCAGCGCACCCTTTTCAGCCAGCTATGTGAGTGGGCAATGGCCCAGGACATCATAAACAAGAACTATGCCCAGCTCCTTCACCTTCCTGCCGCAGCCGGAAAGGCAGAGCGCACCCTTACGGCGGACGAGATCACCCGGATCAGCGCATACCAGACCGACAAGCGCTTCGGCCAGACAGCGCAGATCGCTATGGTGCTTCTCTATACCGGAATGCGCATCGATGAGCTGCTTTCCATGCGCTGCGAGAACGTGTACCTGAAAGAGCACTACATGCAGGGCGGTGAGAAAACGGAAGCGGGCAAAAACCGCATCATCCCCATCCTCGATCCCATTTACAAGATCATCGCCTTCTGGATGATGGACAGCGGGTGCGAGTGGCTGATACCTTCCAAGGCCGGAACAAAGCTGGACAAGAGAAACGTGGCCACGAAGTTCCGTGCCTTGATGCAGGAGTGTCAGATCAATGGTGTGCACCCGCACACCCTTCGCCACACGGCCAGCAGCAAGATGGTGGAGTGCGGTCTTGAAAAAACTGCCGTGCAGGCTATCCTCGGCCACAAAAATTTTTCCACAACAGCAAACAAGTACGTTTCCCACAACGACCCGGCATACTTGTTACAGGAGATGCAAAAGATGAAATACTGATTTTGTTAGCTTGTTTGTTAGTTTATTCCGAATTTTTACCGATTTTTGCCGTGTTTTCACAAAAGAAAATGCCGTTCACGTGATTCAATATCACGAATGAACGGCATTTTTTGGAGCTAGTGACAGGACTTGAACCTGCAACCCACTGATTACAAATCAGTTGCGCTGCCATTGCGCCACACCA
>OIYT01000176.1_pt1 | contig 81157 bp, 99 predicted proteins | sample 1588201 | NCBI WGS metagenome assembly OIYT01 (sample SAMN03283260) | human gut metagenome | biome: human-associated habitat; material: feces | host: Homo sapiens | place: USA | collected 2013
CAAGGGCGGCGGCATGGTTTCCCTATTTCCGTGAAATGCTCCGTATCGAAAACCTCTGCCGCCTTGTGGGGTTCGATGAAAGGCAGACCGCAACGCTCGTCAAGGGAAAGCCGTTGGAGTATGCGGGGGAACTCTACTCGGAGGAACACGGACGGAAATTCACGACCGAAAGGGCAGGTTTCCAAGTGCTGAAAGACCCCACCGACGGGACGAGATTGGTTCTTGCCATCGACCGAAAGCCCATTGCCGAGTGGTTTAAGGAACAGTTCGAGAAGTTAAGGCAGAACATACGCCGACCTATACAACCGCAAAGGAAAGGCAAGGGATTCAAGCTATAAATGTTAAATCCTGCCCGATTTGCCGAAAAAAGTGCGGTACGCCGTTCGTGGTGTACCGCACTTTTTTTATATTTGTTCGCAAGGTGATATACTTGAAGAAAATAACAGCCGATTTCGCTGTTAGCACAACATTATCTGCATAGAAAAAATGAAAAGAATTGAAGAAATAAAAAAACAATTGGTTAAAAGGGCAACTGGTTTTATAACTGGGGGATTTAGACCTACAAACTCCAACACTGAAAATTGGATTGGTCAAGTGTATCTATATAGAGAAAACGAAGATATACCGATAGATGACAATGGTAAAGCAATGTTGCCATTATTACAAATATGTCTTGAAGGGTTGCCCTATATTCCTGATGCACTTAAAGGGTCGAAAGTATTGACTATTTTTGTGTCTGAAAATATGCCCGGCAGACTGGCATATAACGGAGATGCTTGGGTTATTCGTGAATACAAAGAAGAAGATGTGTTGGTTGTTAAGGATATATACATGCAATCATCATCACGTATAAAGCCCTATCCGCTGAAAAGCCAACTAATTACTGAAGATTATCCTGTATGGGATAGTGGCGACATTCCAATGGATATAGAAGATGAGTTGGTGGAAATGGAAGATTCTGGGGAAATCACCGACTATTATGACTATACGGATTGTTTTGCCGGGCATAAAATAGGCGGTTATCCTAATTATATACAGTCAGGTATAGATTTCGGTGATGGATATGAATTTATGATTCAGATAGCTTCAGATGAAAAAGCGAACCTTAATATCATAGATAGCGGAAATTTCTATTTGGCAAAAAACAGTCAAACTGGAGATTGGAGGCTTTATTGTGATTTTTATTAGTAAATGCAGATAACAAGCGTATCAATCTCCTTAAAGGTCGATTATTCACCGAACATTATTGTTTAATATGGTAAGTAGAAAAGAAACAGTAAAAAGTTGTTGTGTGAATATACTTGATGATGTAAAAAGAATATTAGCGCAACCTTTTGAATGTAGGAAGACTTCTCTTCCTGATGGTGCATTACATAATGTACAAAAAGAATTGGAAAATATGATTAATGCGATTGATAAAGATATTTACCCGTTTACACCAAGTTATGGCAAATATCTAATAGATTGTTGGCTTGGAGATGAATTGGTAGATAAACTTCTTGATGTTTCTTGTCAATATGAAAAACTAATTAAGTTGAAATAAACGATAACATACGGATTAATCTTCCAAAGGTCGATTATCCAACAAACATTAGCAGTTTAGAATTAAATATTATGGATAAAGAGCAATTCAAATCAATAGTTCATCCAGTAATGAAAGCGAATAGCTTTCGTAGAAAAGGAAATTCGTGGTATAAGACTACTGCCGAATGTATAGTTGTATTCAATCTCCAACACTCTTTGTATGGAAAGATGTTTTATATAAACTTGGCGGCTTTATTACGTAAAGGCGATGATTTATTATTTCCTAAAGAATATCAATGTGATATTAGAATGCGCTTCCCAATAATGGAAATTGAAGGGTATTCCACACAAATGATATTAGATTTAGAATCGACTATTGATGAACAGTTGCGTTCACGGTTAATTGAAAATATCATAAATATTTCAATACCCATTTTGCAAAAATTAGAATCAATAGATGGGATAATTGAACTATATGGAGAAAAACCGGAACTTAATAATATTTATCCCTTTAGTTCAATTCTGTATAGGAAAGAAATGAATAACAAGTTAAAGGCTATTTAGAAAATAGACTGCTAACAAACAGCAAACCGACTGAATAAGCGGAACGCTGCCGGACATTATCAATAATTACTGAAACGCAATGACAAAAGAAGAAGCATATATTTTATTAAGTTTCCATTCTTGTAGAAACAATGATATAGAAAATGAGAAATGGGAAAATGGATTTCTTGGTTCACTTCGTCCATTTCAAGGAAAACTATATGAGTGTAATTTTATCGAGATAATGGAATGTCTTAAAGTCCTTGCAGATGATTTTATGAAGCCAACAATCAATCAAACCCTACTAAGTGATGTATATAGCATAATACATTTAGGCAGGAGGTGGATTGACGGAGCTGATTTTGTTACACAAGAGCAGCAAAAGCAAATCATAGAATGGGTTGATATGATACAAGATTGTTTCTACTACCTATTAGAAGGAGATATTGATACTGCGTTTCTTGAATATGAAGAATATAAAATTGATAACAAGGAAAGATAACTCCTAAACGGCGTTCCTTTCCAAGCCATTACCATAATTAGAATAAGTTAAGTATGAGAACAATTCCATTTATAATGTTATTCTTGAGTTGTAGCTTGTATGCAGTAGCTCAACTCAACATAATCCCCAAGAATGACGGTTTGAAAGAGTACACTGTGCAGAATGCACAACCTTATGACAGCCTTACAAACGTGGAAAGTCGGAGTTTTGCTTCATTGCCCGGCCAGACCCTCTATATGCATGGAGCAAAGAATGACAGTCGTGGTTATTATGAGGCTTTCTTCACGGGCAACTTCCTCGATGGTAAAAATCATCCGGTATATAAAATGGATGGCGTAAGCGTAACTCCTGCAAAAGCTGTGGTGGGAAAGTATTATGAGATTCTGAAAGTCTGGACGAAAGGAACAGGATGCTGTATTCTGTTGCGTGAAAAAGAAAGTGGAGATGAAATTTACTACAATCCTTATCGTTATCCTCTATGTATGACCTGTTTGGGCTTCTATGAGAAGCTGAAAAGATACATTGGGCAGGCATTCTTCTCACTTGCCAAACGGGTAGAAACCGAGGACGGACAAATCATAACACCGCCTGAAGGTACTGAATACCATTGTATGGATATAGGCTTGAAAATGAACAGTGACGGGGCGTTTCTGATTATGGAGGGGGCAGACAGCGTTAAGGTAGAAGCCTTCCCAATAGGTGATGAAGTTTACGAGTTCGTAAGTGCCAAGCGTATTTCCTTGCTGAAAGAACAGTATGGCGATAATTTTGGCAAGCGGATAGCGTTCAGGAAAGTAGATACCGGAATGACGAAAGAAATGGTTGTCGTTGCGTGGGGTGAACCTTATCGGAAATCAGAAATAAAAAAGGAAAACGGAACGCTTGAAACATGGAGTTTTTCAGATAACCGTTATGTGGAACTGTTTAATGGAAAAGTGTTGAATGTTCGTGTCTATTAGTACGCTACAAACCTTATTTTGCAAGTAAGAAAATGAGAACACCTATCATAATCATACTTTTGGCAACCGTATTTACTGCAAGCTGCGGAGAGCCGCCCATGCCGCCAAGGCAAGATAGACGGAACTGTAAAGACCTATTTTCATAACGGCAAAATGGAAACCGAAAAGGAGTATAGGCAGAGTGTGGAGAGCGGACGGGAACGCCGCTTTGACAGCAAGGCGGGTGAGCAGATTTTTGAATCTCATTATATAGACGGAAAAAAAGAGGGTGAGGAATGGGAGATTTTCGAGGATGGGCGCACGCTTCGCAACAGGACTACACGACACTACCGTAACGGAAAACTTGACGGCTCTTATCATGTGGAATCGACACGGGACGGAAAACCCTATATAACCATCGAGGGACAATACACGACGGCGAGAAATCGGGACGTTGGAAACAATACAACGCCACCGATGACACAACCCATGAATGGGATGAATGATTTTCTTTTTTCGCAAGTTGATTTTATAAAATTGCCACCGAAAGTTCGTACTTTCGGAAAAAGATGTTATATTTGCAAATGAAAGAGTTATTTGACAGCATAGCAACGCAAAACGCTGAAATTCGCACAGTTGCTAAATCGTTACCTCTATTTCTCAAATAATTCGCTAAAAGTTTATTTCTCAATCGGTTAAGTCAAACCGAGAAAAATCTAAAATAAAAACCGTGTTTTTCCGTCCGGAATCCAAGCCTCGGAAGCATGTAAATTTACTCTCCGCAGAATAAAAAATCAATCTCAGGAGAATGAAAAATCGTTTGCCTGAGATTGATTTTCCGTTTTGCGGAGAATGATTTTGTGTTCTTTTATTATTTATAAATAGTTGTAATATAGTGCTTTATACGTAAAGCTGAATTTTTGTAGAAGAAAATCCCGAATTGTTGGATTATTTTCCGTATATTTGCCATACGTGCCCATGCGGAAGCCTCGTCGGAGGTGGGATGGCATGGGATGGCATATATAAAGAAGGCGTTTACTTGACGCTTTGATTCTTTGGCTACTCAGAATCTCGCAAGTTCTAATCACTGTCGAAGACAAAGCAACGGTAGATGCCCTGTGGGTGTGTTTTATATCAGCCCCGATTGTATCCATATGTGTTTTGCATGGATAGAGGGGACGTATATATAAACATATCGGCGTGGGCTTCTGCGTTGCTCGTTCGGACAGTGATGGGCAATGCGAGAGCCTTGAGTAGCGGAACGGGCAACAGGTACAGGCTCCCACGCTTTTTTCGTATATGCACACAATCAGGCTTTTTATGGATTCCGTCAGGGGAGTCGGGCGGAGGGTTAAAATGTGGGAATCATGAAAATGAGGTATTTTTCTTTCTTGATGTTTTTGATGTTGGGCGTGTACGCTTTCGCACAGAAGGACGTGACGCAGTTTCTCGGTATTCCTGTGGACGGGACGAAAACGGAAATGGTACAAAAGTTGAAGGCCAAAGGATTTAAGTATAATAGCACTTATGATTGGTTGGAAGGGGAGTTTAATGGCCGTGAGGTTGTCTTGCTTATTGCTACCAATAATAATAAGGTGTGGCGTGTTGCGGTAAGGGACAAGTGGACCATGGATGAAACAAATATAAAAATCCGTTATAACGATTTGTGTCGACAATTCGCCAAGAATGAGAAATATTGTTCTTTAAATGATAATCCGCTATTGTCCGAAGAAGAGAATATAGGTTATGAGATGTTAGTGAATAATAAAAGGTATGAGTCGGCCTATTTTCAGTCGCCCAAAACAATCAGTACGTTGTCTGAGGAAGAGAGGCAAGAAATGTTGTCTGCGACAGGGCTTCACGAAAAGGATTTGGATAGTTTGTCTGCCAAAAGCTTAGATGACCTGACTGATGTGTTTGTTGGGTATCTGGGGGAGAACTATTTACGGGCATAAAAACGAAGTGTACAACTGTTGAATGACTGAATGCGTGTGAAATGTGTTTGTTTTCAGTTATTTACGTTGAGTTATTGGTGTTTGATGGAACAAAACGAAACGTACAAAAGGTTTAATTCGCTTTAATTTGGCTTTAATCCCGTGGGTGCAGGTGTTTAATGCGGCTTAGTGTTGGATTGAATCGGACTTTAATTTGCTTATATTTTGAGCGGTCAGATTGCTGTTTTTTCGGCTTTCTGACCGCTTTTCTTGTGGCAGGGTAGGGGATTGCAAGAAAATGCCGTGAAAATGCCGTGAAATGGCTGTTTTTATAGGTTTATGGCGACTTGCGTAATGGGTAGAATGGAGTAGGGTGGGGGACTGTCGCCAAACGTGGCTGAAATGGCATTTAACAGGTGTTTAATCGGGTATTAAATGGGGTTGAAATGTTCCTGCCTCAAACGCTTGTTTGGTAGGGTAGGGATAGGGTATAAAGATGTACATTTCGTTTGAAAAATAGGGGTTGGATATAGTGTTGGATATAGTCTTGGGTATAGTGTGCCAGTTGTGAATATACCCCCATAACAGAAAAAATCGACTTCAAAAAGCCGATTTTTTAAGAAAATCTACCCCTTTAATGTCTGTGTAGGTATATGAATAATTACTATTAAATAGTATTTAAGTTGCTGATAATCATTGTTTAATGTCGGTTTTGTGTTGTAAAATGATGGGAAACGGCTAATCACTATCCTTTTTGCGCCATTTTTGGGGTGTTGGTTGTGTGAGTGTGAACGGTATCTTGGTACGTCTAATTAACCGACATTGGCAATAGTGTCGGTGTTCGCATTGGCTGCACCTTTTTCAAAACGCTGTTGCATTTGGGCTATGCGTTCACGCAGTTGCCCTATTTCTTCGGCCTGTTCACGTATAACTGTATCCTTTTCTTGAATAAGAGAAAGCAGTCGTTCCTCTATACCAGTTGTTTGAACTGCATTAGTGGAGGGTTTAGTGGTTATGAACATGTCCCCCTCCCCCATTATTACCCATTCAATATTGGTTTGTGGGTATGATAATTTCATACGACGAAGAAGGTCGATAGATAATTTTTTTCTTCCACTCTTAATGTCGCTTATACTGGCTTTGTTTGTTTCTAATTCTTTGGAAACCTGTACATAATCACTTATTGCTCCTGTTGCCTTTAAGGCGTCGAGTAATTCTATAAATCTGATATTTTCATTCATAAAGTCATTTTAGTATGAAAAAATACGTCTATTTATTTTGTAGTATGAGATTTTCATACTACATTTGCAGCGTGTTACTAATAACGCAGCGGCCAAAGATACTAAAAAAGGCCGAGACCGAAGAATGTTTCACTAAAAAGCAAAAGGACAATGACACAGAAAGAATTTGAAGACCGTACACGGAGGCTGATAACAGCGGAAGATTACCATTTGGTTGAAAACCTCTACATGGCTGCTGGAAACATGGACAAGGACGAGTTCTGCAAGGAGATGAGAGCCATGTGTGCCTATGATGCCGCAAACGACCATATCGAGTTACGCCAATGCCTGAAAGAGGTCGGCAGGCGCGTCGGCGGAATGGACGCAGAACTCAGTTTTTTGAGAAAGACTGTAAGTAAAGAGCGGGAAGATATTGCGGAGTTCCTCATCGGCAAGGCCTGCGCATACAACGACACTGATTTTTATAGTGCGGCCGTGAAATTAATCGGGCAGAAGCAAGTGACGCTTTGTAAAATCAAAATGGGGCTTCCCCTTTGGAGTGAGGATATGCAGTATATCAACGACAATCTGAAATAAGCAGGGATATGGAAAAGTACATAGCAGTAACAAAGGAAACACGCGAGTTCTTGCAAAAGGCGTTCAAGACGACAAAAATGAGCGTATGGCGGGCATTGTATTTTGACAAGCGGGCGGGCGACACCCCGCTGGCGAGACGCATACGCAAGGCAGCCCGTGAGCGTGGCGGAGTGCTGATGATAGCGGGCAACTATATGGAAACGCTGCACGATTCGGATAACTATATGCGGCAGTACTTCCCCAACGGCGTAATGCTGGAATGGGAGAAGACCACCGACCATGTGGAACTAATCAAGGACGGGGAGGTGGCGGCCTCTTTCGACAATGTGGAATGGAAACGGTTTTCGGAAATACAACGGATCGCTGAAAGGATGTAGTTATGGAGTATTACGGTAACACGCTTTGCATAAGTCACGCAGAACTGACGGCGGGTATAATGACCACCGCTAATCTGAACTACTACGTAAGGGAGGGTAAGATTAGGCAAATGCGGCGTGCCTGCTACGGTACACCCGCGCTTTATTCCGTTGAAAGTCTGCCGCTGAAATACCGCACGGAAGTGTACCGCCGTAATCCCGACTTGCAGGAAAAAGCCGACAGTAAGCCTTTCCTTGACACGATAGAGCCTGACGGCATAGCAATGCAATGGTACGCAGACTATGTGCTGTCCGACGGCCGACACCTTACCTCTGAAAAGCAAGCGGAATATGCCAACAACTGCGCCATCATGAACGCATTTCGCAGGCGCATAGAAAAGTCCAACAGCCACCGCCTGCGCCAAAGCAAACCAAAACTGAACAAGACGGAGTTTTGGAGAAAGGCCGCCGCCGCTTTGCCCCGCCTTGCCGACCGTTTCCCCCATTCCCTGCCTGAGAGTGACCGCCGTCTGCAACGCAAGTTCAACGAATACCTGCGCGACGGTTATGTGTGCTTCATTAGCAAGAAGTTTCAGAATAAGAACTCGGCTAAGGTGGACGATGATGTGAAAGAAAGCGTGCTGTTGCAACTGCTGGCACACCACAACAACCTCGACAATGTGGCAGTGGCCAAGTTGTACAATGTTGTGGCAAAGGAAAAAGGCTGGAAGTCGATAACAGCCTCAGCCGTCGGGGTGTGGCGTGAGAAGTACGACCTCGTAACGGCGGCAGGCCGCTTGGGAGCGACAAATTTCCGTAACGTGAAAAGTATGCAGGTGAAACGCAGCCGCCCGACAGCACCGTTCCTGATGTGGACGCTCGACGGCTGGGACGTGGAGCTGCTCTATCAGGCTACCAAGACGGACAAGAACGGGCATAGCGTAACAACCTACACCAACCGTCTGACATTGGAGGTGGTGCTTGATCCCTGTTGCAATTATCCGATAGGCTTTGCCATAGGCACACACGAAACGCCCGAACTCATCACAGCCGCCCTGCGCAACGCGGCCAAGCACAGCGAGGAGCTTTTCGGCGTGATGTTGCGCGCCAACCAGTTGCAGTGCGACCACTACGCCATCAAGGCCATGACCCCGCTTTACGGCGTGATGGCCGACAAACTGACCCCTGCCCGCGTGAAGAACGCGAAAGCAAAGGCGGTAGAGCCATATTTCGGCTACCTGAACAAGACCTACTGCAAGTTGAAAAACAACTGGTCGGGCTACGGCATAACCACCGACCCGAAAAGACAGCCGAACGCGGAAGCCCTTAACCAACTGCGCCACTCATTCCCCGACGAGGCGGGCGTGCGCGAGCAGATTGTTCAGATGATCCAACTTGACAGGGCGTGCAAGGTAGAACAGTTTAAGGCCATGTTTGCCGACCTGCCCGCCGAACGCCGTCTGCCGCTCAGCCGTGAGCAGTACCTGCTGAATTTCGGAGCGGAGACAGGTTTCAAGAATGCCATTGAGGGCGGCGGCCTGCGCCCCACACTGTTGGGCGTTAAACGTGATTACGATTGTTTCGACATACGTTTTCGCCAGTACGCAGGCATACGCTGGACGGTCAAATACGACCCCGATAACCTTGGCGAGATACTGGCCGTGAGTGAAGACGGCAGCCTGCGTTTCATGCTGACGGAAAAATACGTGCAGCCGATGGCACTTGCCGACCGCAAGGCGGGCGACGCAGCCGAATTGCAGCGCGTGTTCGACTACAACAGGCAGTTGGAAGGACACGTAACCGACCGCCTCGCCTCGGCCTATGAAAAGACCGAGCAACTGATCAGCGAAATGCCGCAGTTGGGCATACTGAACAGGTATTGCCTGTGCGACAGCCGAGGCCAGCATAAACTGCCAAAGGCGCAACAACGCTTGAAAGCCGCCGAGGTGGAAGCCATAGAGGTAAAAACGGTTGAAGTTCCTGTAATACCGCAGGGAGCACCGAGTACGGACATAGACGATTATTCAATTTTCTAAAAGATACGATTATGCAAAAGGACGAAAAACAGCAGATTGCGGCACGACTGAAAGACTACTGCGTGCAAAAGGGCAGCCAAAACAAGGCGGCCAACAGTATGAACGGCGTAAGTTCCGCCACCATCAGTAAAGTGCTGTCGGGCGACTGGGACACCATCAGCGACGAAATGTGGCGCACGATAGCCGCCCAGACAGGACACGAAACGAAAGAATGGAGCATTGCCGAAACACAGGCATACAAGCGTATGGCCTTTTTACTCGACAACGCCAAACAGGACAGCCTTGTGCTGGCCGTAACAGGCGACGCGGGCTGTGGCAAGACGGAAGCCATCAAGAACTACACGGCAGCCCACCGTCATGTTTACCACCTGTGCTGCTCCGAATACTGGAATCGCCGCACATTCATGGGTAAATTGCTGCAATGTATGGGCGTGGACTTCACAGGCAGTACCGTGTCCGACATGATGGACGACATCATCGACACGCTTAAACGCACGGACAGCCCGCTGGTGGTACTCGACGAGGCCGACAAACTATCCGATCAAGTGCTTTACTTTTTCATCAGCCTGTACAACCAGTTGGAGGGACATTGCGGCATAATCCTTTGCGCCACCAACTTTTTGGAGAAACGTATCAAAAAGGGGCTGCGTACCAAACGTAAGGGATATGAGGAAATTTACAGCCGCATGGGGCGCAAATTTGTGGCCTTGCAGGTGGTGAACGGTGAAGATGTGGCCGCCGTATGTGTGGCCAACGGTGTAACCGATACAAAGGCTATAAACCGAATAATAGACGATTGCGAATGCGACCTGCGCCGTGTGAAGCGTGCCGTGTGGGCAATACGGAAAGAGGGAGGGCGTGCATGATGGCAAGGTTTATCATAGAGAGGCACAACAAGCGCACCCCCATTTGGCTGTTGGGAGTTTTAGCCTATTTCCCCTTTGACCGAAACAAGAGTTATCCCGATATAGAGCGGTATGCCATGATGGAAACCGTATTAAGATACTTGGCGGAATTTCACTACAAGCGCAGAAACGCGACAGAATGCCTCGGTATTACCCACAACATCGAAGCACGGGAAAACGCAATAACGATTAAGACAATCAACGGTGTCCCTTATTTGACTATAAAGCTGATAAAGGAAGAATAGACATGGGCAGGGCGATAAGCAATAAAAACGTGCTGACGGCAAAGTTTGAAGTGGCCGACTTCGAGGGCGAGTTTCTTGCCAGCTTCGGACGGCCTGAACTGCGCGGCGCATGGATTATCTACGGCGGCAGCGGCTCGGGAAAAACCACCTTTGTAATGCAGGTGTGCAAATATCTAACCCGCTTTCGCCGTGTCGCCTACAACAGTTTGGAGCAGGGGCTTTCGCTTTCGTTGCAAAAGGCGTGGGAGCGTGTGGGTATGCAGGAAGTAGGCAACAAAATAATCCTGCTGAATAAAGAACAGTTGAAAGACCTGCGTGTCCGTCTGCTGAAAAAACAAAGCCCTGACGTGATAGTGATCGACAGCGTGCATTACTTGCGGCGTTTCAACATGGATCAGTATCAGAACCTGCGCGATGAGTTCCCCAACAAGCTGTTTATATTCGTCAGCCACGAAAAAGGCGGAATGCCCAAGGGAATGATGGCGCAAAACATACGGTATGACAGTGAGATAAAAATCCGTGTCGAGGGTTACAAAGCCTTTGTTACAACCCGCTACGAAGTGGCAGAGCGTGGTGAGGGTGGCGCGGACTTTATCATTTGGGAGCAAGGCGCACAAGATTACTGGGTAGATAAAATGTAAGACTATGACGAAAAGAGATAAAATAGAATGGATTAAAACACATTATTGGTCAGAATGGGTTTCTATAAGGCAGAAAGTTGCGGATAAACTATCTGAAAGTCAAGATATATTTTGCTGTTGCGGAGCTTTGGCAACTGGGCTGCATGAAACTCAATGTAGAAGATTCAATGATAAAGTAGATTCGATTGCATGTAAGGAACTCAAACATTTGTTGCCTGAACGATAATCTTATAAAACTATGGCAGAAAACAAGACAATGGACGAAATCCACAGGGGCATACTGAAAAAGTTTCATACCCTGTGCCACGTACTTGGGCTTACGGACGATGAGAAGCGCACCATCGTTGAAAGCTACGGTGTGGAAAGCAGCCGCGACATGGACACGCACGACCTCATCGACGTGTGCGCCAGTCTGGCGGAACAGGCCAACAGAAAAACAGGTACGGCAGACCTTGACAAGTTGCGCAAGCGCGTGATGGCCGCCATCGGAGGCTATCTGCGCATGATAGGAAAAGAAAGCAACGCCAGTGTGATAAAAGGCATTGCCTGCCGTGCGACAGGTTATGCGGATTTTAACAAGATACCACGCGAAAGGCTGCGCAACCTTGTCGGCGCATTCAACAACAAAGTCAAGGACGCTCAGTCTGTCGAGGACATAGCCAATGCCTTGATGTTACAAACGCTTTTGGGCAATGGAGACAGGCAAGCGAATGCGTAAGGCACGAAACCTCCGCTATTCCATGCGCAAGAAAGGATATTATTTCAAGCGTGGCGAATGCGTGGCCGTCATGCCCGAAGATTACAGACAGCGGAGCAGGTTACAGGAAAGGCGGTTGGCGGCATTGGGATATACTATACAATACAATATGTTTAACTTCAAAAAAGAACAGTCATGAGTTGGATTACAGAAAGCAACAGGCAGAAACATTTTAAGTATGCCATTTTGTGCGGCTTTGCAGGCACATTCCTTTTTGCCCTTGGCATTGCTATGGGGTTGGAGTATAAAGACTACGCCTATGGCGGTAAATGGGACTGGTTGGACATTGCAGCCACGGTGTTGGGCGGTTTGGTCGGTCAGGCCATGCAGATTCTTGTGTTATACCTGATTTATCTGTGTCTATGAGCAACCCGACAATGAACGAGGTACAGCGCACGATCCGCGAATTGACCTGCGAAATGGACACCGAGGCTTATGTGGACTTCATGCGCGAGTTGGGCGACTGGGCGAATACGCAGGCCGATGTTGCCGACTACGCCGAGGACTTCAATGTTGAGGACGAATGAACGACACTTAATCACTATTTAATAATCAATTAAACGCTATTCAAATGGAACAAGTAGAAATGACAGCGGAAGAACGGCAGGAATATGAGGCGTTCAAGGCAGAAAGACAAAAGAAAGCGGCAGCCGCCGAACGCAAGCGGCAGCGCGAGAGTTATGCGGCAATGGTCGATGAGGAAATAAAGACAACAATACCGATACTGCGCGAATTGAGCGAGCAGATTAAGACGGTCAAGAACACGGTGTTCGGTAATTTTGAAACCATTTTGAAAATGAAGTCCGAAGTTTTGGGCATAACCAAAGATGACCAGCGCAGCCACACGTTCACTACCAGCGACAGCCGTCTGCGCCTTACGCTCGGAGTGAATACCATAGACGGCTACCGCGATACGGTGGAGGACGGCATTGCAATGGTAAAAGGCTATATCCAAAGCCTTGCCAAGGACGAAACCAGCAAAGCCCTCGTGAACGCCGTTCTGCGCCTGTTGTCTCGCGACGGTCAGGGCAATATCAAAGCCAGCCGCGTGCTTCAACTTCGCAAGATGGCCGAAGAGACAGGCGATGAGAAGTTTATAGAGGGAGTAAGGATTATCGAGGAGAGTTACCAACCGACGGAGACAAAGAAGTATATCCGCGCCGAATACAAGAACGATAAAGGTGCTTGGGTGATTGTCCCGCTGGGCATGACCGATGTCGATTAAAAAAAGCCGCGCCAGCTCCATCTGCAAAATGAAACCAGCGCAAAGCCTTGATACAAAAGGACATTTGCAAAGGTATAAATTTTTAAGCAGATGGAGAAGCGCAAACACCACAAAAGCACATTGGAGCGTGTAAAGGCCGTGAGGGTCATTACAGAGCAACATTACGAGGCCGGAAACAACAGTCGGTGCTATAAGTCAGTTTGGCGTAACTATGTTTATCCTGCTTATAAAATTTGTTACCGCACTTATCTGAACTATTTAGGCATACCGACTACCCGCCCCAAAGAAGATCCCCGACAGTTGAGCCTGTTTGATTAAAAGGAAGCCCCAGCGGTCTAATTGGTTGCTGGGGTTTCCTTTATCCTTTGAGCAAAACGGCCTCCTTTATCGGTACGGCCTTTACATTTTGTGGCATGGCTGTAATATCCTGTGCCGACGTTACATACCGTTCTACGCTTTCGATCAGTTCCGCATGGTCGTGGTTAGTAGCGGAGGTCGTGAGCATGAAACCCGCAAAATTTTCGCCACTCAACTGCTGCATGGCCGCGTTAATTCGGTCTATGAGATTGAAATATGCCAGTGCGCTTTCTTGTCTTTTGTCCTTGCTGCCGTTAGTGGCGACTGTACGGGTGATGATATGCAGGCGGACGGCCACATCGCCCCTGCGTGCGCCCCTGTTCATCTGCCGCCATTCAATCGTTTCAAATTCCACGAATACGGCGGGAACTGGCCATACCTTGCCGCCGTTCAGCGTGGCGATATTGTTGTTCCACAAATCAATGAAAGCCACGTCGGGCGTACATTCGGCCAAGCGGTTGCAAATGGCTTGATAAATCTGCTTTCTCATTGCTTTTTCAGAAATTTAGTCAGTTGAATGTTGTATGTGGCCAAATTTTCGGTGATACACCCTTTTATTATCTCTTGGGTGCGTTTGCTGTCTCCGACAAACTGGCGTTTGGGCATTTTGAATTTTTGCGTATGTGCTTTTACCGCGTATCTTTTGCCCTTTTTACTGGTGCGTGTGTGCGCCCTGACAGGTCTTACCCCTTGGCCGCCCTCGTTGTGTATGGCCGCGTATGGTACGGCGGACGAAAAACGCACGCCGTTGCTTTTAACTTCTGCCTTGATGGAGCGGCGCATAGTACCAGTAACGAGCAAAAGTGAGCCTTTGTGGTTCGGATTGGCGCGCTGTTTCCATTTCTCGGAAAAAAAGGCTTTACGCTCGAAGTTCTTGTCGAACTCGTCCGACAGTTCCACCCGCATATCGGATAGAATATCCCTTTTCAGTTGTTCTCCGTCTATCATTCTAATTTTATAGTGGCTATGGCCAGCGAGGCAAGCAGCAGTTCTGCGTTTCGCCTGTCCTCTTTATCCAGCGTTTCAAAATTTAATAAAATCGGGGCTTTTGAAAGCACTTCCCAACGTTCAGGTGTAAGTTCCTCGCCTAACAGATAAAACAGTGCAGAAACCTTTTCTTTGCCTAATTCGGCGGTGATTTTGATTTTTTCGTCCATAATCCAATCATTTAATCGTAAATATCAGTATCTTTGCGTTATGAATATTCCGAAACAGATAAAAACAGCGGCCAAAAGTCTGACCGACATTTATGGCGATTCCTTTGACTACCTTGGTAAGTACAGAGGCAAGGACGCTTATATGTTTCGTTTTCCTGATGATGTAGATACTGGTTTTCCATTTGTTTTTATCCATAATGACAATGATGTTACAGAAGTAACAGGCTTTGACGCGCTTAAAATCGTGCGCCTACTTGTCAAAGATTGAAGCAAATTTTGTGTTGAATAATTTGTTATCAACACGCATTACCCCTCTTGTCGCAATTGGCCTTGTCGCTCCACTTTCCGACAGTTCCTCAATGCTCCTTTTTGCACCTACTGCCGAAGAATAGGCTTGCGGTTCTATATATTTCAGTGTGCCGTCCTTGAAGCGTTGCAGAATTGTTGCGTGTCCGCCGCCGCCTTTCCAACCAATAGTCAAGATGTACACCCCGACCTCTTGGCAGCTTTCTTGGAAAAACTCCTCATATCTTTTTTTTGTCATTTGTTTGTACCCTTTTTTATCCATCCATTCGCGGGTTAATGTAGGCGTTGGTTTAGAACCGTCTATATTCGTCCATGCTTCAAAAGAACGCTGTCGGGAAAGATACTCGGACAGCGAGCCTCTTGTATTCGGTTTGGCCGTGATATTAAACCCGAGTAAACGTAGGACGTAAGCAGGCGCGCATGTTTGGCAGTTGATACCATATTCACGGCTTTTCCCAAAATTCGGGTTTGCGTGTTGTTGGTCTGCCTCTTCCACGGACATAGGTTTGCCCTTGGTTATTTTCAAGGCTTCTTCAAGTACGAGGTTATGCGTTGCGATGGCCTGCTTTTCTTCCTGCGTCAGGCTGTCGGGCAGTTCGGCGACCATTTCCTGAATGCGTTTCTGCCTCATTTCTTCTGCCGCCATTTTTTGAATGACGGTTTTTGCCTCCTTGGGCACTTTCGTGTATGGGTGCTTGGGCGGGAATAATTCCAGCGTTTTTCCTGCATTGTATCGGAAAATCTGCCGTTTTATACCGTCGGTGCAATTCTCACCGCGCTTGTTGGCCAATTCGGAATCGGACAGAGGGTATTTGTTTTTACGTACCTGTACCACTGTGCAGCGGCAATTCCAGCCGTTAGGCGGATAGAATCTGTCCCAAAAAGGATCGGACGGCGGCAGGGTCGTGCCGTGTAGCAGCGCATGTTCCTCGCGCACCTTGTTATCGCCCGCCGTGCGGTACTGCAAATTGTACCTGTCCCCGTCCTGCTCGAAGTCGTGCCACTTGGCTGCCATCTGTGCCGCGCCGAGTGCGTGGTTATATTCCGCATACAGGTAGTTGTGGTTGTATTTCTCGTTAATCTTCCTTACATCGGCAAGGAAATCTCCGAACGGCTTAATATCGCCTTTTCCTGTAATCATGGAAATACCGACCTCGCGCATGGCGTGGAACGTCTTGAAGCCCGAAAATATGAAAGCGTTGTTTTCAAGCGCGTGGCGCAAGGTGGCAGGCACTTCGTGAGGCAGCCCGCTGTCTATGGCCGTGGAAAGCACCCGCAGCGTTTCTTCAATGACCGCCCTCGCAGCAGGGTCTTCCAGTTGCGACAAATCGAAGCCCCTGCTTTCATACACCAGCCTTGCGGCGGCTTCAAAAAGCGTGTCGTCAAAATCAAAGGGGCGTTTGTCCTTGTCGGCCAGTGTCATTATTTCGCTTTTGTACAGAGCTTCCACGGCCATGTTGAAAGCCTCGTACCCGCTGCGCAGCCCCACGGTTTGCGTGGGGCTTACCCGAAAAAAGCGTCTGGCTGCGTTTTTGCTTGGCGTATTCCTGTGATGTTCACGTTGTATTTGTCGATGAAATACTGCGGGTCTATTTCGTAGTATTCCAACAGTACGCGCTCCATTTCGCGCTGCTCCGCAGGGCTGAAAGTGGCCGCATTGTCCCATTCAAATGACAGTCCTTTCACAGGAAAACCGTGTTTTACCATGAGTGGGAGCAGTTTGTCGTTCACAATGCAAGAAATCATACGAGCGTCAGCCGCGACAACGTCCTCGAAAATTTCGAGGTGCGTTTCCGACTGTGAAAGGGACGATCCGCTGTCGATAGTCATCGTCTGCATAAGCGTGCCTTTGGAAAGTTCGCTGTTGCACCTGTCCACGCGCTTGTCGTAAACATTGTATGCGTCGCCTCGGCTGCTTTCCTTAATCTCAATGTCCGTACCCTCGGGAAACAATGCCCAAAACGCCGCCCCCATACTGTCGAGCGACCGTTCTATGCGGCTGCGTTCCTTTTCGTCCGTGGTGTTGGTACGTGCCACGCGCATGGGTGCGCCGAATATCTCGCCGAACATGTCCCAAAAGGCCAGCATGTTCTTTTTGCTGATACAGGAGGGCGCACATTTGAGCAGCAGCCCCAAGTCCTTGGGCTTGCCTACCTCAATGCACCAAAGTGCGAAATCCCCTTCGCGGTACGGTATGCCAGTGCGCCAGTCGGCGGCAGGCTCGCGTGTAATCACACCGTATTCGGGACATACGTGTTTGCGAGGTACGAGTTCCACGCCGTCGAAGCGCATACCGTCCTCGTCTCGTATAATATCTCCCAACTGTATGAGGCTGTGTCCCCAAAAACGGCTGTCGAGAGCCAAGTCCATGAAGTCGAAAAACCACTCCTTTTTCAGCAAGGCTGTGGCAGCTTCGTTTTCCTTGCCGTCCTTGCCGACCAAACGGAACTCCTTTTGCAGGGTCTTGCCTTTCCGTTGGCCGATACAGCCCGTCAGGTGCAAATCCACTGTACAATCCGTATAAACGTCGTACAGACGTGCGCGGTTGGGTGTTTCCACACTGATGGCCGCCTGCCACGCCTGCCTCCATACGGCAATGTCCTTTTTTGTCAGACTGTCGGTCTGCTGCATGAGTTGTGCGGTCAGCTTAATGCCCTGTTTGCTTTTGGCAAACCGCACCAGCCTGTCCATTTCCGCGCTGGCGTTGGACGGTCGTGAAAATACCTGTTTTATGCTGCTTATAATATCCATTTAACAAGTGATTAATACCGTTTAATAATCGTATCTGTTGGGCGGCATTGAGCCGAACCGCACGGGATTGTGCGCGTCCGTGTCTCCGTCGCAGCTCACATAGGTGGGCAGCTCGGGTGAAGCCTTTGAACTCTGCACGTCCCGCAGCCACTTTATGCTGTCGTTATACAGGCATTCGCGCCGCTCGTGTCCCATGTTCTGCGGCAGGCGGTGTATCATCAGCCAAAGCGTGATGTTCACGGCACACTGCACCAGCATGGCGTTCCTGTCCTCTCCCTCGGCTGCAAATGCCTTTTCCATGTCATATCGGTGTCGCGTGTAGCTTCCTATCTGTTCCAGTGCCGCACGTTCCGCCGCCAACCGATCGTCCGTCAGTGCGGAAAGCTGCTCCATTTCGTAGTCGTCGCACACGCTTCTGTAATCTTCAACAGTGAGGAACATTCGGCCTAATTTTTAGTGTTCGGACATGCGATGTATATTGCACACTTCACTGCCTTTTCAGCCGTGAAATCCTTTGAAAAACGGCGTTTCCTGATCAGTTGCTTAATTCCCTGCATGGAAACGACGACAGGTTTTCCGTGAAACACCAGTACAAGGAATTTCTTGCCGTACAGTTCAGCGTCGTGCTTCGCTTTTCTGATGGCGCGTTTCATGCGCCAATCAAAGACCCAAGCCTTGATTAATTTTCTTACCATGATACATTTTTTGCATTGTTCCGTCTGCCGAATGACGGGGTGAAACTACTTATACGTGTGTCTCGTTGCAGATACCATATCGCACCCTCATCGGCGTCGGGTGCGTCGTCATGGCCACGCATACCTTTCTCAAAAGCAAGTGTCTGTTCGATACCTGCCTGCATATCGGGATCGTCCTTTTCCGCTTCGTTATATGTTACAAAACCGCGTTCCCACAGGGGGCTTATGGCTTCGACACGTTGGAACTTGTCGGGCTTCTTGCGCCTGTCCGCGCTGATTGGCAACTGATAGCCCCGTAAATCGCCCTCGCGGCGGAACTCGTCCAAAATCGTGTCCTGCATGAAATTGGCTTCCATGTACCACTTTATCGCGATACCCTGCTGCAAACTCCATTCGTACAGGTCATACAGCCAACGCACCATTTCGGCCACGCTGCACTGTCTTACAAACGCTTTGATGTGCCACAACTGCGAGCCTGTTTTTCCCCACAGTTTTGCTGCCTTGTAGTCATTTTTTGTCGTGCCTTTGAATGAGGGGTCGATGTACAGTACCAGTTCATCGAACTTTTTAAGCTCGGGCAGTTTTCCCCACTTGATCCAGTCGTTACGGAATACCGCGCCCTCGGTGATGGGGTTGTTCATGTATTCCTTTTGAAACGATCGGTAGCCTTGGAACTTCTCGATGGCTCTCACTTCCTCGGGCGACCATTTAGCCGCCCATGACACATTGCCGTCTTTATCCCAAATGTTCACCTGCGACACGTGTACGCCGTCAATGGCGCAGATATTGGCCAACACGCTGTTTTTGGCGATGAGGTTGCCCACCATGATGAAACGCCCGCGCCCGCCGTCCAATGCTCCGAACAAGGCTTCTTTTACCCAGTTCGTCAGGCGTGTGACGCGGGCGGGACTTTCGCAAAGCTCATCATCGTCGAGGTCGTCAATAACGATGTAGTCGGGACGATGTGAACGGTAGCGCAGTCCGCGTGGCGACTGCCCGCGACCACGTGCGAAGAATGCCGTTCCGTCCTTGGTTACGAACTCGCCCTCCTCCCATGAACCGTTGTTATACTGTTCTCCGAAATCGTGGATATACCGTTGGTTGAACTGTAATTCCGCCTGAATGTCTGCCAACAGGGTGTTCGCGTTGTCCTCGCTTTTGCCTACCAGCACCATGACGTTAAGCTGGCGTGTCTCCTGACATTTGAGCCACAGCGGTATGAAAATATCCAAATGGGTGGATTTGGCAGCACCTCTATGCCATTTGAAAGCCGCTTTGAGGTTGCGTTCTTTCAGAACCTTGTTCGCCGCCTTGATGTGGAACGGTGCGCACGGTGTCTGCTTGCCAGTTTCGGGATTGACGGTGTAGTGCGGAAAATAATAGTCCACGAAAGCGGCATAGTCGGCACGCACTCGCTTGATACGCGCCGCCTTGTCCCTTGCCGTTTCCGCAGTATTTACGACGGTGGCCTGCTGCACCGTTTCGCAGTGTTTCTGCCATCTTTCGACGGCTTCCTTTAAATCCGCTTTTGAAGCCATAGGCCGTTAGTTGAATTTGTTTTGCAACAGTTCGTTGATATACAGGTCGTGATACTTGTTGATGGTTTTGAGCAGTTCGGGTGTAATCTCATCGTCAAACGACATGCGGAACTGCATCCATTTGCTGAAAGCCATAAAGACCTCTATCACGTCCACGATGGAAGCTTTTTTGTCGAGGCGTTCAATAGTGGTCGATAATTTGGCCAGCTTGTCACCCAGTCCCGCCATCGCTTCGGGGTCTTCACTTTCATTCACCTGTTCGATAAGCCTGTCTATGGTGTGCAGCAGTTTGTTCACCAGTTCGGGGCGCGTGATGTTCGCCGCCGCCCGCTGTTCCTGCCAGCCGTTTTCCGCGACCCATTTATTGACCGTTACGGCTGAAACGCCGACTTTTTCCGCAATGACCTTTTGCGTTTCCCCCTGCATAAAAAGCAGGCGTGCGTACTCTCTTTTTTCTTCGAGTTCTTTCTTTGTTGCCATTCATATTTGATTGTGATACATAACCCATGCGGGCGTTTTTTACGGTGCAAAAGTGGCCTGTTTCGGCGATACTAAAAAAAAGATATGCAAAGTTTTACACTCTTTTTGTCGGGGCGTTTTAATCCCTGCAACTTTGCAGCGTAAAACATCGCGGGATAGAGCAGCGGTAGCTCGTGAGGTTCATTCCCTCAAAGTCGTGGGTTCGATTCCCACTCCCGCAACAAACAATAGTTTTGAGGTAAATAAGATTGTGTTCGCGGGTTGTCCCCATCTTTTTGCATTTGGACGGCAGCCCGCATTTTTTAAGACAAGACGAATGGCAAAGGAAGTAATCATAAGCACCAGCGGCCTGAACTGTTACGGCAGCCGCGTCCTTACGTCGGGCATAGACCTGACCCAGTATCGGAAAAATCCGCTCCTTTTGTGGATGCACCGCCGCAGTTTCGAGCGTGATTCCATGCCTATCGGACGCATGGAAAATCTGCGTATAGATGGCGACTGTCTTATCGGCACGCCTGTGTTCGACCAAAACGACGATTTTGCCAAGAAGATAGAAAGCAAGTGGGAGAACGGTTTTCTGCGCATGGCTTCCGCTGGCATTGCCATACTGGAAGTAAGCAACGCCCCCGAGTATTTGGTGCAGGGGCAGACCCGTGCGACCATTGTACGCTGCAAACTGGAAGAAGTCAGTATCGTGGATATGGGCGGCAATGACGAAGCCCTGCAACTGTACGACACCAGCGGCAAGATGTTGAGACTTGCGGCGGGTGAGGCGAACGATGTTCTGCCCCTGTTGGAACTGGATAGGGAAAAACCGTCCTCGGGAACTGCCTCTGAGGACACAAACGATAATTCAAACAACCAATTAAAATCAAGCATGAACAAGGAAATTTTGCAATTGCTCGGATTGTCCGAAGCGGCCACCGAGCAGGAAGCGGTGAGCGCGTTGCGCTTGCTGAAAGAAAAGGCGGACAAGGCAGACAGCCTCCAACTCGCCAGTATTACCGCCCTTGTGGACGGTGCGGTCGCGGAAAAGCGTATCACAGAGGACAAAAAGGAGCATTTCGTAAACCTCGGCAAGACTGCGGGTATTGAAAGCCTGCGCACAACGCTGGAACTTATGCAACCGACCAAGAAGCCTACGGAGGTCATTCACCAGCATAGCGACCAGCCCGCAGGCGGTCATAAGACATACGCGAAGTTGTCGGAAGTGCCTGCCGATGAAGTGCCGACCCTGAAAAAAGAGAATCCGACGGAATATGCCCGTCTGTATAAAGCCGAATACGGCCTGAATGTGTAACTTTTATTTATAGTCGATAATGAAGAATTTTAAGATTTATTTTGCGGCTTTTGTCGCGTTGATTGCCGCCGTAGCTTTTAACAGCGTGGCGGGTGCAACCATTTCCACGGTATTGGGTGGCAGTGCCCTGACTGGTGCGGTTGCAGGTAATGTAGTGTCGCTTGTTGCGGGATCGTTCCTGCCGAAAGGTGCTGCCTGCGAGGGCGTGTTCACAGAGATTTGGACAGGCGAAATGATTAAGGCGTTCCGCACTGCCGCCGAAAGTCTGGGCTGGTATGACCGCATTCGCAGTTATGACCAGTATGTGGACAATGACGTTATCCATTTTACTGAAATCGGCGGCGACCCGACCGTCCTTGTGAACAATAAGACATATCCGTTGAACATCGAGACCCTTGAAGATGCGGACAAACCTATTACACTCGACTATTTCGACACCACGGCCACGCCTGTAACCGATGATGAACTGCACGCTTGCAGTTATGACAAGATGGCCAGCGTTCAGGAAAGACATCGTGAATCGTTGCGTGAGAAAGTCTGCGAAAAGGCTATCCACGCCATTGCGCCGAGCAAGCACACGGACACCACGCCCGTATTGCTTACCACAGGCGAAACTACGACCGACGGCACACGCAAGAAGTTTACGGCAAACGACCTTTTGGCGGCGAAAAGAACCTGCGACAAGATGAAAATGCCGAAGAAAGACCGTATCATGGTACTGTGCAGCGACCATATCAATGACCTGTTGGAAACCGACCAGAAGTTCAAGGATCACTACAACATTAATCAGACGGAGGGTAAAATCGCCCGTCTGTACGGCTTCGATATTTACGAATACGACGGTACGCCGCATTACAAGGTGTCGGACAAGACGAAACTCGCTTGGGGCGCAGTACCTGCCTCCGCCACAGACCGTCAGGCTTCCGTGTTCTATTTCAACGGTCGCATGATGAAAGCCAACGGTTCGGTTCAGTTCTACCACAGCGAGGCTTCCAAAGATCCGCTTTATCACCGCAACCTCGTGAACTTCCGCAAGTGGGGCATTTGTCTGCCGTTGAAAGCGGAAAACAGCCTTGGTGCGATTATATCAGACATTCCGGCAAAAGCGTAAGAAATGGCAAAGTTAAAATATCTCGTTATCCATTGTACTGCCACCCCTGAGGGGCGCGATGTGTCCGCAGCCGATATTAGGCGGTGGCACACCGCCCCCGTCAGTGCGGGCGGGCGAGGTTGGAAGCAGGTAGGTTATACCGACCTTATCCATACGGACGGCCGCGTGGAGCGTTTGGTGGCGAACAATGAAGACGCGAATGTTGATCCTTGGGAGATAACGAACGGAGCGGCGGGTTACAACAGTGTGAGCAGGCATATCGTCTATGCGGGCGGTGTAGATGCCAACAATGTACAGAAAGCAAAGGACACCCGTACACCAGCCCAAAAAGAGGCGTTGAAACGCTATGTGCTGGACTTTCACCGCAAGCACCCCACAGTCAAAATCGTGGGGCATAACCAGCTGGCGGCAAAAGCCTGCCCGTCGTTCGATGTCCCCCAATGGCTTAAAAGTATCGGCATAAACCAGTAAATCAGGAATGAGCGGAGAAATTACAACCATAGTCGTGTCGGCCATTGTGGCCGCCATATCCGCCCCTTTGGGGGCATGGGTGAACAGCCGTGTCCTCCGTCAGAAATATGACTTGGAACTCGGCAAGCTGCGCGCCGAAATGAAACAGACCCTTACGGAAGTGGAGAGCAATGAACTGGAAAACGTGCGCAAGGCGAGCGACATCCTTATGGAGCATATTGTAACTCCGCTCAGGTCTGAAATCAAATCATTGCGCAAAGATGTGGACAAATTCAGGAAAGCGGTTGAAAAGATACCGACATGCCCTATGGCTGACAGTTGCCCTGTGTCTCGCGAGTTGCTCGTCGCAGAGGCAGGTGATACGCAGCGAAGCGGAAAGAACGCTAAATAAAGATGTGCAGGCACGGCTTGACAGTATGGTGCGCCAAACCGTACAAACCGAAATGCAGCGGCTTGTGAGCCGCACGGACGAGGTTGAAACGGACATCATACTGTTTGATACCGACAAGCCCGCTTCGGATAGTACAGGGCTGCCGCCAGTCAAAGCCGTGGTTCGTCAGAAGTCCACAAGCAGAGAGTGTGCGGAAGAAAAGGCAACGGGTCAGGTACAGGCCGACACCGATGTGCGCCAACAGACCGCAGACCACAGCCGAGAACTGGAAACAACAGGAGAAACGGCCGAAGAAAAGCCCTCCTTTGCGGACAGTCTGAAAAGCCAGTTGCAGCGCATTCTGCTGATACCCGTGTTATTTATCGCCTTATGGCTATTGTACAAACTAATCAAATTCGTAAGAAATGGAAAATAAAGAAACCACCCAGCAGGCCGCCATCGCTCCGAAAGAGCAGGCCGAGGCCAAGAAAGGAAAGACGGCTGAACAAAGCAAGGACACAGCCGACAAGAAAAAGACTACCAGCGTACTGGAAAAGGTCGGTAAGGCTGCCATTCAGGAACACGGCTTAGCGCAGGTTTTCGTAACCTCCGACGGCATGGTGTTCAAGCAGGAGAGCGACGCGAAAAACCACGCCGCCAACCTGTCAAACCGTAGTATATTGACAGTTAAAAAGTAACGGAAATGAATAAACTGGAAATCATAAGACAGAACGGCAACGTGCCTAAAAGTCTGGCGGGCGAAGACCATGTTTCAGGCTTTATCGCCTATCTGACCAGTGAGGAAACCCCCGAGGCTTTCAAGACGGAGCGTGTGCAGGCCGTTTCCACTATCGACACGGCGGAGGCGTTGGGTATCACAGCCGACGCGGACAGTTGGGCGGTCAGGGTGCTGCATTATCATCTTTCCGAGATATTCCGTGTCAATCCCGCCATATCGCTTTATGTCGGCCTTTTCGCCAAAGCGGAATCGTACACCTTTGCCGAAATCAAGACCGTGCAGAATTTTGCGGGTGGCCGTATTCGTCAGATGGGTATATGGTGCGGCGACAAGGCATTTACCGCCGCCGACTTGACGGCCATTCAAGGCGTGGCCGACGCGCTCGACCTTGTGAACGCGCCGCTTTCCGTTCTTTATGCCCCGAAAGTGGAAAACGTCAAGCAGTTGCCGACCGACATAGCGGGGGCGAACCAGTGCCGTGTCAGTGTGGTAATCTCGCAGGCAGGAAGCGATACGGGTGCGGAACTCTACACTCATGCGGACAACAAAGCCACGAAAAGCAGCGTGTCCAGTATCGGTGTAATGCTCGGTTTGCTTTCGGCTGCCGCCGTTCACCAGTCCATCAGTTGGGTAAAGCAGTTTCCCACTGGTATTTCCGTTCCTGCCTTTGGGGACGGTACGCTCCTGCGCAATCTTGACAGCGCGCTCATCGAGCAGCTGGACGCGGCACGTTACCTGTTTCTTGTTACCCATGTGGGACAGGCTGGCAGTTATGTGAACGACAGCCACACGATGGACAGTGCCACGAGCGACTACGCCATGATCGAAAGCGTGCGGACGATGGATAAGGCCGTGCGCGGCATACGCACCTACCTTATTCCCGAACTGGGCGGAAACGTCTATATAGACCCCGACACAGGCAAAATGCAGTCATACAGTGTAACCCACCTTGAAACCACGGCCAATAAAGCATTGGAAGATATGGAAAAGGCTGGCGAACTCAGCGGCTACAAGGTGGAAATCGACCCTGAACAGGACGTATTAAGTACCAGTGAGGTGGAAATTGTCATCAATCAAGTGGCCGTAGGCGTAATGCGTAAATTCAAAATTAAAATCGGTTTTGCTAAATCAGTATAACAATGGCAAGTACAATCAACAACGGCATTCCCTTAGTAAACGGAATGCTCTACTCTTGGGCGGACATCGTTACCTCTATCAGCGGCGTGCCTGTAACAGGCATTGTCGGAGTGGAATACGGAGACGATCAGGAAGTGGTCAACAAGTACGGTGCTGGCCGCCACCCCGTCGGCCGAGCAAAAGGCCGTATCACTCCCTCGGCAAAAATTATCCTGTATCAGGAAGAAGTGGAGGCTATCCAGCGGCAAGCCCCCAACGGCCGCATACAGGACATCGCCCCCTTTGACATTACAGTAACCTATCTTCCCGACAGCGGTATTGTAACCACGGACAAAATCCGTAACTGTCAGTTCAAAGGCAACAGCCGCAAATGGAAAGAGGGCGATACTGGGCAGGAGGTGGAACTTGAACTTGTCCCGTCCCATATAGAATGGAATCACTAAAAAAACAAAAGTATGGAAAACAAGACAGAAAAAGACATGGAAAAGGCCGTTCAGACAACCATCGACGGCGGCATTTCCCCCGAACAGGTGGCGCAGTGGAAACAGAAACACGGCAAGGTGCTGCGCATTGACGTGGTGGACGGCGACGAAATGCACGTCGGCTATTTCCATCGCCCGAAATTGGAAACAATGGCCGCCGTTACGAAAGTCGCCAAAACGGACGAAATCAAAAGTGCCGAAGTGATGTTCGACAACTGTTGGCTGGGTGGAAGTTCGCAACTGAGGCAGGACGCTATCCTGTTTTTGGAAGTGACCAAGAAACTGGGTGATATGTTCAGCAGTTGCCTGTCGTCCATAAAAAACTTGTAGAGGCGCACCTGCTGCCTGACGACGACGGTTTGGCAGGTTTTGAGAAAGGTTGCGCCTTGATACGTTCCAATTTGGGCATAGACCCGACGGTTGGCGGTTATGAGGACTGGGCGGCGCATTATGCGCAGGCGTTATGGCTGGAAAACTGGCGTTTGAAGAAACACGCCGAAATGTTAGCCGCGTTGTTCGGCGGTGGATCGTGAGGCTCTTTTGTCCTTACGCCATGCGCGGACAAAGGCAAAGACAAGGTAAAACGGCATAACGAGCAGCCCGATGTAAATCATCACCGTGGCCACTTGGAGGAAAAACGCCATTATGCTGTCTAACATATTCATAATGTTTACAATTAACACACTGCGAAAGTAAGGAAAAAAAACGAGGTATGCAAAGTTTCGACTATCTATTTAATATCGGGGGTAATTATTCTGCCACCATCAACGGAATAACGGAGGCCACAGGCAGGTTTTCCGCTTCTGTTGAGGGTGCGCAGGGTAAAGTTACCCGCTTTGCGCAGGGGCTTGCCGTGCTTGACTTGGCCAGCAACTACGCGGAGAAACTGAGCAATACAATAAGTGGCTTTACCGAGGCGGGCGTGTCCCTTGACCGCCAAATGCACGATTTGAGTGCCGTTGCGGGAGTGACAGGAGAAACCCTTTCCGAAATAGAGGGATATGCCCGCAGCAGTGCAAAGGTGTTCGGTACGGACGCTTCCACGGCTGTGGAGGGCTACAAGCTACTCCTTTCGCAACTGTCCCCTGAATTGGGAAAGTTCCCCGAAGCCTTGCAGGCGATGGGCAACAGCATACAGACCACCAGTAAACTGATGGGCAATAACGGCACGGCCGCCGCCGAGGTCTTGACAACGGCCATGAACCAGTACGGCGTGAGTTTGGCCGATCCGATGGAGGCCAGCCGCAAGATGGCTGAAATGATGAATGTCATGGCGGCGGCTGGTCAGGCGGGCAGCGCGGAACTTCCCGCCATCAAGGTGGCATTGGAGCAGTGCGGTATGGCAGCGAAAGCCGCCAACGTCAGTTTCGAGGAAACCAACGCTGCCATACAGGTGCTTGACAAGGCAGGCAAGAAAGGCAGCGAGGGCGGTGTGGCCTTGCGTAATACGTTGGCCATACTCGGACAAGGCCGTTTCATGCCCAAGGACACCCGAGAAGCCTTGCAGGCCGCTGGCATTGATGTGGTAAAGCTCGCAGACACGAGCATGTCGCTCAAAGAACGGTTGGATATGCTCAAACCTGTTTTAGGGGACGCTGCGTTGTTCTCCAAACTTTTCGGTATGGAGAACGCCAACGCCGCCCGCGCCTTGGTACAGGGCAGCGAGGAACTCGGCAGGCTGACAACTGCCATTACAGGCACAGCGTCGGCAGAGGAACAAGCGGCCATTGTCATGGAGAGCAAAGCGGAAAAGCAGGCACGCCTGAATCAGTTGTTGGAGGACGCCAAAATAAGCGTGGCCAACCTGACGGGCGACTTCGGCATTTATGCCAGCGTTGTGGCGCAGACCCTTGTTCCTATATCACAGCTGATACCCTTAATCTTGGGCATAGGTAAAGGCATGGCGTGGGTGAAGGGGTTACAGTGGGCTTCCGTGTGGTCGGCTATCCAAAGGAGCATATATCCTGCACGCATTCAGTTGCTGCTGATGAACCGTGAACTGGTAACGGGACAGTTTGCCTCCAACGGATTTTTGGTCAATATAGCCCGCGCCACGCTGGCCGTGTTACGTTTCGCCACGGTCGGCGTGTTCCAAGCCCTGAAAGGTCTTGGCGCGCTGGTTGTCTCATTGGTAACGGGCGGTGCTACCTCTGCCACTTTTGCGGGTATTGCTTCCGCGTCTTTCGGCGCATTCAAACTGGCTGCCGTTACTGCCTGCCGTGCGGTCGGCGTGGCCATTATGAACATTCCGATCATCGGCTGGATTGCCGCTGCCATTGCCGCCCTTGTGGCCATAGGTGTGCATTTTTGGAATACGTCGGCCAAGTTCCGCGCCGTGCTGAAAGGGCTTTGGGCTTCTTTCAAGACTGTGTTTGCAGGTATCGGAGAACTGGCCAAACAGACGTTCAGTGCCATCGGCGATTTGATAAAAGCCTGTTTCAGCCTTGACGGCGACGGCATAGACGCGGCACTCTCCAAGTTGAAAAGAGGCTTTTCCGATTATGGCAGTCAAATAGGCAAGGCTTTTAACGAGGCATACGACGCGGAAATGGCGGCGGCCAAAAAAGAGGACGCGGCCAAGAACGCCAAAGAGAAGCAAAACGGCACGGTCGCCTCGGGAGAAGTTCCGCATGTCGATCCGCCATCGGTTCAGCCCGACCCCACGGCAGGCAGTCTTGGAACGGTGGCAGGCGGCACGTCAGGCAGTGAGAAAATCCGAAGCATAACGGTAAACGTGGACAAGCTGGTGGAGCGTTTCGAGGTACATACGACCAACCTGCAAGGTGATGTTTCGCGTGTCAAAGATATGGTGGCCGAAGCCCTGCTTTCGGCATTGAATGATGTAAATTTAGCAATGTGATGTTATCCCCTGTAAGTTTCATATTTGTGGCGGCAGGTGCTGCCACACAGGCCAAAGGATTGCTTTACCGCTTCCAGCCCTCCCGTACAGGTAAAGAGCCATCGTGGGACGGGAGCGGCAATAATCTGACTACGCACGGCCTTACCAGTCCGATAACCGACAAAAGCTATTGGACGGAGCGTTATGTGCTTTGCTGCCTGACGTTCGAGAACGCTGCTGGCGACCGTTTGGTGATGAATGACGCGGTCGTGGCCGTGAGCCGTCAGAAAAACATTGTTTCCACGCAGATGGTCGGAATGGACGGCACGGTGAAAGAATATATCAATGACGGAGACTATAACCTCAATATCGTAGTGGGGATTGCCGCCGTCCGTGACGGTGTAATCGTGGACGAATACCCTGCCGACGGTTTGCGGGAACTGCGTACCTTTCTGGACGAAAAGGCTGCCCTTTCCGTGCAAAGCGATTTTTTGGACGTGTTCGACATCAACCGCCTTGTGATAAAAAGTTTTTCCGTTACGCAGGACACGGCCAGCAATTACCAAAGTGTAAGCCTTTCAGCCGTGAGCGATGAGGAATACAACGTGTACAGCACCGATTATTAAACAGCATTTAATTACCGATTAAATACCTTTCAAATGTACAGGCTTTCGGCTAAAATAGAGATAACGGGCGCGAAGACGTGGCAGATAGACAAGGTTACGGAGGTGGAAATCACCCTCGACACCGAACAGCTGACCGATGTTTGCAAAATCACACTGCCGAAACGTATCAAGTGGGACGGCTCGACGGAAATCCCGGTGCGGCGCGGTGATGGCGTAAAGGTGTGGCTCGGTTATGACGATACCCTGCAACCCGCCTTTGTGGGCTATGTGCGTGATGTGGGCTTCAAGACCCCCGTCGTGCTGACTTGTGAAGATGAGATGTTCAAACTCAAACAAACCCCGACGAAGAAGAAAGCCTACACGAGCGTTACCATTGAAACGCTGCTGAAAGAACAAGACCTGCCTTATACAATCAAAGTGATGGGTGAACAGCACCTCGGGCAGTACCGAGTAACTGCCGATACCGTGGCCGCCTTGCTCGGCCACCTGCGCGAGAACGGCGTTCGCAGTTTCTTCCGTAATGAGGACGGCCAGCCCACACTATACTGTGGTGTCCTCTTTGAGCGCGCCGACCGCCCCACACAAGTATTTGCCACGGGTATAAATATCATCAGCGACCAAAACCTTGAACAGCAGCGGGCAGCAAATATCCGCTTGCGCGTAAAAGCCGTGTCGCTCATGCCTGACAACAAGAAAATCAAGGTGGAAGTCGGCGACGCAGACGGTGAGCACCGCACGCTGCACACCTACAACAAGAGCGAAAGCGAACTTAAAGCATGGGCGGAACAGGAAATCAAACGCTTGAAATATGATGGCCTTACAGGCAGTTTTACCACGTTCGGGGCACAGTTGGTGGATAAGCTGACAGCCATCGGCATAAAGATAGACGGCGAGAAGCAGGGCGTTTATCAGGTAAAGAAAAATGTAATCAAATACGGAACGGGCGGATTCCGTCAGGAAATCACGCTCGGCATGAGGATAGCGGAATGAGCGGGATAGCAGAAACAATCAGGAAAATGGCACAAGGCGGCCGCCCTACGGTCAGCCTCATGTGTACGGTGGATAAGGTGTATAAAGACACGCGCACGGTGGACTGTACCCCGTTGGACGAGGGTGCGCCTCTGCTGGGTGTGAACTTGCAGGCCAACCAAGGCAGTAGTTTCGGTGTCGTGTCCTTTCCGCGTGTCGGCAGTTTTGTCGTGGTCGGTTTTGTGGCCGAGGGCAGTGCGGGCGTTGTCCTGTTGACCGATGATGTGGAAAGCGTGGAGGTGGTCGTCAGCGACAAGACCACCCGTGCGGTGCTGGACGAAGACGGCGCGCGCATTTATGTAGGTGAAGAAACCAGTGCGGAACTGACTGCTGACGGCGTGGTGCTTAATGGTGGAAAGTTGGGCGGGTTAATCAAGGTAAAAGACATTACAGATAAAATCAATGAACTTATAGACGCTTTCAATAACCACACCCATACGCTGCCGACTTCATCGGTGGCAGTAAGCGGTTCGGCAACGGCACAGACGAATTTATCCCCCATAACAGTGCCTGCCATCACCAAAAAGCATAAGGAAGTCAGACGTGAAGATTACGAGAATGAAAAAGTAAAGCAATGAAAGGACTTGTAACGGACATAACGACAGGCGACCTGCTTGTAGAACGTAAGACGGCGGCCATAGTCCCCTGTGAGGTGCAGGTGGTGGAGAATGTGCTGCTTGCCAATCGTGGCGAGTTCAAGGAATTGCCTTTGATAGGTGCGGAAACCCGCCTGCAACTCGGTGGGGAAAAGGACGTGATGTGGCCAGCCCGTGCCAAGAAGATGATAAAAGCCTGTGGCGTGGAAGTCCGCAAAGTGAGCATAACAGACGAAAGTACGGTAACGGTTGAATAATGGAAGTAACAGTAAAGGACAGGCAGAGCCTGTTTGACATATCGGTGCAGTGTCTCGGTGGCATAGAGGGAGTTTTCTCCTTGGCCGAGCGCAACGGCCTCGGCATTACCGATCGCCTGAGTGACGGTCAGGTGCTTACGTGGGAAGTTGCCGACACCGTAAATGCCAAAGTGCAGCAGGAATATGCGTTGCGCGGGATTGTCCCCGCCACAGACATGGAGGTGAGCGAATGGAACGCACTGCTTGTCACAGCCTATGCACTGCCTGCGACCGAACAGCCGCAGGTCAAACCTTCCGACGATGTGCCAGTGGATAAGATAGACCAGATTATTACCGATTTGGAAAACGGCAAGGAAATCGTGTCAGGAAGCGGGCAAGTCCTTACGCGCCTATTCGATAACCCATTTGATATAGTATTTGCATAATGGAATTGACAGAGAACAAAGTCGCGGAACTGGACACCGCGCTATTGAAAAAAAAGGCCGTCGCCATTCGCGACGCGGTCATGGCCAAAAGCGTAACTGCTGAACAGGTGGGCAGCCTTTTTGTGGAACTCATAGATACGTGCGGCAGCGTGCGCGACGCGCTCGCGCTGTTCCTTGACACCAATGTCGGCGAAATCACGTCCGACATAGACCGTCGCCTTTCAGGGACAGACGAGGCACGCGAGGCTGCGGAAGTTGCCGCGCAAAAGGCGAATGCCACCCGCGCACTGGTGGAGGAACTGGTCGGCAAGCTGAGTTCGCAAAACCTTTACCAGCCTACCCGCATAGACGTGAAATCGCCGACGGAAATCACCGTCAGCAATATGGCTCAGCCGCGTATCGAGGCGCAGACCCTGCCCAAGTTCGGACTTGGCGGCGTTCTGTTCATCGGCGACAACAAAGCCCTTGAAGTAACCCCCGACGGCAGGATCACGCCGCTTGCCGTGGGTGTGAGCAAGGTCAATGTGGTGGCTTCGGGAAATACACGGCTTTTCAAACAGCTGCTTATTGCGGTAGTCCCGCCACGCATGCGCATGGCGGAGGGGAATATCCGTCTTGACGGCAGCGGCAACATAAGATTGACGTGATGGAAAAGATACGGCACATAAACTACAAATCCGACTTTGTGTTGCGCGAGCGTTTCCGCAGCGCACAAGGTGAAACCGTCAGCCTGCCCGACGTGGATTTTACCCTGCGTTATTGGGTGAAAGCGGGGCGTGTGTTCGAGGCTTCACGTATTGGCGGCGTTTATACCAACTGTGTGGCCGACGGCGACGCGGTGCTGGTCATGTTCAAAGACCACCGCCTCGGCGAGGGCGATTTGAAACACGAACTCCGCCTGTCCCTTGACAATGCCCTGTTTGGCGACGGTGTGCAGAACGTTTATTATCCCGAGTGCCTGAATATACAGTTGTGGCAATGGAGCAGTGATGATGACGGCGTACTGGAAAGCGACCTGCTTGCTTCCTATACACGTGGAAAGGCATTCACATACGAAGATTTTACCGCCGAGCAGTTGGCCGCCCTGAAAGGGGAAAAAGGCGACGCTTTTACCTTTGAGGACTTTACTCCTGCCCAACTTGTCGAACTGAAACGGCCAGCCGAGGACGCGGCTAAGAACGCCAATGAAGCGGCGCGGAAAGCAGAAACAGCCGCCAATTCGGCCAAGGAACAGGCGGAAAACTTGAAAACAGAAAGCGAGGCGGCCATCAAGTCCTGCACCGAGGCGGCTGCTTCGGGAAATGCGGCGGCCAAAAACTGCATACAAGCTACGAATGGCGCACAGGCCGCCACGGCAAATGCGGAAGCCGCAGCCGAACACACGGAACAGACACGCCAAAAGTTGGAGGGTATGGCCGAGCAGGTGGAAGCGGCAGCACGTAACGTCCCCACAGGCTTGCGTGTGTCCCACCCAGTCCGTATAACGCTCGGTAACGGTGTGGCGCAATATATCGTTGCCGTGGTAAAACCTGACTATGCCCTGCAAAACGTGCTGTTCCTGTCCGACGGCATAGCCTGCGATGTAGAACCTGACGGCAAGGTCGTGGCCAAGCACGCAGGCACAAGCCGCGTACACGTCGTGCCCACGGCAGGCGTGGCATATTACAAGACAATCAATATAGAGGTAGTTGATCCGTCAGTCCGTATGGCTGGCAGCTCGTTACGCCTCGACGCAGACGGAAATATACGTTTAACTTAATACAATTCAATCATGGCATTAACAACAGAACAGGAAAACAAACTCGTTTCAATGCTTGCAGCCTTTGAAAACGGCAAACGCATTAACGAACTGGAAGACGCACAAGGTGCGGTCGGCCAAATGCTCATCGAGGTAATGGACGAGACGGGCGAGACCCGCAAGGCGGAACTCGGCGCGGCGGTTGAGAACGCCAGCAATCCCATCGCAGGCCGCTACTGGAACGAGAACAACGCTACCCCGACGGCGGCGGGTCATTACGGCAGTTTGCAGGCGTTGCGCGACCTGCCCAAGAAATTAGGTCTCGGCCGTTATTTGGTGGCTGACGACAGGACACGCCGCAAACTCGACCCCGTGGACAGTTCCCGCTTCGAGGACGGCAGTCCCGCCGCACTTGACGGCTCGATGGGGCAGTGTATGTGGTGTTGGAACGCCCACTATTTCACGACATGGAAAGAGGGTAATAATACGGTGCTTGCCGTCACATTCGCACCTATTGCGGGCAAAAATTCGATATATGTACCCGCAGGCGGAATCAGCTGGATAGACGCTGCCGTCATGGATCGGACAAACCTGAAACTGTGTTCCGTCATCAGTGACGCAGAACAGTATAGGGGCGGAGGCGGCAAGGCATTGACTGCAAGCAGCTATACGAAAGCCCCGGCAGCCGACGCTCCGCAACTGACCATGCTCGGAATGCCAGCCACAGCAATAAGCACGACTAATTTCGGCAATTACGCCCGCAAGCGCGGTGAGGGTTGGGAGGCCAACTGGTTTGTTGCCCGTGCCGTTGTAGAGTATCTTTTTGAAATTATCATGGGTACACGCAACTCGCAGGCCGCTTTCAACGCAGAACTGGACAGCAACGGCCTTTATCAGGGCGGATTTGGCACGGGTGTTACCAATATGCCCGACTGGGGAAATTATAACGGCTATTATCCTGTAATCCCTACCAGTGTCGGCCTTGAAATGGGAGACGGTGTTGGCTTGGTGGAATGTAAATTGCCCGCCACGGCAGAAAGTGAATCCGAGGCATACCATACGTTTAGCGTGCCAGTATTCTTTGGCTTGGTAAATGCAGGCTTCGGCAGCTTGTGGCGTTGGGTTCGCGGCTTGACCATATCACAGACGGCAGGAGAAAAGACCGAGGTGTATGTGGCCAAATCCATGTTTGCGGATTTTAACCCGTCAAGCGTTGAGGGGCTGCTTAAAGTGGCCGAATGCCCGCAGAAAGAGGGCTACATCAAACGCAAGTCCTATAACGGCCTTTGCTGTATGCCTACCGAAGTAGGCGGTTCGGCCTCGACGTATTATTCCGACTATTTCTATACGAACGGATCTTCACAGACAGGTTTGCGGGTTCGGGCGGTTGGCGGTAGCGCGTTCAATGGCACGTATGCGGGCGCGTCCTGCGCGAATGCGAACCGCACGGCTTCGGCTGCGGATGCGTACTACTCGTCGCCCCTCTGCTTTTTTGCGGAAGACCCGCAAATCGAGTAAGACGAAAGCGGGGCGAAGCCCAAAACGAAAGCGATAAAACAAAACGTTCTTTGACTTTTTGACATACCGAGATAGATGGTTACAGTGTCGGCGGGCTTGAAATCCCGCCGTAAGGCGGGCGAATTTTTGAGGAAATATGCGCTTGTCTCGTGATAATTGTCTAATTTTGTGGCATCTTTCAAGAGAAAGACAGGTTGCATTATTCTGCGGTGGTAGGTTTGCAGGTTCGGGCGGTTGGCGGTAACGCGAACAATGGCACGAATGCAGGCGCGTCCTACACGAATGCGAACAACACAGCTTCGACTGCGAATGCGAACTACTCGTCGCCCCTATACTTTGCAAATGGAATTATAGGCGACTAAGAATAATGAGCCTTGCCCCTTGGCAAAAAATCACGAGCCGAAAAGGGTGTTAGTAGGGCTTTCGAGCCTCGACCGCTCCCGATGAAGCAAAGCAGACCCATAAGACCCCAAGACCCGCAGAACCGATGAAACGTAAAGGCTACCTTTTCGAGCGTATCTGCTCGACAGAAAACCTTTTGCTTGCCTTTTACAATGCAGCTCACGGCAAAAGGAAACGCGACGAGGTGATAGTGTTCGAGGCAAAATTGGAGGAAAACCTGCGGCAGTTGCAGGTGGAACTCGAAACTCGAACCTATGCGACCTCGAAGTATGAAGTCTTTATCAAGTATGAGCCTAAACGGCGCGAAATCTATAAACTTCCGTTTTGCGACCGTGTCGTGCAATGGGCGATCATGCAGGTACTTGAACCTATATGGACACCCCAGTTCACCGCCGACACCCATGCCTGTATCAAAGGGCGCGGCATACACTCTTTGCACCGTAAGCTGCGTGCCGACCTGAAAGCCGATCCCGAGGGGACACGCTATTGCCTTAAAATGGACGTGCGCAAATTCTACCCCAGCATAGACCACGACATATTGAAACAAGTCGTGCGCCGTAAAATCAAAGATCCTGATGTGCTTTGGTTGCTGGACGGGATAATCGAATCGGCCGACGGTGTTCCTATCGGCAACTACATTTCCCAGTATTTCGCCAATCTCTATCTTTCGGAACTCGACCACCTGCTCAAAGAGGACGCAGGCGTTCGTTATTATTACCGCTATGCCGACGACATTGTGGTGCTGTCAGGCAGTAAACGGTATTTAAGTGGTATTTTAATCTACATAAATCACTATTTACATAACGACCGCAACCTGTCTTTGAAAAGCAACTTTCAGATATTCCCAGTTGAAAGCAGGGGGATAGACTTTGTCGGTTACGTAACCTACCATACGCACAGCCTTGCGCGTAAACGCAACAAGCAAGGGCTTTGCCGTGAGGTGGCACGCCTCCGCAAGGCAGGGCTGAAAGATGAGGAGATAAGGCTTCGCGTGGCTTCACGCTTGGGCTTTATGGTACATTGCAACAGTAATCATTTAATAAATATTCTCGGTATGAAAAAGTTTAGTGATATTAAACCAAATCAAGGCAAGCTGACTGGTACGAAGTACCATATCGACGCAATCCTGAATTGTGAAATCCACCTGACCGCCTTTGAAATAGGCAAGTCCAAGATTAACGCGGACGAAATGCTGACGCTGCAATATGAAATATATGAGCAGTTGACAACAGACGACGGACGGCCGCAGGTGGACGATGAGGGGCAACCTGTCAAAGCATGGGTAAAACACATAACATTCACAGGCTCGAAAGCACTTATAGAGCAGTTGCGTGATGTGGAACTGACCGAACCAGTCGCAGCCAAACTAATCAAGCAACCCATCGGGGACGGCAAACGTTGTTTTTACAAGTTGGTCGACCCCGACTAACAAACAAAGACAATGAACACCGTAAATTACATTGAAAGAAAGAAATTTGTAAAATTTGACAACGAACATTACCTGCTTTACCTGAACGAGGCCGCTGCCGAGGTAGTGAACGAGGAAACAGGCGAAAAATCATCGGGCTACCAGTACACAGGTCATCAGGCCGACGGCTCGACGATGATATGCGCTTCTGATGTTACGGACGAGAACCGCCGCGATAAATTTATTGCGGGGCTTATCGGCAACGAGTTCAGCATGGACGCGCAAATCGCCATTTTGGCCAATGACGGCGACACCGCCGAACACGCCGAGGAAATGACGCGCTTCAAGGCTTACCGCACCCAGTGCAAGGCCGTTATAGATGAACTCCTTTCGCGTACCCTCTAAACAGGCAGACAATGGCTCGGACTATTGAAGAAATAAAAAAGGATATGACAGACAGTTTTATTGAAAACCAAGCTGTCATATCCGCCTACGGGCTTGCTGCGGGCAAGACTTTTGACGAGCAATTCAGCCGCGTAAGCATTGAAAGTATCCTGTTTTATGTTTTTGCCGCTGCCTTGTGGTCGCTTGAAAAACTCTTTGACTTGCACGTTTCGGAAGTGGACAGCCGCATAGAACAGCTTGAACCGCATACGTTGCGCTGGTACGTGAACAAGACCAAGGCATTTTTGTACGGGCATAAGCTGGTTGCCGACAGCGATTATTACGACACCTCGAACCTTTCCGAAGCGGATATTGAAAAGGACAGGGTCGTAAAATATGCTGTCGCGTCCGAAAGCAACACCGTCGTGTATATCAAAGTGGCGGGTGAAAGAAAAGGCAAGCCGTGGCCTCTTACCGACAGCCAGATTGCGGCATTGAACTCCTACATAAATACGATTAAGGACGCGGGCGTTTCCGTGCAGTTGCGTAACGAGCAGGCCGACCTCATGCGTATTTCTTTGGTGGTCTATTATGATCCGACCTTGCTATCTGCCGATGGCGTTTCTTTGGCTGACGGCAGCACGCCAGTGGACGATACGGTCAAGTCCGTAATCACCAATCTGCCGTTTAACGGCGTTTACCGTAATACAGACCTGCTGGCTGCTCTGCAAGCCCTTTCAGGGGTCGAGGTCGTGGATATTTCCAAAGTGGAGGCCAAGTCGCGGAATGCCGATAGTTTCACGGAGGTTGTCGGCTTCAATCGTCCGTACAGCGGATATTTCGAGATTGAAAGCCTTGATGTAACATACATTCAATACAGCTCGATAGAATGAATTTTCAAGTAGATTATAAGCGTTTTGTCGTCCTGCTTCTGCCCACGTTCCTGCGCCGTCCTGTCCTGTTCGGACTGATTCGCGCCGCTGTCGTTCCGCTTGAACTTCTTTACAGCCGTTTTTGCTCGGCACGTTCAGGGCATATTTACCGCCTGACCCATAATGGGCAGGTGTGTTACCTGCGTGCGTGCCTTAATGACCATTTCAAGAGCAAGACAGGTACATTTGAAATCATTTCGATGGAACGTGAGGGAGAATGGATATTTGCAGTTACCGAAACAGGAGACCGTGTGCCGATAACCATCAGCGAGGACAATATCAGCCCTTTGGAAGATGTGCCGGTGGTGTATAACGAAACCATGCTGAATACGGCTCAGAACGACTTTATAGTAAGTGTTCCCGCCGATGTGTGGGACACCAACAAGGAAGAAATCAAGGCGATGGTTGATAAATACAAACTTATCTCCAAGCGCGCCATATACATAACCCAAAGTGCATAAAACAGCAAAACAATGAAAACAGCTTCTTATATTTCAACCAAGACGGAAACAGGTGGTGTCGGCAAATACCCGCTTTCCACCCAAACGCTTGACTTTATCCAGTCGCAAATCCTGCTATTGCAGCAGCTTTCCTTAATAGGCGGCAAACGCTATATCCTGCAAGAACCTGACGGCGAAGCAGTGGGATATGTGGTCATTGATGGCGAAGTGTTGCCGATGGCTGCAAAGCCGATAATGGGCAATACTATAAAATACATAACAGTCAAGACGGAAAAGGAGGACATCGAGGCTGACGGCGAAACTTATGTCGAGGCAAGAACGGTGCGCACTGCGGCCTATTCCCCTGTGAAGTCAGGAACGGAAAACTACGAGGTGAACACCTTTACCAACTTTGCCCCCAATACCACGTTGGCGGCTCAAATCAAGAACATGCCCGAAACGGTATTGACATATTTACAGGACGTGATGGCCGAAAAACTGTCCTCGCTTACCGTCAGCGGAATGACCCGCGAAAAACTGGACGGCATAAAGACCCCCTGCATTATTTCCTGTGTGGCCAGTATCGCGCTGTTTGGCGGTTACACCAGTTACAGCGTATTTGTCAAGCTCATGGGCAAGACCATATATCAAGAACTGACCTTGCCTGACAACGCGAAGTATTTCCGCACCTTTACAACCGAGTGGAGCGAATGGAGCAAGGTTACGGAGAACCTGCACATAGAGGTAAAAATTTCCAAGGGTACGGTGTACCTGCGCCACGGCCAACTGCCAGCCGACGCTGACATCATGCTGCTGCGCAAGAAAAAGCGCAGCAAGTTCCGTCGCACTGGTGGTTCAAAATCTTATTCGCATAATAAAGGTAAACGCGACCTGCGCCAGCCTAAAAGCCAATATGTACACTACAAAGGTGTTATCCTTTCCAAAGGCGAGGCAGGCAAGTGGTATGTTCCCAAATGTATTTCAGTGGCTGACAAGGCTGTGGACAGTGTTTTGATAGACAAGGAGATTGCAGGTATTTGCAGGGAGTTGATACGCGAGACCACCACGGACGACGGTACGACATTCCGCATATTCGGCCTACGCAATAGGATAACCTCCAAGAACGGCAAGGGCAGGCAGCACCACGGATATGTTCCCATTGCCGTGCAGGCCGCTTGCAGCAAAGGCAGTTACTCTAAGGATTCAGGGGGTGAAATGGTGAAAATGAAATACCGCATATCCCGCCGTAAGTATAAAGTAAACGGGCAATTCGCGTATGCGTGGTACAGGTCTTTCTCGTTGGAATAAAAAAAGAGGCGGTGAAAATCCTCCTCTTTCAAGTCCCTGCGGTCGTAACTCATTGTAAGCCATTCAGGGAATAATCAAAAATAATTGGTTATTCCAGTGATAATTCATCTATTCGGTGACATTCTCGCCACACAGGGAATTATCAGGGTGCTAAGGGACTTAAAGGCTGCACGACCCAGCACAAGGCGAACCTTGCATTTCTTTGGGTCAGTTTGGGCATTTTGCGAGTCCCAAATGGGAGGGACAGGTTATCGCACGTCGCCGAAGCTAACAAACCAGTGTTCAATAACGGGAAACTACAAAAACGTGATAAGGTTATAAGATACCTTCAAAAACTGTTGCAAAGATAGTAAATTTATTGAGATTGAAAGCAATGTAGAATAAAAAAAGTAATCCGAAAGGGGGAAAGGAAAAGCCCCCGACCTGTTAGTAGGACGCCAATCACATACTAACATAAAAATGCGCCATCACGCACGATCGGGGGCTGTAAGCCTTGACCGCGTGATGACGCTTTTTTTGTATGCAGTATGACTGCCCAGTATGTGATTGGCACTGCAAAAGTACTAAAAAATATCGTAACTCATTTATAAACCAATTAAAACATAGCATTATGCTGAATGATTAAAACAGATTTATGCGTTTACAAACGCACTTCGTCGCTTGGCGACCTGTTGGTGAAGCCAGTAGAAAAGGAACTGGCCAAAGAAATGGTAATCGCGAACCACTATTCGCACAAGTGGAATGACGGCGGCTTCGGTAAGTTCAACTTTGGGATATTCCGCGCCGATGAGCCAGACAAATGCCTCGGTGTTGCAGTTTACGGCTATATGAAAAATCCGAGAGCCGTCCTGTTTACACACCCGAACCCAAACGCTTGGATGTGCGAGCTAAATCGAATGTGGATTGATGATAGTCTCGGAAAGAATGCTGAAACGGTGCTTATTGCGGCCAGCATTAAACTCATTCGTCAGATAGACACGAATGTGGTCGCCATTCAAAGCTTTGCTGACGGTCGTTTAGGTTGCGGGACAATCTATAAGGCCGCAAACTTCAAGTATTTTGGTTTTCATTATACGAAGTTCCTGCGCAATCGCAGAACAGGCGAGATAATACACGAACAGATCCTGACGAATACAACTTCACCATCTGCATATTTGCGTGCAAACGTGGCGTTTTTAATCGGTGATTTGGAGGTGTTGGTGGTAAAGACATATCGTTACATTTACCCGCTTTGCAAACATTTTCGCTTTAATAAACCCGAAAGACCATATCCGCAATACGAAAAGGGTTTTGTGTTGTCAGAGTGGAAAAGAGATACCCAAAAGATAAAGGAAAATTGTATCGGAATACTTGAAAAGTTGGTTGCCTGATGGCTTTGGAAAAAGAATATAACAATGCAAGTTAATAACTTAGCATATACAAAAATACGATTTTTCTGTGAGACGGCAAAATAAAACAGCAATAAAATACAGTTGAAAATTAACTTTTTCTGTCTGTTTTTAATGCAATGATAAAAGGCGTTTAATTGCCACTAAAACGGTGGTTAAACGCCTTTCAAACGATTGTAAAGCAAGGTGCGAAAAAATGAGAAAATTGTACGTTTCGTTTTGAAAAGTTGTACGTTTCGTTTTCGCGATTATATATTGGTCAAAAAAAATGGTTTGGTTTATGATTGATGGAGAAGGGGTGGAATACCGTATTGTGATATTCTATGATAATGAATACAACCATGCAGATGGTGAAGATTTATAATAACCGATTTAAAAAGAGGTTTTTATGGAAGAAATGAATTTGGAAAAGGAAATGACTGTCCATTGCGGCAAGGTAACGGATAGCATGGAGACGTTGGAATCGTTGTGCCGCGAGGAAGCCGAAAAGCTTCTGGCTACATTGGATGTGCCGGAAGGCAGACAAGTGGAAGTCCCGTTTTGGACGAAGGATTTTCCTGAACTTATAGCCGTAGGCAAGTTCAGCCGCGACAAGTCCGGCAAGGTCATATACGAACTGGACTTTTCACAATCCACTTTGTAAACCTCGGGCGCATTTTGGTGATTGTGCCGCAATGAATTCCTTCTTCCTTGTTTTGCCATCCAAAGAAGCAAACAAGGTGGGAGGAAATTTTTTATGTTTCCTATCGTGAGGGAAAGCCCTTATAAAATCTCCCCATATTCAGGTATGTCCGGCAGGAACTTGCAGGAGTTCGTGTCGTAATCCATCCTGCAACAATAATGTTGCAGGCCGTTGGAGACAATGAGATAGTCTACGCGCAACACCATATTGTAACGCGAAACCTGGGCAAATACCTTTTGGGTGATTTCGATGTGTGGGGCTTTGTATTCCACAATGACGCGCGGACGGGCTTGCCGGTCGTAGACCACCGTGTCGCAACGCTTGGCCGTGCCGTTCAATGTGAGTGAGATTTCATTGGCCACCAAGCCCGGTGGGTAATGTTTGTGGGTGACGAGGTAATGCACGAAATGTTGCCTGACCCATTCTTCCGGGGTGAGAGCCACATATTTGCGGCGCAATTCATCGAAGACGACCGTCCGGCCGTCCCGCTTTGTCACTTTTATGGGATATTGTGGAAGGTTTAACGTAATCATTTGCTAACTTTGCAAGGAATACCCCTCTGTCTTTTGTGGGGTAAAGCCAGAACAAAAATACGCAAAAACAATGAAAACGAAAGCGGAAATCGTGGAAAATTGGTTGCCACGCTATACACAACATCCCTTGTCCGACTTCGGGGAGTATGTTTTGCTGACCAATTTCAATAATTACGTGGATATATTCTGTGAACAGTTCAAGCTTCCCCGTCCCGGTTATGGTGCGAACATGCGGATGGCCACGGCGGAGAATATCACCATCATCAACTTTGGGATGGGAAGCCCGAATGCGGCCATCATTATGGATTTGCTGAGTGCCATAGAGCCGAAAGCCTGCCTGTTCTTGGGCAAATGCGGGGGAATCTCTTCTAAAACGAAACTGGGAGACTTGATTCTTCCTTTGGCGGGAATCCGCGGAGAGGGGACATCGAACGATTATTATCCGCCCGAGGTGCCTGCGTTGCCGGCTTTCATGCTCCAGCGTGCGGTGTCGACTGCCATACGGGATGCCCATCGCGATTATTGGACGGGCACGGTGTACACTACGAACCGTAGGATATGGGAGCATGATGAAAAGTTCAAGGCGTATCTGAAAGACACCCGTGCCATGGCCGTGGATATGGAGACGGCTACGCTGTTCACGTGCGGTTTCGCCAACCACATCCCGACCGGGGCTTTGCTGCTCGTATCGGACAATCCGATGATGCCCGAAGGGGTAAAAACGGCAGAGAGCGACCGGGAAGTGACGCATAACTTTGCGCCGGAGCATGTCACGATAGGAATAGAGGCGTTGAAACTGATAATAGGTGAACGGAAAACTGTGAAACACCTGAAATATGATTGGTAATCCAAAAGAGAAAAGCAGATGGCAGTGAAGAAAGAAGGGGTGACGTATGATGAAATCGTACGTTCCGTAAGGGCGGGCAATTTCGCGCCCGTTTATTATTTGATGGGCGAGGAGGCTTATTATATAGACAAGGTGAGCGAGTTTATCGTAGGCACGGCGTTAAAGGAGGAAGAGAAGGATTTTAATCTCACGGTATGTTATGGTACGGATGTGACGGTAGACGAGGTAATCAATGCAGCCAAGCGTTTCCCGATGATGGCGGAACGGCAGGTGGTTTTGGTGCGCGAAGCACAGAGCTTGCCCGGAAAAGAGCGTCTTTCCTTTTACCTGGAGCATCCGCAGCCCTCTACGGTGCTGATTTTTTGCCATAAACATGGCGTTTTGGATAAAAGGAAAAAGTTGGCGGCGGATATACAGAAGGTTGGGGTCTTGTTTGAGTCCAAAAAATTGTATGATAGCCAACTCCCAGGATTTGTCACGACCTACTTGCGCCGTAAGGGGGTGACGATGGAACAGAATGCCGTGATGATGGTCTGTGAGTCTGTGGGGAGTGACCTGTCGCGCCTTTCGGGCGAGTTGGACAAACTGATGTTGGCTTTGCCGGCAGGGGAGACGCGTATCGGTGCTGCCTTTGTGGAGCAACATGTCGGCATAAGCAAGGATTTTAACAACTTTGAATTGGTATCTGCGTTGGTAGCCAAGGACGTACTTAAAGTAAATCGTATCGTGAAATATTTTAACGATAACCCTAAGAATTTTTCTTTGCAGCTTACGCTTTCCGTCATGTTCGGTTTTTTCAGCAATTTGATGGTGGCTTACTATGCACCGCAACGTACGGAGGAGGCGATTGCCGATTGGATAGAGCAACCGCGTTGGCAAGTGGCTCGGAACATACTTCCTGCCATGCAAAAGTATTCGGGTGTGAAAGTGATGCAGATAATTGGGAAACTACGTGAAACGGACGCTAAATCGAAAGGTTTGGGTAATACAATCGCCACTCCCGGCGATCTTTTGAAGGAATTAGCCTACTTCATTTTGCATTAAAACGGCTGTTTTTAATTTATTTGAAGCCTTGTCGAAACTGTTAAAAAGTAAGTTATAGTATTTGATTATAGGAGGTTAGCTCGTTTTTTGCTTCCTGAGATTTTAAAATTCCGGCCCGTCCTTGCCATCGGGTCGGAATTTTTTAGTATTGAAAAAAAGAGCCTTTTTTCATTTTCCGGTAATTTACATTATGTTTATTTTGCATTTATGTTTTGGATTACAGTTTATATATGAAACAAATGATATTTATGTTTTGAAATAAATTCATGAGGTTTAAGAATGTAAACCATGATTGTCGCTTTGTAAACAGCTGAATTTACTTTTCTGATACATTCGATTTTGTTTTATGAATGAATATTTATTCCTTGCAATGTTAACTATGTTATTTTGTTGAAAACCATATATTTGTATTAGTTTATCATCATATTTTCTTATGTGGTACTTCATGTTTTCGCAATAATAATATGCAAAACGGCAAAGTGTGAATGTATGATGAAGAATAAATGCGCGGAAGCCAGTTTTTTAGCTAAATTCGTTGAATAAACCATATAAATTAGATATAAGAATATAAATCTATTTATGTTTATGAATATAAACCCAGAGTCCTTCTTGTTTACAAACATAAAAATACATATTCCTGAATATTTATAGAGGTGAATTTAATTTTGTGGTTTATGTTTATTGTGCGTTCCATTTTTTGTTTTTACCTTTGTAAACGTAAAAAACTCCTTTGTAGAGAGAGGAAAACAAAGGGCAATAGAAAAAATGATGAAAGAACGAATATTGCAAATCATGAGAAGGGAAAACATGACCCAACAAGAGTTTGCCAAAGCTATTGAGGTGTCTCCCGCATCCCTGTCAAATATATTCAATGGAAAAACCAACCCGACGAACAATCATGTAAGTGCGATTCACCGTCGTTTTCCGGATATCAACATAAATTGGTTGATGTTTGGAGAAGGCGATATGTATACAACTGTTTCGGATGAAACTAAAGATGGTGTCGACGGAGGGGAAAGTACGATTAAAAGCGGTGCGGAGAAAGCTTCCATAGATGCAAGTGGGGAGCCTACGCTTTTCGACATTTCGGATCCCGGACATTATGCCACATGGGCACGAATGGAAGACATTAAAGACGTGGATGACCAGAACCGGCAAATTCCCGTGGTGCGCGAGGTGGTAAAGTATGTAGACAAACCCCAGCGTAAGATTACGGAGATAAGAATTTTCTTTGATGATGGAACTTTTGAAGTTTTTAGTTGATTTGTAAGAAGAATCAGGACAATGATACGATTGTTTCTTTGTTTTGACTTCTGCTTTTAGGGTAAAATGGGTAATTCTATCCTCGTTTTTCATTTGTTCCCACACTCACCTTGCGTTATCTTTGCTATCGTGAAGATGGGATTCGGTTCGGCATGGCCGAATGAGAAAACTTCGTTTTCATTTGTCTCTGCACTCACCTTTCACTATCTTTGCAGGAGTTTGATATACCATTTGGAATATACCTATTTTATAAGATGAAAAAATATATTTTGGATTTGACGCTGACGGCTAATGAGCATTTACGGGCAGGATATGCGTTGTTGAAGCTTACGCACGAGCAACCTCTGCCGGAAATGTGCCCCGGTCAATTTGCCGAGTTGAAGGTTGAGGGCTCGGAAACGACCTTTTTACGGCGTCCTATTTCTATCAATTACGTGGATGAAGAGAAAAATGAGGTTTGGTTCCTGATTCATGAAATAGGAGACGGAACCCGTAACTTAGGAGCTATGGAAGTAGGAGACAAACTCAATGTGGTCATGCCCTTAGGGAAAGGTTTTACGATGCCTTCGTCCGGTGATGAGAAAGTGCTGTTGGTAGGAGGCGGTGTCGGTACGGCTCCATTGCTTTTCATGGGAAAAGAGATGGTGAAGCTTGGCTGTCGGCCAGTTTTCTTATTGGGCGGCCGTTCGGCGGGAGACTTGATGCAGTTGGACATGTTCAGGGCATTGGGGGATGTGTATATCACGACCGAGGACGCTTCCGAGGGGGAGAAAGGTTTTGTAACGCAGCATTCCGTGCTGCAACGTGAACATTTTGACCGTATAGCCACCTGCGGTCCCAAACCGATGATGGTGGCCGTAGCGCGATATGCACGGTCAAAAGGCATACCGTGTGAAGTTTCGTTGGAGAATATGATGGCTTGTGGAGTGGGGGCCTGCTTGTGTTGCGTGGAGAATACTACGGAAGGGCATTTGTGCGTGTGTAAAGAGGGACCCGTTTTCAATACGAATAGATTGTTATGGCAGATTTAAGTGTAAATATAGGGAAATTACAGTTGAAAAATCCCGTAATGACCGCTTCCGGCACTTTCGGGTACGGTCTTGAGTTCGCAGACTTTGTGAACTTGGAAGATATCGGCGGAATCATTGTGAAAGGTACGACATTGAAACCCCGTGAAGGCAATCCTTATCCTCGCATGGCAGAGACACCTCAAGGGATGTTGAACTGTGTGGGGCTGCAAAACAAGGGTGTGGATTACTTTTGCGGGCATATTTATCCCCAAATTAAAGACATCCGTACGAATATGATTGTGAATGTCTCCGGCTCGTGTTGCGAAGACTATGCGGAGTGTGCCGCACGGATTAACGAACTGGAGCGCATTCCGGCCATAGAACTGAACATATCCTGTCCGAACGTGAAGCAAGGGGGGATGGCTTTCGGCGTGACAGCCGAAGGAGCTTCGGCTGTGGTAAAAGCTGTACGTAAGGCGTATGACAAGACTTTGATTGTCAAACTGTCTCCGAATGTGACGAATGTGGCAGACATAGCCCGTAGTGTGGAAGACGCCGGAGCGGATGCCGTGAGCCTTATCAATACGTTGATGGGAATGGCTATCGACATCGAAAAACGTCGCCCGGTATTGTCCATAGCCACAGGGGGGCTGAGCGGCCCGGCTGTGAAGCCCGTGGCATTACGTATGGTATGGCAAGTAGCCAAAGCGGTGAAGATACCCGTGGTAGGTTTAGGGGGAATCATGAACGTGCGTGATGCCATAGAATTTCTTTTGGCGGGAGCTTCGGCCATAGAAATCGGAACAGCTAATTTCATAGATCCGGCCGTGACGGTAAAGGTGGCCCGAGGGATAGACGAATATTTGGAACGGCACGGTTGCCGCAGTGTGCGTGAAATTATCGGTGCTTTAGGAGAGTAAATAGGATTTTCCCTATCTTCCCGTCGGGTTTTTCTTTGCATAATAAAGAGACTTATATGTATATTTGCATTATAAACATTTAAACAAGCATAATTATGAGATGGTTCAAATATTGCAAATTCCTTATGGTCTGCTGCTTGATAGCAGTGTTCAGCGGGTGCGAGGAAGATGACGATTACCGGGGATACATGCTTTCGGGGCGTTGGTTCGGGGATTTGGGAATGATGGTGGACGGTCAACCGGCTATTGGTTCCGACTTGGAATTTATTCCCCAGGATTATGGAGGCTATACCCGGGGATATGGTTACGAAACGGATTACTATCACGGTTGGCGTGGCCGGGTGGAAATCGTAGAGCACTACTTTACCTGGATGGTAAGAGACGGCATTATCTATCTTCGCTTTGATAATCCGGAACTTGATTGCAACATCCGTGATTACAGTTTGTCCCCCGATTATTTCAAGGGTTATATGGATGGGGTGTATTCTTCCACATGGTTCACGTTACGTAACTATGAGCGTTATTGGAATGACTATGGATATTGGAGTGCGGGATATTCTTACGGTAACGGTGCCGATGTCCGGAGTGACAGCGTGCAAGTCTATAAGAAGGTTCCGAAATGTGTGAGAACTGTAAATGTAGATTCTCTCATGCAAGGCAACAAGTGATTTTAATTTGTTCAGAAAGCAAAGCGTGGAAGTCTGGGGAGAGGCTTCCGCGCTTTTATTTTATTTCAAGGGAAACGTGTGTATCATCCGTCCGTACGGTTCGGAACGTTTTCCTTATCCTTGCAATTTGGCCATGAATTTCTTGCGGTCTACTATAAAGCGAAGATGTTCCCCTTCTCCGATGGTTCCTGTCTCATCCTCTGCCACGACCTTGAAAGTCAGTTTGCGTCCTTCAATTCCGGTTAGTACGGCCGTGGCCGTAATGGTCTTACCCAAAGCCGTAGGTTTGAGGTGAGAGGAACTGATATGTCCTCCTACGGTTGTCATGCCTTCGTCCAAAGCCTCTTTTACGGCTAGCATGGCCGCATTCTCCATTAAGGCCATCATGACGGGCGTGGCCAGGACTTCCAAGTCTCCGCTACCTGCCTGGATAGCCAGATGTTTGTTTTCGACGGTGAGTGTACTGGTGTGTGTCAATCCTATTTCCATTTGTTTTTGCTGTTTGATAATGACAGGGCAAAAATACGAATTTAAAATAAAATCCGGGGTGTGTTGTTGCGGAAAAGTGGAAGGACGGGAGCGATAAAACCGATTACAGGCGAATGAAGAACCTGTATCCTCATCCGCCTGTAACCCATTTCTTTACTTTTAATCGAGATTTGCTTTTTCTACATTTTCTTTTTTAGTCGCACTTAGCAAGCCGTTCCGGTTTGGAAACCGCCCTTGCCGAATTGCATGGAGGTACTGGACATAAAGAAGTCCCGATTTAACTTGGATTCTTTGTGCATACCCGCCAACATTACTACAGCGAAAAGTACCAAAAGTACTGCTGCCATAAGTATTACGGCAAACAGCATAATACCCATTGTCATCATAATCTTTTTACCTTTTTAATTAAACAATCTTTTTTACCTTTCAAAACCTCTACCTTAGAGAGTTCTTTTAATCTTAGTAATAACCTTTTTTCTTCTTATGACACTGCAAAGTTATAACCAAAAAGGCCGAAGGTCAAGACTTTGCCGCCTATATTTGAAGAATAAGGGGAAATAATTGACGTATATCAAGAAATTATATCCCGTTTGTTGCTTTATGGTTACAAAGAAGGTTGGAATGACAGTGATTGCTGACAAAATGGCATGAAAATAGGGAAAAACCGGTTTCAACGTACTTTATTGCGATGGTAATGCGGGCTGACATAAAGGTTGAAAAACAGCATGGAAGCCACGCAAAGTATGCTGCCGAACAGATAGACGGCGTCGAAGGCATATTGCTGTGCGATGTAACCACCCGTGGAGATGCCCAGACCGATGCCTATGTCCCATGAAGTCAGATAAGTACTGGTGGCGGTTCCCCGTTGGTTGTTAGGGGCGAGGTTGACATACAGTGTGTTGTAGGCCGGGAACATCACACCGAACCCGATGCCCAACATGAAGGGTACGAGGTAGAATATGAAAGAACACCATGCTTCGCTGTAAGCAATGACCGTAGAGCAGCAGGATAGCAGGAAGAATGCCGCAATGACTACATAAAAACCATACGAGATAGTCTGGGTGATGTATCCGCGGTCCACGAACTTTCCGGCGAAGATACGGCTGATGCCCATCCCCACGGCCATGAGGGTGAAAAAGAAACCAGTGGGTACGTGAAGCCCTATTTCGCGAGCATAAACGGCCACATAATTGGTTGTCGCCCCATAGGGAATGGAAAGCAGGAGCAAGGCGATGCCGGCAGGAATGCCTTTCAGCAGGATGAAGCGGTCGAGCGAAACCGGCGGACGTTTGACCGGGATCTTCTTCGGTGTCTTGACGGAAACGGCTGCCAGGAAGCCGAGGACACAGGTAAGCAGTCCGATGCTGAAGATATGTTCATAGCTTAAATGGGAATCATGCAGGAACAGGCCCGTCATCGGTCCGATGCTCATGGCCACGTTGTTGGTGAGTCCGTAATACCCGAGGGCTTCTCCCCGGCGGTTGGAAGGCGTGATGTCGATGACTAACGTGTTGCCGCCTACGGTAACCGTGCCGAATGCCACGCCGTGGACGGCACGCAAGAGAATGAATACGGTCAAGAAGCTTGTCAGGACATAACCGGCAAAAATGGCCGTAAACAGCAGATAGGCCATGATGTAGATGGGCTTTCGGGCAAACCCGTCGTACAGGTATCCCATGAAGGGGCGCGTGCACAAGGCCGATACAGTGTAGCAACTCAGGATGGTACCGACGGCCGCCTCGCCGCAAGAGAAAGTTTCCTTCAGGTAGAAAGGCAAGACAGGAACAAGCAGCCAAAATCCGAAATAAAGTAGGAAATTGGCTGCAAGTATACAGATGAAGCTGCGTGTGACTAACCTGTCTTCCACGTGCTTTTAGTTGGCGGACTTGAACTCTTCCAGGAAACGGGTGTCGTTTTCCGAGAACATGCGCAAATCCTTCACCTGGTATTTCAGATTGGTGATACGTTCGATGCCCATGCCGAAAGCATATCCTGTATAGACGCTGCTGTCTATGCCGTTGGCTTCGAGCACGGCCGGGTCTACCATGCCGCATCCGAGAATTTCCACCCATCCGGTGTGCTTGCAGAAAGAACAGCCCTTTCCGCCGCAAATGTTGCAACTGATGTCCATTTCGGCAGAAGGTTCCGTGAAAGGGAAATAAGACGGGCGGAGACGTATTTTCGTGTCTTTGCCGAACATTTCCTGCGCGAAGAGCAACAAGACTTGTTTCAAATCGGTGAACGACACGTTTTTATCAATATATAGTCCTTCGACTTGGTGGAAGAAGCAATGTGCACGGGCTGAAATGGCCTCATTACGGTACACGCGTCCCGGGCAAATCACACGGATGGGTGGTTGTTGGCTTTCCATGACGCGGGCCTGTACCGAGGATGTATGCGAACGGAGCACGATGTCCGGACGGGCCTCTACGAAGAAGGTGTCTTGCATGTCCCGGGCAGGATGGTCATCGGCGAAGTTCATCGACGAATACACGTGCCAGTCGTCCTCGATTTCAGGTCCTTCGGCCAGTGTGAAGCCAAGGCGCGAAAAGATATCTACAATCTCATTCTTCGCGATGGTGAGCGGATGGCGCGTGCCCAACGATACGGGATAGGCCGTGCGGGTCAGGTCCAATTCGTCGGTGCCGCAGTCTTGCGTGTCCACGGCCTCCTTCAAAGCCGCAATTTTTTCCTGGGCTTTGGCCTTCAGGTCGTTCAGTTTCATTCCCACCTCTTTCTTCATTTCGGCAGGGACATTCCGGAAGTCCGCCATCAGGGCGTTCAGGCTTCCTTTCTTGCTCAAGTATTTGATGCGCAACGCTTCTACTTCTTCAAGATTTGAGGCTTGCAGCTTCTCGACTTCTTCCAGAAGTTCTTGGATTTTTGCTATCATAATCTTCTAAGATATTGTTCGCTTTAAAAAACTTTGCAAAGGTAATCAATTATCCCCAAAAACTTGCCGTTGTTGAAAATAAAAAGTGTACTTTTGCATGATTTTAGAGAGGATTTTATCCTGTGTTAGTATGAGGGAAAATGTAGTATGGTGCATGGCGTTGGCAGCTGTGTTGGCGGCGTGCAACGGGAAAAGGGCTGCTTCGGAAGTGGACTATGCAGCCGACTCGGTTTTTGAGTCCTCGTTCGGTCCGTCGGATTCATTCAATGCTTCTTCTGCCTCGTTGGACGAGGAATTGCCCAAAAGGGCTGATGAACTTTTTGATGATTTTATTTTTGAGTTCGCCCGTCTTAAAAAAGTCCGGCTCGAACGTGTCGAATTTCCATTGCTTTCGGTTGTGCGGGGAGACACGGTATGGCTCACGGAGGAACAATGGAAATATGAATCGCTTTTCATGGATCAGGATTATTATACCGTGTTTTATAACGACGAGGAACAGATGGATTTGGAAAAGCGCACGGATTTGGACAAAGTGGACGTGGAACAAATCCATTTGGAAAAACGGTGGGTCAAGACATGCCGTTTCCAACGGCTGAAAGGGGAATGGCGGTTGACGCAGGAGAGCATACGTGATTTCACGGCTGCCGAACCCTTGGATAAGTTCATGGATTTCTACCGGAGATTTGTGTCGGATGCCGCCTTTCAGCAAAGAAGCGTGTCGAATCCTTTGCGCTACGTCACGACAGACCCCGATGATGATTTCAATACGATAGAAGGTACGTTGGATCACGACCAGTGGGATGCCTTCAAACCCCAGTTGCCGGATGGGGTCATTACCAATATCCGTTACGGCCAGACGTATGACGACCCGGAGGGTATGATTTTAGTGAAGGCCGGAATCTCTAATGGACTGATGGACATCCTCGACTTCAGAAAGAAAGATGGGGAGTGGAAACTGGTTTCGTACGAAAATTAAACCGCTTTATGGCAAGAATAGAATATAATTATCCGTTACTTTCTCATAACACGTTCGGCATCGAAGCGTATGCAGACCGTTTTGTCGCATACGACAGCGTAGAAGACCTGCGGCAAGTCGTTCGCCGTCTCCGGGCGGACAGTCCCGACGTGCCGGTGTTGCATATCGGCGGCGGGAGCAACCTTTTGTTCCTGTCCGATTTCAAGGGCGTGGTGCTGCATTCCGCCATCGGTGGAATCGAGTGTGAGGAACGGCCGGACGGGATACGGCTTCGTGTGGGGGCGGCCATCGTGTGGGACGATTTGGTGGCCTACTGCGTGGAGCACGGGTTCTACGGCCTAGAGAACCTTTCGTTCATACCGGGCGAAGTGGGTGCCTCTGCCGTGCAGAACATCGGGGCATACGGTGCGGAAGCCAAAGATGTAATTACGGCGGTGGAGGCCGTCGGCTTACGGGACGGCGAAGTCCGGGTGTTCGATGTTTCGGAATGCGGTTATGCTTATCGGAAAAGTATTTTTAAGGAAGAGTGGCGCGGACGTTACGCGGTGACGCATGTGCATTTCCGGTTGTCGTCCACGTTCCGCCCGAATCTGGATTACGGGGGGATACGTGAGGCTTTGAGTGCCGGGGGCATTCGTCCTGAGGAGGTCACGGCACAGGATTTGCGCCGCGTAGTGATTGCCATACGCAAGGCCAAGCTTCCGGACCCGAAAGTGCAGGGGAATGCAGGCAGCTTTTTCATGAATCCCGTGGTTTCGCGTGAGGTCTATGAGGCGATAAAAGGGGATTACCCCGACGTGCCCCGCTATGAGGTGGACGCGGAACGGGTGAAGATACCGGCCGGATGGCTCATCGAGCGGTGCGGTTGGAAAGGGCGGTCGCTCGGACGGGCGGCGGTGCACGACCGGCAGGCATTGGTGTTGGTGAACAAGGGCGGCGCGACGGGGCGTGACATACTGGCGTTGTGCGAAGCCATCCGTGCGGACGTGCTGTCCCGCTTTGGCATATCCATCACCCCGGAAGTAAATATTATAGGAGGGTGCGCATGAAAATCACGTTTTTGGGTACGGGGACGAGTACGGGAGTGCCGCAAATCGGTTGCTCGTGCAAGGTGTGCCGCAGTACGGATGCCCGTGACAAACGTTTGCGGACTTCCGTATTGGTGGAGACGGAGCAGACGAGAATCCTGTTGGACTGCGGCCCGGACTTCCGCCAACAAATCCTGCCGTTGGATTTCCGTCGTATAGACGCCGTGTTGCTTACCCACGAACATTACGACCATGTGGGAGGGATAGACGACCTGCGCCCTTTCGGCGTGTTCGGCGACGTGCAGCTTTATGCGTCGGAGCGTACGGGCGGGCAGTTGCGCCAGAGCCTGCCTTATTGTTTTGTGGAGCATAAATATCCCGGCGTGCCCCAGCTCCGGCTTCATGCCGTCCGTCCGCACGAAGCGTTCCGGGTGGGGGAATTGCAGGTCACTCCCATAGAAGTGATGCACGCCCGGTTGCCCATATTGGGCTACCGTGTGGGGCGCATGGCTTACATTACGGACATGAAAACGATAGCGGACTGCGAGTTGGATTACCTTCAAGGGCTGGAGTTGCTCGTCCTGAACGGTCTTCGCCACGAGCCTCATTATTCCCACCAGACGATAGAGGAGGCTTGTGCGTTTGCCCGCCGCTTACGTGTGCCGCGCACTTACCTCATCCACATGGGGCACCATATCGACTTGCATGCCGTGGAGGATGCTAGCCTGCCCGAGGGCGTACGGATGGCTTACGACGGCTTGGTGGTGGAGGTGGAAGGGGAATGATTGGCGACAGGATTTTATAAAAGGATGTTCAAAGTCTGCCATTTTGGCAGACTTTTATTGTTTTTAGGTGCTAAAAGAACGGGAAAAAGGTTGTTCTGGGAAGAAAAAATGCTTCAAAATGGATTTTTATACGGTTTTTATGCTGTTTTTCAGCGTAAGTATCTCCGTTTTTCTGCGCCAAACGAAAAATCGTTCGCCTGAAAGCGATTTTTCGTTTGGCGCAGATTGATTTTCGGAGGAACCTCAAATGGCATAAAAACGGGCTGTGACGGGAAGGAAAGCCTCGTTTTTCAGTTTTGTTTTTTCTATTTGCTTCTTTTTTCCATACAGGATTTCCTGACCCGAGGAAAGTGATTTTTGCTTTTTACTGACCGCTTGCCTTCTGTCATGAGGATAGGGGCTTTGGTGTCGTGCCGGTTTGTCCGAAAGAAGCGTAGAATGCTTTCTTTATGTCAAAGTCTCCATTCATGAGAATCCCGTATTTCCGTCCGGTGAGCCGAAAGGGTGGAAATACGGGATTCTTGTAAGGGTTCAGACTGCCATTTTGGCAGATATTACGAAATGCCGTTCCATCGGGGGATATTTTGTCCGATGCAGTAGTTTTTCACCCGGCGGCCATCGTGCGTGTTTTACGGAGGAAACGGCGGCAGAAGAGTGCCCCGGCCAACGTCAATGCCACAGGGAAAGCCATCCATATTCCAGCCGGCCCTCCATGGAACGTAAAGCCCAATAGATAGCTCAGCGGCAGGGAAATGACAATGTAGCACAGGAAAGCGTAACGCATGAGCGGGCGTACGTCGGCAATGCCTCTTAGTGAATTGGCGAAATTGATTTGCAGGCCGTCACCGAATTGGTATAATACGAACGGGATGACCAGGCTGACGACAATATGCCGGATGTCCGTGTCGTCGGTGAAGAAAGCGCAGATGTCTGTGATGAAAGTGCTGATGGTGATGGCCAGTGCCAGTCCGGTGGCCAGAATCATCAGGTAGCCGGTGAGGGAACTGCGGCGCACGTTCCTGGTGTCGTTTACCCCATGGAAATGGCTGACCCGTATGGCTACGGCCGCCCCGATGCCATAATATACCATGAAGCAGGTGGAACCGACGCTCGTCATGATTTGATGGGCGGCGAGGGGAGCGGCACCAATCCAACCTTGCATCACGGCGCACAAAGAAAACGAAGCTGTCTCCATGCCCATTTGCAGTCCGAGCGGTCGGCCCAGTTTATGCAGCAGACGGCGCATGTCGGTGGTTTCGCCTTTGGCTTGGAAGCCGGAATGATATTTTTTATACTTTTCGTTTGAAGTGAATATACCGTAAATGACCATCAGCATAAGGATGCGTGACAGGGTGGTAGAGATGCCGGCGCCTAATAGTCCGAGTTGTGGGAAAGGGCCTATACCGTAAATCAGCAGGTAGTTTCCCACGATGTTGAACAAGTTTGCACTGATCATAATCCACATCGGTGTACGGGTGTTGCCGATACTGTCGAAGAATTGCTTGAAAGCATTGAAAAGGGATTGGATGGGTATGGAAAGCGCGACGATGATGTAGTACGGCCGGATTTCGGGGAGAAGCTCTTCGGGTTGTCCCATGTGCCCCAAGAAAAAGTAGAGCGTCCCCATCAGCAGGAACAGTACCATGCCCAGTGCGCCGTTGACTTGAAGTCCGGCTTTCAATGCCTTGCCGGCATTTTCGAATTCCCCCCGGGCGTGCATTGGACCTATGACCGGAGTGATGGCGTAAGAATAACCTAAGGCAAAAATCAACACCAACACCATGATGTTGTTGACGAAGCCTGCGGCGGCCAATGAGTGTGCACTGAAACGACCCACCATGATGGTGTCGGCCAGTCCTTGTATGATGGTACCTAACTGCCCTACAATGATGGGGATGCCTAATGTGGCCAAGGCACGAATGTGCCTGCCGTACGTGATAGCCTGATCGGATGCTTGCATAAGTCGTGATTTTAGGCCGCAAAGTTACGATTTATCAGGCTTATGTGCAAACGATTCTTCCGCTCTGTTTCAGAAAGCCTTGCGGTAGAACCGTGTGCGTGGAGCGGTCCGGTAGTCCATCCACGAACAGGCGTGCCATCCGAACAGACGCATTTCGTACCAAAGGAAAGACAGGTGGTAGGGGCGTTCTCCCAACGCACGTGCCGAACGGTTGAACCATACGGTTTTCCATACGCAGAGGAGGATAAACAATAGGGATATGATGGCCGTGGCCGCCCATTGATGCTGCCATACGCTCCATCCGAGGGACAGGGCCGTGGCACAATAGAATAAAGGTACGACGGCTTGTTTCAAGTTGAACGTCAGTCGATAACGCCATGTTTTCTTGAAATGTCTCCGGGTTTCCATATAGAAAGTGCGCTTGAGTCTCCATTGTTTTCCGGATGTCATGTCCTCACACTCCACTTTGCTGTCCGGATGTAGGGAAACGGCGGTATTTCCGACACAGCTGTGGCGGTTGACCAACAATTCCGTCACCCCACCGATAAGGTTGATGTCGTCGGCAAATCCTTTATGAGCCATGAACAGGCTTTTGCGATAGGCTATATTGGCCGGATTACAACGGTAGGCCTTATGTCGTGTGGCCCAAGGCAAGTATTGCATCTGGTGGAAGAGGTTGAAGAAAATAGTTTTACGGGAAAGCAAGCGCTTGTCCGGCATATAGTTGGCATATCCCAATACGATTTGTATGCCGTCGTGGAAATGTCCGGCCATAATGGAGAGCCAATGAGAAGAACACGGACGGCTGTCCGGTTCGGTCAGCAGCAGCCATTCGTATTGTGCGGCCTTGATACCGATGGTCAGCGACAGGCGTTTATGGCTGATATGGCGTGCACCGGACGGGGTGAAGGTATGATGCAGGTTGGCGTATTTCAGTTCCAGGGTTTTCAGTACGTCTTCCGTGTCGTCGGTCGATGCGTTATTCACGACGATAACTTCGAAACGCTCATATTCCTGTTCCAGTATCCGGGGAAGGTTGCTGCGTAACGCGTCGGCTTGGTTGTGCGTGGCGATGACGACGGAAATGGCCTCTTTCGGGCGACTGTCCGAGGATTGCGCCTTCGTTTCTTGCTGTTCTACCATGCGTGCCGTCCGCTTATAGGAACGGGCGGTACAGAAATGTGCTGCCCACGTCAGTGCGAAACCGGCGTAGGCAGCATTTTCCAAAAGGAAAGTTATGAGTGGATACATTATACGAAATCTTCAGTAGTATATCCGGCCGGCAATTCGCGGCAGTTATATCTTGAAGCCATGATCTCACCGTAAGCCCCGGCTGAACGCAGAGCCAAAAGGTCGCCGCGATGGCAACGGTTGAGGTCGAATGCCTTGACAAATACATCGCTCGACTCGCAGATAGGGCCTACAACGTCGTAGGTTTCCTTGCGCTCGTCGCTGCTCAGGTTCTCAATGGAATGGAAAGCCTGGTAGAGGGCAGGGCGGATGAGGTCTGTCATGCCTGCGTCTACGATGGCAAACTGCTTGTATGTGGCTTGTTTGACATAGAGTACACGTGTAATCAGGCTGCCACACTGCCCCACGACGGCCCGTCCCAGTTCGAAATGGAGCTGTTGGTCCGGTCGCAGATTCAGATGCTTGCGGTAGGTTTGGAAATAGTCTGCAAAATGGGGAACCGGCACTTCGTTCGGATGTTGGTAGTCGATGCCCAATCCGCCACCCACGTTGATGTTCTTCACCGTAATGTGGTGGCGTTCTAGCCGGTCTTGCAGTTCGTTGACGCGGTTGCACAATGCCACGAAATCTCCCATTTCAAGTATCTGTGAACCGATATGGAAATGCAGCCCGACGAACTCCACATGTTTTAACGATGCAGCGATTTCTATGACCTTTTCCATGTCGGCCATGGCTATGCCGAATTTGTTTTCGGCCAGTCCGGTCGTGATATTGGCATGGGTATGCGCCCCTACGTCTGGATTGATGCGGAATGAGACGCGGGCGATTTTGTCTTTTTCGTCGGCCAACTGGTTGATGACTTCCAGTTCCGGTATGCTTTCCACGTTGAAGTATGCGATACCGGCATCCAGTCCTACATTGATTTCCCAATCGCTTTTTCCTACGCCGGCAAACACGATTTTATCCGCCGGGAATCCGGCATCCAGACAGGCCTTGATTTCTCCGCCGCTTACGCAGTCTGCTCCGAATCCTGCCGCACAGATGATGCGCAGCAGTTTGCGGTTGGCATTGGCTTTTACGGCATAATGTACATGATAATTATCGTTTTTGCCTGTTTCTGACTTGATGGTATCCAGTGTTTTGCGGAGCAACTCCGTGTCATAATAATAAAACGGAGTTCTTACCGTATTGAATTTTTCTATCGGAAATGAACCTTTCATATCCTCATATTAATTGTTGAACAACGTGTCGCTGAGTGCCTGAAGCGCACTTTTCTTGTCTTCTTCGTTAATCAGGAATGAGATGTTATGGTTGCTTCCACCGTATGAAATCATTTGTACGGGGATGTCTTTCAACGCTTTTGCAGCCTGGCTTTCAAAACCGACGTTGTCTCGCGAAAGGTCGCCTACTACACAAATGATACACATATTCTCTTTGACGGTCACCGTTCCGTATTTCATCAGGTCGGCCACAATGTCTTTCAAATACGACTTGTTGTCGATCGTAACAGACACACCTACTTCCGAGGTGCTTACCATGTCGATGCTCGTTTTGTAGCTTTCGAAGATTTCGAACACTTTGCGTAAGAAGCCGTAGGCCAACAACATACGGCTAGAGTGTATTTGTATGGAGATGATGTTGTCTTTGGCAGCAACGGCTTTGATTTTTCCTTCCTGAAACTCGTTGTTGATTATCGTTCCGGGAGCCGATGGATCCATGGTGTTCAGCAAGCGTACGGGTACTCCGGCGAATTTAGCCGGTTGGATGCAGGTCGGATGCAGGATTTTGGCTCCGAAATAAGCCAGTTCCGCCGCTTCTTCGAAATGAAGTTGACGTACGGGCTTCGTTTTGTCTACGATGCGCGGGTCGTTGTTGTGCATGCCGTCAATGTCCGTCCATATCTGGATTTCCTCACTCTTTATCGCAGCCCCGATGAGGCAGGCCGTATAGTCCGAACCGCCACGTTGCAAGTTGTCCACCTCGCCGTATGCGTTACGGCAGATGAAGCCTTGTGTGATGTAAATCTGGTATCCGGGGTTGGCAGCCAACAATTCGTTGATTTTCTCTTTGATGTAATTGAAATCCGGTTCGGAATTTTTGTCCGTACGCATAAAATCGAGTGCCGACAACAGGATAGTCTTTACACCACATTCCTTTAGGTAATTTGTCACCATGTTGGTACTGATGACTTCTCCTTGGGCCAGGACGACTTTTTCTTCGAACGAAGTGAACAGGATTTTAGTGAAACTTCTCAAATAGTCGAACTCATCTTTCAAAAAGTCCAATGTTTTCTGTTTGTATTCTTCCGTGGCATACAATTCATCTACATGTTGGCGGTATTTTTGTTCCAACTGGTTGATGACGTTATTGGCACCTTCCGGATTCTTCTTATAAAGGTAATCGGATATTTCGACTAACGTATTCGTTGTACCGGACATGGCGGAAAGCACAATCATGTTGGGCGTGCCGTCCTGCGTAATCAACCGACATACATCTTTCATCCTTTGTGCGGAACCCACAGATGTTCCGCCGAACTTCATTACTTTCATATCGAATATTGGGTTTTAGTTATTCTCATTTATATTTTCTTCAATGCTTTTCGATTCGATGGCATCAGGAGCCAACAAGGGAGTGTAAGTGTCCGTGCATTCCTGCAAACGTCCTTCTCCGCAACGATAGACTACGCCCGGGAATTCGGATATCAGTTCTTCGTTGTGCGTGCTCAGCACGACGGTGGTACCGGCTTTGCTGATGTCGTACAAAATTGCGGTGGCCCGACGTCCGTTCTCTTTGTCTAAATTTCCGGTCGCTTCGTCGGCAAGGATAATGTCCGGGCGGTTCAGGATGGCTCTTGCGATACACACGCATTGTTGTTCTCCACCCGACAACTGGTAAGGCATTTGGTCGGCTTTGGCCGTCATGCCCACTTGTTCAAGCACTTCATGGATCCGCATGTTCCGTTCCTTCTTCTTTTTCCATCCGGTAGCTTTGAGTACGAAATCCAGGTTGGCCCGTACGGTACGGTCGTTGAGCAGTTGGAAATCCTGAAATACGATACCTAGCCGTTTGCGTAGTGCCGGGATGTGCCTGCGTTTGATTTTGGTCATTTCGCGATCGAGCACACGCGCACTTCCCGTATGCACATCCAGTTCGCCATAGAACGTCTTCAGCAGGGAACTTTTCCCGGTCCCTACTTTACCGGTCAGGTAAATGAATTCTCCGGCTTCAGCCTGGAAATTCACGCCTTTCAGAATGACATGTTCTTCTTGGACTATATCCACATTTTGATATTCGATGCGCATATATGTTTCTTTTAGGAGGTTAGTGTTTTTTCCACCCTGGCTTGTGGCGGGCCTGTAATTCTGCGGCCATCTGCTCTATACGTAGTCCTTTGGAGGTAAGCAGGACGATGAGATGGTATAGCATGTCCGAACCTTCATAAATGAGGCGTTTGTCTGTGCCGTTAACAGCCTCTATGACGGCCTCCAAGGCTTCTTCGCCCACTTTCTGCGCCATACGGTTGATACCGTCCTTAAACAAACTCGTAGTGTATGACCCTTCGGGCATTTCCTTATGTCGTGTTTCGATAAAATCTTGTAACTCGCTAAGGAATGTCAAGGGATTGGCTTCATTTTTCTCTCCCCAGCAAGTATCGGTACCGGTATGGCACACCGGGCCTTCGGGATGTACCCGAATGAGTAGCGTATCATGGTCGCAGTCGTTTTTGATGGAAACGACATGCAAAAAGTTTCCACTGGTTTCACCTTTGGTCCATAGCCGGCTTTTACTGCGGCTGAAGAATGTTACCTTTCCGGTTTCCAATGTCTTGTCGTAGGCTTCACGGTTCATGAATCCCAACATCAAGACGTTTTTAGTCTCGGCGTCCTGGATGACAGCCGGTATGAGGCCGTCCATCTTGTCGAAATCTATTTCCATATATATAATAGGTGTTTGATATGTCTTTTTTAAATCCTGACGTTAATGTCTTCCGACTTTAGCCACGTTTTCAGTTCCGGGATGGAAATCTCTCCGAAATGGAAGACGCTGGCAGCCAGTGCGGCATCGCTTTTCCCTTCGATGAAAGTGTCCCGGAAATGCTCTTTGCTTCCGGCTCCTCCCGAGGCGATAACCGGAATGCTCAGCTCCTCGGTGAGACGTGAAAGAGCTTGGTTGGCATAGCCGTCTTTCACTCCGTCATGGTCCATGGACGTAAACAGGATTTCACCGGCTCCCCGGTCGCATGCTTCGCGTGCCCATTCGAACAGGTTCCGTCCTGTGCGTATGCGTCCGCCGTTCAGGTAACAGAACCAACCTTCTTCGGTCTCTTTGGCATCAATGGCCACCACGCAGACTTGTGACCCGAAATGTCCCGTAATCTCGTTGATAAGTACGGGGTTACGCAAGGCTGCCGAGTTGACACTCACTTTGTCGGCTCCGGCATTCAGCAACCGTTCCACGTCGGCCAGTTCGTTGATACCGCCGCCGACGGTGAAGGGGATGGATATTTCTGCTGCCACGCGCTGCACCATTTCCGTGAATGTCTTACGGCCTTCGTGGCTGGCCGTAATGTCCAAATACACCAGTTCGTCCGCTCCCTGTTCGCTGTAAGCCTTGCCCAGTTCCACCGGGTCTCCGGCTTGGCGCAGGTTCACGAAATTAGTCCCCTTTACCGTCTGTCCGTTCTTGACATCTAGACAGGGGATGATACGTTTTGCCAATGCCATACTTATCCTTTGTTTTCAGCCCATTCGGCCAATTCGTTTAATGAGATTCTGCCCTCGTAGATGGCTTTTCCGAACACTACGGCCGGGATGCCGGCTTCGTTCAGGCCGATGAGGTCTTGCAGGCAACTGACCCCTCCGCTCGCTATCAGCCCGCAGTCCGGAAACTCTGCCATGACTTTCCGGTAGAGGCCGGTGGAGGGGCCTTGCAACATGCCGTCCTTGCTGATGTCCGTACAGAGCACATGCCGTACGCCTTCGTCCATGTAACGACGGAGGAAAGGAAGCAGCTCCTGCGTGCTTTCCTCTTTCCAACCGTTGATGGAAATCAGTCCGTCTTTGACGTCTGCGCCCAATATGATATGGTTTGGCCCATATTGCCCGAGCCATCCGAGGAACAATTCCGGACAGGTGGCCGCCACACTGCCTATCGTGACCAGTGCCGCCCCGCTTTCGAAGGCGATGCGGAGGTCTTCGTCGGCTTTGATGCCGCCACCGAAGTCTATTGTCAAGCCGGTGGACGAAGCCAGGCGTTCCAATACTTTATGGTTGACGATATGTTTGGATCGTGCCCCGTCGAGGTCCACGACGTGCAAACGTTTGAAGCCGTAACTTTCAAATTCCCGTGCCACGGCTACCGGGTCTTCGTTGTAGGTCTTCTGCGTGGCGTAATCTCCTTTGGTCAGCCGTACGCATTTGCCGTCTATCAGGTCTATGGCCGGTATCAGTTCGATCATACTGTCAAATCTAAAAAGTTTTTCAATATGCGTTCACCCACGCTTCCGCTTTTCTCCGGATGGAATTGCGTGGCGTAGAAATTGTCTTTATGCAAGGCAGCACTGAACGGCACGACATAGTCGGTCACGGCTATGGTGTACGGGTTGACCGGCACGTAATAGCTGTGTACGAAATAAACGAATTCGTCCGTGCCGAAGCCTTTGAACAGCGGGCTGCTTGTACGTGCCAAGGTGTTCCATCCCATGTGGGGCACTTTGTCTTCGTGCTTTTCCGGACGGAACTTCAGGACTTCCGTGTCGAAAATGCCTAAGCAGTCCGTATCGCTTTCTTCGGAATGGCCGCACATCAGTTGCTGGCCGATGCAGATGCCCAAAACGGGTTGCTTCAGGTCGCGTATCAGGCGGTCCAATCCCCGCGAACGCAGGTAAGCCATCGTACTGCCGGCTTCTCCTTGTCCCGGAAAAAGCACGCGGTCGGCTTTCGACAACCGCTCTGCGTCGTCGGTCAGTTCCGGCGTAATCCCCAACCGTTTCAGTGCGTTGGCTACGGAATAAATGTTTCCTGCATTATACTTTACGATGGCTACATTCATCTTTTAATATTCTCTGTCTTTTTTTGATGTCTGCAAATATACTAATTTTAGTTGACAGACGGGATAAAGTAACATGAAAAAACGTATTTTGCTTACATTTCGTTGCTTTTTTGTGACAAACTGCATGCTACTTGTTCTTTTTCAGGAACAGATTATGCGTAATGACATCGGGCAGCTCTTCGGCATAATGCGTTACCATAATCATGGTCTTGTCTTTTCGTCGGCAAAAAGCCGAAATAATCTCACGTGTCAACTGACGGTTACGGTCGTCCAAGCCGTGCAATGGCTCGTCTAAGATTAGCAGCTCCGGGTCTTTGACGAATGCGCGGGCCAACAGGCAGAGCCGTTGCTCTCCGCTGGAGAGTTTCAGGAAAGTACGGTCTTTCAGTCCGGCGATGCCGAAAATGTCCATCCACCATTCGCAGACGGCCCGTTGGTCCGGACGAGGATGCACGTAAAGCCCTACGGAGTCGTTCAGTCCGCTGGCTACGATGTCTATGGCCGGGAGGTCTTTCAGGTATGCACGGTGCATTTCCGGACTGACGTAACCGATATGCCGTTTGATGTCCCAAATGCTCTCTCCCGAACCTCGTTTCCGTCCGAACAGTTCGATGTCGCAGGCGTAGCTTTGCGGATTGTCGGCACATACCAGACTGAGGAGGGTGGATTTCCCGGCACCGTTTTCGCCGCCCAAAGCCCATTTCTCGTTTTGCTTCACCGTCCAGTCCAAGTCTTTCAGGATGGTGCGCTGTCCGTAACGGATGCTCACGTGGTTGAACCGCAGCATGCAACCCTCCGTGTCCGTGGTGGTCAGGCGGTTTTCTTTCTCAGGCAATGTTAGGATGCGGGCGGCTTTGCCTTCTTCGAGCACACGTACCGGGATGCGAGGGCGTTGTCCGATGTATTCCGTACGCGGTACTTTGGGCAGGATGTCCAGATGTTCCACCGGAATGACATGGGTGATGAATTCCGGAATGTCATCGGTCTTCGACAGGACCAATATGGTTTGCAGGTCCGTTTCGCGGATCAGCGTTTGGAGTAGTCCGGCCAGTTGCTCTCGCGTCTGTGCATCCAGCCCGATGAAAGGATTGTCCATAATCAAAAGCCTCGGACCGGAAAGCAACGTTTTGGTGAGTTGGAACTTCCGTAACTCTCCGCTGGACAAGGTAATGATATATTTATCCAACAGGGTGGAGAGGTGGAACATCTCATAAAGTTTGTCCCGCAACATCATGCGCCGCTCGTGCATCTGTCGCTTTCCCTCTTCGTCCATGCCGTACCCCGTAGTGTTTTCGGCTGCGGTGAAAGCCTCCTCCAACATTTGTCCGGCGGTCGGGGTCTTCTCGTCGATGTCGTGTTGGTTCCAACGTTGTTGGTAGTAGTAACTGCCGTCGCTGTCTCCGTAAGAATCGCGGAAAGTGATATATTTGATATTTTCGCTGACCAGTTTCAACGGCGAGGGGGAAAAGTCGTAACGGACTTCGTTCAACAGGAGCGGATAGCGTCCGGTGATGATGTCCACCAGTCGTGATTTGCCGCTCCCGTTGGCTCCAACGATGGCCACTTGTTCCCCGGATGCGATAGCCAAATTTACCGGATGGTTCATGCGGTAAAGCGGATGACGGGGTACCCCGTCCGTGATTTCAATGATGTGTTGCATTGTGTTCGTGTTAAATCTGTCCTTTCACCTTATCCGGATTTTTCCGGATGAAATCTTTCCAACTGTGGTAAGGCTGGGCCACGGCCGGCTTCCCCATCTGTAGGAAATGGCAGTAGGCGGCAGCCAGTCCGTCGGTGGCATCCATATACGGCAGCATGTCTTCCTCGCGGATATGGAGCATACGGGTCAGCATGCCTGCCACTTGTTCTTTGCTGGCCTGCCCGTTTCCGGTGATGGCCATTTTGATTTTGAGCGGCGCATATTCGGTGATGGGGATGTCGCGGTGGATAGCCGCCGCAATGGCCACGCCCTGTGCGCGCCCCAATTTCAGCATGCTCTGCACGTTTTTGCCGAAGAAAGGCGCTTCGATGGCCATTTCGTCCGGCAGGTATGATTCGATGATGCCTGTCACCCTTTCGAATATCCGGCCGAGTTTCAAGTAAGGTCCGGTATATTTGCGCAGGTCGATGATGCCCATGGTTTCCATGACCGCCTTGTTCCCGGTTACACGCAGCACGCCGTATCCCATGAGGTTCGTGCCCGGGTCTATGCCCAGGATTATCTTTTCGCTGTTTTGCTTGTCCGTCATGAATCAGTGTTCCTCTATGACTTCCATTAAAGTGGTGAACCCGGCAGCCTTGTCTTTGAATATCTTCTGCATTTCCTGGAAGAGCTTTTCGCCGTGCTTGACATACCATTCGTGCAGCCGTGCCGAACTTTCCACCTCGAATTGCAAGGAAAAGCATTCGGAATCTTCATCGTGGTGGGACAGGATCTTGCACAGCCTTGGCTTGTCCAAAAAGCCGGAAGCCAATGCCTGCGGGATATAGACTTGATGAATCCAGATGACAAAGTTCCGGGCATCGTCGAAAGTCACGTGATAAGTCGTATTGTAAACCAACATGTTTTCTAAGTTTTATTGAGTTTGCAAAGTTACGAAAAAGGCGGTTGATGTGCTAATAATTCCTATTTTTTCGTGGAATACCTACCTTATTTTAAATAAAGGACCTATTTTTGCAGTGATTTTAATAGAAGAAGGATATGAAAAAGTTTATAGCATGGTCTTTGCTGTGCATGTTGGGAGGCGTTCCGGTCTCGGCGCAAAAGACGGAAGGGAGTGCCTTGGTGGCTGCACAGGAGACAAAGTCCGACGTGAAGGAAGCCAGTATCGTGTTCGACAAGACAACCCAGGATTTGGGAACCTTTTCGGAAGACGACCCGATTGTGAAATGTACGTTTACGTTTACCAATGAGGGGAATGCCCCGTTGGTGATTCATCAGGCTATCGCTTCATGCGGATGCACGGTACCCACTTATACCCGGATGCCGGTAAAACCCGGGGAGAAGGGCAAGATGGAGGTGACGTACAACGGCAGTGGAAAATATCCGGGGCGGTTCAAGAAAAGCATTACGGTGCGTACCAATGCCAAGGAACCTATGGTGAAATTGTATATTACCGGTGTAATGACAGCTTCCGAAAAAGATAAGAAATAAGCCGATGGGAAAGATAAAAGCGGTATTTTTCGATATAGACGGGACGTTGGTCTCTTTTAAGACCCATCGCATTCCCCCATCCACCCTTGATGCCGTGGCCGCCCTTCGCAGCCGTGGCATCAAAGTTTATATAGCTACGGGGCGTCCGGTTCCCTTTATCGACAATTTGGGTGAATTGGAGTACGACGGCATGATTACCGTGACGGGTGCTCATTGTTTTACGAGCGGCGGAGAAGTGATTTATCATCAGTCGGTTTCAGCGGAGAGCGTGGGGCGTGTCGTGGGGCACCTGACACACGGGGCAGACGCATATCCTGTTATATTTGTTTGCAGCGATGAGATGTTCATTACAGAACTTAACGAAGATGTCGATGCGGTGGCCCGTTTGTTGGACATCAAAATGCCGCCCGTTCGTCCGGCTTCGTATGCCTGCGGAAAAGATGTCTTGCAACTCATTTCTTTCTTCAAAGCTGACCGTGAACTGCATTTCATGTCTGCGTTGATGCCCGACTGCACTTCCATGCGTTGGCATCCTTTCTTCACGGATGTCATTGCCGGGGGAGTGGACAAGAGTGTCGGCATAGACAAAGTGCTGGCATACGAGGGGCTTTCGTTGGACGAAGCCATGGCGTTTGGCGATGGGGGGAATGATATGGCTATGCTGTCCCACGTTCCATGCGGGATAGCCATGGGAAACGCGTGCAAAGAGTTGAAGGAGGTTGCGGCGTACGTGACGGCTTCTGTGGATGAGGATGGCGTGGCAAGGGCATTGCGTCATTTTGGCTTGATAAATTGATTTTAAGAAACGTTCCGTGGCTTTTATGGGGATGAGTTGCACTTCTTTCCTGTGCTCCCACACAGATTATAGTTGTGTGGGAGCACAAAAGTGTTAAAAATTGAAGTTTTTCTTCTTTTTTTGACTGGAATAATTCGTATTATTAAATACTTCTTGTAAATTTGCCTCCATAATAATTCCTAATTTCGTTCTAATTTTATTAAATGTATGAAAAAACAAATCAAGCGATGGTTAACCGTATGCAGTGCCTTCTTCGTGGTCGGGCAGTCGGTTTTCTTGTCCGGTTGTAATGATGACTTGCCTTCTGCGAGTTATTATACTTTTACGGGTGAAATGATGAGTGATTATTTGAAGTCCCGTGAGGATTTCAGTTTGTTCACACGTATCGTGGAGCGTGCAGGGCAAATGGACTTTTTGGCGAGCCGTGGCGGGCGCACTTTGTTTCCGCCGGTAAACTCCGGTGTGGAAGATTTTTTGAAGGAGTATGGTTATGCTTCCGTGGAGGACATTCCGGAGGCTTATTGCGACACACTTGTGAAAGCCTGCATGATAGACAACTCGATAGTTTATACATATAACCTGGCGGAGACATCGCAGCAGAAGAATGAACTGGATTTGCCTTTGGTGATTCAGACCACGGGCGATACGGTTGATGCCAATGGCATGGTGTTGAGTATTGTGAACCGTAGGGCTGCTATTATCAATGAGTTGAAGAATGACTCGGTGGAAAACGGCGTGTGTCATCCGGTGAGCAAAGTGCTTGTCCCAAGTACCAGTTTGGGGGCTTCCTTGCTCGAAGAGAACAAAGCTGACTTTACCATTTATTATGAGGCACTCCGCCGTACAGGTCTGTTGGATTCCTTGTCGGAATACCGAGATGATGATTACGAGGCGGAAAAGGCGAGTTTTCCCGAGTTCCTGTACAATCAAAAGCCAGGGAATTATACCTACACCTTGAAACGTCCGGACCACCGTTACTCGGGCTTTACTTTGTTCATTGTGCCAGACCGCGTGCTGTACGAGAAATATGCGAATCTTTTCAGCGAGGGCATGTCGATGGAGCAAAAGATAGATGCCTTGTACGAATTGGCCGTCGAAAAATATAATGATAACCAGTCGGCTGAGATATTCGGGTTGAATAAGGTGGATCCGACTAATCCGGAAGGCAAGACTTACAAGGAACTGTATTGGAACAAGAATAGCCTGACTAATCCTCACAACCCATTGAAGATTTTTATGACTTACCATATCTTGGACCGTATGTTTGCCAGTACGGACAAGTTCATCAATTGTTGGGGATTCAATACGGCTTATGCTAGCCCTACGGAATGGATAAACACGATGCTTGATTTCTCGTCCATGAAGTTGGAAAAGGTGTATTCTACCACGGATCCGGCTGTGGAATATCCCCGTGAGTTCTATATCAACCACAGCGAGGCCAGTAAGTATAATTCCAACGAGCGGGTACGCGGTTCACGCGTGACGGTGCCTGATGTGGAGAATTTCTCTCTCAACGTGGCCTATTATTATGTGGACGACGTGTTGGCTTACGACCAGACGACACGGAACAACGTTTACAATACGCGTTTGAGAATAGATTTCCAGACCGTGTGGCCGGAATTGACCAATAACGACATGCGTTTGAACGGTGACCCGCGTGAGGCTTACAGCGAGGCATCCGACAATTCGGAGACAGGTGGAAAAGCAGGGGGATTCAATTACTATGCTCCCAAGGGATATATAGAAGGGGTCAAGTTCTCGGAGACTTCGGTATTCATGGTGCATCGTCCCAAGTTACGTTGGTGGGACTTCGGAGGAGACGAGATAACCGTTCAAGGTTCAAGTTACGACGTGGAGTTCAATTTGCCCCATGTTCCTCCCGGCACGTATGAACTCCGGATAGCTTATCCGGGCGGAGTGGGGAACCGAGGCATAGCTCAGGTTTACTTGGACGATGTGCCGCAGGGACTTCCCATTGACATGCGTTACGGTGGGTCGGACAGCCGCGTGGCCGGTCTTTATAACGGAGGCTCCGGGTGGCGTAACAAGGATGAAAACTCCAACGGTATTTATACGACGGAGGAATTGGAGGAAAATGCCCGTGTCATGAAGAACAACGGTTACTATAGCGCGGGGAAGAGCGTGATATGCTATAACGCCGGAAATATTCCGGAAACGCCGCAATACGTACCCATGTCTTCCAATGTGTTGTACAATGTCGCTTCCTGCCTGCGTCGTAAGGTTTGCGAGGTCGTAGTCCTCCCCAACAGGGAGCATACGGTGCGGTTCCGCTCGGTGTTCACGGGAAGTAGCGATGCCGCTTTCGTGTTGGAATATATGGAGATGGTTCCGATTAGCATTTGCGGGGCCGGAGGTATCGGTGAAGACCTTTATTAACGTACACAGGTATTAGTTTGTGTAGTTGTGGCGGTTGGGTTAATTCTTGACATCAGGAATCCCGGCCGCCACTTTTTTGTTTACGCTTCGGAAAGGCTATGAAAATTGGTGGGGAGTTGTGGATTGTGGAGGTTGCGTTTTACAGCAGCCCTGTTTCGTCCAACATTTTGCGGTAAAAGTCGGCTTTCTTCTCCAATTTCATGGGATAGGCCCGTGAACTGGACGGCATGCGATACAGCCGTAATTCGCGTCCTTCCGTCACGAACGGGCTGAAGCTACCGATGGCGGGCTGCGATATATGGAAGGTATCGCACAACGTGTCGGTAGCTTTTTGTCCGGTGGTGACGATGGCCGTGCAATGGGGGATTTGTCCGAGCAACCGGGGTAGGTCGGTCGGGGTGACGACTTCCAAAAACTTGTCCGACGCATTATCCTGAAGACGGCGGACGGCGGAAGCCGTATCGTATAGGGCGATGCCCTTGTCGAGCAGGAACTCCACGATCATTGCTTTCTTGAAACATTTGGCCCGTTCATCTACAAACCAATTCCGGTCGCCATGGAAAATGTATCCCATGATGCGCCACATGTCGTTGATGAAGTTCGGGTAGTAGAAATCCATGCACCAACGTTTCTTCTGGGGTGGGAAACTACCCAGCATCAACAGGCGTGCATGGGGTGGAAGGAACGGTTGCAAGGGATGTTCTTCGGTGGGAACGGGGGTGGGGGAATCTGTTGGTGTCATGTGTATCTATCTGTATGCTTTACGTTTATGAAAATTTAGTCCGATATATAAATTCAGTGTGCCGAACGTGTTGTTGATGGACAGGCGGTTGTGGCGGTAATTGTAGTTGTGCACGATTAAAGACAAGCCACCGAAATATTTGGTGTTGTTCCATACCAGTCCCGCACGCCCCGTGACGTCGAAATTCAGGTTTCTCAGATGAGAAGCCAAAGCCGAAGTCTCCGTCTCGTTTTCCGATTGCACGGCGGCTGTATGTGTTTTTTTATAACCGATGGCCGGCACGATGGAAATGCAAAACACCCAGTTTTTCTTGAACACCCAGTTGTAGGCATAACCGCAACTCAGGCTGAAATCCGTGTATTTGACTTTATCTACCTGGAAATCCTGGCTGAGTTCGTGGTCCGGGTTATGGGTGAGCACGGGCGGTAGGGCATTATAATCGAAATCCAGTTCGTGCCGGGTATAGGCAAAACCGACTTTCCATGACCCGCAGCTTTTGCGTTGTACGGTACTCTGTGCAAATGCGGCCGGATAAGAAAAACGTTTGTGGTTGAAGATGTAATAGGCATTGATGCCTGTCATTTTTACGTTGATGCCGTGGCAGTTTTCACCTTCTACTTCTTGTGCTTCTTCGCCAAGGCCTTTCACTTTACGCAGGCGGAAATCGTCTCCTGTCCGGCGGTAAATAAGGTCGCAACCGAGCATGGAACTATACAGGCTCAGTTCAAACTCCGTCTTCTTCGATTGTTGGCCTTTACCTAAAGAGGATACTTCGAAGGTATATCCTAAAAAAATCCAACGCCAACCTAAATAAGGTCCTATTTTGATGGCCGGGCGGGGAGAGAATGACAGCTTTTGACCTAACTCCCGGCTGTGCAGCGTGTAGGTTTCGAAGCTGTTCGTGTTTTGCAACATGAACGCCCAGTTGTATTTGTTCGGGGTGATATAAGTCGTGTCCATGGCGTTGAACGCACGGAAAAATTGTTTGAAGATATTTCCTTTCTGTTTTTGGGGCAAGTCGGATGGTATGGCTGTCTTTGCGCTGTCAGCAAATTCCGTAACAGCAGTGCAGGCTTCACCGATAGGAGATTGTGCGGAAGCGGAAAAACAAAGAAGACAGGCGTGTATGATCAGTGCGTTCCGTAATTTCATCTTACAGTTTTCCCAAGATCTTGTCCATAACCCAATTAACCGGTGTGGCACTCACACTGTCGCAAGTACAGATGGCTTGCTTTTGCAAATGTTCGACGATGTTGTGAATCAAAGGGAGTTGCACGTGGTCGGGATTCGGAATGACGAGTTCTTCGCGACCGCGTTCCGTATGCAGGGCAATGGGGTCGTAGGTGAATACCGAGAAGCAAATCTGTCCTTTGTCACCGATGATTTCAATACGGTCGGTCTTTGCCGATTCATGGGCGACGAAACACCACGAACCGGAACCTGGCGTACCGTCCGGGAATTGGAAACAGGCACTGACGTTATCTTCCGTGGCATATAGTCCTTCCCGGTTGGAACAGTATCCGTGGGCTTTGATAATCGGGCCGAAAAATTCCTGTAACAAATCCAACTGGTGCGGGGCGAGGTCGTAAAAATAACCTCCTCCTGCGATGTCGCGTTGCACACGCCAGGGCAGTTCCCGGCTGTTGTAGTCCAAATCACGCGGTGGAACGGCAAACCGGATCTGCACGTTGAGCACCCGTCCGATGGCTCCGTTTCGTATCAGTTCCTTTACTTTGGCAAAGTAAGGCAGGTAACGCCGGTAATAGGCCACGAAGCAAGGCACACCCGTTTGTTGGGAGACACGGTTGATGCGGCAGCATTCTTCGTAGCTTACCGCAAGGGGCTTCTCTACATATACCGGCTTGCCGGCCTTCATGGCCATGATGGCAAAAGTGGCATGTGAAGAAGGAGGAGTGGCGATATAGACGGCATTTACGTCGGGGTCGTCCACTAATTCCTGTGCGTCGGTGTACCATTTGGGGATACCGTGCCTTTCGGCGTACGAACGTGCTTTTTCTTTATTACGGCTCATGACGGCTTCGATTTTAGAGCCGGGCACGAGACTGAAAGCCGGCCCGCTTTTCTTTTCCGTCACTTCCCCACATCCGATAAATCCCCATTTGATGATGATTTCCGCGTCCATATTCGTGCAATGAAAAATGTAATCTTTACGCAAATGTACAAAAAAGGCGGCATATTCCGGCTGATGGGCGGCAGAAAGTTTGGATAAAGCCGGTAGTGCCGTTTCCGACGAGGTATAAAAAATGTTATCTCATCACTGAGGTATGGAAAAATATGGTATTTTTGTCCGGCAAAAGAACATTAAAGTTTCAAATTCGGTTATGGAAGAGAAGAAAGAAATGGATGGGGGCTTGTTCAAAAGCCGTAGTTATCTGAGTTGTCTGAACGAGGGACTGAAATTGCCTACACGTCATATCCTGCCTTTATTGAAGTTTTTGTACCCTTCGCTCATCGTGGGTGCGGTGGTGATGGGATTGTGGGGCGTGTTTTTCAATCAGATTACCGTGGCTTTGACGCGTTGGATGGCAGCAAGCGAACCGGTCGTGCTTTCTTTTCCATTGTTTACTCTTATCTTATTAAGTGTGTTGTCCCTGTTGGCCGATAGCTTTTATATGGGTAACGTGATGACGGCTATTTCCCGTTTTACTGCGGCCGGGGCGTGGCCTGTGTTGCGGTTCGGTGAGGCCAAGCGTGAGGTATTCGATGCTTTCCTGCGGGCTTTGACGTGTACATTGGTGGCCGTCGTGGTTTTCTCTTTGCTCATCGTGCCTGTGACTTTGTGGTTGGGGCCGGGCAACGTCTGGGTGACTGTGGTGTCGTATATCCTGCTGCTTGCGTTGGGAGTGCCTTACTGTATGGTGATTATGGACTATATGTTGGGCGAACACCGCGACTTTTGGTATAGCCTGAAGCGTATGAAAGATGGTTACCTGTACTGGGGTGCGTTTTTCATAATCTTGTTTTGCGGAGGTCTTATCATGGGAGTGTTGGCAGCTGTGAGTTGGTTGCCGGCGGGGATTCTGGCATACGCCGGTCATGCTTCCCTGACGGGGGTGTTGGAAGGAGACGCAACAGACCTGCCTTCATACGTCCCGGCTTTGGTCGTATTCTTCTTTATGTTGGCTTCGGTGATAGCGAACGTGTTCAGTTGGCTTACGCTGTTCCCGTTGTCTTACTTGTATGGTTCGGTCGAGGCACGGAAACAGGAGAAGGCCTCTTTTGAAGAGGAAGAACGCCGTTTACAAGGTTTGCAGTAGTTTCAGGTAAGAATAAAACCGTCATGCCCCGTATCAATGAATGATTTGATACGGGGCATGACGGTATATGGAAAGGGAGTTTTTTGCTCGGGAAAGGTGTTCTCCTGTGCGGGCGAATGGATTTATAGAAAGTGTTGATGGTATTCTATTTTTTGCAGAAATTCAGCTACGTCACGCCCGTCCATGAGCCCGTGATGCACGGTGATAGAAAGAGGAAGTTTATATAGTCCGTTTTCCTGTGTCAGCTTTCCCGTGGAAATACGAGGGACGGAATCTCCGGTCCGGATGGAACCGGCATGTTTCATTTCGGAAAATGCGAACCAGGGCAATGCCGAATAGCGGATGACATCGGGTCGCCATGTGTTTTCGGTAACGGACAGGCCACTCCATTTTTTCACTCGTTCTATTTCTTTTTCCGCATTCCGTATAAAAATGTCGATGTCGTCATGGTACTCGAAAAAGCCGAACCCGAAAGTTCCGTCTTCCCGTCCAATGGTGGGAGATACGTGTATGGTGTCGTACCGCACGGGCTTCCCGTCTTCTATCCGGAGCCGGAAGGCCTCCGTTTCATTGGCGCATTTCAATAGGAAATGTACGGACGAGAGGAAGAAGGAGTGTTGGTGTGCTTTGATATGTTCGTAGGCTTTAGTGAAGTCTACGAGTGTGGTGATTCCGAAAAAAGGATCGTCGAACCGGGAAAAGAATTCGAAATGCTCCCTGCGGTTCCAATGGGTGATGTCGATGCTTTGTTTCATGGATATGAGTGAAAACTTTTTAATTGAAGAAATTCCACGAGAGTCCGAAATGGATGTTCATCGGATTGATGGGATAGTGGGGGACGAGGAATGCGTTCTTGTTGCCTGTTCCGTTGTTTACATGGTTCACGTTCACATAAAAGCGGCAGTGCTTCAGGAAGAGGTTGACGTAGGCGTTGCAAATGGGATAGTTGCCTAACTTCATCCGCGTTTCCGGCGACTGCACCGTAAACTGTTGGATGATGGGGGCATAGTCCGGAGCATAGTATTCCGTGAAATAACGGACGTCGCCGCCCAACTGCACGCGCAGTACCTTGGCAATGTGGAATACGATGTAGAGGTTGCTGTAGGCAGAGAGGTCCGGCAGGGGGAGGATGTCCTGATTACTAGTCTTCTGGTAAGCCACCTCGTTGTCCCAATGCAGGATACCGAATTTGAAGTTTTGGTTAAGCCGTGCGCTGAACACTTGTACGCTGCTCCCGTATTGTTTGACGGAAATACGGTTGCTGTAACCGGCGAATTGCCCCCCTTCATCGTTATAAGCTATTTTGTCTGTGGCGAAGTAGGCATAATTCTTGATGTTTTCCACTCCGACGGTGAGGGCTGTCCGTGTACGTTTCAAGGAAAGCGTTCCCTCTATCCGGGTACGGAATTCTTTGTCAAGGTCGTTGTCCCACCAAGCAAACTGCGAATGGTAGTGGCGCATGTAGAAACTCGGATTCAGGTTCTTGACGAATGCACGGGCTGCCAACTGTACGGTATCTTTAAACAACCGGAAGTTCAGGTCTGCCCGGCCTTCCACATCGAATTGCCCGACGTCTTCTCCGAGCAACGTCACTTCGCCTGTCACATCGTAGTGCAGGGTTTTTCCTTCCCGTTTGCTCAGTTGTCCGCCTACCGAGATATTATTTTCCGAATAGCTTCGGATGATTTTGTTTCCGCCGTTCAGGTCCGGCATGGTATAATGCCGGTATTCATGGGATGCAAAGGCTGTGAGGCCGGCTTTCGCCCATTTGTTGAAACCTTCGCGAAGGGCTATGCCTAAAGTGTTTTGGATGGCGTAACCCCGCGTGCGGTCACTCATATTGTTGGGGTCGCCATAAAACAAGTCGGCATAATAGTGGTCGGGCGTATCGTAAGAATACACCGTGTGCTTGGCGTTGCGGATGCGCAGGGTATGGATGAAACTGGTGACCGGTACGAAATCCTGCGGATTGTCCTGTTTGGCCATGAAATCGTTGCGCAACGAATCCATGACGGCATGTTGGTATGCCGTGTCCGCCTTTTGGTATACGGTGAACAAGCTGTCGCGCAGTCCTTTCAGCAATACGGAATCGGCAGGCATCACCGGACGGAGCGAATCGGGCAGTTCGATGTCTTTGTAGAATCCTAAGTTATAACGGTGTGTGAGATAATACGTCTGGTCTTCGTTACGGTTCCAGTTTTCCGACAAGATGGTCGGGATATCCCTTGAACCGTAGGAGCGTGTGAAGTCTTCCGGATGGGTGATGTAGTCGTCATTCTCGATACCGCCGTTCTCGCCCATTCTCATGTGGTTCACGCTAATCCATGCATGCATGTTGTAGCGGTCGTCCAGATAGTAGCCGTATAGCGAACCGTTGAAAAGTGAAGTGGCTTGGTTGTTGTAATACCCGCGTCCGTATAAGTAGTCGAGCTTGAACCCGATACCGGAAATCTTATTGATGTTGCTGGCGAAATAAGCTCTCAGTCGGTCTTCTCCGTCCTGCTTGTTGCCGCAGGAGTGGTAAGACAAGTTGGTGATGGGACTTAGCGTGTTGGTGAATTGGAATTCGCTCACCGGAGTGTAGAAATAGTCGAACGGGTCGGCAAAGATGAAGTTGCTGTAAGGCTTGCGGTCCATGAAAAGGCGCGACAGGCGGGGAGAACCCAAATTGCCCAGAAAGTTGTACTGTCCCGTAGGCCCGGCCGTCAGGTTGAAGTTCTGGAAATTGTTCGGCAGCGTGTCCACGTCTACGGGAGTGATGTTGCCGAAACGTTCGTCGATATTCCAGGCGTATGAGCCGATAGGGATGATTTTGTCTTCGGCTTGTGTTGTGTCGCGTCCCCATGTGTACGCATCGTTACCGTAACCGTCGATGACAGGATTGCCGTTGGCATCGAGTTGGACGGGATTGCCGTTGGCATCCACCGGATTACCGTAGGCATCCGTGCCATAGATGGGGTTACCGACAGGCATTTGTGCCATGGCGGGCGACACCATGCACAAACTGACATATAAGAAAAAAGTAAGTTTGAGTCTCATAACGGGTGCAAAGATAGCGAAAGGCGAGCGCAGAGGCAAACGAAAAACGAAGTTTTTCAAGTTTGGATCTGCCGGGCCGCATCCTGTTTTGACGATAGTACAAGGTTATGGAAAAGAAAAAGGGATGTATTTCCCGATTTGGAAATACATCCCTTTAAGTTTTTTCAACCGGAGGTTTCCGTCAATCTGCCGGGTTGATGATTTCCATGCCTTTGCGTAAGGCTGCCTCGTTCATCGGGATGAGGTGGTGATGGCGTTCGGGCAACGTCTTGCGTAGTGCGTGGATTACATCTTCCACTTCTACCAACGGACGTACTTTCAACAGTCCTCCCAAGACAATCATATTGAATGCCTTGGCAGCCTTCATCTCTGCGGCCGCGTCCATGGCGTCGATACGATAGACCGTGATGTCCTTTCGGGACGGCGGCGTGCTGATGCCGTATCCGTCGTAAATCAGTGTACCGCCCGGTTTGATGCGTTGTTCGAATTTTTCCAGCGAAGGTTGGTTCAGGATAACGGCCGTATCATACATGCTCAAGATGGGAGAGGATATTTTGTCGTCGCTGACGATTACGGTGACATTGGCTGTACCGCCACGTTGTTCAGGGCCGTAAGAGGGCATCCAGGTTACTTCCTTGCCCTCCACCAAGGCAGCGTATGCCAATATTTTCCCCATGGAAAGCACGCCCTGGCCGCCGAAACCGGCTATGATGATTTCTTCTTTCATGACCATTAGTTCGTTTAATGTGAATCGTTTGCTGTTGCGGTGTCTTTCAGGTCACCGAGCGGATAGAATTTAAACATGTTGTCTTCCATCCATTGGTTGGCTTTTTCCGGAGAAAGTTTCCAACCGGCGTTGCAGGTGGATACCACTTCCACCAGACTGGCACCTTTGCCGTTCATGGAGTTTTCAAAAGCTTTCCGGATAGCCTTTTTTGTTTTCCGGATGGAAGCCACGGAATGGACGGATTGACGGGTAACGTAACATGTACCCTCCAAAGAGGCGGCGATTTCCGTGAACTTCAGGGGGTAACCATGCAGGTCAGCTTCCCGCCCGTAAGGGCACGTGGCAGTTTTCATCCCCATGAGCGTCGTGGGGGCCATTTGTCCGCCTGTCATGCCATAGATGGCATTGTTGATGAAGATGATGGCGATATGTTCTCCCCGGTTCAGGGCATGGATGCTTTCGGCCGTGCCGATGCACGCCAGGTCGCCGTCACCCTGGTAGGTGAAAACCAAGCGGTCGGGCCACAGGCGTTTGATGGCGCTGGCCACGGCAGGAGCGCGCCCGTGGGCGGCTTCCACCCAATCCACGTCTATGTAATTATAGGCAAAAACGGCACAGCCGACAGGAGAGATGGCTACGGTCTTATTCTCCATACCCATTTCTTCGATGACTTCGGCCACTAATTTGTGAACTACTCCGTGGCTGCACCCCGGGCAGTAATGCATCGGAGTGTCGTTGAGCAGCGTAGGTTTCTTATAGACCAGGTTCTCCGGTCGTATGATTTCTTCTTCAGTCATGGTTCAAACGATTAAAACAAGAAGCGCAAAAAGAATTCAATGATTTTGAAGCACATGCCTGCACCGATAACGGCCATGCCTGCCAGCCGGTTGTCCGGCCAGGCAAAATAAAGGATGAGGCCTGCCACGGCACATAGCATAAAGACTACGTTCAATATGCTGCGTACTTTTTGGACGGATACCCCTTTTCTTTTGGCGCGTTCTTTGCGTGCGGTTTCTTCTATCAGTTTTTCAATCTCCTCGCGGTTCATGATATTTTATTTAATGAGTTTTTCTTTCAGGGCTTGTATCACTTCATCCGGGGCGGGCACGACTCCCCCCATACGGCCATAGTGGGCTACCGGTGTCCGTCCGTTCGTGGCCAACAGGATGTCTTCCAACATCTGCCCGGCATTGATTTCAAAGCTTAGGATTCCTTTGACCTGTCGGCTCAACCGGGCAATTTCCGCAGACGGGAAGGGCCATAAGGTGATAGGGCGCAACAAGCCGACTTTAATTCCTTCGGCTCGGCACATTTCAATGACTTTTTGTCCGATACGGGCCGCAGAACCGAATGCGACAATCAGATACTCCGCGTCGTCGCACAGGATGGATTCGAAGCGGACTTCTTTTTCCTTGATTTCTTTGTATTTGGCTTGCAAATGCAGGTTCTTTTGTTCCATGCTTGCGCTGTCGAGGTCGAGCGACGTAAGCACGTTGGGGCTTCCTCCACGCATCCGACCCATGGCGGCCCAAGGGCATTCCCGGCGTATTTCTTCCTCCGTACGGCGCGGCTTGAACGGGGGGAGCACCAGCTTTTCCATCATTTGCCCGATAACACCGTCGCTCAATATCATGGCCGGGTTACGGTATTTAAAAGAGAGTTCGAACGCCAGATCCACGAAGTCGGCCATTTCCTGTACCGAAGCCGGAGCCAGCACGATCACATTGTAGTCGCCGTTTCCGCCTCCGCGTGTGGCTTGGAAGTAGTCGGATTGGCTCGGTTGTATCGTGCCCAATCCCGGACCTCCCCGCTGCACGTTGACAATCAGTCCCGGTATTTCCGCTCCGGCCATATATGCGATGCCTTCCTGCATCAGGGCCACGCCGGGGCTTGAAGACGAGGTCATGCTGCGTTTGCCTGCCGCACCGGCACCATACACCATATTGATGGAAGCCACTTCGCTTTCGGCTTGCAATACGACCATTCCCGTCGTTTCCCACGGTTTTTCCAAAGCCAATGTTTCCAATACTTCCGACTGGGGAGTAATGGGGTAACCGAAATAGCCGTCGCAGCCGCAACGTATCGCTGCATGGGCGATGGCTTCATTACCTTTCATTAATACAACTTCTTTTTCTGCCATAGCTTTTATTCTTCTTTCTTTTTATACACGGTAATGCATCCGTCCGGGCACACCACGCCGCAAGATGCACATCCGTTGCACAAATCCTTCTGGACCTGTTCGGCATAATGATACCCTTTTTTGTTTACTTGTTTCTCCGTGAGCGCTAATATATGGAGCGGACAAGCCACCACACACAGGTTGCAACCTTTGCAGCGTTCGCGGTCTACTACAATCATACCTCTGAATTTCCCCATGATACTTTAATACTAAAAATCTTTTTACGGGTTATAATAATCCTTGTGATAAAACTCTATGATATTCATCAACATCTGATGGGCTTCGACAGCCGGACTGTCCGGGTTAATGGCCATGGCCTCTAAATAACAGTTCAAGGCTTGTGCGAAATCTCCACGTTTGCGGTAGGCGTTGCCCAAAAGGTAGTAAAGCCGGTCGCAGGGGGTAGCTGTGGCCTGAATCTGTTTGTCCAACCGTAAGATAGCCTCATCAATTTGCCCTTTACGTAGCATTTTGTCGATTTCATTTTGTATGTCCATCTTTACTGATGTTTGCTGTCTTTACAAAGATAATCTATATTTATCAAAACTGCTAAAAAAGTTGCATTTTAAAATACTTTTAAATAATTAAAACAGCTATATATGATGCCGTGTTTTCTTTAAATTATTGTATATCAGTATAAGACATTTGTTGCTGTGTATGGTTGTGAATGAAACGATATATGCCGTTTGAAATACGTATTTTTTGCGCATATTTCTTTCTTTTGTGCCGTTTTTATGCAAATTGCACATCAAGGGGTAGAAGTGTGTAATCCTGTCTTTTATTTAGTAAAATCAGTTTTTTTTGCACTTTTTGTCAAACGGTATAATTCTGTATGAATGGGATGTTACAATTCCGCCACGCGGTACCGGTTCCCATAATGCGTATGCACTTTCTGCAC